>JAESFJ010000016.1_pt1 | contig 41182 bp, 38 predicted proteins | sample 9266161 | NCBI WGS metagenome assembly JAESFJ01 (sample SAMN14506165, study PRJNA617096) | algae metagenome | isolation source: Calothrix sp. FI2-JRJ7 and co-occurring heterotrophs from granitic desert soil | place: USA: Red Pass Lake area, Fort Irwin, California | collected 2000-06-01
ACTGCGTCAGTGATCAGATGGATGGGCCTTGCCGCTTGTCAGTTTACGACGTGCGACTGCCAATCCTTCGGTTGCCGGAGGGCCGGTTGAATTCCGACCTTCACAAAACACGGGCGCGATCCACGCGCCGCGGGACCAAAAGAACCGGCGAAGGCTTCTGCCCTTCGCCTTTGGGAGACTGCACATGAAAACCAAGTTTGCACTTGCCGCCGCAGCCCTGGCAGCGGCCACCTTCCTGTCGGGCGCTGCCAGCGCCAAGACCTTTGTCTACTGCTCGGAAGGCTCGCCTGAAGGCTTCGACCCGGGCATGTACACCGCCGGCACCACCTTCGACGCATCCGCCCATCCGGTCTACAGCCGTCTGATGGAATTCAAGCCGGGCACCACCGAAGCCGAAGCCGGTCTCGCTGAAAGCTACGAAGTCAACGCCGACGGCACCGAATACACCTTCAAGCTGCGTTCGGGTGTCAAGTTCCATACCACCGACTTCTTCACCCCGTCGCGCGACCTGAACGCTGACGACGTGATCTTCTCGCTGGAGCGCCAGCTGAAGGCCGATCATCCGTGGAACCAGTACGTCGCCGGCACCTCCTGGGAATATGCCGCAGGCATGGGTTTCCCGGAACTGATCAAGTCGATCGAGAAGGTCGATGACCTGACCGTCAAGTTCGTCCTCAACCGTCCGGAAGCACCGTTCATCGCCAACCTGGCCATGCCCTTCGCGTCGATCGTTTCCAAGGAATACGCCGACAAGCTCGAAGCCGAAGGCAAGAAGGAACAGCTGAACCAGATGCCGGTCGGCACCGGTCCGTTCATCTTCGTCGGCTACCAGCAGGACGCCGTCATCCGCTACAAGAAGAACGCCGACTACTGGGGTGGCGCACCGAAGATCGACGATCTCGTCTTCGCAATCACCACGGACGCTGCTGTTCGCTACCAGAAGCTCAAGGCTGGCGAATGCCACCTGATGCCGTTCCCGAACGCTGCCGACGTCGAGTCGATGAAGTCCGACCCGGCCCTGACGGTCATGGAACAGGAAGGCCTCAACGTCGCCTACCTCGCCTACAACACGACCCAGGCTCCGTTCGACAAGCCGGAAGTGCGTAAGGCTCTCAACAAGGCGATCAACAAGGAAGCCATCGTTGACGCCGTCTTCCAGGGCATGGCAACGCCGGCCAAGAACCCGATCCCGCCGACCATGTGGTCCTACAACCAGGCCACCCAGGACGACGCCTACGACCTCGACGCTGCCAAGAAGGAACTCGAAGCAGCCGGCGTCAAGGATCTCTCCATGAAGATCTGGGCAATGCCGGTATCGCGTCCCTACATGCTGAACGCGCGCCGCGCGGCTGAAATCATGCAGGACGACTTTGCCAAGATCGGCGTCAACGTCGAGATCGTTTCCTACGAATGGGCCGAATACCTCGACCGTTCGAAGGCCAAGGATCGCGACGGTGCCGTCATGCTCGGCTGGACCGGCGACAACGGCGACCCGGACAACTTCCTCGACACCCTGCTCGGCTGCGATGCCGTTGGCGGCAACAACCGTGCTCAGTGGTGCAACGAGGAGTTCAATGCCCTGGTGAAGAAGGCCAAGGTCACGTCCGACCAGGCCGAGCGCACCAAGCTTTATGAAGAAGCCCAGCTCGTCTTCAAGCGTGAAGCCCCCTGGGCCACGATCGACCATTCGCTCTCGGTCGTTCCGATGCGCAAGGAAGTCTCTGGTTTCGTTCAGAGCCCGCTTGGCGACTTCACCTTCGAAAACGTCGACATCGCCGAGTAATCGGAACCATCATTCTTTCGCCGCGGGCTTTGGCCCGCGGCGTTTGTCGTTGATGCGGAAACGATCTCGCGTCATGCTCAAGGGCTCAATCGAAGCGCTCCGAGTAAACGTCAGCCGGCCATGGGGCCGCGGTTCGACCTTCAAAAGATAACAACAGGTCTCACTCATGTTTGGCTTTCTCCTGCGACGGCTCGCCGTCTTGATCCCGACCTTCATCGGTGTCTCGATCATTGCCTTCGCCTTTATCCGGCTTCTCCCCGGCGACCCGGTCGCGCTGCTGTCCGGCGAGCGTGTCATGTCCCCCGAGCGCCACGCCCAGATCAGTGCGCAGCTCGGTCTCGACCGGCCGATGGTGGTGCAGTATTTCGATTATCTCGGCGGCGTCCTGACGGGTGATTTCGGAACCTCGATCGTCTCCAAGAGCCCGATCATTGACCAGTTCTTCGCGCTCTTTCCCGCCACGGTAGAGCTGTCGCTCTGTGCGATCCTGATCGCAGTTGCGATCGGCGTGCCGGCCGGCATCATTGCGGCGATCAAGCGCGGCTCCTTCTTCGACCAGACCATGATGGGCATCGCCCTTGTCGGCTATTCCATGCCGATCTTCTGGTGGGGTCTGCTGCTGATCATCCTCTTCTCCGGCATCCTGCAATGGACGCCGGTCTCGGGGCGTATCTCGCTGATGTTCTTCTTCCCGCCGGTCACGGGCTTCATGCTGATCGACAGCCTGCTGTCGGGCCAGAAGGGTGCCTTCGCCTCGGCCGTCAGCCATCTGGTCCTGCCCTCGATCGTGCTGGCGACCATTCCGCTAGCCGTCATCGCGCGCCAGACCCGCTCGGCCATGCTCGAAGTGCTGTCGGAAGATTACATCCGTACAGCCCGCGCCAAGGGCCTTTCGCCCTTCCGCGTCGTCAGCCTGCATGCGCTGCGCAACGCCATGATCCCGGTCATTACCACGATTGGCCTGCAGATCGGCGTCATGCTCGCCGGCGCCATCCTCACCGAGACGATCTTCTCCTGGCCGGGCATCGGCAAGTGGATGGTCGACAGCGTCTTCCGCCGTGACTACCCGGTCATCCAGGGAGGACTCCTCCTGATCGCCGGCATCATCATGGTCGTGAACCTCATCGTCGACCTGCTCTACGGCCTGATCAACCCGCGCATCCGCCACTAGAAGGATAAAGTCCCATGGCAGAGACAACAACCAGCCAGCCGGTTTCGAGCGCTCAGATGCGCCGCCAGATGCTGGCCGAATTTTGGTTCTACTTTTCCGAAAACCGCGGTGCCGTCATCGGCCTCGTCGTCTTCGTCGCCCTCGTGCTGATCGCCGTCTTCGCCGGAGTCATCGCGCCGCATTCGCCCTTCGAGCAGTATCGCGAGGCGGTTCTCTTGCCGCCGGCCTGGCTGGAAGGCGGCAACTGGACGTATCCGCTCGGCACCGATCCTGTCGGTCGCGACATCCTTTCGCGCCTGATCTACGGCTCACAGTACTCGCTCTTCATCGGCGTCTTCGTCACCACGCTCTCGCTGACGACGGGCATCGCCATCGGTGTCATCGCCGGCTACTATGGTGGCTGGCTCGATACCGCCATCATGCGCCTGATGGACATCATTCTGGCTTTCCCGTCGCTGCTGCTCGCACTTGTTCTCGTTGCGATCCTAGGTCCCGGTCTGACCAACGGCATGATCGCCATCGCGCTCGTTCTGCAGCCGCATTTCGTTCGTCTGACGCGAGCCGCTGTCATGTCGGAGAAGACCCGCGATTACGTGACGGCTGCACGCCTTGCCGGAGCAAGCCCGCTTCGCCTGATGTTCAGGACCATCCTGCCGAACTGCATGGCGCCGCTGATCGTCCAGGCGACGCTCTCCTTCTCCAACGCCATCCTCGATGCGGCCGCACTCGGCTTCCTCGGCATGGGTGCCCAGCCGCCGGCGCCCGAATGGGGCACGATGCTGGCCGAAGCACGTGAATTCATCCTGCGCGCCTGGTGGGTCGTCACCTTCCCGGGGCTCGCCATCCTGATCACCGTTCTCGCCATCAACCTGATGGGTGACGGCCTGCGCGATGCGCTCGATCCCAAGCTGAAGAGGTCCTGATCATGGCGCTTCTCGATATCCAGAACCTCACCGTCCAGTTCGAGACGGCCAATGGCTGGTTCAAGGCGGTTGACGGCGTATCGCTCTCGGTCGAGCCGGGCGAAGTGCTCGCCATCGTCGGCGAAAGTGGCTCCGGCAAGTCGGTTGCCATGCTCGCAGTTATGGGCCTTCTGCCCTGGACCGCGAAGATCACAGCCGACAAGATGGAATTCCAGGGTCGCGACATCCAGAAGATCTCCGCCGCCGAACGGCGCAAGCTGATCGGCAAGGATGTCGCCATGATCTTCCAGGAACCGGTCGCAAGCCTCAATCCTTGCTTCACCGTAGGCTTCCAGATCGAGGAAGTGCTGCGCCTGCACATGGGCCTTGGCAAGAAGGAACGCCGCGAGCGCGCCATCGAGCTTTTCAAGCTGGTCGGCCTGCCCGATCCGGCGGAGCGCCTCAACCACTTCCCGCACCAGATGTCGGGCGGCCAGTGCCAGCGCGTGATGATTGCAATCGCGATCGCCTGCAATCCGAAGCTCCTGATCGCCGACGAGCCGACCACCGCTCTCGACGTGACGATCCAGAAGCAGATTCTCGATCTCCTGATGAAGCTCCAGGCCGAGACCGGCATGGGCCTCATCATGATCACCCACGACATGGGCGTGGTGGCCGAGACCGCCGACCGCGTCATCGTCCAGTACAAGGGTAAGAAGATGGAGGAAGCTGACGTGCTCTCGCTCTTCGAAAACCCGAAGAACCCCTATACCCGCGCGCTGCTTTCCGCCCTTCCGGAAAACGCCACCGGCGACCGCCTGACCACGGTCTCCGACTTCCTGGCCGCCGCTGAAACGGGAGGTGCAGCATGACCGAAGCGACACAGACCCCGATGCTCGAGATCCGCGACATCAAACGCGACTATCGCGTGCCGCAGGGCCTCTTCAAGCAGGACAAGATCGTCCATGCGGTGAAGGGTGTTTCCTTCAAGCTCGACAAGGGCAAGACGCTCGCCATCGTCGGCGAGAGTGGCTGCGGCAAGTCTACCCTTGCCCGCATCCTGACCTTCATCGACGAACCGACGGCGGGTGAACTGCTGATCGACGGCCAGAAGGTTGATACGCGCCCGGGCCATCTGACAGCCGACATGCGCCAGAAGGTGCAGATCGTCTTCCAAAACCCATATGGGTCGCTCAACCCACGCCAGAAGATCGGCGACGTGCTTGGCGAACCGCTGCTCATCAACACCAAGATGAGCGCTGCCGAACGCCGCGAGCGCGCGACAGAGATGCTCATCAAGGTTGGCCTCGGCCCCGAGCATTATAATCGCTATCCGCACATGTTCTCGGGCGGGCAGCGCCAACGTATCGCCATTGCCCGTGCGCTGATGCTCAATCCGAAGCTCCTGGTACTCGACGAGCCGGTCTCGGCCCTCGACCTCTCGGTCCAGGCTCAGGTTTTGAACCTGCTCGCCGACCTGCAGGAAGAGTTCGGGCTGACTTATGTTTTCATCAGCCACGACCTCTCGGTGGTGCGCTACATCGCCGACGAGGTGATGGTGATGTATTACGGCGAGGCAGTCGAATACGGCACGCGCGATGCGGTCTTTTCCGATCCGCAGCACGAATACACCCGCACGTTGTTTGCCGCGACGCCGCGCGCCGACGTGGAGTCGATCCGCGCCCGCATGGCAAAGCGCAAGCTGGTGGCTGCCGGCTGATCAAATTTAGCTGGAGGGGGCGCCAAGAGGCTTCCCCTCCGGCCGCTATCCTCGTTTGGCAGCTTGCGCGGCAGCGTCCGTCAGGATGTCGATAACCTGCCGGCGGATAGCAGGCGGGCTCAGTGTATGATCGGCGTTTTCGAGGAGAATGTGCCGCAGCCCCGGAAACCTGCTTTGCCCCTCAAGGTTCTTGCCGAAATAGAGCCTCTGCTGATCAAGGCTGCCGTCGGTCCGGCACGATATGAAGGTGACCGGAACCTGTCGTTCCTCCAGTCGACGCAGTAGCCCGAACAGTTGGCCACGCAACCGCCCAAGCTTGGTCATTGCGCCAAGGTAGGGCGAGACTCCCCGCGATATCCTGTCCCTGGCATGACTGGCAATGTTTCTCGCCGCATTCGGAATGTCCACATCGCCACTGAAAACGCGCTTATAGGTGTTCAGGCTGAAGGCGCGTCGCTTATAGTCTCCGAGCGGCCGCGCGCCTGCCATCAGCAGCGATTCCACATCCTCGTCGGGATCGAGCACGAGCCGGAGCTGGTTGATCGAGACGATACCGGCCACATCCGGATTGTCGGCACCGGCATAAAGGGCCGAATGCGCCCCGCTGCAGATGCCGGTCAGAAGGATCGGTTGCGTGCAGAGCGACCGCACATGGCGGACGACCGCATGCACGTCATGGAGCTGGTCCTCCGAATAGACGACCTGTTCCGGTCCTTGAGGGGCTGCGGGGCTGTCGCCGATATTGGAGAGATCCACCCTGAAGGTCGCGATTCCCTCTGGCGCAAGCCTGCGTGCGGCGTCAACCCAGATGCCGCCCCAGCCCGTATGCGGTGCATAGGCCATGTTCAGGAGGATGATGACTGCTTTGGCGCTACCGGAGGCAGGTTCGCAGTAGATGCCGAACAGGCGAGAACTGACCAGCTCGGCGCGTTCTCGAAATGTGGACGTGGTCAGCATCGCGGGCGCCGGTTCGGCGATCCGGCCAACCGGCGAGCCAATCTCCTCTGGATGATTGCGGCTGAACCAGTCGCCGATCGTGTCGATCAGTGTCGTCGGGATTGGTGACGTGACGACACCGTCCAGCATCGCGCCATAACCCGCAAAGTCGATGGTTTCCACCGAGGCGCCGCGGGTTGCGAGTTCTTCAGCCAAGTCCTTGTCGGTGGCATTTTCCGGCCGCGCAAGGACCAGCGCCGGCAGTCCGGCAGGCACCTCATGAATGGCGACAGTGAGAGACTTCAGGTCGGCCGCAAGCCTCGGGTCCATGATGAAGGAGGCGAGTACCGTCGAGCCGGCTGGATAGCCGAAGTCGATGTTCGTGCCGTCTTCGATGACCTTCTCTCTCAGCGCCACCTCGCGCAGGTAACGCCGCCCGTTGAGTGCCGCAGCCGCCAGGATATACCCTGCCAAACGCTCATCTTGCTGGCCGGCGGTAAGGGCAACCGCGGCACCGATGCCCATGCCATAGTACAGGATCCTGGTGCAACCGGTTCGCGCGCGCAGTTCCTCGGCCGCGCGCACCGCGCCCAGAACCCACATTTCGAAGGTCGAGCCTCCCTCGACCGGCAGCGAGTCGCCTTCTCCTGGATAATCGAAGCGGATCGCGGGAAAGCCCCGCCTAGCCAGGTCCTCGCAGATCAGGCGATGGAATTTCACGGTGCAGAGGGCGTCGAACCCCCAGGGCTGGCAAAGCACAATCCCGGTGTTCCCCGATGCAGGATGCAGATGCCCGATCATGTCGCCGATCGTTACAGCGATGGCTGCAGACACCGTCTTGCCGGGAGCGAGGCCCGGGATTTCGTGCGCGAGGTCGGTTTGCGTCACTGAAGCTACCATGGATCAAATGGAGAGGACGAGGGCGCTCGTCGCCAGCCTTACCATTGGACGATATCCCTTAACACATTAGCAAAGCCCGGGCGGAAAACGCCATGTACCGCAAATAGCCTCTGGCCGGAATGCCACTTTCACGTTCCTATCGATCGGCCGTCACGGCAGATAGCCCTGCGATATCTTTGGACTGTCGAAGACCATGGTTGAACGGATGGTCTTGATCTCCGCCAAGCGGTCGAACTCCTGCCATATGAGCCGCTTGTAGTCGGCCATGTCACGCACGGAGATCTTCAGGAGAAAGTCGAAGTCCCCGGCCACGGCGTGGATCTCGGTGACTTCATTGAGCTTGCCGACATGCTCGATGAAGCGTTCCCCGACCTGGGGCGTCGTCCGGTCGAGCGTGATCTCGACATAGGCCTGCAGGCCGAGCCCCACGTGAGCCGGGTCGATGATGATTGCCTGCCGGATGACGCCACTCGAATAGAGCCGCGCAAGCCGGCGGGACAAGGGGGCAGCAGTCAAGCCCACCCTTTCTGACAGCTCCGCGTTGCTCAGGCTCGCGTCTTCGAGCAGACAGGTGATGATCTTGCGATCGATTTTGTCCAGTGTGACCGGATGCGCTTCCATTATCTCTCGCCTTCGGACGATGTGACGCAAATTTCTATCGCATCTTCGTGGATGCCGGCAATAACCACGACATCAGTACTGTCCGATGACCGAAATCCGCAGAGACTTTGCGCAGGATTCTTGATACTTCTGTTCGGGCATAATCGCTCTTCGATGAAGGTTCCCGATGTTCGACAAGCTCGCCTCTCAGCCAAACGACCCGCTGCTTGCCCTGATCGGGCTCTACAATGCCGATCAGCGCGCCGACAAGATTGACCTCGGCGTCGGCGTCTACCGCGACGACCAAGGCCGCACGCCGGTCATGCGCTCGGTAAAGGCGGCGGAACGCGCGCTGCTGGAGAAGCAGGAGAGTAAGTCCTATGTCGCGCCGGAAGGCGACCGGGTGTTTCTCGAACTGCTCTGGGATCTCGTTGGCGGCAAGGGCCAAGGCAAGTTTGCAGCCGGCGTCCAGACACCGGGCGGCTCTGGGGCGCTCCGCCTGGCCTCGGATCTGATTGCGCGCGCGGGCAGTGGGCGCCTTCACCTCGGCCTGCCGAGCTGGCCCAACCACGCCGGAATTTTTGGCGCGACTGGCCTCAACGTCGAGACCTATCCCTACTTCGATGTGCCGACCCAGGATGTGCGCTTTGCCAGCATGATGAAGGCGCTGAGCAGCGCACCGCGCGGCGACGCCGTGCTCATTCATGCAAGCTGCCATAACCCAACGGGGGCTGCACTGACGTCAGCCCAGTGGGAAGAACTGGCAGCCGTGATTGCCGAGCGTCGTCTCGTGCCCCTGATCGATTCTGCCTATCAGGGCTTCGGCGCCGGCATCGAGGAGGATGTAGCCGGTCTGCGCGCGGTAATCGCGGCCGCGCCCGAAGCGCTGATCGCCGTCTCCTGCTCGAAGTCGTTCGGTATCTACCGCGAGCGCACCGGCGCAATCTTCGCCGTTGCCGAGACCCAGGAAGCTGCCGATATCGCCCGTTCCAACCTCGTGACCCTGGCACGCACCAGTTATTCGATGCCGCCTGATCACGGTGCCGCGGTCGTCCGTACGATCCTGTCGACGGAGAGCCTGCGCCAGGACTGGATGGATGAGCTGAACAGCATGCGCGACCGCTTGAACGGCCTGCGCCGAGAGCTGGCGGCAGCCCTCGCCGACGGCTGGCAGCTGGCCCCCCAGATCGCCGAACAGCAGGGCATGTTCTCGCTCCTGCCCCTGAAGGAAGCCGACGTGCTGTCTCTGCGCAAGTATCACGGCATCTACATGCCGACCTCCGGCCGCATCAATATCGCGGGCCTGAAGAGCGAGGATATCCCGCGCGTTGCCAACGTGCTGAAACCGCTTCTGGGCTGAACCATGACGACGACAATCGTGAACCAGGCGGGCGCGGAGCGCCACCGCCTCTACGAAGACGCGCTTGCAATGATCTCGGGCACGATGTTCGTCTCGCTCGGGACGCTGATCTACACGAAGACCATGCTGACGGTTGGCTCCAGCGCCGGGCTTGCGCTGCTCCTGTCCTATGCCAGCGGCTGGGGCTTCGGCGTGATCTTCTTCATCGTCAACCTGCCGTTCTGTATCCTGGCCGTGAAACGCATGGGCTGGGCCTTCACGTTCAGAACCTTCACGGCAGTGGCTCTGGTGTCTGTGCTGTCGAAGCTGAACAGCCAGTGGATCGATTTCTCGCATCTCGATCCGCTCTATGCCACCGTGATCGGAGGCGGACTGATCGGCACGGGATTGCTGATGCTCTTTCGCCATCGCACCGGCCTCGGTGGAATCAACATTCTGGCCATGTATCTGCAGGAAAAGACGGGCCTGCGCGCAGGTTATTTCCAGCTCGGTGTGGACCTCACGATCCTCGCCATGGCCTTCTTCGTGCTGCCGGCCGACCGGCTGGCGCTTTCGGTTCTCGGCGCGGCGATCGCCAACCTGATTCTGGCGATCAACCACAAGCCCGGCCGCTACATGGGGCTGAGCTGAGGCTGAAAGCCGTCAGGCCAGCGCCGCATCGACGATGACGAGAGGCCTGCCATGTGTGCAGGCTTCGATGCGGGCATCGACGCGATAGACGTCTCTCAAGAGGGCAGGGGTGATGACGTCAGTCGTCGCGCCGCTGGCGACCAGCCGACCGTCCGCCACCACCAGCGAATGATCGCAATAGCGCATCGCATGGTTCAGGTCGTGCAAGGCGATCAGGACCGCGATACCCGTCTGGGTCGCCAGCTCCCGCATGAACTGCAGAACCTCGATCTGCCGGAAGAGATCGAGCGCCGAGGTTGGCTCGTCCATCAGAAGCACTTCGGGCTTGCGCACGAGGGCCTGGGCGATGGCCACCAATTGGCGCTGACCTCCCGAAAGCTCGCCAAGATCGCGGAAGGCCAGGTCTGAGATACGCAACGAAGCGAGGATACGGTCGATTTCATGAAGCTCGGCGTCCGCGACCTTCCAGCCTGAACCTTGCTTCGAGGCTAGCAACACGCTTTCGTACACCGTCAGCACGGCGTTGGCGCCGGTGTCCTGTGGCATGTAACAGATTGGCCGCAGGCTCTCCTCGCCGGAAAGGTGCACGACGCCTTCGCCTTTCAATAGGCCGGCTATGCGCTTGAACAGCGTCGATTTACCGGCCGCGTTGGGGCCGATGACGGCTGTCAGGACACCGCCTGTGATGTCGCCGGTGGTGATGTCGGCAAAGACGCGGTGGCGGCCATACTGTGCGCCGACCGCTTCGAGCCTGAGGGCTACCATGCGCGCCTCCTGTTGGTGAAGATAAGCGAGAAGAAGAAGGGCACGCCGACGAGCGCTGTGATCACGCCGATCGGCATGATGGCGCCCGGTATCAGCATCTTCGAGACGACCGAGGTGACGGACAGGAGCAGCGCGCCGCAAAGCACCGAACCAGGCAGGAAGAAACGTTGGTCTTCGCCGAGAAGCATGCGGGCAATATGCGGGCCGACGAGACCGATGAAGCCGATCGTGCCGACGAAGGAAACGGGGATTGCAGCGAGTAGACTGACGAGCAGCATGGTCTCGAGCCTGAGCGCCCGGACATTCACGCCGAAAGATGCCGCCTTGTCGTCGCCCAGGCGAAGCGCCGTAAGCGCCCAGGCGCGACGGGCAAAGAGCGGTACGCAAAAGACGAGCACGGCAAAGGTGATGGCGACCTTGCCCCAGGTCGCCTTGGTGAGCGATCCCATTGTCCAGAAGACGACGGCGGCGAGGGCCTGTTCCGAGGCGAGATATTCGAGCAGCGAGAGCAGCGCGTTGAAGGTGAAGACCAATGCAATACCGAGCAGCACGATGGTCTCGACAGTCACGCCGCGCATGGTCGAGACGCCATAGATGAACAGCGACGCCAGCATCGCCATCAGGAAGGCGTTGATCGGCACCATGTACTGCACGGCCGCCGGAAACACGGCGACGCCGGCGACGAGGCCAAGTGCCGCACCGAAGCCAGCCGCCGCGGAAATGCCGAGCGTGAAGGGCGAAGCAAGCGGATTGGCGAGGATCGTCTGCATCTGCGCACCAGCCAGCGACAGGCACGCGCCGACCGTAACGGCCATCAGCGCGATCGGCATGCGGATGTCCCAGATGACGACGCGCAGCTGATTACCGGCCGAAGCGGGATCCCAGATCGTGGAGACGACTTCGGACAGCGTATAGCGTGCGGGGCCATAGGCCATGTCGACCGCAATCGACAGCACCAGACAGAGTGAAAGCCCGGCAAGGATCGCCAGGCGTTTCGCCGTCAGGCTTCGATAAGTGTCGCTTGAGGCCGGGAGGGCCGTTTCGACGGTGGTAGCCATTAGTCTCTTCCTGTCTTTCGTGCCCTTGAGGGGCAGGCGGCCGGCGGTTGCCCGCCGGCCGGATGGGTATCAGGAGCCGGCCTTCAGCGAGGCGAAGTAGCCGGGCTGGTAGTCCACCGGCAGGAAGCGGTCATGCATTTCATTGAAGGTGGCGTCGGCATCGAGGTCTTTGAAGAGGTCAGGATGCAGCCACTTGGCGATCTGCTGTACGGCAACGAACTGGTAGGGGCTGTTGTAGAACTGGTGCCAGATTGCGTGCACATTCCCCTCCTTCACAGCCTTGATGTCGGTGAAGCCGGGGCGCTTCATCAGTTCGGCGAGCTTGCGCTCAGCCTCAGCCTTGTCGGCACCCGGGCCAACACCGATCCACTTGCCACCGGGGACATAGAGCTCCCAGTTCGAGCCGGTCACGATGACCTGATCCGGATTGGAGGCGATGATCTGCTCGGGGTTCACCGTACCGAAGGTGCCGGGAATGATGTCCTTGGCCATGTTCACGCCACCGGCGAGTTCGACCATCTTGCCGAAGTTCTCGTTGCCGAAGGACATGCAGCAATCGTCGGAATAACCGCCGGCGCGCTCCATGAAGACGATAGGCTTCTTGAGGTCGGCCTGCTTGGCCAGCACGTCCGTCACCTTGGCGATCTGTTCGTCGTGGAACTTGACGAACTCTTCGGCGCGTTCTTCCTTGCCGAACAGCTTGCCGATGATGCGCATGGAATCGTCGGTGTGCTCCATCGGCTTTTCGCGGAAGTCGATATAGACGAGCGGAATGCCGACAGCGGCGAGCTTCTCGATATAGCCGCTCTCTTCTGTCGCAGACTTCGCTTCCGTGTTCATGATGATGACGTCGGGCTTCAGGGCGACCGCCTGCTCGATGTCGAAGGTACCGTCCTTCATGCCGCCGAAGGTCGGGATCTTCTCCATCTCCGGAAACTTCTTGAGATAGATGTTGTAGCCGTCGAGGTCGGCCTTCTTGAAGTCGTCGCGCCAGCCGACGACGCGGCCGAACGGCTTGTCGGTGTCGAGTGCGGCGGTGAAGTAGATCTGGCGTCCTTCGCCGAGAATGACGCGCTCGACCGGCACGTTCACCTCGACCTCACGGCCGGTGATGTCCTTGATCTTAACCGTCTCGCCGGCCAGCGCGACGCCTGAAAAAAGGACGAGCGAAATCGCGGCGGCAGAAGCCACCTTCTCCATCTTGAACACGATCAGTTCTCCTGCTGGTGATTATGGCGTGATCTATGTTTTTCTGAGTTTGACAGTCAAGAATTATCTTTTAGAAGTGTTCCAGCCTCTTTGCCCCGATCCGGAAGACGACGAAAATGCAAGCTGTTAGCACTCTTTCCAACCATGACCTTCGCGACGAAATCAAAGCCTACTGGTCGCTCCGCGCCGAGACTTTCGACAGTCAGCCCGGTCATGAGATCTTTTCAGAGGACGAGCGGGGGGCCTGGCATGCACTGTTCCGAAAGCATCTGGGAGAGGGCGAGGGACGCATGGCGCTTGATCTCGCCTGTGGCACCGCCGTCATTTCGCATCTGCTCGACGACCTCGGTTTCAAGGTCACGGGCCTGGACTGGGCTGAACCGATGCTTGAGCGGGCGCGCGCCAAGGCCAGTGCCCGTGGTCGGCAGATCCGCTTCCTGATGGGGGACGCCGAGCGGACGATGGAGGACGATGCGACCTATGACGTCATTACCAATCGCCACCTCGTCTGGACCCTTGTCGATCCGCTCGCCTGCTTCCGCGAATGGCACCGGGTGCTGAAGCCGGGCGGTAAGCTGCTGATTGTCGACGGCGACTTCGTCAACACCTCCAGGCTCACTCGGCTGCTGAAGAAACTGACCCGCCTTGCGAGCCGCATCGGTCTTGCCGGTGATGCCATGCATGGTGCCCCGAATTCCGACATGGCGGAGACGCACAACCGTATCCTGTCGCTCGTCCATTTCTCCGGCGGCGCCCATGCGCACGCGGTCGCCAATCTGCTCCAGGAAGCCGGTTTCTCCAGGATCACGATCGACCAGGACATGCGGGCGATCCATAAGGCGCAGCGGAAGAACTTCTCCTTTTTCAAGGGCCTCGAACGCGCCACCCAGCATCGCTACGCGATCTGTGCGGAGAAATAGCGCGCGCCATGTCTGGCGGGGCAAGCTCCTCTCTCAAAGGGCCTGAATCAGGTCTGCCTGGGAAACGATGGTAAAGTTCGGGCGCGGCATCTGCATTCGGCGGATCTCGCGCATCGGATGGGCGGCGCCCTTGTCCCAGACGACAAGCGTCGATTTACAGACACTCCGAACTGATATACTAGTATGCCAGTTGCGGGAGGGCGCATGTCTTTAGTTCAAAAGGACGCTTCGAGAATGCGTGCCGTCCCGGCCGAGCACCAGCGTGGACGCACGCGGACGGGCAGGGCAGCGGCGCAGATCCATGCGGTTCTTCGGGACGAGATCGTTCGCATGGAGCTGAAGCCCTTGGACATGCTCAACGAGAAGCAGCTCGGGCAGCGGTTTGGCGTCAGCCGGACACCGGTGCGGGAAGCCTTGCTCCGTCTAGCGGACGAGGGGCTTGTCGAGATCTACCCCCAATCTGGCACCTTTGTCTCGCGCATTCCAAGGCGGGCCCTCTATGAGGCAATCCTGATCCGCAAGGCGCTCGAGGCGACCACTGTGTCCCTGGCGATCGCTGCGATGGGGCAAGGGGACAGGCTGTCGATGCTGGAAAGCAATCAGGCGGCCTTGATCGATGCGGCGGAAGCCGGCGACATCCCGCTCTTCCACAAGATCGACAGCGCTTTCCACCAGTTGGTTGCCGACATCGCGGGCTATCCCGGCATCTGGGCCGTCATCGCCCAAGTGAAGGTGCACATCGATCGCTACCGTTACATCACCCTGCCGCAGACGGGGCGCCTCGAGACCGTCATTGCCGAGCACGCGGCCATCATTGAGGGCATGCGGTGCCGCGACGACGGAGCCGCGGTGCTCGCGATGAGCCAACACATCGGCCGGATGACCGAGGAACTGCAGGACATCGAACATCTCGATCCGGCACTTTTCATTGATGAGACATGAGACCAGATCGGTCCCCTTCATAAGGCATTTCGGGAGTTCACCATGAAGCCATCCTTTGACCTTTCCGGCCGCACGGCCATCGTCACAGGTGCCAACACCGGCATCGGCCAGGCCATTGCCGTGGCGCTTGCCGCAGCCGGCGCGGCAGTACTCGGTGTAGGCCGCTCAAGCATGGCCGAAACCGAGCAGCGCATCGCCGAGGTGGACGGTCGCTTCGCTCCCTTCTCCGCCGATCTGTCGACGATCGAACCCGTCGATGCCATCGTCGAAGCTGCCAATTCGTCCTTCGGCTCGGTCGACATCCTGGTCAACAATGCCGGTATCATCCGGCGCGCAGATGCGATCGATTTCACGGAATCCGATTGGGATGCGGTCATGGACGTCAATTTGAAGACGGCCTTCTTCCTCTCCCAGGCCGCCGCCAGGCGGATGATCCCGAACGGGCGCGGCAAGATCATCAACATCGCCTCCATGCTGTCTTTCCAGGGCGGCATCCGCATCCCGTCCTACACCGCATCGAAGAGTGGCCTTGCGGGGCTGACCAGGCTTCTGGCCTGTGAATGGGCGGGGAAAGGCATTAACGTGAACGCGATCGCGCCCGGCTATTTCGTCACCAACAATACCACGGCCCTGCGCGAGGATCCCAAGCGTTCGAGCGATATTCTCGGCCGTATCCCGGCGGGCCGCTGGGGCAATCCGGATGAACTCGGCGGAGCGGCGGTCTTCCTCGCATCCGACGCGGCCGCTTATGTGCACGGCACGATCCTGCCGGTCGACGGCGGCTGGTTGGCGCGCTAAGCAGATCAGGCAAAGAGAAAGCGGGGGGATCGCATGGGACGGATCGTGTCGATTGGCGAATGCATGGGAGAGCTCTCGGAAACGGGAACGCCCGGTACCCTCAGCATGGGCTTTGCCGGTGATACGCTGAATACGGCCTACTATCTTCGCCACAGTCTCGGGACGGACTGGCAGGTGGACTATGTCACGGCAGTCGGGACGGACGGTCTATCGGAGAGGATGGTGGAGTTTCTGAGTGCCGAGGGTATCGGCACCGATCATGTTCGCCGTCTCTCCGACAAGACGATCGGGATCTATTACATTACTCTAAAGGACGGAGAGCGCAGTTTCACCTATTGGCGCAACGACAGTGCGGCCAGGAAGCTTGCCAGTGATCCGGCCGTTCTCGCCCGTGCGCTGGATGGTGCGGACATGGCCTATTGGTCGGGCATCACTCTGGCGATTCTTCCAAACCAGGATCGCCTGGCTCTCATCGAAGCCCTGAGCCAGTTCGCGGGCCGCGGCGGAACTGTCGTTTTCGATCCCAACCTGCGGCCAAGGCTCTGGGACAACCCGGAGACCATGCGCGGCTGGATACACCGCGCGGCGGCCGTCAGTGATCTCTGCCTTCCCTCTTTCGAGGACGAAGCCACCTGGTTCGGCGACACCGACCCCGCAGCCACAATCAGGCGTTATCTGGCCGAAGGTTCACGGCGGGTGGTCGTCAAGAACGGTGGGGCGGATGTGTGCTTTGCCGGGAGCAATGGCGAAGTCTCCGCTTGTCCTATTCCGACCGTCGAGCATGTGGTCGACACAACAGCAGCCGGCGACAGCTTCAATGCGGGTTATCTGGCCGCTGAACTTGCCGGTGCCTCGATACCTGATGCAATCTCGGCTGGCGCCAGGCTGGCCGGACGGGTCATCGGAGCGCGAGGCGCTCTGGTCGCCGATGCCGCCAGCCGGGCGTGACAGGCCATGCGGTGGCTCAAGCGGGAACAGCGGCTCCGCCGAACAGCGTGAAATAGCCCCAGGCAACGACGAAAGCCACAGCGATCGCAGCCCAGATCAGCACCTTCCTGATGGCGGGCGACATCGCCATCTTGGGCTTCGGCGGCTTTTCTTCGGGTGGACGCTCGAATTTGATGACGTTCGACATTCGGCCTTGCTCTCTCGTTCTGCTTCGGGCGCTTTACCAGTTCCTGCCATGATCCCGCGGCAACGACAAGTATGCTGTAGCGAGCATCCCATCGTCTGTGCGCGCGCCCATCGAGCCTCTGTGCATACCTGCCGAGGACTTGGGCGCGGTCACTTGTCGCAGCCTTGCGGCAGCCGTTTTCCAAAGTGTCACTTGGCACTTGTCGGCGGCCCGTCGCACGGCTAGCGTTCTTCTGCAGATGATGATGGCGGGGGACGACCAGACCTCGGAGGCTTCTCCCGCAGGCAGCATGATGGATGCGACCGGACTAACATGAGAAGCTTTCTCGACACTTCCGTCCAGGCAGAGGCCAACCCCGGTCAGGATGGTGATCTTGCCGCGAGTGCCCGCAGGATCTCGGGAGTATCGTCGGCCCACTTCCTGAAGCTGGTCGAGGAACGCGGCACAACGGGATTTTGGACCTGTGACCTCCTGACCGGACAATGCACCTGCAGCCCCGGTTTGCCTCGGGTCATGGGCATGGAAACGCCTCAGAGCTTTCGCATCCTGGATCTGCTCGATCAGGTGCATCCGGAAGATAGATCCCGCTGCGAGGACCTTTGGCCGTTGATCCGCTCCGGCGTGCCGGTAAACCGCGGTTTCCGCATTATTCGCGGTGATCGAACCGTCCGCTGGGTCGAGTTCCGCTCGGAAGTCGTACTCGATGCCGAGCAGCGGCCGGTCCGGGCGATCGGACTGTTGCAGGATGTCTCGCAGGAGCAGGAAACCCGTCAGACACTGGATGAGAGTCTGGGGCGGTACCGAGCTCTGGTCGGTGCCGTCGCGACGATGGAATGGCGTGCAACGGCCACCGGAGAACCCGTGTTTTCTCATGGCTGGACCGCACTGACCGGTCAACGCGAATCTGATGTTTTGAGCGGCAACTGGGTGAACGCCATCCATCCGGATGATCGCGCTGCGGTGGTTGCTGCCTGGCAATATGCCGTGGCCAATCTCACGCCCTATGAAGCCAACCACCGTATCCTAAAGGCGGATGGCGAGTATGAATGGTATCAAGCCCGCGCAGTCCCGATCCTGCACAAGAACGGGCGCCCTCACGAATGGCTGGGCATGATCATCCGGCGTCGTGATTTCAGTGGCTTTACAGCAGAGCAGCCGGCCGTTGACGCAACATTGACGCCGACGCAGATCCGCGCGGGCCGCGCGATGTTGCAGTGGACATTGGAAGATCTTTCCCGCGAATCCGGCGTGTCCATATCGTCGATCCGGCGAATCGAGGGAGAGGGAGAGCGATCCACGCGCCCGACATCGCTGAGCGCCATCCGTCAGGCATTCGAACGCCAGGGCCTTCTCTTCGGTGATGGCAACGGCGTGTCGCTGCAGGCCCGGAAGAGCACGCGGGCCTGAAGGCGGCCCGCCTTGTAGCCATCAGCTCGAAAGGCGCGGCGTGGTCACGATCTTGAGGAACAGCGCATTCATCGCATCTTCGATGCCTTGGCTCGGGCTGACTTCGAAGTAGAGGCCGGGTGAGGCGCAGGACTGCATGCGCGTCGGGATCTCGTTCTGGAACGGGCTGATCCACTTATTGTACCAATTATTGGTCGGGAGCGGCAGATAAGTCGTGTAAAGCACGGCAATCCGATAACCCTTGCTCTTGAGGACCTCGCATTGCGTGGTGTCGATTGGCTCCTGACAGCGGCCATTCGTGGTCTTCTTGGTGCAGGTGCTGGGTTTGTAGGCATCGCCGACACCGTCCGAGACAAAGAACAGGATCTTTTCGGGGCTGCCTGCCGAAGCGCCGGTACCGGCAGTACCCATCAGGTTGCCAATGTTCTTCAGCGCGCGGTCGAAATCGGTCTGCTGGTCGTTGTCATACCCCTGCCAGGGGATCGACATCAGCCCGATCTTGGAGGCTTTCGTCTGAACCTGGTCCAGATTGTCAGTGAGGGACGATACTTCCAGAAGCTTTGTGTCTTCGGCCTTTTCGCCGAAGGTGTAGACAGCCATGCGATACTGGTTGGAGCTCTTTCTCGATGCCTTGGCTGTGTCCATCAGGGCGGCAGTTGCCTTGGCCACCACGTCGATACGGATCGTCACGCCGAGCTTTTTGGCGAGATAGTAGTAGCTGTTCTTGTCCTCCACGCCGTCCTTGACGATGTGGCAGGCGAAGGCACATTTGTCGCCCGTGTTGTTGACCATCTTGGTAACGTCGGCCGGCGTCGCCCCGACGCCCATGGAGGGTGTGTTGTCGAGCAGCAGATAGAAGTCGCGGAAGGTGTCCGTCTGGAAGACGGCCTCTGCCCGGCCCCCTACGGTTACGTCCGCCTGGCCGAGGATGCGGGCGAGGGTGGTGGGCACGGTCGCGTCGAAGGTAAAGACGGCTTTCAGCTGTGTCCCGGTTTTCACCACGTCGACGTCGAAGTTCTTGAGCTGGTAGTCCTCCGACATCTTGGCGTGGCCGATGAACACCTTCTTGGCGTCCTCGATGGCAGCCGACAGCTGACCGTCGGATTGCATCTGCATCGCTTGCATGACGCCCGCAGAGGTTTCCGCAACGGCTGCAATTGCAGCCGCGTCGGCTGCCGCCTGAAGTGTGCTGCGGACCACCAGTGCATTGCTGATGTCAATCGCGAGGCCTGCGACCCCGATGACAGGGACCAGCATGAGCGCGGTCATCACGCCGAAATTGCCGCTACGGTCGCGGAGAAACTTCCCTATCATAAATAACCCCCATATAGTCAGGGGTAATTTAGTTCCCTCTTGTATCGATTCCGTTCATTCTCATGGTTACGGAATTGCCAGCAAAACCTGATATCAGACGGCGGAGACCTTCTTCTTTGCAGGCGGATTCTCTGCATCATAGATCGCGCGGGCTTCTCGGATGCGTCCATGATGCTCCGCCGTCCAGACCACCAGTGCAGCAACCGGTCCCAGCAGGGACTGTCCCAGCTCCGTCAGCCGGTATTCGACGCTCGGCGGCTGCGTCGGATAAACCTCGCGATGGATAAGGCCGTCGCGCTGCAGGCTCCGCAATGTTCCCGTCAGCATGGCCTGCGAGATATCCGGTATCGCTCTTTTCAGTTCTCCAAAGCGGTGCGGCCGCAAGCCGAGCGTTTGCAGGATGAGTGAGGCCCACTTGTCCCCGATATGCGCGAAGACATCGCGGACTGGGCAGTTGCTTGCATCGAACACGGTGTTGATCGGTTCCCGCATCATGGCCATTGCGATGCCGATCGCGGCGCTGAAGTCGGCTTGTGTCTTTGCGTGTGCGGTCATCGGTATCGTCCTTAGAACCTGGTTCTAAAAAACTGCCTACTTTACGGCAGAATGTCGATCTGTAATTTAGACCTACTCTGAATTTTAAACCAGCCCTGAAATCTTGGGCGCATCAAACGGACCAGACATGACAGCCAAGTATCTCGTCACCGGCGCATCCGGCCAGCTCGGCCAGCGCGTTCTCCATCACCTTCTGGTCACGGAAGGCGTCACTGCTTCCGACATCATCGCGGCAAGCCGCAAGCCCGAACAACTGGCTGATCTCGCAGCCAAGGGCGTCCAGACACGTCGCGTGGATTTCGACGATGCAGCTTCAATGCAGACCGCATTTGCAGACGCAGAGCGCGTGCTGATCATCAGCACGGACACGCTCGATCGCCCGGGCCATCGGCTGGTGCAGCATCGAGCAGCTGTCGCCGCTGCCGAAAAGGCTGGCGTTCAGCATCTGCTCTACACCTCGATGCCCGAGCCCAAGAATTCGCCGCTGCTCTTCGCACCTGACCATGAAGGCACCGAAGCTGCCATCGAGGCGAGCGCGCTGCCGGCCTGGACGATTCTGCGCAACAACTGGTACTTCGAAAACGTGATGATGAGCGCCGGTCCGGCACTCGCCTCGGGCCACTGGTATTCGGCGGCCGGCGAAGGCAAGGTCGCCCACATCGCGCGCGATGATATCGCCCGTGCCATCGCCGCAGCACTCGTGGCAGCCGGCAGCGAGAAGAAGGTCTATACGCTGACGGGCGCCTCTGCCTATACACATCGCGAGATGGCTGCGCTGATCTCCGCAGCCGCCGGCAAGGAAATCACGGTCGTCGATGTCCCGGTCGAAGGGCTAGTGCAGGGTATGGTCGGTGCAGGCCTGCCGGAACCCGTTGCACGGGTGTTCGCGTCGATCGATACCATGATCGGCCATGGTGGCCTGGCGCGCATTACGGGCGACTTCAAGGCGCTGACGGGTGTTGAACCCCAGAGCTTCGAGGCATGGGTCGAGAGCCAGGCCAGCGCTTTCAAATCCATGGTCGCCTGACGTCCCCTATCGGCCTCCGCCAGGCCGATCCGGACATGTCATATCCCACACGTGGCATGACCGAGGACCGCTCGTCCCCCCTGGACGGGCGGTTTTCGCATGAAGCGATTATTGTCGGTGAAAACCTCCTGATTGGCGCAGATGTTCGTTCTGCCTCTTTCTCAGGCATGGCTGCCTTCAACACATGCATCGGCGATGATCAGAACCGGCTGGAGAGCCGGTTTTGCCATATCTGGAGCCAGAAGCAGACTTGGCACGCCCCTTGCTCCTCTATTCGCAGAGTTAGCCGCTAGGGTTCCGGCGCAGCATGCGTGGCTGGTCCGAGAGCGGCTCCCGATGGAGAGACATCCCATCGGGTGCACGGCGGGACAAAAGCCCGGGAGACCTCGTAAGCCAAGGGATTGGCGGCGCGATGGTCCATGCCGATCCCTTTTCGAAGACGCAAAAGGGGAATTTCTACATGCAGACTGTCAAGACACTCCTGTCGATCACCGCACTGGCTGGCGCGCTCACCTTCAGCCAGATGACACCGGCCGAGGCCGCGCCGAAGAAGGATTTCAAGGTCGCCTGGTCGATCTATGTCGGCTGGATGCCCTGGGGCTATGCCAATGACACCGGCATCGTGAAGAAATGGGCCGACAAATATGGCATCAACATCGAGGTCACGCAGTTCAACGACTATGTGGAATCGATGAACCAGTATACCGCCGGCGCCTTCGATGCGGTGACCCTTACCAACATGGATGGCCTCTCGATCCCGGCCGCCGGCGGCGTCGACACGACCGCCGTCATCGTCGGCGACTTCTCGAACGGCAATGACGCGCTGATCCTCAAGGGCAAGGACAAGCTGGAGGACGTGAAGGGCCAGAACATCAATCTCGTCGAGTTCTCGGTTTCGCACTATCTGCTCGCCCGCGCGCTCGAAAGCATCGGCTCCTCCGAGCGGGATGTGAAGGTGGTCAACACCTCGGATGCCGATATGGTCGCCGCCTATCAGACGCCTGACGTGACCGCCGTCGTGACCTGGAACCCGCTGGTCTCGACGATCCTGGAGGACGCCTCCGCGAAGAAGGTCTTCGACAGCTCGCAGATCCCGGGCGAGATCATCGACCTGATGGTCGCCAATACCGATGTGCTCAAGGACAATCCGGACTTCGGAAAGGCGCTGGCCGGCATCTGGTACGACACCATGGCCGTCATGACCGCCGATACCGAAGAAGGCAAGGCTGCCCGCACTGCGATGGGCGCGGCCTCGGGCACGGATCTTGCGGGCTTCGAAGCCCAGATGGCGGCCACCAAGCTTTTCGATAAGCCGGCTGATGCGGTCGCCTTCACGGCCTCTCCGGAGCTGTCGAAGACCATGGACCTCGTCCGCAACTTCCTCTTCGAGAAGGGGCTTCTCGGCAGCGGTGCGCCGTCTGCGGATGTCATCGGTATCGAACTGGCGGACGGTATGGTTCTCGGTGACAAAGAGAACGTCAAGTTCCGCTTCACCACCACCTACATGGACGCTGCCGCCAAGGGTGCGCTCTGAGGCCATGATCGCCACCCGGAGGATGATGCTTCCGGGCGGCGCCTGCCTCCCTGAAATCCTGGAGTGGTCGATGCGCTGGATCAATGCTCATCCCGGAAATGGCGCGCGCCTGACGCTCGTGCTCTTGCCCTTCGTGCTGGTGCTCGGCGCCTACATGATCGGCTCGGCCGAACGGCTGGCTGACAACCCGAATGACAAGCTGCTGCCCGGTTTCGCGGCACTGTGGGACGGGATCAATCGGATGGCGTTCACGCCGGATGTGCGAACCGGCGAATATCTTCTCTGGTCCGACACCTGGGCGAGCCTCTGGCGGCTCGCCGTCGGGCTGGGCATTGCCACAGCGATCGCACTCCTGCTGGGTCTCGTGATTGGCATCCTGCCTCACGCTCGGGCAGCCCTTTCTCCCTTCGTCGGCGCCATCTCGATGGTCCCGCCGCTGGCCCTCCTGCCGATCCTTTTCATTGTCATGGGGCTCGGCGAAGCCTCCAAGATCGCGCTGATCGTCATCGGTGTTGCACCGATCATGGTCCGCGACCTGGCGCTCACCGCCATCTCCCTACCGCGTGAAATGATCGTCAAGGCCGAAACACTGTCGGCCTCCTCCTGGCAGATTGCGCTGCGTGTGGTGCTGCCGCAGATCCTGCCGCGCCTGATCACCACGCTCCGCCTGCAGCTTGGCCCCGCCTGGCTCTTCCTGATCGCGGCCGAAGCGATCTCCTCTGACAGCGGTCTCGGCTACCGCATCTTCCTCGTCCGCCGCTACCTGTCGATGGACGTCATCTTCCCCTATGTGCTTTGGATCACGCTGCTTGCGATCCTCACCGACATCCTGCTCGATCGCCTGCGCATCGCGGTCTTCCCCTGGTCCGAACTGGAGAAGGGCAAATGAGCGCGCTCTCCATAAAGAATCTCTGGAAGGAATATGGCGACCAGATCGTGCTGGAGAATGTCTCGATCGAGATCGAATCCAGAGCCTTCGTCGCGCTGGTCGGCCCTTCCGGTTGCGGCAAATCCACCTTCCTGCGCCTGCTGCTCGGCCAGGAGCGCCAGACAAAGGGCGACATCCTGCTCGATGGTTTGGCCTTGCCGAAAGAGCCAGGGCCGGACCGCGGCGTCGTCTTCCAGCGCTACTCGGTCTTCCCGCATCTGACCGTGCTCGGCAATGTCATGCTTGGCAAGGAGCTGAAAGCCTCCCGCTTCGCCGCCCGCCTGTTCGGTGCCGCGAAGCGCGCGGTAGATGGCGAAGCCCGCGCGATGATCACGGCGGTCGGGCTTGCCGGTTCCGAGGACAAGTATCCGGCTCAGCTCTCCGGTGGCATGCAGCAGCGACTGGCGCTCGCCCAGGCGCTGATCATGCGGCCCAAGGTTCTGCTGCTCGACGAACCCTTCGGCGCGCTCGATCCGGGTATCCGCGCGGAGATCCACACGCTGATGAAGACGCTCTGGCACGAAGCGCCGATGACCGTGGTCATGGTTACCCATGACATGCGCGAGGCCTTCACGCTGGCTACCCGCGTCGTTGCCTTCGAACGTCCCCGCGACCGCCCAGAGGAAAAGCTGCGCTACGGTGCGACGATCACCCGCGACATCGCTATCTGGCCGCCCCGCAAGGCGGGCGAGGCCTCCCTTTTTCGCCCCGACCGGGACGGCCCGGTCTCTTCAAAGGGTCAATAGCCGGGACGACCCGGCCAACGAAACCACTGGAGATGACAATGCATATCCGACGTTCCCCCGAAGAGATCGCTGCCAACCGGGCGCGCTACGAGGAGCATCAGAAAAAGGGGCTGGAATTCGCACCGAAGGCGCTGCCAGCCAAGAGCGCAAAGCCTGCGCCCGCAATTGCTGCCGACAAGATCGTGCACCAGGAAAAGCTGCCCGGCGGTTGGTACTGGTGGACCCGCGTCAAGGCCAACGAGACGCTGCGCATCGCGCTCGACGACGGTGTTTCAACCGTATCGGTCGTCGCCTGGAAGGCCGAAGACCCGACGGAGCGCATGAACCTGCCGGACACCGTCAAGGTCCAGTGGACAACCGGGCTTGGAAAGGGGCGTGTCATCTTCTCCGACATGGGCAAGGTCATGTTCTCGATCACCGAGGACAGCTCCGGCGCCCATGACGTGCTGATGGGTGGCTCGACAGCCTCATCGAACGCGAAGAAATATGCCGGCCAGAACGGTCCGGCACTGCGCAACACCCGCGACAACTTCGTGCTGATCGCGACCAAGGCCGGCCTCGACAAACGCGACATTCCGGCAGCCCTCGCCCTTTTCGCACCCGTCCGTGTCGATGCCGATGGCAAGTTCGAGTGGAAACCGGAACTCGTTGCCGAAGGCGACTATGTCGATCTGCGTGCCGAGATGGACATGATCGTCGGCTTCTCGAATTGCCCGCATCCGCTCGATCCAAACCAGGTCTACGCCCCCAACCCCGTCAGCATCCTCAGGATCGCCGCCACTGAGCCGGCGGCGGATGATCTGTGCCGGACCGCGACTGCAGAAGCCATCCGTGGCTTTGAAAACAACGCCTTTGCGGCCCTGTGAGAGGAGAGGCGACCATGACCAGTTTTATCCAGACCTCTGCCGCCCGCACGCTCTCCAACACCGTGCAGGATCACTATATCGCTGCCGAAGCGCCCTTCTCGACCTTCATCAAAAAGGGCCAGGTGGTGCGCATCGAGGACACTTATGGCCAGCAGGCCGTCGATACGCTCTTCTACAACGCCCATGACTTCTCCGAGCGCTATTCCAGCCAGGACACCATGCGCGAGCAGGGGGCGGCCTACATCTCCACCGGCACCAAGGTGATCTCCAACGAAGGCGGGGTGATGCTGACAGTGACCGCCGACAGCTGCGGTCGGCACGATACCTCTGCCGGCGCCTGCTCCTGCGAGAGCAACACGGTCCGTTTCGGCCACTACACGAAATACCTGCATGCCTGCCGCGACAACTTCGTCATCGAGGTTTCCAAACATGGCATGAGCAAGCGCGACGTGGTGCCGAACATCAACTTCTTCATGAACGTGCCGATCGAACCCTCAGGCGAAATGACCATCGTCGACGGCATTTCCGCCCCCGGCGACTATGTCGAGCTGAAGGCGGAGATGGACGTGCTGCTCGTCATCTCCAATTGCCCGCAGATCAACAACCCCTGCAACGGCTTCGATCCCACGCCGATCCGGGTGCTCGTCTGGGACGACGAGGCAGCCTGATGTTCAAAAAGGTTCTGATTGCCAATCGCGGCGAAATCGCCGTGCGCGTCATCAATACGCTTCGAAAGATAGGGATCGCAAGCGTTGCGGTCTATTCCGATGCCGACCGCTTTTCGAAACCCGTTCTGATGGCCGACGAGGCGGTGCGCCTCGGCCCCGCACCCGCCAGCGAAAGCTACCTCAACGTCGACGCCGTGATTGCCGCCTGTCGCCAGACGGGTGCACAAGCCGTCCATCCGGGCTATGGCTTCCTCTCGGAGAATATCGGCTTTGCCGAGCGGCTGAAGGCGGAAGGCATCACCTTTATCGGCCCGACGCCGGACAACATCTCCGCCTTTGGCCTGAAGCACACGGCCCGCGAACTGGCCAAGGCGAGCGGCGTGCCGCTCTTGCCCGGCTCCGGCCTGCTCGACAGCCGGGAAGAGGCGCACTCCGCAGCAGAGCAGATTGGCTATCCGGTGATGCTGAAGTCTACAGCCGGCGGCGGCGGCATTGGTATGCAGCTTTGCGACACGCCAGATGCGCTTGCCGCAGCCTTCGACACCGTCCAGCGCACGGCAAAATCCAGCTTCGGCGATGCCCGCGTCTATCTCGAACGCTTCGTCTCCAAGGCCCGCCATGTCGAGGTGCAGATCTTCGGCGACGGCAAGGGGAGGGTCATCGCGCTCGGCGAACGCGACTGCTCCCTGCAGCGACGGAACCAGAAGGTGATCGAAGAAACGCCGGCCCCCGGTCTGTCCGATGCCGTGCGCCAGCGCCTGCACGCCGCCGCCGTGTCGCTCGGCCAGCAGGTCGCTTATGCCTCCGCCGGCACCGTTGAATTCATCTATGATCCCGCCCGCGAGGAATTCTATTTCCTTGAGGTGAACACCCGACTGCAGGTCGAACATCCGGTCACGGAAGTCGTCTTCGGTGTGGATCTGGTAGAATGGATGATCCGCCAGGCTGCCGGCGAAGATGTACTGACGGGCAGGCTAAACCTCGTGCCGAAGGGGGCTGCGATCGAGGCGCGCGTCTATGCCGAAATGCCCCATGCCGGCTTCCGCCCGAGTGCCGGTCTGTTGACCGAAGTGATCTTTCCCGACGGCGTCCGTGTCGACGGTTGGGTGGAAACGGGAACCGAGGTCACGCCCTTCTATGATCCCATGCTCGCCAAGGTCATCGTTTCTGGTAGGGATCGTAGCGCAGCCATTGCGGCGCTCTCCTCCGCGCTCGAGAAAACCTCGCTGGCCGGCATCGAGACCAATCTCGAATACCTGAAAGCGATCGCCGCCTCGGACCTGTTCCGCAGCGGCGATGTCGCGACCACGGCCTTGAAGGATTTCGCCTTCGTGCCCGATGTCGTCGAGGTGATCGCTCCCGGCGCGCAGTCGAGCCTGCAGGAGCTGCCGGGCCGCCTCGGCCTCTGGCATGTCGGCGTGCCGCCCTCGGGCCCGATGGACGAACGCTCTTTCCGTCATGCCAACCGTCTGGTCGGAAACCACGATCATACGGCGGCCCTGGAGCTCACCGTCTCCGGGCCGGTGCTGAAGTTCTTCTCCGATACCGTGATCGCGCTCGCCGGCGCGGTCATGCCGATGAAGCTCGACGGCGTCGAGCTGCCCCATAATCAGGCGGTCCAGGTCAAGGCCGGCCAGACGCTGGCCGTTGGCAGCATCGCCGGTGCCGGTCAGCGCGCTTATCTGGCGGTATCGGGCGGCTTCGACGCGCCCTTGGTCATGGGCTCCCGCGCCACCTTCGGCCTCGGCCAGTTCGGCGGTAATGCCACCGGCACGCTTCGCGCAGGCCATGTCTTGCGCCTGGCCCGCCGGAACCAGACCGACGTGCTGCCGGCAACCGAGCCGGCGGAACTGACCCGCGAATGGTCCGTCGGCGTGCTCTACGGTCCGCATGGCGCGCCCGACTTTTTCCTGGAGGAAGACATCGAGACACTGTTCTCGACGCCTTACGAGGTGCATTTCAACTCGGCGCGCACGGGTGTCCGCCTGATCGGCCCGGCGCCCAAATGGGCGCGCACCGACGGCGGAGAGGCGGGGCTTCACCCCTCCAACCTGCATGATAATGCCTATGCGATCGGCGCCATCGATTTCACCGGCGACATGCCAATCATCCTCGGCCCCGACGGCCCAAGCCTCGGCGGCTTCGTCTGCCCGGCAGTCATCGCCCGCGACGAGCAGTGGAAGATGGGCCAGTTCAAGCCGGGGGACAGGATCCGGTTTCATGCCGTCGCGCGGGAGGAGGATGGTGTCCTTTCCGCAGGCGTGGTGCCGGGTTTACCCCCCTCTGCCCTGCCGGGCATCTCCCCCACAAGGGGGGAGAGTGGCCCATCGTCGGGCTCGCCCGGGACTGCAAAAGAGCTCACGTCCAATTCAACCGATGCGGCAGGCGAGACGGCAGCCTCCCCGCTCTCCCCCCTTGTGGGGGAGATGCCCGGCAGGGCAGAGGGGGGTAAACCGGGAGCCGCAGCGCCAGCGATCCGTCAGGACTCCCCCATCCTCGCCTCGAACGATACCGGCCCCATCCCCGTCGTCTACCGCCGCCAGGGCGATGACAATCTGCTCGTCGAATACGGCCCGATGCAGCTCGATATCGGCATCCGCATGCGCGTCCATCTGCTGATGCATGCGGTGAAGGCGGCGAGACTTCAGGGCCTGATCGATCTGACGCCCGGCATCCGCTCGCTGCAGATCCACTATGACAGCACCACGCTGTCGCGCTTGAAACTTCTCTCCGCCCTCGCCGAGATCGGGAAGAGTCTCCCCCCGGTCTCCGCCGTTAAGGTGCCGAGCCGGACCGTCTGGCTGCCGCTCTCCTGGAACGATCCGGATGCGGAACTGGCCATGCGCAAGTATCAGGAACTCGTACGTCCCAATGCGCCCTGGTGCCCATCCAACATCGAGTTCATCCGCCGCATCAATGGGCTCCCCTACGAGCAGGCGGTGAAGGATACGATTTTCAACGCCTCCTATCTCGTGATGGGCCTCGGCGACGTCTATCTCGGCGCGCCGGTCGCAACCCCCATCGATCCGCGCCACCGGCTGGTGACGACGAAATACAATCCGGCCCGCACCTGGACGCCTGAGAACGCCGTCGGCATTGGCGGCGCCTATATGTGCATCTATGGCATGGAGGGGCCGGGGGGCTATCAGCTCTTCGGTCGCACGATCCAGGTCTGGAACACCTGGCGGCAGACGGATGTCTTCGCCAAGGATAAGCCATGGCTGCTCGACTTCTTCGACCAGATCCGCTTCTTCCCCGTAAGCCACGAAGAACTGACGGAAGCCCGCGCCGCCTTCCCGCATGGTGGCTATCCCATCCGCATCGACGAGGGCACCTTCTCTTATGCCGACTACGAGGCGGAGATGGCCCGCAATGCGAAGAGCATCGCCGCCTTCAAGCAGGGACAGCAGACGGCCTTCGAGGCGGAGCGACAGCGTTGGAAGGACGAGGGGCTCGACTCGTTCCAGGTGGATGACGGCGCGGGCGTGAGCCTCGGCGGCGGTATCCCGGAAGGCTGCTTTGGGGTGGAAAGTGCCGTGCCCGGTAATGTCTGGAGACTTCTGGTCGAGGAAGGCCAGTCCGTGCAGGCTGGCGATACGCTTGCCATCATCGAGTCGATGAAAATGGAAATCACCGTCACCGCCCATGCCCCCGGTAAAGTCCGGGATCTGCGTGCCGGGCCGGGTCGCAACGTCAAGGCCGGCGATGTCCTGGTCATCTTGGAGGATCTGTAATGCTGCCGACTATTCTCGATCTCGCTTCGCTCAAGGCCGCCTATGCCGGCGGGCTGACCCCGCTCGATCTCGTCGAGGAGGTGATTGCCCGCCGCAAGGCCTCCGACGATCCGGCGGTCTTCATTACAGAGACGCCGGATGATGATTTGCGGGCAGCCGCAAAGGCCCAGATGGAGCGCGCGCCGGAGCCGAACAGTCTGCCGCTTTGGGGCGTACCCTTTGCCGTCAAGGATAACATCGACGTTTCAGGCCTGCCGACCACCGCAGCCTGCCCGGCCTTCGCCTACCAGCCGGAAAAGGACGCCACGGTCGTTGCCAGACTGAAGGCTGCGGGTGCCATTGTCATCGGCAAGACCAATCTCGACCAGTTCGCCACAGGCCTCAACGGCACGCGATCTCCTTATGGTGCACCCCGCTCCGTCTTCGACAAGGCCTATGTCTCCGGCGGCTCCTCGTCCGGTTCGGCGGTTACGGTCGCGGCGGGTCTCGCAAGCTTTGCGCTCGGCACCGATACCGCAGGTTCCGGACGCGTGCCCGCCGCCTTCAACAACCTTGTCGGCATCAAGCCTACGCCCGGCCTCGTGCCGAATGTCGGCGTCGTGCCGGCCTGCCGCAGTGTCGATGTCGTCACGGTCTTTGCCGCAACCGTCGGCGATGGTGTCGTGATCCGCAAGGTGATGGATGGCTATGACGCCGGTGATCCCTATTCCCGCAAGGCGTCGCCAGTGGCCCTGCCGGGTTCAGGCCTGCGCATCGGTGTGCTTGAGGGTGCCGAGCGCGAGTTCTTCGGCAACACGGCAGTGGAGGCGCTCTATGATCAGGCGATCGAGCGGGCGAAATCACTCGGTGCTGTGATAGTCCCCTTCGACTACGCGCCGTTTCGCCAGGCCGCCGAACTGCTCTACAACGGCCCCTGGGTGGCCGAGCGTCTCGCAGCGGCAAAGGACTTCATCGGCACCAATGCCGATGATTTCGACCCGACGGTGCGCACGATCATCGAGGGCGCCAGGGGGTACGACGCGGTCGCGGCATTCGAAGGCCAGTACAAGCTCGGCCATCTCCGCCAGAAGGCGCTTGTCGAATGGGAAAAGCTCGACGTCCTGATGCTGCCGACCTCGCCGACCACCTATACGGTCGAGGCGATGCTCGCAGACCCGATTGTCAAGAACAGCCATTTCGGCCGCTACACAAACTTCGCCAATCTCTTCGGTTATGCGGCGATCGCCGTGCCCGGCGGCTTCGGTTCGGATAGTCTGCCGAGTGGCGTCACCTTCTTCGGCCCCTCCTTCTCCGACGATGCGCTGGCGCCCTTTGCCGATGCCATGCACCGCGCGGCCCAGTCCGGCATGGGCAAGGACAAGACTGCAGCCCTGCCGGACGCCTCGAAGGTTGTAGAACCGGACGATGGCCTCGTCACCATCATGGTCGTCGGCGCGCATCTGACCGGCATGCCGCTCAATCACGAACTGACAGGCCCCGGCGGCAAGCTGGTGCAGACCTGCCGCACCGCCGGCGACTACCGCCTCTTTGTCCTGCCCAACACCACGCCGCCGAAGCCTGGCCTGGTCCGCGAACCAGGCTTTGAAGGCCAAGGGCTGGAGGTGGAGGTCTGGAAGGTAACGCCATCTGCCTTTGGCCGCTTCGTCCAAAACATCCCCGCACCGCTCGGCATCGGCAAGGTCACACTCGACGACGGCGCCGAAGTCTCCGGCTTCCTCTGTGAGCCCTATGCCATCAAGGGCGCGCAGGAGATCACCGATCTCGGCGGTTGGCGCGCCTATATTGCGTCGAGGAAATGATCGTCCGGTGGCGCCTGCCTAAGCGCAGGCGCTGACCTGAGGCTTTGCTTCAGGGCACCTGCGCCCCCCGCGTCGCAGTATAGATCGCATAGAGCGAGGTCGACGCCGTGATGAACAGGCGGTTCCGGCGTGGCCCGCCGAAGGTCAGGTTGGCAACCGCCTGAGGCACCAGGATCTTGCCGAGCAGCGTGCCGTCCGGATGGAAGCAGTGCACGCCGTCAGCAGCGCTGGACCAGAGGTTCCCGTCGATATCCGTCCGCATCCCGTCGGGAATGCCCTTGTCGATATTGGCAAAGACGCGCCCATTCGTCAGTCTTTTGCCATCGGTGACATCGAAGACGCGAATATGCCGTGGCGCGTCCGGTTTGTGGCTGGCGCCGGAATCGGCGATGTAGAGCAGGCGCTCGTCCGGCGAGAAGCAAAGCCCGTTCGGCTGCAGGAAGTCATCGGCCATGACGGCAAGCTCGCCGGTCGCGGGATCGAGCCGATAGACATTGCGGCTCTCCTGTTCCTCGTCCGCCTTGTAGCCCTCGTAATCCGAGAGAATGCCGTAGGACGGGTCGCTGAACCACACGCTGCCGTCTGACTTCACCACCACGTCGTTGGGAGAATTCAGCCGCTTGCCCTCGTGACGATCGGCAAGCGTCGTGATCGTCCCGTCGATTTCTGTGCGGATGACGCGTCGCCCGCCATGCTCGCAGGAAACAAGCCGCCCCTCCCGGTCACGGGTATTGCCGTTGATGAAATGCGACGGCGCACGATAGACGGAGGTGCCAGAACCCTCGATCCAGCGCAGCACGCGTTCGTTCGGAATGTCGCTGAACAGCAGATAGCCGCCATCGTTGAACCAGACAGGCCCCTCGGCCCATCGGCAGCCGGTATAGAGCTCTTCGAGAGCGGCGCTGGAAACGAGCAGGTCGCGGAAGCGGGGGTCGCGGATCTGGTAATGCGGGTTATCCATGGGACGATCCTGGCAGGGCTTCAGGTTTTGCCGGCGCTGCGCGTGGTCGGCAGCATGATGACGGCGATGATGATGAGACCGGTGAGAATGAGGCGGATGCCGGCTCCAAAGCCGTAGGTGTTCAGCATCGAAACGACAAGGAACATGAAGAGCGAGGCGCCCCATATCCCCGGAACATTCGAATTGCCGCCGGCCACCGCCGTGCCGCCGATCACGACGACGGCAATCGACATCAGCAGATATTCCGTGCCCATATTGAGCGCCGCACCACCGGAAAAGCTGGCAAGCAGGTAGCCGCAGAAGGATGCGAGCACGGCGCAGAGCAGGTAGGTGACAAGCCGCGTGCCGTCGATCGGGATGCCGGCCATGCGGGCAGCGCGAATGCTCTGGCCGATCGCAGCGATCGAGCGGCCATAGACCGTGCGGTTGATGACATACCAGACGAACACGGAGAGCACCAAGGCGACGAGCGCGACATTAGGGATGCCCACCGTCGAGGAGGTGGTGAAGTCGGCAAGCCAGCTCGGCGGCTTGATCCGCAAGCCCCGGTTCGTCCAGATCGCCGTCGACTGCACGATGAAGCTCATCGACAGCGTCGCGATGATCGGCGGAATGCGCAAGAGCTTGATCAGCGCGTAGTTGCCGATCCCGATGAGAAGCCCGATGCCGATGGCAACGAGAAGCCCCATAAGGATCATGCTGTTCTCGACATTCATCACTTTCAGCGAGACCGTCGCCGCAAGTGTCATGTTGGCCGGAACCGAGAGGTCGATATTTCCTGGGCCGAGCGTGATCACCAGCATCTGGCCGAGGCCGACGAGCACGGAGAAGGCGCCGAAGGTGAGAGCCGCCTGCGCAAGCCCGACGGTGCTTGCCCCACCCGTGAAGACGATGGTGATGAGGAAGACGCTGGCTGCTGCGATGAAGGACCAGATCCAGGTCCGGGAGAAGAGTGCGGAGAGTGCCTGGGTCATGCTTTCCCCTCCTGGCCTTCGGCGCGATTGAGGGCAAGACGCAGCGTGAGCACCAGGATCAGGATCGCCCCCTGCGCGCCGATCTGCCAATCCGGCGAAATCCTGAGGAACGACAGGAAGGAGCCGGCGAGCGTCAGTGTGAGCGCACCGATAACGGCGCCGATCGGCGAGACACGCCCGCCGACGAACTCACCGCCGCCGAGAATGACACCGGCGATCGAGAGCAGCGTGTAGCGCAGCGCGATATTGGCGTCGGCCGAGGTGGTCAGCCCCACCAACGCCATGCCGGCGAGCACTGCAAAGAAGCCGGCGAGACCATAAACGGCAGCACGTGCTCCGATGATCGACCAACCGGCGCGGGCGACCGAACGGCTGTTGCCACCCACCCCGCGCAACACCACGCCAAAGGAGGAGCGCATGATCAGATAATGACTGACAACGGCGATCAGAATGCTGGCGACGATCGCCATCGGAAGCAGCGGCGGCTTGACCGTCATGATCGCTCGGATCCAGCCGGGCGCCTCGCCGCCGGGCGCCGGCAGGATCAACACCGCAAGTCCGCCCCAGACGAAGCTCATGCCGAGCGTCACGACGATCGAAGGCAGATCCCGCAGGTGGATGAGCACGCCGATCAGGGCATAGGTGCCGATCGCTCCCATCAGAATTAGCACACCCAATAGGGGAGAAGACTGCAGGAAGGTTGCGGTGACGCAGGCGACGAAGCTGACGAACGTGCCCATCGACAGATCAAGGTCATTGACCGTCATGACCAGCATCTGGGCGATGGTGGCAAGGGCAATCGGGACGGCGAGATTGAACAGCAGATTGAGCCCCGTATAGCTCATGGCCCGAGGCTGCAGATAGAAGACGGCAGCCAGCAGTCCGACAAGCGAAAGGGCCGGGATCAGCAGGCGCAGACTGTCGGATGAGAAGAACTTCGTCATGCGGCCTCCTGGAAGGAGGCGGAGAGGATATTTTCTTCCGTCACTGCGTCGCCCTTCAGTTCGGCAACGATCATGCCGTTGTTGAACACGTAGACCCGGTCGCAGAGGCAGACCTCGTCCATCTCGGTCGAGTACCAGACGAAGGTCCGCCCGGCGTCTGCCTCCTGGCGCAGGATCGTATAGACCTCCTGCTTGGTGCCGAAGTCGACGCCGCGCATCGGGTCGTCCATCAAGACTACGGGCGCGCGGCTGGCGAGCGCCCGGGCGAACAGAACCTTTTGCTGGTTGCCGCCGGAGAGCGACAGGATCGCATTGTCCATGTCTGGGGTACGGATACCGATCCTGTCTTTCCAGGTCTGTCCCAGTGTCTCTTCGCGCGCGAAGTCGAGGCTCTGCAGTCTGGACAGGTCCGGCAGGATGCCGATGCTGAGATTCCTCAGAATGCTCCAGAGGGTGAAGGTGCCGTTGACGGCGCGATCACCGGCGACGAAGGCTACGGCGGGATTGGCAGATCGCAGCCAGTTGCCGGTCTTGGCCTCGAAAAGCCCAACGAGCATATCCGTCTGGCCATGGCCCCCGAGCCCTGCAAAACCCACGATCTCGCCCTTTCTTGCCTCGAACGCCAGCCCCCGTCCGCGTACCGGTGCTGCGGCTAGGACCGTTTCCGTCTGAGCCCGGTCTGACGCCTGGCGCGCCTGGCGCGCCTTGACGACGCTGCCCATGGCCTCGATCAGGCCGTGTTCGGAAAACTCTTCGGCCGGCCTCTGGCTCACCACCCTGCCGTCTTTCATCACGACGATGCGATTGGCAACCGACAGGATCTCGCCAAGGATATGCGAAATGAACAGAATCGAGCCGCCGCTGCGCACGAAACGCTCGACATAGGCAAGCAGCTGTTCGGCGAGCCGCGCGTCGAGCGAAGAGGTCGGCTCGTCCAGGATGACCAGACGCACAGGGCTGCCGATCTCGCAGAAGGTAATCGCGATCTCGACCATCTGGCGCTCGGCAATGGTGAGATTGCCGACAGCCTCATGGCAGTCGATGGAATGTCCGGGAAAGATTTCCGCCAATTTTCTCTCGATCAGGACAGCACCCCGTTTGCGCCAGCCCCAGCCTTTGAGGCTGCGATGCATGACGCGGGTGTTCTCCACGATCGTCAGGTTGGGGCAGAGCGACAGTTCCTGGAAGACGCAGCGAATGCCGGCCTCGCGTGAGGCATTGATGCTGTGGCTCCCGCTGCCGTGACCATATCGGATGGCACCTTCATGCGGAGTGAGGCCGCCATTGATAACGTTGACGATGGTGGATTTGCCGGCGCCATTATGGCCGACCAGGCCGACACATTCGCCGGCACCGATTTCAAGGGTAACGCCGTCCAGTGCCTTTACCGCGCCGAAACTCACTCTCGCGTCGGTTACACTGACGACGGGCTGTCCATCGCCCTTATCGAGCATGGCATTCATGCTGAACAACTCTCTGGTTCTTGCGCCAAGGGTCCCCCACACCGCCCGGCCCGAAGGCCGGACGGTCCGGGGAGGTATCCGATCGATCACATGGCGGAAGCGATCACCTTCTGAGCGTCTTCGAGCGAATACTCGACATTGGCGACGCCGCCCGCCTGGGTATTTGCGAGGTTCGCTTCGAGGTTGTCCTGGTCGATGCGCAGGAAGGGGACGACGAGGTCCTTCTTCACGTCCTTGCCGTCGAGGATCTGTTGGGCGACCCAGAAGGCAAGCGTGGAAACACCGGGGGCGATCGAGACCGACATGGTCTCGTAGCCGTTTGCGTCCTTCTGTTCCTTCCACCACTTCAACTCGTCTTCGCGGTTGCCCATGACGATGACGGGCATCGGACGGTTGGCGGCAGCAATCGCCTGGGCCGCTCCGTAACCGTCGCCGCCCTGGGTCACGACCCCCACGATCTCCGGCAGGCTCGGCAGAATGCCGGCCACGGCCTTCTGCGCCACGTCCTGCGCCCAGTCGCCATGCACGGAGCCGACGATCTTGAACTGCGGGAACTGCTTCACGCCTTCATGGATACCGGCGGATATTTCGTCGTCGACGAAGACGCCGGCAAGGCCGCGGATCTCGAGCAGATTGCCGCCATCAGGCAGACGCTTGGAGAGATATTCAACCTGGCTGCGGCCCATTTCCTTGAAGTCGACCGCGATGCGCCAAGCGCAGGGTTCGGTCACGATACCGTCGAAGGATACGACGGTGATGCCGGCGTCGCAGGCTTCCTTGACCGCACCGTTGAGTGCCGTAGGCGAAGCGGCGTTGATGACGATGGCGTCATAGCCCTGCAGGATCATGTTCTGGATCTGCGCGGCCTGCTCGGTCGCCTGGTTTTCGGCGGTTGTGAAAGCGTCGGCGGCTGCGACCTGTCCGGCCTTCACAGCCTCGCCGGTCACCTTTTCCCAGCTGGTGAGCATGGCCTGACGCCATGAGTTTCCGGCATAGTTGTTCGAAAGGGCGATCTTCTTGCCCGAGGTATCGGCCAGTGCGGGCATGGATGTGGCGAGAAGGCACACTGCCGCGCTCGCCAGAAGGTATCTGCTGGTCTTCATGATCTCACTCCCGGTTGTCCGGCGCTCTTGACGCCGGTTTCCTCCAAACAGCCGGGCGTGTCCCGGTCTGAATTCCCCGCCGAGTCCTCTTCTCGGCAGGGTCAGGATGGATGGAATGCCTCATCCTGTACAGGTTGCGGTCGGCAGGACGTTTGCGGGAATTACGCAAAGTCCTGCGGGATCCCGCAGGACGACCGCCCGGTCGAGATGTGTTATGAAGGAGATGCGGCCAGGGGAGTGGTCGCGCGGAGGACATCATGCTCAAGATCGCGCCGTCAGCGCTGCTCGATCACTATCTCGGCATTTCGCGGCTTCTGGCCGGACAGCTTGATTTCCGCTCGGCCATTAAAGCCGTCGGCGTCGAAGTATCGCATATCGTGCCGCATGACCACCTCGATGTCTGCATCACCATGGTCAACGGCCTCTACCACACGGCTTACGAGACCGGGCTGGACACCTTCTGGGGGCAGACGACACCTGCCCCGGTGGCGAGCAGCCCGATCCGCACGCTGCTCTGGGGCGAAATCGACTTCCTTCTGACGGCAGATGCGCAGCAGGAAACGCGTTACCACGTCGATACGCCCTTCACGCGTCCAATCTTCGAGCACAATCTGCGCAGCCGTATCCATGTGCCGCTCAAGGTGGGCGGCGAGGTCATCGGCGCGCTGAGTTGCTCGTCGCATGCCGTAGGCTTCTACACCGAGCAGGACGTGGCGAACGCCCAGTCGATCGCCGACCTGCTGGCGCCCTACTTCTTTGCCCTTAGAGCTGCGGAACAGGCCAAGCAATCGGCGATCATCGAGGCGGAGGCGCGCGCCCGCGAGGAGGGGCTGCGTGCCGGTGCCCTGAGCCTGACCGAGGCACTGGAACGTGAGCGGCAGCGCATTGGCATGGACCTGCATGACCAGACGCTTGCAGATCTCACTCGCCTGTCGCGGCGCATCGACCGGCTGATGCAGGAAGGGGAGGTCAAGGGCGAGGCGCTCGAGCCGGTAGCCCGCAGCCTGCAGCATTGCATGCAGGATCTCCGGGAGATTATCGAGGAGGCCAAGCCCTCCGTGCTGCAGCTCTTCGGCTTTGCCCATGCCATCGAGAACCATCTCGACCGCGCCGTCCGGGATCAGGGGTCACAGCTTGCATGGAGCCTTAGCGATGACACGGATGGGCTGATCGACACGATCGACCAGTCGGTCCGGATTGCATTGTTCCGGATCACGCAGGAGGCGATCAACAACGCGGTGCGCCACGCGCAGGCGAGCGTTCTTGAGCTCAGGTTGAAGAGCACGGCGCATGCGCTGACGATCGAGGTGGCGGATGACGGCCGGGGGCTCTCCCGTTCGCATCGCAGCGCCGGCGGCGGCATGGAAAACATGGTGACGCGCGCACGTCTGATATCCGCCAAGTTGACGCTCGGCGCCGCGCGCGACGGGCGGGGCACGGTGATGCGAGTTCAGATGCCGCTCACGCTCGCCAAGGCAGGTCTCATGGAGGGCATCAAGTGAAGGTTCTCATTGTCGAAGACGATCCGCTGCATCGGTCCTATCTGCTGGAAGCGGTCTGTGCCGCCCTTCCCGAATGCGACAAGGTCATCGAAGCCGGCAATGGGGCCGAGGGCGAGCGCCTGGCGCGTGACCACAAGTCTGCCCATATCGTCATGGACCTGCAGATGAACGCCCGCAATGGCATCGAGGCGGCAAGGACGATCTGGAAGGAGCGGCCGGATACCCGCATTCTCTTCTGGTCGAACTACTCGGACGAGGCCTATGTGCGTGGCGTTTCCCGCATCGTGCCCGATGGGGCAGCTTACGGCTACGTTCTGAAGTCGGCCTCTGACGAGCGCTTGAAGCTCGCGCTGCGCAGCATCTTCGTCGAGGCGCAATGCGTTATCGACCGGGAGGTGCGCGGGATGCAGCAGAAGAGCCTCGGCCAGGTCAGGGGCTTCAGCGACAGCGAATACGAGATCCTAGTCGACATCGCCCTCGGCCTCACCGATCGCACCATCGCACGCCGCAGAGGCCTGTCCATCCGCAGCGTGCAGAACCGCCTCCAGCAACTCTACGAGAAACTTGGCGTCTATCAGATGTCGGTCGAAGACAGCGACGAAGGGCGGTTCAACCTCCGGGCCAGGGCGGTAACGGTTGCGCTGCTCCGCAAGCTCCTCAACTACAGCGCCCTCGAACGTGCTGAGTCCGAGCTGACGGAGTGGCTCCGCTCCCACTGAAAGCCTGCTGTGAGCTCAGGGCTGAACCGCGAGGAACATGATCCGGATCACCGCGATGATGGCAAGCAGACAGCAGCCCCAGCTGAAGGCCCCGTTGAGGAAGAGCAGCGCATATTTGAGCACGGTCGTGTGAACATAATCCTCGATGATCACCCGCATCCCGAGCGCCATATGCGTGGCGTTGATCAGCAGGAAGGCAACCAGCGCCGGGCCAATCCATAGCGACCCGATGGCTTCGAGCACCACGGGATAAGGCTGGCCGAAGACCGGCATCAGCACGACCATCAGATAGGGCGTCAGAAAGAAGAGCGCGAGGCCGCTGAGCCGTTCCTTGACGAAGGCGGCCGTACCGGATTTCGCGCTCCCGAGCCCGCGAACGAGACCGAGTGGTGTAGTCATGATCAGTGTCCCCTGCCGGAGGCTGCGAGAAAATGAGCAGCCCCGATGCGCGCCCGAACCTGCAGACAAGAGAACAGTTCCATCCGGCTTGGCAAAAAATCGCGTTGACGATCCTCTGCGAAGTTGGGAGACGGAAATGATGGACGATCCGTCTGATAGTGCCGAAGATCAGCCCACGCCCCGCATGTTGGCCTGGGCGAAGAATTCGGCCGCCTACCGGCTCGCCAAGCGCATGATGACGGAGCGCGAACTCGCAGAGGCAATCAGGCGCAAGGCGCGCAGCAAATTCGAGAACATCAGTGAGCCGCAGGTGAATGCGCTGGCGGAGGCCGCTCTCTCGTTTGGTCGCAGCATGAAGGCGCTGGACGATCAGAACTATGCCGAGATCCGCGCCAATTCGGCAGCCCGCAGTGGCCGCTCCAAGCGCGCCATCGCCCGCAAACTGTCGGAAAAGGGCGTCGACCGCAGTATCGTGGAGGCAGTGCTCCAGGATGCCGACGATCTGCGCTCAGCCGTCGTCTACGCGCGCAAAAAGGCCTTTGGTCCCTTCCGCCGCCCGGATGTGGAGGCTGATGACGCACGTTGGTCCAGGGAGATCGCTTCCTTCGCCCGGCAGGGCTTCGGTTTCGATCTGGCAAAGCGTGTGCTCGACCTGGACCGAGACGAGGCGGAGGAGATCCTGCTTCGTCCGGTCTGAGCCTGCGGGCGGACCAGCCCACATCCGCCAGATCCCGCTCTTTCGGGCGGTTGCGGGAACTCCGCGCTCCCTCTGTTGTTGGTCAGCGAGGATAGCAAGGAGAACGACATGACCCATCACCGACAGGGCCTCGCGCTCGTAACCGGCGCCTCGACAGGGATCGGCCTGGAACTGGCGAGACTGGCAGCCAGGGACGGCCATGATCTCATTCTCTGCGCCGACGAGCCGGCAATTCTTCAGGTCGCGGAAGAACTGGGCGTTTTCGGACGTCAGGTCACGCCCGTGCAGGCCGATCTCACCACCGCCGAAGGGCTGACCACCCTGGTCGATGCCGTCACGGCCTCGGCTCGTCCCCTGCGCTATCTGATGGCCAATGCCGGTCGCGGCCTCGGCCATGCCTTTGTCGATCAGGACGAGAAGGAGATGTTGCGGGTTGTCGATCTGAATGTGCGTTCGACGGTCTGGCTGGTCCACCGTCTGCTGAGACCGATGCTCCGTCAGGGCACGGGTCGCATCCTCTTCACAGGCTCTATCGCCGGCACCATGCCGGGCGCTTATCAGGCGGTCTACAATGCGTCGAAGTCTTTCGTGAACTCCTTTGCCCTGGCCCTGCGCGAAGAGCTGAAGGATAGCGGCGTGACGGTCACATGCCTCATGCCCGGACCGACGGACACCGACTTCTTCGAGCGGGCGGGGCTGATGGATACGGCGATCGGGCAGGGGCCGAAGGAAAGTGCCGAGGCGGTCGCATATGCCGGCTACAAGGCGATGATGGACGGCGAGGCTGATGTCGTTCCGGGCCTCAAGAACAAGCTCGCGACGACGATGGCGAATGTCGTGCCCAACGAGACGCTCGCCCACCGTCATGCCGACATGGCAAAGCCGGGTTCGGGATCGAACTAGTCGTCAGTCCTTGGCCCGCTGCAGCATGCCGAACAGGTCGCGCGGATCGTCGGGGTCCGCGATCAGGTCCACGGGCTGATAGAAGGCGGTGCCCCGGACCCGTTCGCGCA
>JAESFJ010000214.1_pt1 | contig 40368 bp, 45 predicted proteins | sample 9266161 | NCBI WGS metagenome assembly JAESFJ01 (sample SAMN14506165, study PRJNA617096) | algae metagenome | isolation source: Calothrix sp. FI2-JRJ7 and co-occurring heterotrophs from granitic desert soil | place: USA: Red Pass Lake area, Fort Irwin, California | collected 2000-06-01
TAAACTCAATTCCTTTGGAGCTAATCGTCCCAAACCCTGACTCCTTGCCTGTCAATAAAAAGTTGTTTTAATCTAATTAATCATTATCCCACAAAATACTTGGTTTATTTAAGCCGTTTTGTACTAGATAATTCTGAGCTTTCTTTGAATCCTTACGATGATTTATTTTTTGTTAATTCTGATAGTTATTAAGAAAATCGGGTTTATACAGGTGAGGTACGGTATTATTACGGCTATGGCAAAGTATTTTTCTTTGTCAAAACTTTAAATTACATAGGTAATTCATGAAGCTTTGTTTAAGAACTGCTCTACCTCGTGTGGTTGTTACCTCCATAGGAGCAACAGCAATTACTTTTTTGTCGTTTAAACCCGCAAATGCTGTAATTTTTGTCGAACCACTTGTGACAACAGCAAATCAAGATATCTTAGCGACAAGAAATCCAAGAAGGTTGACAGATATACAACCTGGAGAAGTTATTGAATATGGAGTTCCAGACTTCGCAAACAACTTGCTAAACGCGACAGGAAATAATATAGGTAGTTTTGTATTTGATTTAGAAACGCTTGCCTATAGCAATCCGAACGTGACTCCAGCGTTTAATAACGAACCAGTTGAGTGGGGAGATGTGAACGGAGATGGAAAAATCGGGTACTCAACCACACCTGGTCTAACAGATATCTTTAAAGACGTTACTGTAACAGGCAACAGGATAACTTTTAGCGGTGGTGAAATCAGTAATGGAGCGATATTTTACAATCCATTCTCTAGCAAACCCGACCTGAGACCGGGTGGTGGAATTATCCCACCAGCAGCACCGCCACCAGCAGACCAAGACGGTCCAATCCGCGTTGCTAGTTATTACACCGCCATTCCCGAACCAACTTCCATATTTGCTCTCTTCTTCGCTAGTTTAGGCGCCGTAACAATTAAACGTAATCGCCTCAAAGCGCGTAGAACTTGATTCAATCTAAAACAAATATAAGATTCCCGGTTTATTAAATAAACCGAGAATCTAGGTCTTCAAAACCATTATGAAAATCAAACCTAGTTTACTTGGTTGAAAGCTGATTAGAGGATGTTGTAAAAGTATCCAATTGAACCATAGCTTAAAAAATTCCCCCTAACCCCCCCCCTTCCACACGGGGGTTAGGGGGATCAAACTTAGGAATAAGTATTAAGTTTGGCGCCAACGATACTCTTTTCTGAAAGCAAACTGGTTATATCCCACACGCCCAAAAGCGGATACCATTGGTATGTTATTTACATCAGCATCGGAGCGAATACGGGTTGCACCATCAGATAAAAGAGTCTGAGTTCCTTGAGTTAGTAATTCAGTCGAATAACCATGTCCTCGTTGTTCTGGAGCTACACCAAGGTATCCAATTATGGCTCCACCATCATTTTCTGCTGGCATAACTAAACCGACTAGAGCCATTTCTGAAGTATAAGCTAATTGCCAACAAGTTGATTTGTATTTAAGCGCTTTCATTCTTTGGAAGTATCCATGTGCGTATTCTTTGGCACCAAGTTCTTCTATTTCCTGCTTTATTATCTGGTCTAAAGAGTTAGAGGATACGCGCTCTATTGCATCAATAAAAGTATCTTCGCCTACATCATCAAGCGTGCGGTATAATAATTGTCTGGATGGTTTAACTTCTGCTGCTATTGCTTGCAACTCAAATCGACATGTTTCTCTGATAAGCCAAAATCCAAACTGTTCTAATAATTCAATCCTCGCTACAGAGTTAGAAGGTTCAAGTGTAAATATAGGGTAAGGTATATCAAGCGTGTGCTGAATAACAGTATTTACTGGAAGATTTAGCATATCTAAACTACGAGCTAGCAATTCGGCGCCAACTTTGAGATAATCTACACTTAGAGAAACTTCTAAAAAATCAATTTCTAGAAAGTTATTTAAAGAGGGTAATTTCCAGTATGCAGTACGTCCAACAAACTCTCCTGCTTCTTCCGCAACAAAGCAGAGTTCTGGAGTAATATATCCCTCATTCCACATTTGAGTTAAATAAGCTAAAAATCTTTCGTTCGTCTGTGAGTTGTCGCTAAAAGCAGCAAAGACTTTGAGTTCTTCCTCGCAAATAGGGCGAATAAACATAATGATAATCCTGTGATTGTAAGATCATGTGGTTCCGGAGCGTTTTGTTTTTTGGTTATCATCATGTCTCACCCCCGCGCGCGTGAATAATTGGCTTGTTGCAATATTGCTAGTGTGTTAATTGTAGTTGGGGAAGAAAAATATTTCAACCCAAATTTAAGATAATGTCGAAGCTTGTCTTCCACCTAAACGCTGTTGTTCTGCTTCCGGTAATACGTTAATCGAAATTGTTGCATAAGAACCCTGTTTTTGACCTATCATTATCATCCGAATAAAATCCCCTAATCCTTCTACTAACCGCGCGTTACGTAAAACCCCAGAATCTACTGGTGTAAATCCGATTTCTTGGGCAAGCTGCATTACTGTATTTCTAGCTTGCTCATCATCTCCAGCTACAAACACCGAAACTTGATAATCTTTAAGTGGTGCAGGCGCCAGTTCAAATACTTCCTGTGCCATTGTATTGAAAGCTTTGACTACACGCGCGTATGGTACATCTAAAGCAAGTTTTTCTGCCAGAGATTCTACTATCGCAGGATATGCAAATTCTTCTGGAATGTCTTGGTTATTACAATCAATAATGATTTTACCGCTCAGTACTTCTGTGTTAGATAGCAACTCTGATGGCATAATTCCGCGCGCTGTCCATAGTATTACATCCGCAAATGCTGCCGCTTCATCGTTCGTACCTCCTTGTGTTCCAAGTCCTGCTTGTTGAGCAACTGCTTTCCCTTTTTCACTATTGCGTGAACCAAAAAATACCTGATGTCCTTGTTCTGCCCAGAGGATACCCAATGAGCGCCCCATGTTTCCGCTGCCAATAATTCCAATTTTCATAGATTTGCCCTTTTTCAATTTATTAGTACAGACAGGTCTGTATTGTTTTCATAATTGCAATATTACAGACAGGTCTGTATCATGTCAATAGGGTCATACAAAAAACGGAGGACTTAATGTCTAAAAAGAGCGCTTTGGGATTGCAAGACGGAGCTAAATCCACATTGCGCGAGCATATTCTTAATATTGCGGATGAGTTATTTTACAAGGAAGGGATTAGAGCGACAGGAATAGATACGATTATTGCAAAGTCAGGAGTAGCTAAATCAACACTATATAGATACTTCCCGTCAAAAGATGATTTAGTGGTTGCATATCTAGAACAGCGTAACCAGCGTTTTTGGGATTTATTGGAAGCTGAAATAGCTAAGTGTCCATCCCATTCTCTAGAAAAATTATTAAGGGTATTCATATGGTTGGATGAACTACTGGCAAAACCAGAATGTTTAGGATGTCCGTTTATTATTACAACCGCAGAATATGGAGAGTTAGATTACCCGGGACATCAAGTAGCTGTGAAACATAAACAGGCAGTGTTAGAACGTTTGACTCAACTAGCAGAAGAAGCAAACGTAAATAATCCACACTCGCTTGCAGCTATTTTATTATTACTGATAGACGGCGCCTTTGTACAGCGGCGCCTGTTTGGTAAAGTTCCCAAAGTATCTTTGGCAGAAGTAGCAGGGTTAATGGTTCAAAATGATAGAAATTCTCTTTGATATATCGTATCACTTTGATGAAAACTTGCGGGATATACCAAATAACCCTGCTCAAATGCACCAAGCAGTAGAGTTTCTGCAATTTCAACTTCAACAGGAAACTACAGAACGCGCGATAATTCAACTTTTGGGTTTACTTGGAGTATACGCTCGGATGCTGCATAATTTTCCCCTTGCTCAAAAAGCACTTACCTCAGCACTTAATTTATCAATATCAGTTGGAGAAGAAAAGTTAATAGTAGTAAACATGATTCGTTTAGCCCATGTTTACCAGTGGCAGCAGCAATATACGAAAAGTGAAGAACTGTTTGAGGAAGCAATTATATTTTGTCAAACTAAACCAGAAATTTATATATACCTTGACTTTGCGTATCAACATCTTGGCAAATGTAAGTTCGACCAAAAGTTGTATGAGCAAGCTTTGTATTATTTCCAGCAAGCTAAAGAACTGCGCGTCAGAAAGGGTGACTCATCTCTTATCGAGTCAACACAAGTAGCGCTTAATACAGTGAATGCGTTTATAAATACAACTTCAACATATAATTAATTGTTTCTAGTTGTTCGCAAAGACTTAAATAGTAAGTAAACGATAGCAATTAGCATCCAAGTCGCTTGAGTTTGCAATATTGGATCTAAACGCCAACCTTGGAAGACTAGAATGGCGCCCCCCTGAACGGTTACGTACAATTATTTCTAAGATGCCACATAATAGGAGCAGAAAGACCACTCCAAACAGGAGTGTTAACATTGGCTATTCTCAAAGCTTCTGCTGTCCAGTTATTACAATTTATGAGAATTGAGTAGCTGCCAGTGGCGCCATAAAATCCACCATAAGCATTATAACCATTGGCAATTCTAATCACGCGACCTGTATTATCGAGTTGAAAGGTTCTTTGAATAAATCCTGCCAATCTGAGATAATTATTATAGCTAATGCGTACACACTTGATATCAACATATTTTTTATCAGGTAAATTCTTAAAACCTCTAACGTGCATTACCGAAGTATTGTTAGGGTAAAATAAGGCTTTGATAACGGTATGAATTTTAATATCCGCAACAGATGGTGTGTTAATATAAAAATCATGCTCTCCCCAACCAAAACTGAGATATTTATATTGTTGATTTGTGTCGGCACCAATTTCTTCTATCGGAATAAAATCATTCCAGTCATGTTTTTGAGTTTTGACTGGGAGAATAATATCACTGTGTACCCCACCATTAATCACATAAATATTTACATTGCAAGGGCTACTTGAATTGTAGAACAATTTGGTCGGAGTTAAGGCGCCTATAAAGATTATCATAAAAGCAGATAAAACAGCGATTAAGAGCCATTTACATTTTTTCTGAAATTTTTGCTTGAGAATCATGTATCATTTTTAAATATAATTTAAAATATCCACAGAAATTTAAATAGCGAATACACGTTTAGAATTATACAATCTTAAGTTACGATACTTAGAAAATGTGAACCGTGGTTCACCTGCGTGGTTCCAAGGCAGCAATTTTAAGCATCTCTGTAGAGACATTCAGGAATCGTGTCTCTACTTCTGTGCCATAGAAGTGTCTATGGTCAAAATTATTTAAATTTACACATCTAATATTGTGATATAATAGTGCGTAAAACCAGAAAGCGTGAGTAATACTTTAAAATAATTGTATAAATTAGGTTATCTTCAGCGACAACGAGAAGGTAAATATATAATCGATAAGTATAATAAGCTTTTAGAACGCTGGGAAATTGGCTATGCAGAAACTCTTCGCCCAAAATTATTTATTGGCGCCTATACTCCTGCTTTGCAAAGAGACTTTTCAGATATCAAAGAAAGCATTATTCAGTTGGCTTCATATGATAAGTTTTTAATTGGTGGAGAATTAGGCGCCGCACTAGCAACATATTATTTAATTCCTAGAAGTGCAACATTACACGTTAACAAAAATCATAGCTCAATCGCAGCTAAACTTAAACTCAAGCCAAGTCCTCAAGGAGAAATTACTTTTATTCAGCAATTTGGTAATCAAAATAGTGGATTTTATAACCAAGTTGAACATATTGCCGACCCCTTATTGCTTCACGCAGAATTACTACTTTCAGATAACGATAGGCTTCGAGAGACAGCAGAACGTATTTATGATAAATTTATTTTAGATAGACAGCAAGATGTTTGAAGCGTTGCAACAAGGAATATTATAAATTTAATCCCCCAACCCCCGCGTGGAAGGGAGCTAAGAATCGACTTATTTTCACACTTTTAACAGGTGCAAAAAATACCCTCCGGTTCCCCCCTTATTAAGGGGGGTTAGGGGGGATCATCAATCTCTGTCGTAACTGTGTATAGCGTTCCTGTGACTTAGTGGAACGAACACACATATATATAGCTTTCTTAGAACCAATAATAATTGCTAACTTCTTCGCGCGCGTTAGCCCTGTGTAAAGTAGGTTACGTGATAGCATCATATAATGCTGTGTATACAAAGGCAATATTACTACAGGATATTCCGAGCCTTGCGATTTATGGGTTGTAATACTCCATGCAAGAGCAATTTCGTTAAGGTCAGCGTAGTCATAAGTAACTTCGCGTTCTTGATATTGAATTTTAACTTCTTGTTCTTCAGTGTCGATGTTAGTAATAAAACCAACGTCACCGTTAAATACTTCGCGTTGATAATCGTTAGTTAGTTGAATTATTCTGTCTCCCGTTCTAAAAATTGTCCCACCTCTGGTAACTTCAACTTTTTGAGAACTAGGTGGGTTAATTAATTGTTGCAATACATTATTGAGATTGCGTGTACCGACTAAACCGCGACTCATTGGACACAGTACTTGTACGTCAGTGGCAGGATGATAACCAAGTTTAGGAATAAAATCACTAATTAATTCACAAATTGCTTGTACTCCATGTTCGGGTTGATATCCTCCTCCATGCCATAAACAATCAGATTTTGGTGCGTTGGAAATAGCTTCTATATTAGGTTGCTGTCCAACGTTAATTTGGTGAGCAGCAGTGATAATCTTACTTGTAGCAGCTTGACGAAATACTTGGGTAAGTCGAACTACAGGTACTTTACCCGAATTTATTAAATCAGCTAAAACATTTCCGGCGCCTACTGATGGTAGTTGGTCGATATCTCCTACTAATAATAACTGTGCATCTCCTAATGCTTGTACTAATGAGTGTGCTAAAAATAAATCCAACATACTCGCTTCGTCTACAATAATTGCTCTTTGTGGTAATGGATTATTTTTATTGCGCTTAAACCCGCGCGTTTTGGGGTCAAATTCCAAAAGTCGGTGTAGAGTTTTTGCTTCTAAACCCGTCATTTCACCAAGTCGCTGTGCTGCACGTCCGGTAGGCGCCGCAAGAGCAATAGATTTACCCATTGCCTTCCACAAGCTTACAATTGTATGGGTAGTAAAAGTTTTTCCTACACCTGGCCCACCTGTAATCACCATAAAATTTGAGTAAGCAGCTATTTCTACAGCTTGCTGCTGTTGAGGTGATAAAGTAACTCTGCGACTATCGCAAAAACGTTCTATCCAATCACGAACGCGCGGAATATCTATATTAATAGGCGGAATTAAACGTTGTTGTATGCTCAATGCAAGATTTTGTTCAGTATGGAAGAAAGTTGGTTTGTAGCACAAAGTTGTATCAGTACTTATTTCTCGTACTAATTCGTTCTCGCGCGACATTTTACTGATAATTTCAGTTATAACTTCTTCCGAAGGTTGATGGTCATTAGTTTTTAATCGTTCGGTTACTTGCTGTATTAATTCTGGTTGCGGTAAATAACAATGTCCTTCTTCTGCTGCTTCGCTTAATACATGAATAAGACCTGCACGATATCTAAATTCCGAATCAGAAGGAACACCTAAATTACGAGCAATTTGGTCAGCAGTCAAAAACCCAATACCATATATATCAGTTGCTAATTGGTAAGGATTTTCATTGACTTGATGTATCGATAAATCGCCATATTGCTTATATATCTTGACTGCGTATGTAGTAGAAACGCCATGAGTTTGCAAAAATACCATTACCTCTTTTATAGCTTTTTGCGTTTCCCAAGCTTTCTGAATCATGGTAATACGCTTTTTCGCAATACCATTAACCTCATGCAAACGCTCAATTTGGTTTTCAATAATATTTAAAGTTTCCAGCCCAAAATGATTTACTATACGTTTGGCTGTAACTGGTCCAACACCTTTAATTAACCCACTGCCCAAATATTTCTCCATTCCCGTCAGTGTAGCAGGTTTAGTTTCTTTATAATTGACTACCTGAAACTGTAAACCGTACTGCGGATGTTCACGCCAAAACCCAGTTAATTGCAGCGTTTGTCCTGGTTGTATCCCCGCAAAACTACCAGTAATTGTGGTTAACTCAGATGCTCCTGGACGCTGTAAACGTGCAACTGTGTAACCTGACTCTTCTGAATGAAAAGTAAGACGTTCTACCACTCCCGTTATTGACTCATGCTTGGGAGTGGCGTTTACTGGCTGGTTTGGATGTGCGCTAGACATTATATTATTGGAATTGGCGCCAATATTATACCAATCTTTTCATAATCTGTTAAAAACCTCACCCCCAACCCCTCTCCTACGAGGAGAGGGGAGTTAATATTTCTAAATTTGTAACTCAAGGTCAGCCATGACTATCGTATAATTTACTTAGGCAAATTATACAGTGTGCTATCATTTTTGGTATATTATAAATAATCCTAGCCAAATAAATATTAACAACTGTTATCTGATGCCTGCCAAAGATATTTTTCACGACGCTGTAAAGAATGCATTATTAAAAGATACGTGGTTAGTTACCGACGAGTAATTTTATATTCGTTCTGGAGGTGTGGAAATTTATATTGATATTGGAGCAGAAAAAGTTATTGCAGCAGAACGAGGTGGTGAAAAAATAGCCGTAGAAGTCAAAAGTTTTCTTGGGTATTCTAATATTACAGAATTTCATGTAGCGGTCAATTTATTAATTACCGTTCTATTTTATCAGATGAGCAACCGGAGAGAACATTGTATTTAGCAATACCATTAGATGTTTATGACTCCTTTTTCCAGCTACCTTTTACTCAGAAGATTATTCGGGAAAATAATATTAAATTAATTGTTTTCAACTCAGTAACGGAGGTAATTGTAAAATGGATAAAGTAGAACAGTATCGAGAATATATTCAAAGATTACTCACTGAATACAGTAATCACAAAAGTCTAAATGAAGACGTAGAAGCACAAACAGTATTTGATAAAGAACACGATCATTATCAGTTGGTTCATGTTGGTTGGCGAAATCAACGACGAATATATGGTTGTGTGCTGCACTTAGATATTAAAGATGGCAAAATTTGGGTTCAACATGATGGTACGGAAATAGGGATTGTAAGTGATTTGGAAACCTTGGGTGTGCCAAAGCAAGATATTGTTTTAGGTTTCCATGCTCCTTATAAGCGCAAGTTTACTGATTATGCCGTCGGTTAAATTTATGCACCATCGACATAATATAAGTTGCAAGACTTATTATTAATGGAGTTAACTAATTGGCGTTGGTCTTGGCAATCTACAATGTTAACTAGTATGGTGGTGCCAATCTTAGGTATTGTTGCTCTTGGTAGTATTGCTTCCACTTCTCAAGATACTAATGCGTATATACTAACCGGGAATTTGGTAATGTCGCTGATGTTTGGCAATCTTAATAACTTAGCAAGTCGTTTTACATTTATGCGGTTTGCTGGAAATTTGGATTATTATGCAACATTACCGATTCGGCGTGAAGCTTTAATAATTGCTACTGTAATATCATTTTTCTTATTGTCGTTACCATCATTACTAGTAACTGTAATTTTCGGCGCCTTATTTCTAAAAATTAATTTAGTAATTAATCCTTTAATTCTGCTAGTAGTACCATTATGCGTACTACCTTTAGCTGGACTGGGAGCAGTTATTGGTGTGTACTCGCGGACAATTAGCGAGAGCGATTCTTTGAGTTTACTATTAACAATGGTAATGCTGTTTATCGGGCCCGTTCTCATCCCACCTAATCGTCTACCTTCTCTACTGATATCATTAGGATATTTGAGTCCTGCTACTTACGGAGCTTCAGCGCTACGACAAACTTTACTGGCGCCAATTACACAAAGATTTTTTCTGGATATTATAGCTTTACTCGCGTTTACGTTAATTACCTTCTGGTTTACTGTCACTAAATTAGATTGGCGCCAGTCTTAAGATAATGATAGAGTTAAATCTTGAATATTTATTGATTATACTCTATGAGTAAAGTAACTTTAGCGCTTCTTAGCTGTGTTAGTTTTCTATCTTTAACTTTTTGGGTAAGCAACGCTCATGCAGAAACACTTACACAATCAGCAACTGTAGTCAAGCAACTTCAGCAATACAAAGTTTACCGTCAACAGAACGCAGGCGCCATTACCCCATCAGTAAAAACTGTAACGCAGCCTGCTGTAACTGAAATAGTACATGTAAATCCCAGAGCTTTCTCTCTTGATGCCAATAGCGATACAGTTGGAGATGTGGCAAGCGCGCGATTTGGTTGCGATTGTTTCAGTTGTCGCGCAATGGCACTTCAGATGTTACAAACTGGTCAACTACCTCTCCCACAATAACAATTAAATCGCTTCTTCATTCTCTTTAATAGCTATTTCAATTTCCTCGGAGTATATTGAAGCGTAAACCCAAGCGTTTGTTAAATCAGTTGCAGATAAAGTTGGATAATCTTTCAATAGTTGAGCTTCGCTAATACCCAAGTTGCGCGCGTTGACCAGCACCCAAACAGGAATACGAGTACCTGAAATACAAGCATCTCCACCGCATACACCTGGAGTTTTTTCAATTCCACGCCAAGTATTACCCAAACTCTGAGCCAGCATTTGAATAGCCAGTGCTTTTTCGTTTGGTGTCAGAGCGAGTAGTTCTGGTTCTAGCTTTTGAAGCGTCATCGCATTGTTCCAATCTATGAAAAACTTACTTTACATTCTTGCTTGGGTTTTAGATTACAGATTGCTATTAGTACACAGAGAAAGACTTTCGCAACAAATAGCTTTGTCCATTCGTGCCTTTTATCTGCACGACTACATCTACTTTGGCGCCTGGTTGCGATTAGGTATTTCTGTCGGCGCCGTTTGTAGTTTAGTTGTTGGCGCCGTTCCAAAAATACCTCTAGATTTGCAGTAGTACAATGACGCTACTGCTGTGTATGCCCAATGGTCTTTAGATACATCAGAGTAAGGTGACGGCAATTTATTAAGTTGCCCAGTATTGCAAGCTTCACGAATTTCTGCTTCAGTTGGCTGAACTTGGGCTGTTGATGCTGTAATTACCCACAGGGGAGAAGTAAGTGATACAAGAATTAGTGATTGCTTAAGCATATAAAATATAAAATCCTATAGTGATCAAAATTTAGCTTCTAATTTATTTTACCAATATAAACGTATTAGTTACATTCATTCTCTATGACTAACAGTGTTAATACTCGTGACTCGCTACCAATTAACTTATTTGAATACGAACACCACGCGAAAGGTCATCTATCTCAAATGGCATTTGATTATTACAGTAGCGGCGCCTGGGATGAGATAACATTACGTGATAATCGTGCGGCGTTTGAAAGGATAAAATTATTACCTCGAATGCTCGTAGATGTAACTAAGCGTGATTTAAAGTAAATATTTTAGGAGAATCTTTACAACTACCTATACTTATTGCTCCAATGGCTTTTCAGTGCCTTGCTCATCAGCAAGGTGAAGTTGCCACCGCAAAAGCAGCAGCAGCGACTGGCGCCGGGATGATACTCAGTACTATGTCTACAAAGAGCATTGAAGAAGTAGCAGCAGGTACTAATAATAGTCTGCGCTGGTTTCAACTTTATATTCATAAAGATAAAGGTTTAACTCGTGCTTTGGTAGAACGTGCGTTTGCCGCAGGTTACAAAGCATTATGTTTAACTGTTGATGCACCTTTGTTAGGACAGCGTGAACGTGATAAACGTAATGAGTTTGTTTTACCAACAGGGTTACACTTGGCAAATTTAACCAGTATGTCTGGTCTGGATATTCCCCATGAACAAGGAGAATCTGGTTTATTCGCTTATTTTGCTCAACAACTTAACCCAGCAGTTACTTGGCAAGATTTAGAATGGTTACAATCTTTGTCACCCTTACCCTTGGTTGTAAAAGGTATCTTACGTGGAGATGATGCAGTGAATGCAGTAAAATGCGGCACCAAAGCAATAATAGTATCAAATCATGGTGGGCGCCAGTTAGATAGTGCAATTGCATCAATTGAAGCATTACCTGATGTTGTAGCAGCAGTTAATAATCAAGCTGAGGTTCTTGTTGACGGTGGTATTCGTCGAGGTATTGATATACTCAAAGCTATCGCTTATGGCGCCAACGCTGTATTGATTGGTAGACCTATATTATGGGGACTTGCTTTAAACGGTGAAGCGGGTGTTGCCCATGTTATTGAACTGTTGCGTGCGGAGTTTGATTTAGCAATGGCTTTAAGTGGATGTACATCTATAAAGGATATCGATTCAAGTTTACTCCGTTACAAAAATTCTTGATTAATAAACTTTCTTAACAAAAATTTAAATTATACTTAGTTAGTACTTTAACGTTTACTCACAAATTAATAACACATCGGTACTATGTGAACCACTTGAGAGAAAATTAATTGTATGTCTCTGACTGCCAATAGTAAATCATAATGAAGAAATTAATCAAAGGGCTGCGCGAGTTTAAGTCTACATATGTTAGTAGTCATCAACAACTTTTTGAACAGCTTTCTCAAGGTCAAAAACCGAGGGTATTATTTATTACCTGCTCCGATTCGCGTGTAGACCCAAACTTAATCACGCAAGCTGAATTAGGCGAATTGTTTGTGATTCGCAATGCTGGTAATATTATTCCGCCTTACGGCGCCACTAACGGTGGTGAAGGCGCCACGATTGAATATGCCATCCAAGCTCTGGGTATTCGGCAAATTATTGTTTGTGGTCACTCACACTGTGGCGCCATGAAAGGGTTGACGAAGTTGCATAGCTTAGATGAGGAAATGCCACTTGTGCATGACTGGTTGAAGTATACAGAAGCTACTCGACTTTTAGCAAAGGAACATTACAGTCACTATAAGGGAGAAGAACTACTCGAAATTATTACCGCAGAAAATGTTTTAACTCAAATTGAAAACTTGAGAACTTATCCGGTAGTTCGCTCGAAGCTTTATCACAATCAACTTCGCATCTACGCATGGATTTATAATATTGAGACTGGAGAAGTTTTAGCATACGACCCCGAAACTCATTCTTACGTCTTAGCTCAAAGTCTGGTTCCTTCGCTAGACGATGAAATATCAACTAATGGCGGTTCAAATGGTTATGGCACAAAAACCCCTGCTGAAACGCAAGAAGTTGTTTTTGACAGACTTCACGGATTCCCCATGACGCGACTTCCACAATCGCAAGTTGACCGAATTTACCGAGGTTCATCTAACTAAAATCCTAGAAACCGGGTTTCTTCGCTTGAAACCCGGTTTCTAGCCAATACGCTAGTTAAAACCCAGATGCATGTATGATATAATACTAAAATTTACCTATGTATTCTTCTGTGGTGGTTGATATTTGTAAAAAATTAATCCATACATGCTTGTTTTTTCGATTAATATTTTAATCATCGCTAAAATTAAGCCGTAAAGTATATACATTCATACTTAGTTAATAAATCTATCTCCCGGTAGAGGTATTTACTTTTACAACAGTATGTAGAGAAGGAACGATGATGTATAAGCTTAAGATATGTTAATAATTTGATACGTCAATTTATTATAAAAGCAATGATTGAGCAAAAAGGTTTAACAGTGTGGTTTACTGGATTGAGCGGTGCTGGTAAAACTACCATTAGCCGTGTCGTTGAAAATGAGTTACGTTCTCAAGGCTATAAAGTTGAAGTTCTTGATGGTGACGTGTTAAGACAGTGTTTAACCAAGGGACTAGGTTATAGTAGAGAAGACCGCGATGAAAATGTTCGTCGCATTGGTTATGTTGCGAATTTACTCACACGCAATGATGTAATTGTACTAGTGTCAGTAATTTCACCTTACCGTCAAATTCGCAATCAAATGCGTTTAGACATGGCAGATTTTTTAGAAGTATATGTAAATGCACCTTTGGAAGTGTGCGAACAGCGCGATGTTAAGGGTTTGTACAAAAAAGCGCGTTCAGGGGAAATTCAAAACTTTACTGGTATTGATGACCCTTACGAGGCGCCTCTTTTTCCTGAAGTAACTTGTAATACACACTTAGAGACAATAGCCGAAAGCGCAGGTAAAGTGTTGAGAAAAATGGAAGAGTTAGGATATTACCTTCCATTAATTGATAGTCACAACTTAAGATTTAAAATTCACAATTTAAAAGCTATTTTGAATTGATAATTTTAATCCTTTATGAATGATGTTAGAAGATATTGAAGTAGATTTACTACTAGAGGGAATATATCGTTACTACGGTTTTGATTTTCGTAATTATTCTCGTGTTTCAATTACACGTAGAATTTCGTATATTGTTGGCATAGAAGGACTAAAAACTATTTCTGCACTCCAAGATAAAGTCTTACATGACCGTAAGTGTATGGAACGTTTTTTGCTTAACGTGTCAGTCAACGTTACCTCAATGTTTCGCGACCCCAGTTTTTTTCTAGCTTTGCGCTCCTTAGTAATACCTATCTTACGAACTTATCCGTTCATTAAAATTTGGCACGCTGGGTGTTCAACTGGTGAAGAAGTTTACTCGATGGCAATTTTACTTCAAGAAGAAGGTTTATATCATCGTTGCCGTCTTTATGCAACTGATATTAACGAAAGAGTTTACGTCAAGCTAAAACTGGTATTTTCCCTCTAAAATTCATGCAGGAATATACACAAAATTATCTCCAATCTGGCGGTAAAAAGTCTTTTTCTGAATATTATTTAATATCTGGTAAAGATGCAATATTTGATACGTCTTTACGTAATAATATGATTTTTTCTTTGCATAACTTAGCTAGTGATAATTCTTTCAATGAATTTAATTTAATTATTTGTCGTAATGTTTTAATCTATTTTAACAAAACTCTGCAAACGCGCGTTCATAAATTATTTTATGATAGTTTAAACAGTTTTGGTATATTGGTATTAGGTAAACAAGAATCTATACGCTTTTCGCCTTATGAGAATAATTATAAATATATAGATAAAGTTGAAAAAATATATCGCCGCTGTAATTAAAAAACCAAAGAAACCAGGTTTATACGCAAAATTAGCCTTCTTATCATAATATATCAATAAGAAACCTGGTTTCTGTATTTAAAACAACATAGAAATCACAGTAGGGTGGGCAGTGCCCACCTTACGTTAAGTTGTGTACTCGGCATTAATTTTCACGTAGTCGTAACTCAAGTCACAACCCCAAGCTATACCCGAACCGTGTCCGTTACCAATGCTGACTTTAATTATCACTGGGTTATCCACTCGTTGCGGCGCCACGGTGCTACGGTCAACTGTAAGGTCGTTGCTCATGTTAGTTGCTGTAAAATCGCTCTTTATACTTGAATTTGCAGCAATGTGTTTTAAATAATTACTTGCACCCGAACGGTCAAATGGTAATGGTTGCCCATTTTCCATTAGTAAGAAATCACCCAGTTGAATTCGCAAGTTCTCTTGTTCAAATACAACTCCCGCGCGTCCTCCTGCTGCTGCTATTCTTCCCCAGTTTGGGTCATGCCCAAATATTGCTGATTTTACTAGCGATGAACCTACTATCGTTTTTGCTACTTGACGTGCTGCTGCATCATCCGGCGCCCCTACCACTTGTACTTCTATCAAGCAAGTTGCACCCTCTCCATCACGGGCAATAGATTTAGCTAAATGCTGACACACTGCTGTTAACATCGCTTCTAGTTTTTCTGCCTCGGCGCCCATTTCTGTAATTGCAGGAGTTCGCGATTCACCATTGGCAAGGGCAATTAAACTATCATTAGTACTAGTATCACCATCTACAGTTATGGCATTGAAACTTCTATCCGCAGCACGCGAAAGCATTTGCTGCCATAAATGGGGTGAAACAGCCGCATCACACGTTACAAATGCCAGTAATGTTGCCATGTTGGGATGAATCATCCCTGAACCTTTAGCTATTCCACCTATTCGTACTGTCCTATCTCCAATAGTTGTCTCTAATGCAATTGTTTTTGGCACCAAATCGGTAGTTATAATTGCTCCTGCTGCCGCATCAGAACCAGTTCCCGAAAGTGCCGCAACAACTTTAGGAATTCCGCTTCGCATCGCATCCATTTTGATCCGCTGCCCTATTACACCTGTTGATGCCAATAATATTGATTCTGAAGAAATATTTAATGCACTAGCCAAAAGTTCTGCACTTTCGAGTGCATCGCGCATTCCTTGTTCACCTGTTGCTGCATTCGCTTGTCCCGCATTACAAAGAACCGCACGGGTTATTTGTTTACTTTGCAACCGCTCGCGACAATAATCTACACATGCTGCCTTCACGTGACTTGTTGTAAATACTCCTGCTGCTATCGCATCTACATCCGATACTATCAACGCTAAATCTGGCAACCCCGAAGGTTTTAACCCAGCTTTTATTCCCGCTGCCCGATATCCTCTAGGCGCCGTGATTCCACCATCTATTTCATGCCAGTCTGCCATGACCTTACCCGCAATTATGACTGACTGGCGATTATATCAATATAGTGTCACCACTTAATGGTATTTTGTTAAATAACCAGCAACTATATATGGATGTTAGTAAAAATGCTTTATAGGGAAAAAAAGAGAGAGCTACTTCAGCAGCTCTCCAGATCATCAGGGTGCATCTCATAACATAATACACTATTTTGGGGATGCCGTGCATTACCCCCCATTTATTTTGAAAAATTTTATAAAGTTTTGTTTATTTGTTGTCTAGTATACAACATAAAAAAGGACAAAAAAACAGAGAGCCACTTGCGTAACTCTCCGAATCATCAGGGTGCATCTACTTAACATAATATACCATATTAGAGATGATGGGTAAGACCCCTTGTTTTGATTTTGTATGAAGTTAATATGATAAATCCTTAAAGTTAAAATCTATTGATGTGCTAGTTATTTAGTACTAATAAAAGTGCAACAAAAAAGAGAGCCACTTGCGTAACTCTCCGAATCATCAGGGTGCATCTACTTAACACAATATAGCATATTTTGTATGAGGTGCAATACCCCCTGTAAGTATTTTTTCTGAGTAATGCGTTAAGAAAATTTTATAGGTGCCTTGAATCAGTGATACCACGGAGCATCCACAGGCGCCGAATCTAAAATTGGGAATTTTGGGGGATTATATTTATAGGTAGATAGAAAAAGGAGAGCCACTTGCGTAACTCTCCGAATCATCAGGGTGCATCTACTTAACACAATATAGCACATTTGGGGTGAGGTGTAGTACCCCCTATAAGTATTTTTTCTGAATAATGCGTTAAGAAAATTTTATAGGCATTAAAAAGCCAAGGAAATTACGTAAGTACGTAAGTAGACAAAAAAAGGGAGAGCTATTTACATAACTCTCCGGATTCATCAGGGTGCATCTACTTAGCGCACAATATCATTATACGTATGAGGTGCGCTACCCCCTATTCGAGATTTTTTTGTAAGTTTTTGATGAAGAAATATTTTCGGTGCCGTTTAAGCGTTCAGCTTTTTCTCGACCAATTCGTTGGTGAGACGGGGTTCAGCGAGTTTGTTAGTTTTTTTGAGGACTTGTCCGACGAAGAATCCTTTGAGATTGACGTTACCACCTTTGTACTTTTCGTATTCTTTGGGGTTAGCGGCGATAACTTCGTCGATAATAGATTCAAGAGTAGCAGGGTCGCTAATGAGTTCTTTGCCTGCGAAAGCTTTTTCGGGGGTTACACCGTTGAGTAAATCGGTTAACTTTTCTTTTGCTATGGCGTTGCTAATTTTACCACTCTCAATGCGGGTAATAACATCCGCGAGGTTTTGCGGAGTTAAACCAATTTCGGTGATAGCGAGTTTTTGTTTGTTGAGATAAGCTGCTATATCTTGTGTAATCCAGTTTGCCGCAGCTTTGGCACTGGCGCCAGTAGCAATAACTGTTTCAAAATATTCAGAAACAGTACGTTCTTCGGTAAGAACACGCGCATCATATGGAGAAAGCCCCAAATCAGTTTCGTAGCGATGACGCTTTTGAGCGGGGAGTTCAGGTAACTCGCTTTTCCAAGCATCTAACTGTTCGCTGCTAACTTCGATTGGTCCTAAATCAGGTTCAGGGAAGTAGCGGTAATCGCTAGAACCTTCCTTCTTACGCATACTAATAGTACGTTGTGAACCTTCTTCCCATAACCGGGTTTCTTGGAAAATCGGTTCACCAGCTTCGACAGCAGCTATTTGTCGTTCAATTTCGTACTCAATTGCTCTTTGTATTGCGTTGAACGAGTTCATGTTTTTGATTTCGACTTTGACCCCGAATTCTTTTTGCCCAACTGGACGAACAGATATATTAACGTCACAGCGTAGCGAACCTTCTTGCATGTTACCGTCGCTGACACCGAGATAGCGCATAATTCGACGTAATTCTTGCGCGTATTCAGCTGCTTCTTGTCCAGAGCGTAAGTCAGGTTCGGATACTATTTCCACTAATGGAACACCTGCACGGTTGTAATCTACAAGTGAGTAAGTCGAACCAGATAACCTATCACTACCTGCGTGAACTAATTTACCTGCATCTTCTTCCATGTGCAGACGAGTCACACCAATTTTTTTACGAACAGGATTACCATCTTTATCGATTAACTCGATTTCTAACCAACCATGTTCAGCAATAGGTAAATCGTACTGCGATATTTGGTAATTTTTAGGTAAATCAGGATAAAAGTACTGCTTACGGTCAAACTTACTATATTTTGCAATTTGGCAATTGAGCGCTAAACCTGCTTTGACAGCATATTCTAAAACTTTTTGGTTGAGTACAGGTAACACTCCAGGTAAACCCATACAAACCGGGTCGATATTGGTGTTGGGGTCGGCGCCGAACGCTGTCGAACTATCAGAGAATATTTTAGTGTTAGTACTTAGCTGACAGTGGGTTTCCAGCCCAATAATCGCCTCGTACTCTGTTTTTACTGGAGTAGCAGTAGTCATATAATTACGTTATCTCGCTTTACTTATCAGCTTTTTATTTTAGAAGGCTAAGGGGAGAACGGGAAAGGGGTTTACCCGTAGGTTGGGTGAAGGCTCTGCGTAACCCAACCTTGTATCTTAGAAGAAGTAGACCACTCCGAAAGTACGTTTAATATTATGGTTGAATTTTCTGCATGGTATTACGATGAAATCAAACAGCTACTGGGAGCAATTTTAGCTGAAAAAGTTGGTGCCACAAATATAGAGTTTCATCATGCTAGATTTCTTAGCTATGAACCGAAAGATGAGCATGTGGACTTTATTATAACAAAAGCCGCATTTCATAATCTGCCGGATTTTTGGAAAACGGTAGGGTTAACGCGAATATAACAGATGTTGAAACCCGAAGGTGTTTGACCTACGCGACAACAGCTAAAAACCTTTTTCCGTATATGTGTACGGGCAAGTAATCTCTGACAGACAATTGAATTAACTTTCTTACGATAATCGCTCACAACGAATCTTAGTCTTAATAGGTGAAACCATTGAAGTAGAAATTTTAAGTAATGGTGAGGAAATAATCAGATGACTAACTATCAACAATTAACAAAAGCCGAAATAATAAATTATGTTAAACAGTCATGCATTATTACTATATGCTGATTCTTTTGTAGATTGGAAATTATATTTTTAAAGATGTCTTGTGCAGCTTCGCTCGTTAGGTGGAACACTGGCTTCATTAACGTGAGTTGTTTCAGCTAAATTTTGTACTGTTTCTAAAGTATCAATTTCTTCAACTGGTTTATCCGTGCGTGTTCGCAAAATTCGAGGGAACCGCAACGCAAAACCGCTATTGTGACGCGATGATGGTTGTACTCGGTCGAAAGTAACTTCTAGTACTAACTTTGGTTCGACTATACAAACTCGACCATGTTCTAATTCCTGTATTGTATGTGCGCGACACCAATTACTAATTTCTGTGACTTCAGCATCGGTGAGTCCTGAGTAAGCTTTACCTATATTGAGTAATGTCGGTTCAGTTTCGCTAGTACGAACAGCAAACGTATAGTCTGATAAAAACCGTGCGCGTTTCCCAGTTCCTACTTCTGCTGCGGTTATTACAACATCGAGTGTGGCAATAGCACGTTTGATTTTTAGCCATTCTTTACCACGACGACCTGGTTTGTATGTTGAATTAAGGTCTTTGACCATTAATCCTTCGTTACCTCTTGCGCGTGCTGCTGTAAATTCCGCGTCTAAACCAGAAATATCGTCAAATTGTTTATGAAGTCCTCGTTGAACTTTTTCTGTATCTAACCGTAGCGAATCTAATATAGTTCTACGCTCTTTTAGAGGCGCCTCAATTAATACGCAATTATTAGCATACAAAATATCATATACAATAAATGCTACAGGCACTTCTTCTATTAACTCTTGTTTAACTTGCTTACGCCCAAGTCGTTTTTGTAATTCTTGGAAAGGCAATATCTTGGCGCCTCGAATTGGTACTATTTCCCCATCTAAAATTAAATCATTGTCAATATCGTCGCTTATCAGTTGTGCAAGCGATTCAATTAAATCGGGAAATGTCCCTGTAATTTCATCTAAAGTTCGTGAAAACAAAGCTACCCGGCAATCATTAATAACAATTCCATGCAAACTATCTTCCCCCTTTCTCCCCATTCCGATATGAGCTTGTGCGCGAATACCATCATATTTATCTTCGACGGCAAACCCTTGTGGCATTTGCTTTGTAACTTCCGTTAAATCATCCGCAGGACTAGCAAGCATAAACTTGATGGGATGAAAAAGTCGCATTTTTGCTTGCTCAAGTCGTTGATGACGAGCAAGGATAGCGGTTTCACCAATATCACCAGTTAACATATTCACCCATTGCACTTTCGCAACTGGGACTTTGAACGAACGAGCAAGAGCATCTTCAACTGCTCCCTCTTTTAATCCAATTCGCAAATCACCTGCTAAAAGTTTAACGATATACTTAGCTTCGAGGGGAGTCGCAAGTCTTAATAATTCAGTAACTAGCGAAGTTTTGCTTTTAGTTCCACTAACCGCAGCTAGTTGTTCGAGTTTAGAGAATAAGCTATATAAGGTAAGAGTAGATGGAAGTTGCCTAGATTTAACATTATCGCTCAAAACTTCAAATGCGACATCTCCAGGGTCTCCCAGTTTAACTAAACGCTCTTGATATTTAGATTTTTCTATATTCGCAATAGTTGTAATCGCTGTTTGTAAAGCTGCTCCACCAATATTGATTGTACGTTGGTCACGTAGCGCAAAAATATAACCAGCAAAAAAGCGCGCAGCAGTTATTAAATCTTCATCTACCAGTTTATTGAAGTAATCACCAAGTATTGAAGCTTTTATCATTCGCTTTGATGTCGCGGCAATATTTTCTGCTGTTTGGGCAAATTCAATTAACGCAGATGGTGAATAAGTCATAAAATTAATTAAATATTTACGGATTCTAGCCGATAGATTCTTGATTAACTTCTATCTGAAGAGCAAAAAGAATTTTTGGAAATTTTATTACTTTAGATTTGATGATTGCACAAGAATCTCTATCTTGTGCTAGAGGCAGCACAAGTAGTTTTAATAAAATTTTCAGATTTTTGGGCTTTTAATGATTGTTTATGTCTTCTATTTTAATACAATTTGGTATCACATTTAGCTGTTTTAAAGTTAGAATAAAAAAGTAATGCAATCAAAAATGTATTTGTAGTAAGCTGTTGCAGCGTTCATGAGATAAGTACAGCTAGATTTACTTATCTCAAGAAATATAAGCAAAATTTAAAACTTAAACTATTGGTAGAGATATTACACGTAGTTATTTAATACAACATGAAATATATTCAAACGAAAAGTCTTCAGAACAGTAACGAGAAAGTTATCTGTATTCTCAGGATTTTGTTTGTCTCCTATTAAATTTTATGGAGCAATTTTATGTCTGGACAAATGTGTTGGCTTCCAAGCTTTGCAAATAATGAGAGTTTGATTTTACATCTTCGTACCGATGAAAATCAACCTTGGCTACCTTACACTCTTTGCCGTGAATATGCAGTTCCAGATTATCCAGTACCTAGAGGTTCTAAGGGTTGGGCAACCTTCCAAAAATTATTCAAAGCAGGTTGGCAAATAGTGCCCACTCCTCGAAAAGAAGCTGAACCTTATGTCGGCGCCTTACAATTTGTGCGCTTGTAAAATTTAAACTTAGTAATACGCAATTGCTTTGGCTATATATGACTCATACACAATTAATGCCTACTCAAATCTCAGTTGAACCCAAAATAGCCAATAGCAATTTTTGCGGTGAGTTCGGTGAATGGATGTGGCGAGGTTGGAAAATTCGCTACGCTTATATCAATAATCCTAAATCTCCAGTTCCAGTGCTGTTAGTACATGGTTTTGGCGGTTCTATTCGACACTGGCGCCAAAATATATCAGAATTATCAAAGCATCACAGCGTTTACGCAGTAGATTTATTAGGCTTTGGCGCCTCCGATAAACCAGTTACACCATATACAATTAAACTCTGGGTCGAGCAAATTCACGAATTTTGGCAGACATTCGTGCAAGTTCCAACAGTGTTAGTGGGAAACTCGATAGGTTCACTTACCTGCCTACAAGCAGCTGCAACACATCCAGAAATGGTGCGAGGTGTTGCAATGATTAGCTTGCCCGACATGTCAGAGCAAAATACCAAATCAAATAGTTTAAGCTTCTTGCAAGATAAAATTCTAAGTGTACTAACATCACCAATTGTATTAAAACCTCTATTTTTTCTACTACGACAACCACGTATAGTTAAACGCTGGGCAAGCTTTGCTTATGCTTGTAAAGAAGCAGTAACCGAAGAACTGCTAGAAATTCTGATGACACCAGCGCGTGAACAAGGTGCAGTTCATGCTTTTTGTGCAATTTTGAAAAGCATGATGAGTAAAGACTTTAGTCCGTGTATTCGTTCCATTGTCACCGACCTGAAACTGCCATCGCTTTTAATGTGGGGGACTCTTGACCGAATGATTCCTTTGTCTCTAGCTCATAGTTTGTTAAAGCTAAATCCACGGTTGCAGTTAGTAGAATTAGAAAACGCTGGACACTGCGCCCACGATGAATGTCCAGAACGGGTGAACTTTGAACTGCTATACTGGATTCGCAACCAAGTACTGGCGCCTGCTGTTTAGCCAAAATAAATTTAGGGCTATGGGTTGCGCTTACACTCCAACGAGCGCTAAAATCTGTAAGTTTCAGGCTATATATTTAGCTAACTAGGAAAGCCGACTTACCAGCTGCTCCTAACAAATGAGATTTTCAAAGCAAGAGAAAACAAAGAACAATGCCAAAACGTACACAGTTAGTATTAAATCAAGATGTCGCCAAATTGGGTAAGCTGGGCGATTTAGTCGAAGTTGCTCCCGGTTATGCACGCAATTACCTAGTTCCCAAAAAACTAGCCTCTCCTGCAACCCCAGGTATTCTAAAACAAGTCGAACGGCGCCGTGAACTCGAACGTCAGCGTCAAGCTGAATTCAAGCAACAAGCGCTCGAACAAAAAGCAGCGATAGAAAAAGTTACAAATTACAGCATCTCAGTACAAGCTGGTGAAAACGAAGCAATCTTTGGTACAGTAACTACCCAAGACGTAGCTGATGTAATTAAAAAAGCCACAAATCTCGAAATTGATAAGCGCGGCATTACTATTCCCGATATCAGTAAGCTAGGTACCTACGAAGCAGACCTTAAGCTGTTCTCGGATGTCAGCGCTAAAATCAGCTTCCAGGTTGTGGCTAGCTAAACACGTTAAACATTACCGTTGTACGTAGAGACGTTACATGTAACGTCTCTACACACATTGTTTATAACGGCGCCTCTACATTTTTTTCAAATAGCCATTTGGGTTAAAAGTTGTCAGAAACTTGTGACAATTTTTATCAATGTAAAACTCTGAATGCGTTGACAAAAACTCTTCTACTGCTTCCATAGGTCCCAAACCATAATCTGGACACACAGGATGACCATTTATATTAGTATCTTCAACTATTAAATAGCCACCAGATGGAACTAGTTTGTTGTATAACACCAGTTCCTGTAACACATGGTGTTTAGTATGGTCTGAGTCCAAAATTACTAACGTGTTAGAATTTTTTACTATTTCAAATACTTGTTTACTCGTTTTTATATCAACAGAACTTCCTTCGATTAAGTGAATATTTTTATACTTCGTCAAACTCGCGCGCGTTTGTTGTTTAATTTCAATATCAACACCAATTACTTCACCTTTACCCACTAATTTACACATATCAGCTAAATAAGCTGTTGTTCCTCCATACGCTACACCACATTCAAGAATAAAATCAGGCTTTTGGTTAAAAATAATTTCTTGGTAAAGCCATAAGTCTAACGGACATTTTAATATTTGTATTCCCTGCCAGTATGTACTTGTCCATACAGGTTGATTATTAAATACGGGTGCATGGTAATAAGCTTTAGAGAATTCGTTGATTACTTCCATATAACCCGCAATTGTATCGTTTACGGGTATTTGATTATGAAGATGATTTGCAGCGATAGAGTCTGTCATAGTTTCTCAAAAAAATGCTCTAATCTATATTTATTTGCCTCAGAAGATTATTTGTTATCATTTGTTCCAATTTAAATGAATTAGTAAATTAATTTTATATAAACTATTGTTTAGCACATAAAAACAGTAGGGTGTGTGACGCTACGAAGAAATTTCAACGTAGTTATAAGACTTGTAGCGTCACGCACCAGTTCTTAATTGTGACTAGTATACAATTGAAGATTTTTGTAATTTGGCGCCTTTTGGTTTGTTTCGAGACTTTTGGTTTGTTTTGGGGCTTTTGGTTTGTTTTGGGGCTTTTGGTGCGTGACGCTAGGGGGTTAGTTGTTACTGTTGAAGGTTATTATTAGCGTCACGCACCCTACATGAATCTTAAACTCTACCTAGGGGCTTTTGGTGCGTGACGCTAGGGGGTTAGTTGTTACTGTTGAAGGTTATTATTAGCGTCACGCACCCTACATGAATCTTAAACTCTACCTAGTAGCAATTTAAATACATATATACTATCATGGGTTTCGGAGGTTTCCAAATCTCCAAGGACATTTACCTTAGTAAAAGCCTTTATGTCTGAAGAATTAAATTTTCAAAATAGTAGTGTTGACCGCTTACCACCGCAAATCATTGAGGCTGAGGAAGCTGTGCTGGGCGGTATATTATTAGACCCCGAAGCAATCAGTAGAGTTAGTGACCGTCTGCAACCAGAAGCATTTTATATTAGTGCCCATAAAGAAATTTACCAAGCGACTTTAAGTCTCCATCGGCAAGGCAAACCAACTGATTTACTTAGTGTTACAAGTTGGCTTTCTGACCATGATTTGCTCGCGCGCGTTGGTGGTAGAAATAAACTCGCGTCTTTGATTGAATCTACAGTATCTGCTGTAAACATTGATGCTTTAGCACAATTAATTACAGACAAATATCAACGGCGCCGATTAATTAAAGCCGGAAATGAAATAGTCCAGTTAGGATACGAAACCGAAACGGATATTAGTAAAGTCATAGACCAAGCGGAGCAAAAAGTTTTTAATATTGCTCAAGACCGTTCTAATTCAGGTTTAGTTCATATTAGTGATTCTCTAATTAGTAATTTTAAAGACATTGAGAATCGTAATCAAGGTATAGCGTTACCAGGTATTTCCTCTGGTTACTATGATTTGGACGCAATGATAAACGGAGGTTTTCAGCGCTCAGACTTGGTTATTATTGCCGGGAGACCTGCAATGGGAAAATGTGTAGCTTACGATACAGAAATTTTGTTAGCTGATGGTTCTATTTCTTCTATAGAAGAGATATATCATCGCCAAAAAGCGAATTTAATTACATTGGGAGATAATTGGAAATTTAAAGTAGCTCAACCATCAGCGTATGTAGATGATGGTCATAAGCCAGTATTCCGTGTAACTACTCGTTTAGGAAGATATGTAGAAACAACTATAACTCATCCATATTTAACCATTAATGGATGGCGCCCGCTCTCTGAATTGAAGGTAGGTGATAAAGTCGCAGTACCTAGAAAATACAATGTATTTGGTACAGAAACTATCACCGATAGTGAAGTGAAATCGCTGGTAGATTTTATAAATGGTGGCGCCGAAACTATCCCACCAATTATATTTAAATTAACACGAGCGCAAATTGCTTTATTTTTAAACCGCTTATTTGCAAATAATGGATGGCCATCATCAGGTCAAGCACAATTAGGATATTGTAGTGTTAACGAGAAACTTGCAAGGCAAATACAGCATCTTCTTTTGAGATTTGGAATTATTGCTGCTTTAAAAAGAAAATCGGTTAAATATCAAGAGACTCGTCGAGAAGCTTGGCAATTAGACGTTATAGATGCTAACTCTATTAAAACTTTTGCTTCAGAAATAGGTATATTTGGTAAACAGAAAGCAATATCTAATATAGAGTTAGCTAATAATGATGTATATTGGGATGAAATTGTTTCAATTGAACCAATGGGAGAAAAGCAAGTTTATGACTTGACTATTTCAGAAACTCACAACTTTGTTGCTAATGATATATGTGTACACAATACAAGCTTTTCGATTAATATAGCTCACTATATTGCTGGTTCAATGCGAATGCCAGTAGCAATATTTAGTTTAGAAATGTCAAAAGAACAATTGGCGTTACGGATGTTATCGAGCGAAGCAAGAATTGAAAGTACTTATTTGCGAAGTGGACGTATTAGTCAAAATCAATGGGAAGATTTAACGCGCGGTATTAGTCTATTACAGGATATGCCTATTTATATAGATGATACACCTGGCATTACTGTAACTGAAATGCGGAGCCAAGCACGGCGCCTACAAGCAGAAGCAGGCGCCGATTTAGGGTTAATCTTGATAGATTACTTACAATTAATGGAGGGTGCAGGTGATAACCGCGTTCAAGAGTTATCGAAAATTACTCGTAACATTAAAGGTTTAGCAAGGGAATTAAATGTACCAGTTATTGCGCTTTCGCAGTTAAGTAGAGGCGTAGAATCACGTACAAATAAGCGACCAATGTTATCAGATTTACGCGAAAGCGGCAGTATTGAACAAGACGCGGATTTGGTGATGATGCTATATCGTGATGAGTATTATTCTTCAGATACACCTGAGCGAGGTTTGGCTGAAGTTATTGTTGCTAAACACCGTCATGGTCCAACTGGAACTATAAAGCTGTTGTTTGACCCACAGTTTACTCAGTTCAAAAATTTAGCACGGGGTAGTTATTAGAGGAGTTTTTCCGTGTCATGCTGAACGTAGTGAAGCATCTAAAGTATATGGTAAATACTTAGATTCTTCGCTGCGCTCAGAATGACAATTTGTAATTAGCTAGCTTTTAGATTCTTCGCTGCGCTCAGAATGACAGTTTGGAGATTAGTTGACTCCTAATAGTTCGACATCGAAAATTAGGGTTGAGTAGGGTGGAATTACGCCACCTGCACCGCGCGCTCCGTAACCTAGTTCGGATGGGATGATTAATTTACGGCGCCCACCAACTTTCATGGTGCTGAGTCCTTCGTCCCAACCTTTGATAACTTGTCCACGACCTATATTGAATTTGAAGGGTTGACCACGGTCGCGTGAGCTATCGAATTTAGTACCGTCTTCTAATGTACCTGTGTAGTGTACTTTTACTGTTTGTCCTGTTTGAGGTGTTTCACCTGTACCCTCTTGGATTTCTACGTATTTTAGTCCAGAGGGGGTAGTGATAATATTTTCGTCTGACATATCTTTGCTCGCTATTAAGGTGTTGCTTTCTATGTTTGGTGTTGTTTGTGTGATAACAGGTGTAGGTTGACTGATTTGGGCAGCGTTTGCTTCTGTGTTATTGCCACCGATTTGCGTTAGTACTAGAACTACAACGCAAACCATGATAATACCCACACTAAGAAATATCGCTTTCAACTTAAAACCCTCCTTTGCAAGTAATGAGTTATGAGTGCGCTCGTGCTGAGTTATGAGTATGACAAAATTAAGTTTAAATCAGAAACGGTATTTATAGAAAAAACTTCCCCCTCCTTTATCTAAGGAAGGGGGTAACACTAGCGTGGCGTTTGGTGCGTGACGCCACTATATTTTTGGCTTCGTTGTTAAATTCTGGGTAGCGTCATGCACTCTACTTCCACATTTTGTTTTCTAGGTCGCGTACTTGTCGCTCTAAGCGGTCTATTCTACCGCGTAATTCGTCTACTTCTGATTGACGCGCTACTCCTAAGTCTTGCATCATGTTTCGCATTTGACGCTGCATGGTGGCATCCCAGTTGCCTTGCTCGGATTTCATTTGCTGCACCATGTCGTCCATTACTGCTTTCGCTTGTTCGGGGTCGAGTTTCCCGTCTTTGACTAATCTGTCACCAGCTTCTTTGATTTTTTCTGCCATTACTGAGGTTGTGCCAATACCAAGCATTAATAGCTGCTGCATCCAATTGTTGTTATCCATACCTTTTTCCTATTGTTTTTTTTAAACTAGCTGGTTATTTGTAACTACCGTCAAGTTATGCTAATCGCTAGTGTCTCTAGACTACAGCTCTATTGTGGCAAACTAAAATAGGTAAATGTAAGTGCATGGTTATCGAGTTACTCAAGTTTAAAGTCCCTTCGGAACGGCGCGAAATTTTCATTCAAAAGGATGATGAAATATGGACAACTGCACTAGCTAAGTATCCTGGGTTTCTCGGTAAAGAAGTATGGATTAATCCAAATGTACCTGAAGAAATAACCTTTGTGATACAGTGGGCTACTCGCGAACAGTGGAAAGCTATACCAGAAAAGGATTTAGAGCCAATATATAAACAGTTTGATACCGCTCTTGGCTTTGCTTACCAAATGGTGGAGTCATCCGAATATCAGGTTCGGAAATTTCCCCAGATGTAAATTCTTTATTAATGGGGGAGGAGCGCCAATTTTCCCCCCGGCGCCTATAAAATGCTATTTATCAGATTTTTTTTGGGCACTATTCGATGTAATGGTACCTATATTAGGTAAACTCAATCGCGCTGTTGTGTCTATTCTGCCAGTTACTCGATACCCTAAATCGAGTACTGATAAGTTACTAATTGTCTGTGGTACTCTAAAGTTGAACGCAAGTCTTGTTGGAACCCCAGGCGCCAGTTCAATCAATGCTCTTTCAGATGCACGCTGATATTGGTTAAACTGCAAACTGCTGGCTGTGTAAACATTTCCATCAGTGTCCACAAGACGTGTTTCATAACTATCATATCCGGCGCCAAAGCTGATTTGTCGATGTGTGTCTGTAAAATTTGTAACTATCACATCACAAGTTACCCTTGTACTACTACTACGCTGACAAGGACGGGGTTCAAAAGAAATGTTAAATCTTCTATCTACTTGTCGTGTGGTGGCAGATTGCTCTGGTGCATTCTGGGTTGCACCTGGAACTGTATAAGCAATTGCAATTAAACTCGATAGTGTGGCTATTAGGCTTTTAGCGTACATGGCTTTGACTGATATATAAGAAAGCAACCCTATTTTGACACAAGTGTGAAATAGAAACACGTGTATCTATATTAAAACTTTAATGCGGGTATTTACTCAGATATCATTCAAGCAGTACGTATTTCATCATACTTCGCACGCACAACTTGAATATCTTGCCACATCTGCCATTTTGGACCACCACGGTCGCGTGTAGGGTTACGCAATAAATAAGATGGGTGGAAAATTGGCATACAAAATCTTCCTTCCCACTCTATCCATTTACCACGAATACTTGTCATTGACCCTTTGTCACCAATTAAACCTTTTACTGCTGTTGCACCTGTCAAAAGGATGATTTTTGGGTTAACTAAGCGAATTTGTTCAAATATATAAGGTTTGCAAGCTGCCATTTCTTTGGCACTTGGGACTCGATTCTCAGGTGGTCGGCATTTATTTATGTTACAAATATATACATCTTTCTCAGTATCAAGTCGAACTGATTGTAAGATTTTTTCTAGAAGTTGTCCCGAACGACCGACAAATGGTAAACCTGTTTCATCCTCGTTTTGCCCTGGCGCCTCTCCCACAATCATAATGTCGGCATTGAGATTTCCGCGTCCGACAACTGCATGAGTTCGGGTATCTCCTAATCCACAACGGTGACACTGATTGCAATGTTGTGCTAATTGAACCATGCTGGCATAAGTACCAGCAGGGATAGGAATTTTGGCATCGGTTGGAATTAAGTCGTTAATTCCAGGACTTAGACTTGGTTCGTCGAGATTGAAGAGGTTGAGTTGATCACTACTCATGAAACTTTTTTTACGGGCAAAAGCACCGGGTATCAAATTTCGGCATATTTCTTATAACAATTTTAAATCTTTTTGGTCAGATAATTACAACTATCTCAAAAATCGGTCATTATAAAAGTAATGTCACCTTAGAGTACGGGGGTTAATTAATGATAGATGCCCCACTTTTTCAAGACCGCACACAAGCTGGTGAAAAATTAGCGGCACTTATTCAAGCTGAGTTAATGCTTCCTTCGGTGGATGCAACATCTAACAAAATTGTTTATGCACTACCACGGGGAGGACTACCAGTTGCTTCACCAATTGCAAATTCGCTTTCGTGTCCTTTAACGGTTTTAGTCTCTAAAAAAATTACCCACCCCAATAACCCAGAGTTAGCAGTAGGCGCCGTCACTGCATCTGGCGAAGTATTGTGGATGGAGCAGCAAAAAACGTTTAGTTTTCGACCATCCCATTGGCGAGAACAAGCTATGGAAGTAGCTATTGATAAAGCCAAATCACTGGAATCACAATTTCTGCCATTTTGTCCAGAAGTTAATCCTAAAGGCGCCATACTAATTTTGGTCGATGATGGTATCGCCACGGGAATGACTATAGCTGTCGCAGTAAAAGCATTAGCAAAACTTGCACCCGCACAAATTTGGTTAGTGGCGCCGCTAGCACCACCATCGATGATACCTTGGTTACAAGAATGGTGCTCCCGTATACTACACGACTCAAAAATTAACCATCGTGTCATAGTACTTGCAACACCCGAACAATTTTTTAGCGTTAGCAGCTTTTACTCCCAATTTCCACAAGTCGCAACATCCGAAGCATTAGAATATTTGGGTAAGGTGCGTGACACCACCAAAAACTAGTAAACGAAGCGCAAATACTAGTACCGTCACGCACCTTACTCATCGCTTACAATTCCCTTTAATCATTTCCTCATATTTTATTGCTTTCGCATAATCTCCCGAAGCGTAGCAAGCAGCCTTCAAACTCGCAAGCGCCTGTTCTTCACTCTTAAGGTCTTTCATATCTTGTGATAACTTTAAACGTTCCTCATAATACTTAATCGCGTTAGAGTAATCACCTAAAGCTTCGTAAGCAACTCCCAAGCTTCCCATAGATTGTTCCTGACTGCGTTTATCTCGCGCTTGTTCAGCAACTTTCAAACGTTCTTCATAATACTGAATAGCTTGTGGATAATTGTTCAAAGCATAACAAGCATTACCCAAATGTTTAAGTACCTGAATAACGCTCCGATGATTATTAAGCGTGCGTGCTATTTTTACACAATCTCTATAACACTCAATTGCCTTCTCGTAATTTCCTAAAGCATACCAAGCATTACCCAAGTTCTTCAAAACTTGTTCTTCTGCAAAACTATCTTTGAGTTCGCGTACTAGCTTAAGACTTTGCTCTTTATATTCTATTGCTTGCTGTAAATTTCCATTTGCCTTATATACAAGCCCTAAATTATTCAGTGCGACAACTTGACTTTTTTTATCACCCCAAGAGCGCGCAATATTTAAACAGTCTTGTAAATATTCAGTTGCTTGCTCATAATTACCTATATGACGGTATGAATTGCCTATGTGTGACAATGCTTGTAGCCGTAAACGCACATCATTAATTTCTATTGCTAAAGATAAACATTGCTGTGAGTATGATATGGCGCCTTTGTAATCACCCGAATTATACGCAACTAGTACTAAAGAACTAATAACTTGTGCTTGTAAATGGGAGTTGCCAAAAGCTTGAAACAATGCTAAAGACTGTTGTAAAGATTTAGTTGCAGCAACAAACTCACCTGCTTGCTGGTGTTGAATACCTTCGCATAATAGTGTGTATGCTTCAGATGAGTAGTCATCTAGTTCTGACATTAGTATTTTTGCTGGTACTTGTTGATACTCATGGCTAATTGTGCCGCGCTGTCTAACATTTGGATATATGCTTCTTGACTGCGCCTGAATCATCTCTTCTCTAATGTTGTTACATCCGCTTTCCACATTCAACCCCCCTGATAACTCTTCTGTCTTAGTTTTCCCAGAAATAGTTATTTTCTCTCATCCCGGATAAAAATACTTATCTTAAATTATATTTAAGGGTGACTTTTGATGATGCGTTGAAGGTGCCAGTTTGAAAATGATATTGATTTTGATTCATATTACCTATTCATCGGAATATTTTCATTCCACACATATTCAAATTCGGCTTCAGTAATTTCAAACTCTTCAAGATTATCATCTTTAATCGGCTGGTCACTTAACCGACCATAGTCATCACTGAAATGTTTTTTGTCGTAGGACAACACATTGCCGTTTTCGTAAAGCTCTATTTGCCTATACGTGTAAGCATTTTCACCTATCTCCAAGAAATAGGTACTTGTACCCCATGCATCAAAAAGTCCGCCCAAGGGCACCGTCCAGAACCATTTATAATATCGCATACCCAATATTCCCACAACATTACTTCTATAATTTTACTTTAAATATGAGTCACGTAATAACTCTCTAACTTCCATTAAGATTTTTCCCAGCATATTTTTACCGCTGCCATCTTTACCGCAACCCCAATAATAATCACGAGGTGCATTTTCAACTAATTCTTCATTTGAACTATTTAGTAAAACTTCACGTATTTCTTTATGCATTTTAAATTTGCGTATGACTGCTGCACGCATTACGTCATCTTTAACTACTTCCCAATCTGGACGTAGTGGACGAGTGCGTTTACGACCCTCTCTAGCTGCCTCATTGGGTGTTTTACAGTTACGGATTTGTTCTAAATGTGGAGTCCCGACAAACTTTTGCGCTTGAAAATAATGTTCGCTTGTTTGCCAATACAATCCATCTAGCTCAAAACCATGCGCTGAAAAGTTGGAAAAACAGCCATATTCACCTTGATTACTATAAAAATAGATAGTCATCATCTACCCTACGGTATACTATTTTACTGATATTATATAAAACTAAATTGATAGAGTCATCAGAAATTACAGGCGCCGTGTCGAATGCTTACTATCAAACGCTGTCGCGACATGAAACTTCTTTAGATTCGTAAAAACGACACCCTTCACAAGGGCCACTCGGATTAACCGCACAACGAACGTAACCTGAACGGGCGTTATATTGGCAGCTAATGTCACCAATCAAATAACCTACACCCTCAAGATAGTAACGGTCATGTTCTAATGGTCTTGGATGCTGTGGTACGCGGCGCCCCGAAGTAAAGGTATTAGCTGCCTGTCGAATCCGCATTCGCGTGCGCCACTGAGCTTTGCGAATTATCCAAAGTGAAAACAATGACGGCAAACAGCCGATAACAAGGACTAAAAGTGTTTTTAACACTGGAATTTCACCTCTTTGATTACACGAATCGAAGCTAATTTTTAAACAAGCTTCGATTTGCCATTTTACCCAGCATAACTTTTACATCGCTTCGGGTGTATGTAGGTTAAACATTTATTTAAACATCTATCATTTTCGTCTTGACTTGACTTGTGGCAAACGCTTTCTACTATTTTTATCGCGTAAATCTTGCGCTAAAGAGGCAGCTTCACGTTCTAAACGGAATAAATCTACCTTTCGCGTTGTCATTACAAATGTTTTGTCCGTTCTTTGACGAACACACGGAACGCTGATCGCAAAATATTTACACCAACTTTTAGATAATGATTTTTGTTGACTTTCTGCTGGATGATTGTTTATGCTACCAGCTATCGTTTTAAACTCTAATATTGCTTCTTCTAGCTCTTGTGCCATACGGTTAATTTGTCGCGCTTGCTCTGCTAACGTCTCCCAAGCACCTGTCGGCTTCACCTGCTCTGGCTGCAACGGTATAATTGCTGCATTTCCTGACGGTGCCGCTATTTGTGACGAATTTGAGTTGTGATTGTTGTAATCTTTTAACATGCGTATCTCTCTTCGAGTACCTGCGCGTCACCTATCTTACCATTAATTAAGTACAAAAATACTATTTAACAAAAAAATTATAGTTTGAATTGAAGGGCATTACTTTAGGTAGTTTCCCTGTGACGTAGGTACGATAGGCTAAATTAAGGAGTAGGGAGCATAAAACATGGACAGTAATGAAATTGAAAGTACTTTAACCAAATTATTTGATACCAATGTGAATGCGGTGGCGCCTGGTTCTTGGCAAGTTGAGACACCAAACTTTCGATTGCTGGTACTACTTTCGGATGATGGAAGCTGGTTTCGTGCATTGCTGCCAATAATGCCAATTCAACAAGCGCAACCTTTTTTAGAACAGTTGCTCGAAGCAAGCTTTGACGATACACATGCGTGTCGCTATGCTTTACACCAAAATGTTGTGTGGGGAGTGTATCAGCATTTTACCAACACTTTAACTACACAAGATTTTGAAGACGCAATCACAAAACTCGTTTCACTTCAGGAAACTGGTTTAAATGATGTTTTTGGTAACTTAGTAGAAAGTCGTATTCAACTTATTGTCAAAGCTGCGAAACAGCAAGGGCAAACTTTAGAAGCAACGATGCAAAACTTAGACCGCTTTTATGCGGAAGGTTTGATGGGTGAAATTGATGAATCCTCTGAAGTGCGTCAGAAAACTCTTACTGCATGGCGCCGTCAATTAGAACGTTTGTGGGATGAAGTAGCATAACTCAAAATCAATGAATATCATAGAAACCCTCAAGGCGGATTATCAAAGATTTCCTGATAATCAAACTTATTCTATTTATACTCCAGATGTTTTTTTCAAAGACCCTTTGAATAAGTTCAATGGTCTTTGGCGCTTCAAGTTGATGATTAAATTTATCAATACTTTTTTTCTCAATTGCAAGATGGATTTGCATGATATCTCTCAGCATTCCGATACCATCAAAATGGAGTGGACGTTAAGTTGGAATACTCCTTTGCTTTGGAAACCCCATATTGCCATTAATGGGTGGAGTGAATTAAAGCTTAATGCCGAAGGTTTAATTTGCTCACATATCGACTATTGGAACACTTCGCGTCTTGATGTGATTAAACAGCACTTTCATTTCCACTAATATTGAACAGTCTTAGAGAATTTAGTCGATAATGTAAATAAATGTAAACAAAGCGACTAGCAGGACAGAATCATTCCATGCGTGTAATTTTAATGACAGGCAAAGGCGGCGTAGGTAAGACATCTGTCGCTGCTGCTACAGGGCTTCGCTGCGCTGAACTTGGCTATCGTACCTTGGTGTTAAGTACAGACCCTGCTCACTCGTTAGCAGACAGCTTCGATATTGAGTTGGGACATGAGAGAAAGCAAATTCGTCCGAATTTGTGGGGCGCCGAACTAGATGCGTTAATGGAGTTAGAGGCAAACTGGGGGAGTGTCAAGCGTTATATTACCCAGGTATTACAAGCGCGCGGTTTAGACGGAGTGCAAGCTGAGGAGTTAGCGATATTACCAGGTATGGATGAGATTTTTGGCTTGGTCAGAATGAAGCGTCATTATGATGAAGGCGAGTATGATGTTTTAATTATCGACTCGGCGCCAACAGGTACAGCGTTGCGACTGTTAAGTTTACCTGAAGTTAGTGGTTGGTACATGCGCCGCTTTTATAAGCCATTTCAAAATATATCAGTTGCGCTTCGACCTTTAGTAGAACCTATATTTAGACCAATTGCGGGTTTTTCTTTACCTGATAAAGAAGTAATGGATGCTCCGTATGAGTTTTACCAGCAAATCGAGGCATTAGAAAAAGTGTTAACTGATAACACGCAAACCTCAGTACGGTTGGTGGCAAATCCAGAGAAAATGGTTATTAAAGAATCGCTGCGTGCCCATGCGTATCTGAGCTTATATAATGTGGCGACAGATTTAATAATTGCAAACCGTATTATTCCCGACGAAGTGCAAGACCCATTTTTCCAACGCTGGAAAGATAATCAAAAACAGTATCGTCAAGAAATTCACGATAATTTCCACCCTCTGCCAGTCAAAGAGGTGCCATTATTCTCTGAAGAAATGTGTGGCTTACAGGCTCTTGAGCGTCTTAAAGATACACTCTACAAAGATGAAGACCCTGCTCAGGTTTATTATAAAGAAAATACGATTCGTGTCGTTCAAGAACCAAATCAACAGTACAGTCTAGAGTTATACTTACCTGGAATTCCTAAGAATCAAGTTCAATTGAGCAAAAATGCTGATGAATTAAATATACGTATTGGCAACCATCGCCGCAATTTAGTGTTACCTCAAGCATTAGCTGCACTACAACCGACTGGCGCCAAAATGGAAGACGACTATCTCAAAATACGTTTTAGCAACGGATGATTAGCGGATGTAACGGATGAGTTATTTGTTACAAAGTAGTTAAGTAAATTTAACTATCCGTTACATGCTTTATATGCGTTGCAGTACTTGTACTGAAGACAAATTTATTCAAAAAATCTGACAATAGTAGTCATATTTTTGTTGTTACCTTTTTATCTCAGTACAGGCAATGACTCTAGCTAGTGATTCAGATTTACGTCTTAATATTGAACCGACTAAACTGCTACATTCTATTAATGATAGGATTCGTAAGCTTTTAGAGTTACCAGATATCCTCAAGGTAGTGGTAGAAGAGTTACGTATATTTCTCGGTACTGATAGAGTAATGGTCTACAAGTTTCATGCTGACAATAACGGGCAAGTCATAGCTGAATCTATAAACGAGAATAAACTACCTTCATTACTAAATTTAAATTTTCCAGCGGATGATATTCCTGCTCATGCGCGTGAATTATTCGTGCAGTCAAGGATTCGCTCGATTGTGAATGTAGATACTGGACAAATTGCTCAGAACCCTGTGAATTTTAGTGGAATAGGCACCAGTCAGCGTCCGGTTGACCCTTGTCATGCAAAATATTTAACTGCAATGAGGGTACAGTCTTCTATTGTCGTGCCCATACTTTATCATGAGCAGCTTTGGGGACTGCTTGTATCGCATCATTCTCAACCCCGCTCAATTTCTAACGTTGAAGTTGATACAGTGCAAACAGTTGCTGATTTGCTTGGGGTGGTGATTGCTTATATTACTCCACTACAAGAAGCGCGTTTGAAAGTTCATCGTGAAACGATAATCAATCGCATTGCCGACCGACTTCATTTATTGCCAGACATGGATTTACAGACAGCTTTAGAAGAAACGGTTACTGCTTTTGATGGTTGTGGAGGTAGATTATGTATTCGTTCAGAAACTATTCATCAAGCTGATACGTTACAAAGCTTTATTGAGTGTTTGACAGACGCTACAAAAATTAAAGTTTATCAATTTGGTAAGCAACCCGTTGTTCCAAAGATTGCGAAATTTGACATAATCGAACAATATAGCGCTTGGGAAGAACATTACAAAGGAGATTATAGTGTCTGGGCAATATCAGATATATATGAAACTCCCGAACTGCGAAACTTACAAATTGCCTTTCAAGCCACTAATATTCGCAGTATTTTAATGATACCGTTGATGTATCGTTCGCAGCTACAGGGTTATTTAAGTGTTTTTTGTGACAGCTATGAGCCTGAAACCTTGTGGGCAGGTGAGTTTGACCCCGATGAACGACAACTTTATCCTCGACAATCTTTTGAAATTTGGCGCCAGTCCAAACAGCTACAAGCAAAACAATGGACTTGCGACGAAATTACACTTGCAACGAGCATAGGACATCAATTTGCCACAGCTACATATGAATATGAGCTTTATCAAAAAGTAAATTATTTTAATTTCAATCTCGAAAGTCAAGTTCTCAAACGTACATTAGAACTTACAACAACATTACAAGAATTAAAACAAACTCAAACTCAACTTATTCAAACTGAAAAAATGTCAAGTTTGGGTCAGCTTGTAGCGGGAATTGCACACGAAATTAATAACCCCGTCAATTTTATATACGGTAACATTAATCACGTTCATCAATATGTAGATGACATACTTGGCATTTTAGATTTATATCAGCAAAATTGTTCAAATGATATACCAGAACTAATTGAACGTGCGGAAGAAGTTGATTTAAATTTTATCGTCGAAGATTTGCCCAAAATGTTGTCGTCTATTAAACTAGGAACAAATAGAATTCGGCAAATAGTATTATCACTGCGTAATTTTTCTAGACTTGACCAAGCAGAAATTAAGCCAGTAAACATTCATGAAGGAATTGACAGCACACTAGTAATATTGCAGCACCGTTTGAAAGCGAAACCCGAAAGTCCAGCAATTTGCATCATCAAGGAATATGGAGATTTGCCACCTGTAGAATGCTATGCAGGACAAATAAATCAAGTTTTTATGAACGTTTTGAGTAATGCCATTGATGCTTTTGAAGCATACCGGGAATCACATTTAAAATCACAAAATAAAATTTCAATTACCACCAGCATCAGTAAATTACCAGATAATAGACCTAGCGTATTAGTTTCTATCGCTGATAACGGATGCGGAATGCCACAAAACATCATAGAAAAAATCTTTGACCCTTTCTTTACAACCAAAGAAGTTGGGCAAGGAACTGGGTTAGGTTTATCAATTAGTTACCAAATTATTGTAGATAAACACAACGGTATTTTTAAATGTAAATCTCAACCAGGAGAAGGAACAGAATTTTTAATCGAAATACCAATCAAGGTGTAGAGACCGTACATGTACGGTCTCTACAAAATTAATTTCTTAACTGTACAGGCATCGCTAAATAGGTCATTTTAACACCGCTAAGGGGTGTGAAAATTACTGGCGTCAAATTTGAGTTTAACTGCATTACTATCTCGGTAGCTGGTAGTGCTTTTAAACCTTCCATTAAATATTTAACGTTAAAAGCAATATCAATATCATCTCCTGATATTTGTGCTGGCATGGGTTCAACTGCGCTACCAATATCTGCTGCTTCCACTGATAAGGTTATTTCTTGGGCGCCGCTATCAATGCTAACTTTAACGATATTATTCTTTTGGTCAGCTAAAACTGCAATTCGTTCTAAAGTACTCAAAAGTTGCTTTCTATCTAAGGTTAGTTCGCGTTGAAACTGACGAGGTAATAGTTGCCGATATTGCGGATACTGCCCATCTAAAGTTCGACTCGTTAAACGTTGGTTTTGCCATTCAAATATCGCTTGTCCCTGGTCAAAATGCAGCGCAATAGTTTCCTCAGATTGGGCACTATGTGCTAACATCCGCTCAAGTTCGCGTAAAGCACGAGCAGGTACTGTTACTTCTAACTCAGCATCATTATTATCGTCAGAACCCTCGTTTATTGTTTCCACAACTGCTAAACGGTGTCCATCAGTTGCTGCAAACTCAAGAGCATTAGGTAAAACTTTTAAGTGAACTCCTGTTAATACTTGCTTGGTTTCATCAGCACTCGTAGCAAACAAAGTTCCTCGCAACCCTTCAATTAACGATGCTGCACTCAAATATATTGGTTGAGTATCTTCAATTACTGGTAACTCAGGAAATTCCTCACCACCCATTGCTCGAACTTTGTAGCTGCCGCTTCGAGGTGTCAAAGTAACAAGTATACCTTCACCTGTATTCCCTTCTGTATTTGTTTCATCTTCAAGAGTAATTTCCCCTTCTGGCAACCGCGAGACTATATCATTAAGTAACTTCGCTGGCATTGCGATTGTGCCACTTTGAATAACTTCTGCATTAAAGCTAGTGCGAATTCCTAAACTCAGGTCAAAAGCTGTAATCGTCACAATATTAGTATCAGCATCAGCGACTACCAGCACATTCGCTAGTACAGGATGTGTTGGACGTGAAGGTACTGCACGGCTCGTCAGGGAAAGATTTGTGTTAAGGTCGCTTTGGTTACAAACTAGTTTCATATGCTGAGGGTGAAAGTGAGCGCGCGTTTTAATATGCCGCAATAGGTAAGACTAAGGTAGTATTGCATCGAAATCAACACTGCCTTACATATCGTCACAGCAACTTAAGATAATAGCATTGTATGCCAACTTACTAAAACTCATGTACTAATATTGAAAATTTATAGACGTGGCACAGGTGCCTTATCTGTGCTATATCTGTATAGAAATCTTGCTAACTACATAGGGTTTGCTGAAAAAGTCATGAAAAGCAATCTCAAGTGTTGGGCAGTTATTTAAGCAGAATTAACTATAAGTTTATATTGTTTATAGATATTAAGATGATAAATTTTAATTATATTAATTC
>JAESFJ010000215.1_pt1 | contig 39918 bp, 31 predicted proteins | sample 9266161 | NCBI WGS metagenome assembly JAESFJ01 (sample SAMN14506165, study PRJNA617096) | algae metagenome | isolation source: Calothrix sp. FI2-JRJ7 and co-occurring heterotrophs from granitic desert soil | place: USA: Red Pass Lake area, Fort Irwin, California | collected 2000-06-01
AGCCCCGAAACCTTGCGGTCGGTTCGCAACACTTGCGCGCTGCGACTGGAATATGGCGTCCCCTAGGGGACTCGAACCCCTGTTACCGCCGTGAAAGGGCGGTGTCCTAGGCCACTAGACGAAGGGGACAAAACCTTCGAAGAACAAGGCCAGCACTAAGCTGGCCTTGTCAGTGTTTGGTGGAGCTAAACGGGATCGAACCGTTGACCTCTTGCATGCCATGCAAGCGCTCTCCCAGCTGAGCTATAGCCCCGAAACCTTGCGGTCTGGCTGCAGCGCCTGAGCGCTACGGCTGGAATAAATGGCGTCCCCTAGGGGACTCGAACCCCTGTTACCGCCGTGAAAGGGCGGTGTCCTAGGCCACTAGACGAAGGGGACGCAAGACCCTGATCGTGAATCGACTCACATCGATTCTGGCACTCCCGAAGGAGCCGAGATTGGTGGAGCTAAACGGGATCGAACCGTTGACCTCTTGCATGCCATGCAAGCGCTCTCCCAGCTGAGCTATAGCCCCATCTCGAGGACGGGGCGCATGTTAAGAGCGCCCAGATTGGCTGTCAACAACATTTTTCCTGCCAGCCCAAAGTTTTTGCCACTAGAACAATTACTTAGAGCCAACCCGACAATCAAACGCCGGCCTAACCGTAGGGTGCGCCACGCGCACCGCCGCAACCGAGGATACCCCGGTGCGCGCGGCGCACCCTACATCAGGCGATGCTCGCCAGCAGCTTCTCCCACTCCTTGGCCTCTTTCTTCGAGGTGCCGCCGAGCAGCTCCAGCGCCTGGCGCAGGCGGAAGCGGGTCAGATCCGGGCCGAGGATTTCCATGGCATCGAGCACCGACACCGAGCTGGCCTGGCCGGTGATGGCGGCGAACATCAGCGGCATGGCGTCACGCAGCTTCAGCTCCAGGTGCTCGACCACCGCCTGGATGCAGCCGGTGATGCGATCCTTTTCCCACTGACGCAGCGACTCGAGCTTCCACAGGATCAGCTGCATCAGCTGACGCACCTGGTCGGGCGAGAGTTTCTTGTGCTCGAACAGCTTGGCGTCCAGGTTCAGGCCACCAGAAAAGAAGAAGCCGGCCAGCGGTGCGATCTGGCTGAAGGTCTCCACCCTGCCCTGCACGTGCGGCGCGATCTTCATCAGGTACTCGGGGTTGAGCGCCCACTTCTGCACTTCAGCGGCAAAGGTCTCCACCGGCAACTCACGCAACCATTGGCCGTTGAGCCAGGACAGCTTCTCCAGATCGAAGATAGGTCCACCCAGCGACACCCGGTTGATGTCGAAGTGCTCGATCATCTCGGCCAGGGAGAACTTCTCGCGCTCGTCCGGCATCGACCAGCCCATGCGCCCCAGGTAGTTGAGCATGGCCTGCGGCAGGTAGCCCATGCGCTCGTAGAAGGTGATGCTGGTGGGATTCTTGCGCTTGGACAGCTTGCTCTTGTCCGGATTGCGCAGCAGCGGCATGTAGCACAGCGCCGGCTGTTCCCAGCCGAAGTACTCGTAGAGCTTGATCAGCTTGGGCGCCGACGGCAGCCATTCCTCGCCACGCAGCACGTGAGTGATGCCCATCAGGTGGTCATCGACCACGTTGGCCAGGAAGTAGGTCGGCAGGCCATCGGCCTTCATCAGCACCTGCATGTCCATGCGATCCCATGGGATCTCGACATCGCCACGCAGCATGTCCGGCACCACGCAAACGCCTTCGCTCGGCACCTTCATCCGTACCACGTGCGACTCGCCTGCGGCGATGCGGCGCTGCGCCTCGGCCGGTTCCAGATGCATGCAGTGGCCGTCGTAACGCGGAGTTTCCTTGTTGGCCATCTGCTGCGCACGCACTTCGTCGAGGCGCTCGGCGGAGCAAAAGCATGGGAAGGCATGGCCCTTGGCGACCAGCTCGTCCGAATACTTCTTGTAGATCTCACCACGCTCGCTCTGCCGGTACGGGCCATGCGGGCCGCCGACGTCCGGGCCTTCGTCCCACTCGATGCCCAGCCAGCGCAGGGCATCGAAAATCTGCTGTTCGGACTCACGAGTCGAGCGAACCTGGTCGGTGTCCTCGATGCGCAGGATGAACTGGCCACCGTGCTGACGAGCGAAGCACAGGTTGAACAGCGCGATATAAGCGGTGCCGACATGGGGGTCGCCGGTTGGCGATGGCGCGATACGGGTACGAACGGTGGTCATGAATGCTCTCGGAAGGAAGACACGAGGTTTGAATCAAGCGGGCGATGTTAGCAGGCCGACGGCCCCTGGCTCCAGCAACCCGCCGCGGGTGATGGGCAAGCTGGCGATGAGAAAGTCGAGAAAGGTCTTGACCTTCATCGCCTGGAAGCGCCGCGACGGGTAGATGGCGTACACCTCGCCTACCGGCAGGCGCGCCTCGGGCAGCAGCTCGATCAGACGCCCGCTGCGCACCGCCTCCTCGCTGATCATCACCGGCAGCCCGCAAATCCCGGCGCCTGCCAGCGTCGCCTCACGGGCGAAGGTGATGTTGTTGCAGGTCATCACCCGCTGGCACGGCAGATGTTCGCCCAATAGCGGCCAGTAGCGCGGGGCGTCATGCTGCAGGAGGATTGCCCGATGCCCCTCCAGCCCGGCAACGCTGCGCGGCGTACCGTGCGCCGCCAGGTAAGCAGGACTGGCGCACAGACGCCGGCCACTTTCGAACAACTTGCGCGCGATCAGCGTGGAATCCTGCGGCTGGCCGACCTGGATGGCGATGTCCACGCCCTCCTCCAGCGGGTCCACGGATCGCGAGGTCAGTTCCACCTCGGCGTCGATCTGCGGGTACTGACGCATGAACTCGCCCAGCACGCGCCCGAGAAACAACTGGCCAAATTCGATCGGTGAAGTGATGCGTAACAGTCCGGACGGCTCGCGCTGCAGCTGCATCACTGCCTGCTCGGCCTCGGCGAAGTCGAGCATGATCTGCCGGCAACGCTCGTAGTAAGCCTGCCCCACCTCGGTCAGGCGCAACTTACGCGTGGTGCGGTTGAGCAGACGCACACCAAGGCGCTCTTCGAGCAACGCGATGCGCCGGCTCACCGTCGATTTCTGCATGCCCAGGCTGGTCGCAGCCTGGGTGAAGCTGTGGCATTCCACCACTCGGGTAAAGATCAGTGCGTCATCCAGCCCCATGATTGTTCCTCATACGCAACAAAGCATGCCAGACCGAGAGTCTACTAGCGAAAAGGGAGCGCTGTTAAATTTACTTACATTTCTTTGACGCACCCCGAGCCTCAAGCATGCCCGCCAAACTGCAACGTCGCCTTCTCGTATTCGTGATCCTGCTGGTGTTGATCGCCGGCGCCCTGCTCGCCCAGTGGCTGCTGATCGGTCGCTACCACGAGAGCACGGACAATGCTTACGTGCAGGGCGAGATCACTCGCGTCTCCAGCCAGTTGAATGCACGCATCGAAAAGGTCCTAGTGCGCGACAACCAACACGTGGAGGCCGGCCAACTCCTGGCCGTGCTGGAAGACGCCGATTTCCGCCTGGCTCGCCAGCGCGCCCTCGCCGCCCTGGAAACTCACCAGGCCGAACGCGCCCAGGCGCAGAGCAAACTCGACCAGCAGGCCAGCCTGATTGCCGCCAGCCAGGCCGACGTCGCCGCCAGCCAGGCGACCCTCGATCGCTCCAAGCTCGATCTCGGCCGCGCACAGACCCTGCGCAAGCCGGGGTACGTCTCCGAAGAACGCGTCACCACCCTGGCCGCCGACAACCGCGTGGCCCGCTCGCAAGTGGCCAAGGCCCAGGCCGATCTGCAGGCTCAGCGTCAGCAGGTCGCCAGCCTGGAAGCCGAGCTCAAACGCCTGGACGCGCTGATTCTCTCGGCGCAGGCCGACCTGGAACAGGCCGACCTCAACCTCTCGCGCACGCAGATCCATGCGCCGATCAGCGGCATGGTCGGCCAGCGCTCGGCCCGTGAAGGCCAGGTGGTGCAAAGCGGCGCCTACCTGCTGTCGCTGGTACCGGATCAGGACATCTGGATCCAGGCCAACTTCAAGGAAACCCAGATCGGCCACATGCACCCTGGGCAGAAAGCCGAACTGCTGTTCGACAGCTATCCCGACACCCCCATCGAAGGCCGCATTGACAGCCTGTTCGCCGCCTCCGGTGCGCAGTTCAGCCTGCTGCCGCCAGACAACGCCACCGGCAACTTCACCAAGGTGGTGCAGCGCATCCCGGTCAAGCTGACCTTCGCCGCCGACAACCCACTGCATGGACTGATCCGCCCCGGCATGTCGGTGGAGGTCACGGTCGATCTACGCAGCGACGAAAGCCATGGCGGGTGATGCGCTGATCCGCCCCACGGCGGAGCCCAGCCGCCGCGACTGGATTGCGGTGATGAGTGCCATGCTCGGCGCTTTCATGGCGGTGTTGGATATCCAGATCACCAACTCATCGCTGAAGGACATCCAGGGCGCACTGTCCGCAACGCTTGAGGAAGGTTCGTGGATTTCCACGTCCTATCTGGTGGCCGAGATCATCATGATCCCGCTGACCGCCTGGCTGGTGCAGTTGCTCTCGGCGCGCCGCCTGGCCGTGTGGGTGTCGGTAGGCTTTCTGATCGCCTCGCTGCTGTGCTCCCTTGCCTGGAGCCTGGAGAGCATGATCGTGTTCCGCGCCCTGCAGGGCTTCACCGGCGGCGCGCTGATTCCGCTGGCGTTCACCATGACGCTGATCAAGCTACCCGAGCACCACCGCGCCAAGGGCATGGCATTGTTCGCCATCACCGCCACCTTCGCCCCCTCCATAGGGCCGACGCTGGGCGGCTGGCTCACGGAGAACTGGGGCTGGGAATACATCTTCTACATCAACGTACCGCCCGGCCTGATCATGATCGCCGGGCTGCTCTATGGCCTGGAAAAAAAGGCGCCGCACTGGGAGCTGCTGAAGACCACCGACTACGCCGGCATCGTCACCCTTGGTCTGGGCCTGGGCTGCCTGCAGGTATTTCTCGAGGAAGGCCACCGCAAGGACTGGCTGGAATCGCAACTGATCGTCGGCCTCGGCAGCGTCGCGCTGGTCAGCCTGATCCTGTTCGTCATCCTGCAGATCTCCCGCCCGAACCCGCTGATCAACCTGGGCGTACTGCGCGAGCGCAACTTCGGCCTGGCCAGTATTTCCAGCCTGGGGCTCGGTGTCGGACTGTATGGTTCGATCTACGTGCTGCCGCTGTACCTGGCGCAGATCCAGGGCTACAACGCCATGCAGATCGGCGAAGTGATCATGTGGATGGGCGTGCCACAGCTGTTCCTGATTCCGCTGGTGCCCAAGCTGATGAAGATCATTTCGCCGAAATGGCTGTGCGCCCTGGGCTTTGCCCTGTTCGGCGCGGCGAGCTTCTTCTCCGGCGTGCTCAACCTGGACTTCGCCGGAGAACAGTTCCAGCACATCCAGATCGTCCGCGCGCTGGGCCAGCCGCTGGTGATGGTCACCGTGTCGCTGATCGCCACCGCCTACATCCTGCCGCAGGATGCCGGCTCGGCCTCCAGCCTGTTCAACATCCTGCGCAACCTCGGCGGCGCCATCGGCATCGCCCTGCTCGCCACCCTGCTGGATGCCCGCGCCAAGGTCTATTTCGACTACCTGCACGAATCCATCGTGCCGACCAACCCACAGGTGGAGGAGCGCCTGCATCTGCTGACGCAAACCCTGGGTAGCGAACAGGCGGCACTGGCCAAGCTCAGCCAGATCGTCCATGAACAGGCGATCATCATGGCCTACAACGATGCCTTCCATTTCATCGGCATCGCCCTGGGCGTGAGCATGCTGGCGATACTGCTGACACGGAAATTGCCGCAGAACATGGCAGGCGGTGGCGCCGCGCATTAACGCCAACACCGCCAGATCCGTAGGAGCGGCACCCCGCCGCGAATCGTTCGCCAAAGCACCGCAAAGCCAACAGCTTCGCCCCGGGGCGGGGCTCCTACACAGATTCCGCAGACACCGCACCACCCTGTAGGAGCCGCGCCCCGCGGCGAATCGCAAGAACACCGCAAAACCAAAAGCTTCGCCCCGGGGCGGGGCTCCTACACAAATGCCGCAGACACCGCACCACCCTGTAGGAGCCGCGCCTCGCGGCGAATCGCAAGCACACCGCAAAGACAAAAGCTTCGCCCCGGGGCGGGGCTCCTACACAGGCGAGGCGCCCCCGCGCCACGCGGTAACATCACACCTGCAACAAGCGATCACGCAGCTTCTGAATCTCGTCGCGCATCTGCGCTGCGGCCTCGAACTCCAGATCGCGCGCCAGGGCGTACATCTTCTCTTCCAGCTGACGAATACGCTTGGTGATCTCGCTCGGCGAACGTAGCTCGTTCTCGTAACGCGCACTCTCCTCCGCCGCCTTGGCCATGCCCTTGCGCTTGTTGCTGCGCGCACCAGGCACCACAGCGCCTTCGAGGATGTCCTTGACGTCCTTCTGCACGCCCTTGGGCACGATGCCGTTGGCCTCGTTGAAGGCGATCTGCTTGGCGCGGCGCCGCTCGGTCTCGCCAATGGCGCGCTGCATCGAGCCGGTCATGTTGTCGGCGTACAGAATCGCTCGGCCGTTGAGGTTACGTGCGGCGCGACCAATGGTCTGGATCAGCGAGCGCTCACTACGCAGGAAGCCTTCCTTGTCCGCGTCGAGAATCGCCACCAGCGACACCTCGGGCATGTCCAGGCCCTCACGCAGCAGGTTGATCCCCACCAGCACGTCGAAGGCGCCTAGGCGCAGGTCGCGAATGATCTCCACCCGCTCGACGGTATCGATGTCCGAGTGCAGGTAACGCACCTTGACGTCATGGTCGCCCAAGTAGTCGGTCAAATCCTCGGCCATACGCTTGGTCAGGGTGGTGACCAACACGCGGTCGCCCTCTGCCACGCGCAAACGGATCTCCGAGAGCAGATCATCGACCTGAGTGCGCGCCGGACGCACCTCGATCTGCGGGTCGACCAGGCCGGTCGGCCGCACCAACTGCTCCACCACGCGCCCGGCATGCTCGCCCTCGTAAGGCCCAGGCGTAGCGGAAACGAAAATGGTCTGCGGGCTGGCCGCCTCCCACTCCTCGAAACGCATCGGTCGGTTATCCAGCGCAGAAGGCAGACGGAAGCCGTATTCCACCAGTGTTTCCTTGCGCGAACGGTCGCCCTTGTACATCGCGCCGACCTGCGGCACCGAGACATGGGACTCGTCGATCACCAGCAGCGCCTCGTCCGGCAGATAGTCATAAAGAGTGGGTGGCGGTGCGCCGGATGGGCGGCCCGACAGATAACGCGAGTAGTTCTCGATACCGTTGCAGTATCCCAGCTCGAGAATCATCTCCAGATCGAAGCGCGTGCGCTGCTCCAGGCGCTGCGCCTCCACCAGCTTGTTCGCCCCACGCAGGTACTCCAGGCGCTGCTGCAGCTCGACCTTGATGTGCTCAACCGCCTCCAGCAGCGTTTCACGCGGCGTGACGTAGTGGCTCTTGGGATAGAAGGTGAAGCGCGGCAGCTTCTGAATCACCTCCCCGGTCAACGGGTCGAAGGCGCTGATGCTCTCCACTTCGTCATCGAACAGCTCGACGCGAATGGCTTCGAGATCCGACTCCGCCGGGAAGACGTCGATCACATCGCCACGCACGCGGAAGGTGGCACGAGCGAAATCCATATCGTTGCGCGTGTACTGCAGCTCGGCCAGGCGCCGCAGCAGCGCGCGCTGATCCATCTTGTCGCCACGGTCGAGGTGCAGCACCATTTTCAGGTACTCCTCGGGGCTGCCCAGGCCATAGATAGATGACACGGTGCAGACCACGATCACGTCCTTGCGCTCGATCAGCGCCTTGGTCGCCGACAGGCGCATCTGCTCGATATGGTCGTTGATCGAGGCATCCTTCTCGATGAAGGTGTCCGACGACGGCACATAGGCTTCCGGCTGGTAGTAGTCGTAGTAGGAGACGAAGTACTCCACCGCGTTGTTCGGGAAGAACGCCTTGAACTCGCCGTAGAGTTGCGCCGCCAGGGTCTTGTTCGGCGCCAGCACCAAGGTCGGACGCTGCACCTGAGCGATCACGTTGGCGATGGAGAAGGTCTTGCCCGAGCCGGTCACGCCCAGCAGGGTCTGGTGCGAAAGCCCCGCCTCCAGCCCCTCGACCATCTGCCGGATCGCCTCGGGCTGATCGCCGGCAGGTTTGAAGCGGGTCACCAACTGAAACTCGGACATGCAGTACCTCGACAAATGGCTGTGACGCATCCTGTCGGACCGCGTCAAACGCCATGAATTGCGGGGCGATTCGGCGATAGGTCCAGGTAGAGTCGAATTACCTGGCAAAAGGCCTTAATTCAGGGCTTTGCGCTGTCGCCCCCTGGATTCAGGGTCGTTATACTAACGCCCCGTTTACGCGCCCCCTAGCGCTTTTGTCGGGGACGCCTGGCCACCCACCCCTCACTCGAGTTGCCGCACCCATCATGAGTCTCTTCTCTGCCGTCGAAATGGCTCCGCGCGATCCCATCCTGGGCCTCAACGAAGCATTCAACGCCGACACCCGCACCACCAAAGTCAACCTTGGCGTGGGCGTCTACTACAACGAGGAGGGGCGAATTCCGCTGCTGCGCGCCGTCGCAGAAGCCGAAAAGGTACGTATCGAGGCCCACGCACCGCGTGGCTACCTGCCGATCGAAGGCATCGCCGCCTATGACAAGGCCGTACAGGAACTGCTGTTCGGCAAGGGCGCAGCCCTGATCGAAGCCGGCCGCGTGATCACCACCCAGGCCCTGGGCGGTACCGGCGCACTGAAGATCGGTGCCGACTTCCTCAAGCGCCTGCTGCCAGACGCCACCGTGGCCATCAGCGACCCGAGCTGGGAAAACCACCGCGCCCTGTTCGAATCCGCCGGTTTCCCGGTGCACAACTACCGTTACTACGATCCGTTCAGCAACGGCGTGAACCGCGGTGGCATGCTCGAAGACCTGCGCAACCTGCCGGCCCGCTCCATCGTCGTGCTGCACGCCTGCTGCCACAACCCGACAGGCGTCGACCTGCAGCTGGAAGACTGGAAAGCCGTACTGGACGTGCTGCGCGAGCGCGAGCACGTGCCCTTCCTCGACATCGCCTACCAGGGCTTCGGTGACGGCATCGAGCAAGACGCCGAAGCCGTACGTCTGTTCGCCGAGTCGGGCCTGGAATTCTTCGTCTCCAGCTCCTTCTCCAAGTCGTTCTCCCTTTATGGCGAGCGCGTCGGCGCCCTGTCGCTGGTCACCAGCAGCCGTGAAGAGTCGACTCGCGTCCTGTCGCAGCTCAAGCGCGTGATCCGCACCAACTACTCCAACCCGCCTACCCACGGCGCCACAGTAGTCGCCAGCGTGCTCAACAGCCCCGAACTGCGCGCCATGTGGGAAGCCGAGCTGGGTGAAATGCGCGACCGCATCCGCAGCATGCGCCTGGCCATGGTCGAGCAACTGGCCGCACTGGGCGCCAAGCGTGACTTCGGCTTCGTCGCCGAGCAACGTGGCATGTTCTCCTACTCTGGCCTCACCGTAGAGCAAGTGGAACGCCTGAAGGAAGAGTTCGGTATCTACGCCGTCGGCACCGGCCGCATCTGCGTCGCCGCACTGAACAAAGGCAACCTGGACAGCGTCACCCGTGCGATCCACGCCGTGCTATAAGCCCTAGTGATAAACAAAAACGCCGGCCCATAAGCCGGCGTTTTTATATGCGCCAACAGTCGCTGTAGGAGCGGCTTCAGCCGCGAATCGTTCGACAGAGCACCGCAAAAGCCAAAGCTTCGCCCCGGGGCGGGGCTCCCACACCAATACCCAGGCACCGCCGGCCTTGGAACGACTGGGAGGCATTCTGCTTCAGCCGCGATCTGTTGCGGACTGACAGCCATCGCGGCTAAAGCCCCTCCCACGACACCATCGCTGGACACCCGGATTTCAACCACGTAGATATCGCGCTGAAGTGTTGACTTCTCTTTTTTAATCAGTAACATACGCGCCGTTGTTCCGCGATAGCTCAGTCGGTAGAGCAAATGACTGTTAATCATTGGGTCCCTGGTTCGAGTCCAGGTCGCGGAGCCAAATTTAAAGCCTCGGTTCATACCGGGGCTTTTTCGTTTTCGGCAGACTCTCACCAGAAACTAAGTCTCAGGTTACTCATCTCCCTGAAGGAACCCGCTGCACCTGTAGGAGCCGCGCCTCGCGGCGAATCGAAAGAACACCGCAACGCCGAGAGCTTCGCCCCGAGACGGGGCTCCTACAAAAACGCAAATCGCGTAGTCCAGCACCCTCGCCCTACAAAAACGAAAAGGCCGGTCAAAAGACCGGCCCAGACAACAACGCCGCCAGGCGTCAGTTAATACTCAGCTTGTCGCGATTCTTCTCCAGCGTCGCCTCGCCGATACCTTTCACCTCCAACAACTCGTCGACCGAGGCGAAATTACCGTGCTCCTCCCGATAAGCCACAATCGCCTGCGCCTTGGTCGCACCAATCCCCACCAACTCACTCTGCAGCGTTGCAGCATCGGCGGTATTCAGATTGACCACGGCAACCTGCACCACCTGCACGGCAGCCGGTTTGGCGCTTTCGGTTTTTGGGGTTTCAGCTGCAGCGGCAGCCAGAGAGAAGGAAGCGAAAACAGCGAACAGAAGGGAAGATAGACCGAGTTTTTGCATGATTGCATTCCTTTGTCGTAAGTAAATCCCAGTGAGGTTTAAAACCCCACTAGAGTCAACCTAGACGCTATCTTCCTGCTGTCAAACCACAGCCTCAACGCTCCCGGTTTCTGAGATGAATCCAGTCAACGATCTCACCTTCCGGCACATAACCATGCACCGTTTCGCGCAGCAGCACGCGTACGCGAGCGTAATCATCCTCACTGACCGCAGCCAGCAGCGCCTGCAAGCGAGCCTTGAGCTCGTCCCAGGGCAGCATGTCCTCTTCTGCGCGCATGATCATCGGATGCTCGGTAGGCTTCACATCCTCGCCGATCAGCAGCTCCTCGTAGAGCTTCTCACCCGGGCGCAACCCGGTGAACTCGATACCGATATCGCCATGCGGAGTGCGCTCATCGCGCACAGTCAGACCGGACAAACGAATCATCTTCTCGGCAAGATCAGCGATCTTCACTGGCTCACCCATATCCAGCACGAACACATCACCGCCCTGCCCCAGCGAACCGGCCTGAATGACGAGCTGCGCCGCCTCGGGGATTGTCATGAAATAGCGGGTGATGTTCGGATGCGTCACCGTAACCGGCCCACCCTGCTTGATCTGTTCCCTGAACAACGGAATCACCGAGCCGGAAGAGCCCAGCACATTACCGAAACGCACCATGGTGAAACGGGTCTTGTTGACGTGATGAACGCCTGAGTCATCACCGAACAGCAACGGCGCAGACTCACGACTCAGCGCCTGCAGCACCATCTCAGCCAAGCGCTTGGTGCTGCCCATGACATTGGTGGGTCGCACCGCCTTGTCGGTTGAGATCAGCACAAAATTGGCAACACCCGCCTTGATCGACGCCTGCGCGGCATTGAGCGTACCAACCAGGTTATTGAGCACACCTTCAGCGACGTTATGCTCGACCATCGGCACATGCTTGTACGCAGCGGCGTGATAGACAGTGCTGACCCGCCAGGTCTGCAGAATATCGAACAACCGCTCGAAGTTACGGATAGACCCGAGAATCGGCACCAGCTTGATCGGCAGCGACTCCCGCTCGATTCGCTGCTGCAATTCGCCATGGATACTGTAGAGATTGAACTCGCTGTGCTCGAAAAGCAGCAAGGTCCGCGCGCCGCTAGCGAGAATCTGCCGGCATAACTCCGAACCGATAGAGCCACCAGCGCCGGTCACCAGAACCACCTGACTCTTGATACAGCGCTCGAACAAGTCTTGCCGAGGCGGCACCGCATCACGCCCAAGAAGATCGGCGATATCCACTTCCTGGATGTCCTCGACCTTTACCCGCCCGCTGGCCAGGTCGGTGAACCCCGGTACGCTACGAACATGCAATGCGTAAGGCTCTAACGCATTAAGGATCTCGCGCCGTCGCGCTCGAGAAATAGACGGCATCGCAAGCAGAATCTCGTCAGCCCCCGTCTCGTCGATCATCTGCTGAATATGCTTGGGTGTATAAACTCGCAGTCCGGCAATAACTCGATTGGCGACTCCAGCATCGTCGTCCACGAATGCCACCGCCCGCATCGCACGCCCCAAACGCAAAGCGGCGACCAACTGATTACCAGCCGTTCCCGCGCCGTAAATAGCTACACGCGAAACGTCACGCCCTGCATGAAACTGACGCCCGAGAGGATCAAACCAAGCCCCCATAAAATACTGGCGCATCATCAATCGCAGCCCACCGACCAACATCAGGCTGAGCCACCAATAATTGAATACCATGGAGCGTGGTATCAACGCGCTGGAGTCTCGATACCAGTAAACCAGTAGAGCGAGCAGCAGCGCAGAAAGCGAAACGGCCTTGAAAATACTTTTAAGGGCATCGTTGCCAAAATAACGCATCACCGCTCGGTACATGCCCATACGGATGAAGATCGGAATGGCTAATACCGGCGCACAAGCGAACAGCCAGGCGTGACCGCCAAATGGCTCGGCCGCGCCCAAATCTCCGAGGCGGACCACGAAGGCCAGCCAAAGGGCAATCCAGATCAACACGATATCCGCACCGACCTGCAGAAGACGCTTCGAACGCCGTGACAATCCAATCAGACGCGTGCGCAGACAATCAGCCGCCCTTAACATCCCACCTATTCCTTGAAAGCAATAAACCTATCGACGCCAGCAGCATGCTACCAATGGATAAGCTTATCCATCGAAACAACCAGCTCTGCCTACACATTCGATGGTCAGGTTTCATCAGTCAGAGAAGCTCTATGGAGGTTCTCTGACTGATGCTGAAAATCCAACACCGCGCTGAATCAGTTAATGCCGATGCCGTTATCACTGATCGGCGGCGAGCTTCATTACGTCCGAAAGAACAAGACAAGTCTTAGCTAGTTCATCAGCAGTCAATGTCGGATGCACCAGGAACATCAAGCTTTCTTCACCCAGACGGCGGGCCACAGGCAAAGGCGCTTCTGGCCGCCAGCCCGTATCATCGAATGCCTTTTCTAGATAAACCTCGGAGCAGGAACCCGAAAAACAGGGAACGCCTCGCACAGATATCTCGTTCAGTATCCGGTCACGAGTCCAACCATCCCTGAGTTTGTCAGCCTCAACGAAGACATAGCACTTATAGGCTGCATGCGTGATGCAGGAAGGAACCTCAGGGACTCGCAAGCCAACCAAACCTCGGGCGCACGACCAGATCTGCCGAGCATTAGCTAAACGGCTGGACTGCCAGTCACTCATCCGACGCAACTGTATCCGCCCTATTACGGCTTGCACTTCCAACATCCGCCAGTTAGTACCGAAACTCTCATGCACCCACCTGAAGCCTGCCGCATGCTGACGCTCGTAGACGGCCTCCCAACTTTTGCCATGATCCTTGTACGACCACATCCGGGACCAGAGATCACGATCATTCGTGGTCACCATGCCGCCCTCGCCACCAGTGGTCATGATCTTGTCCTGACAGAACGACCAGGCTCCCACATGCCCTATGGAGCCTACCGAGCGCCCCTTGTACTGACCCCCATGAGCCTGGGCGCAATCTTCAATGACCTTTAGGTCGTGCTGAGCAGCAAGCTCCATGATGGGATCCATGTCGCACGGCCAGCCCGCCAGATGCACGCATATCACTGCCTTGGTGCGTGCGGTCAGTACCGCAGAAATGGTCTCGGCCGTAATGTTCTGCGAGTCGCAGTCAACATCGGCGAATATCGGAACGGCACCTGCGTTAACGATTGAGGATACCGAAGCAAGGAACGTACGCGAGGTAACGATGACCTCGTCCCCCTCGCCAACGTCGAGCGCCTTGAGTGCTACATCCAGGGCAACCGTACCGTTGGCCAGAGCAACGGCGTACTCCGTACCGACCCAGACCGCGAACTCCTTCTCGAACTCGCGGCATTCCTGCCCCGTCCAGTAATTGACCTTGTTCGAAAGGATGACAGCACGTACCGCATCAGCCTCCTCCTCAGAAAAGGAGGGCCAAGGAGAAAACGAAGTGTTCAGCACAGAAATGACTCTTCAGTATTTAGGTCGACAGGGCAGGCTCGACGAAACCGAGCAAGGGATCGAGCCATATCAGAACGTAACCGTAACGAACCAACAAACGCGCTAAGGCACTGGCATTACATACTGCTCTTTTCGGGCAGTATCCTGGCCGGCACGCCAGCGACGGTGAGCGAATCAGCGACATCAGAAACGACCGCAGAGCCAGCCCCAACTGTCGCCTGCCGACCGATCTGAACAAGCTGGCGAACACTAGCACCGATACCTACCCAGCTCAAATCTCCAACCCTGACGCCACCGGCCAGGCGAGCGCCCGGACTGATATGGACGGCAACGCCCAGCACGCAGTCATGATCAACACTGCATCCCGTGTTGAGAATAGCGCCCAAACCGATCCGAGCATCGGCATTGACGACAACGCCAGCAAAGACCACCGACCCCGCCTCAAGCAATGCATAACGACTGACCGTCGCAGCTGGATCAATTAGCGTGCAGAGCCGAGCCCCCGCCTGCTCCAGATCCAGCAACTTGCGGTGGCGAATGCGGTTGTTGCCAATAGCAACCAACACACCATCATAGCTATGCAGCGCGTCTTTCAGCGTCGCGGTATCGCCGACAACACTCCAGGCGCCATTATGCGTAGCTTGCGGCCATGCATCGTCAAAGAATTCAATGACTTGCCAGCCACAGCGCTCGGCCGTATCGGCCACCACCTTGCCATGTCCACTGGCGCCAAGAATCGCCAGCCTGTTCACGACTTGTTACCGGTGAATTTGGTCATGGTCGCCTCGCCATCCGCGCTGATACCGTCACGTAGCAGCACCTTCTTCACCGTAAGGAAAAGAATCTTGCAATCCAGCCAAAACGACTGATTGTTCACGTACCAGACATCGAGTTTGAATTTGTCTTCCCAGCTCAATGCGTTACGACCATTGATCTGCGCCCAGCCAGTAACGCCTGGGCGCACCTCATGGCGACGATACTGCTCGGGACTATAAAGCGGCAGGTACTCCATCAACAGTGGACGAGGACCTACCAGACTCATATCACCCTTGAGCACGTTCCAGAGCTCGGGGAGTTCGTCGAGACTGGTAGAGCGCAGGAGCCGGCCGAATGCCGTCATTCGCGACGAATCTGGCAATGGGTTGCCCTCGGAATCGACGACGTCGCGCATGGTGCGAAACTTGATCATTTCAAAAGGCTTGCCACCAAGCCCTGGACGGATCTGACGAAAGAGTACCGGCGAGCCCAGCTTTTGCCGTATTAGCCAGGCCACAACCAGCATTAAGGGCCCCAATAGGATCAGCGCGGCAAGGCAAGCAACGATATCAAGAAGACGCTTCATGCACCGCCCTCAGCCAACCAAAAAAGCCATCAAACGCGCATTCACCTTATGCACATCAAACTGCTCTTGTGCCATGCGCAAGCTCTTCTCCCCCATACTTTTAATTAACTCCGGCTGATCAATAAAACGGAACATAGCTTCAGCCAGTGCCTGTGGACAGCGCGGAGGAACCAGAAAACCATTCACACCATCGACCACAGTTTGTCGGCACCCAGGAACATCAGTGGTGATCACCGCCCTGCCCGCAGCCATCGCCTCTTGTGTACTCACCGGCATACCTTCTCGATAGGACGGTAAAACATACACACTTGCCCGTTCCATCCAGGGTTGCACGGGAACATGGCCGTGCCACTCAAGAATGCCTCCTGCAACCCAGGCCCGCACATCCGCCTCGCTTAACGCTCCGGGATTATCATCCAGTCCACCTAGCAAAACAAAGCGTGTATCCGGGTAGCGCTGTTTGACCATACGCGCCGCCGAGGCATAGTCTTCGATACCTTTTTCCCGTAACAGGCGTGCCACCAATAAAAAAGTAACAGGTTCAATAGATGGAGGAGTAAGCTGCCATTGCTCAAGTTCTACGCCAATGCCCCCCAGCAAAAAAGCCTTGCACTTCGGCAAAGTCCCTGCCGACAGCAACTCATCACGATCATCCGGGTTAAGAAAAATCACTTTGTGGGCACAGAATAAACCCATTTTGTACAAAGCCAGTACTAAATACTTCAGCAAGCGCCGCTTAAGTGAAAGCGCCTTTCCTGTCGGAGTAAAGACAAAGCCAAGCCCCTCCACCATGGCAATACGCAGAGGCAACCTTGCTCCAAATGCAGCAATAGAACCAAAAATAACCGGCTTGACAAAATAGCCCAGCGTTACATCCGGCTGAAGCCGACGCAACAAAAGCAGCATGCGCCAGGTATTGAGGGCATCACGCAGCGGATTCATTCCAGTTCGATCCATAGGACAATCAACGGGGCAAGCCCCCATGGCTAACACGGCTTCACGGCTTGCCTCGTCAAAGTTGGGAGCCAACGCCCAAACATGAACCCCCCTAGCCACCAGAGCACGGATTAGTGGCGCACGGAAATTGAGCAGCGATGGCGCGTGAGAGGTAATAAACGCAACACTAGTCATATAAAAATCTCATGCAGCATCTTTAGCAACAACCTCTGAAGCAAGACCCTTGCTAGACAAACCCAGTGCAATGACCGCCCCGAGAAACAACCAAAATATACGCTGGTACAGCATCTCATGAAACATGGCCATTGCACCAAGCGATAAGAGCAGCAAGATCACTGCATTATGTCTAACTCCACGCACGCCCGAAAAAAAAGCAAACCATATTAGCGACAAAAACAAAATCAAGAATATTACAAACCCAAACAACCCCATTTCAGACAAGACCCACAACACACTATTGTGCTGCACTATTGAAAATCCGTAGACCTCTTCGCTTGCATTATAAAAGGCACCCAATCCAGCGCCAAAAAAAGGATTCTCAAGCCACATAGCGAAGGAATCCCTCAATAGCTGACCACGCAGTAAGTCACTTTCAATCGAGGATATAGCCATAGCGACTTCACCTCTAGCACACCGAGTCTCTGAAGAAAGCAGGTCGCAAAAAAAGTACACAACATCAGGAAAATAGAGAAATAATAAACTAAAAAATACTCCACCAATAATCGACCAAAACAGAAACTTCAAATCTGCCACCCTCATAAAAAAAGCAAATAAATAAATAAGCAGCATTGTAGCTATTCCCGATCGAGAGGACGTCAGAAACATGCTGCAAACAAGGACAATAACGGAAAATAATAAAAAACGCGAACCTAGCCCTATCCCTCTTGCATAAAGAGGCTGAAAAGCCAACACCAAAGACAAAACTGCAAGAATCTGAAAAGCCAACGCATTGCGATTACCTGAGAGAGCGGACAAATAGCTGAGCCGCACCGTGCCGCTAGACATCCCGCCGACCACTTCCAAAAACAACACAAAATCACTTAACAAAAGAACCCCAACAAAGAAGACAAGCAGCAAGTTAAAAAACCTGAAGAACGTAAAGAAACCCAGCCTATTAACCAGTAGCGCTGACGTATACACATAACCCAGGATAACAAACCAACCAATTAACTTAGTTGTAGCCCAAGAGATCGAGTAACCGGACAGCAAAGCGACCAGCCACCCAGAAGATAACGCCAAACAGGTCAATAACATACACACGTTGAAGTTTTTTATTTTCCACCGAACAATCGTCTTACTATAAAATAAATCCAACAACACTACCGAGAAAGCAAGCATAACAAAAAAGTCTGCAAGATTTATATTTACGGCAAAATCAAACAAGACAACATGAACCTGCACTAACACAAACAGAAAGACAAAAAAGGAAAATACCCAAACAAACAGATTTTCCCGCTCCCCGAGACCACCACTCATTTCCTCCCCTCCCTATCGACAAGCAAAATTGGATAACACAACAAAACAACAGCCATTGAGATCAGGCCAATGTACAAAGAGGCGGCAAGCCCTGTCTCCGCAGACCCACCAAAGTAAGCCACAAAAAACATGGATGAAACCTCTCTAAGCCCCCACCCACCAAAGCTTATCGGCAGGGAAGCCAGAAAGGACACAATAAAAGCAATCGAAACTATTTCAAGGGGTTCAGCTTCCGGCAAGACAACGCTAAACATTAGCGCAAAACACAACATCATTAATACCATCCCCAGCACCACAACTAATCCAACCCGAAACAATAAGAAAAAACTTCGCCAATTCAAATAAAACTTAATAACCATTTTCTCTGCATCTAGGGCCACTACCTGAAAGAATACAACAAGAGCAAAAATAGCTGCACTCACAAAAATCAAAATATTAACTAGCCCTGCCTCCTCAACAACCTGCGAGCCATAAAGGTAAACGAAACTGATAGCAGCAAAAATGACACTGACAGCACCAGCCACCACACGCTCATATCCTGACGCAGCTGAATTTTCTATCACAGATACACCCAGCTTACTCAAATAAAACTGGCGACCCGCAATCTGCCCGAACATAGGCATAAAAAAAAGCGCACCAATATTTCCAGCAACACATGCTTTGACCACCCCAATAAAACTTAGTCGATGACCAAAGTCACGGAAAATTATCCATATTCGCAAAAAAGATAGCATTACCGTCATCAGAAATAAAATCGCGACAATAGCAATACGCTGCACCTCAAACAGAGAAAGCGCCTTAGAAAATGCACCAAAATCCCTCATGAACCAAAATGCACTACCGAGCAATAGAAACGAAAAGAAAACCAGCACTATTTTTCTATTTATCTTGATCACTTAAAAATCCTTGGCAAAACAAAAAATACTTTCCGACTATAGAAACAGAGTCCGACCTTACAAAAAAACGGGATAACGTGCGGACATCGCCGCAAGCGATGCGCCAACAGGCGCCAATTTCTCTCAAGCGGAGAATAATCTACCGTAATGAACGGCTTGCCTTACAAGCCGGGATATCCTCCCAAAAAATCCACAGTCATCCATCCTACACTCAGCTCCTGCGACCGACCTCCTCCAACCAATCCGCAAAGCTATTAGCCAGGAGTGTGCGATCAAACTCCCGCACAGCCAGCTCATGGCCTCTTCGCCCCATTTCCTTGATCGCTGACTTATCTCGCGCAGCCTGTTCCAGCGCGTCAGCGAAAGCTGATGAGTTATCTGGCGCGATCGCAAAGCCGCAGCCATTGTCACGAATCATCCCGGCTAACCAGCCCGGATAATTATTGAGAACAGGGACACCAGCCGCGATGTAATCGAAAAATTTGTTCGGCGAAGTGCCGAAGTAGAAAGCAGGTATATTAGCCAAAACCTGCAATCCGATATCCGTACTCGCCATCAAACCGGCCAGGCGCACCTTGTTGACAGGCTCATGGAAGATCACACAATCCAAGCCTTCATGCTTGGCGCGCGCCTGCAAAACCGGCTTCAGTTTGCCATTGCCGATCAAGAGCAACTTTATGTCATCGCGCCCACGCCGCTTAAGCTCGGCAGCTGCGTCGAGAACAGCGCCTAGACCATTAGCAACACCATGAGTACCCGCAAAAACAGCAAGCAAATCATCTACCTTTACCTGCTCAGGCCTCCAGGGCTCGACATCAGCAGCAAATATCTCGAGGTCACAACCATTGGGAATCAGAGCAATACACTCACGCGCAACCCCACGCTTTGCAATACCGTCCACTATGCCTGGAGATAAACCGATCAATCTGTGCGCCGAGCGATAGCTGACCCACTCCAGTACCGGCATAGCCCCCAGTACCAAGGGATTACGAATTACACCCATCGCCTTGGGTAATTCAGGCCACAGATCACGAACCTCGAACACGAATGGCTTACCCCGCAACCACCGAGCGAAAATACCAGGAATACCGGCAGTCAAAGGCGTTGTAGTTGCAAAAACCAAATCGTAGCGCTCGGTAAGAGCCAGCCCGATACTCCGCATAGCGAAAAAAACAAACGTCATGGCCCTTTTCAGGAACCCATCGTTATTCGAGTACGCCAGATCGAACTCAATAATATCGATACCGTCAACAGTGCCACGCCGCTTACCGCCAACGAAAGCTTGTACTAGGCCCGTATCACCGCCGCCATAACTTCCACACACCATCGTCACTTGATGACCACGAGCAATCAAACGCCGGGCCATTTCATAAGAGCGGATACCCACTGCCCCCTTAGGAGTTGAAAAGTGTTGATGAAAATACAAAACTTTCATAAGGCCCAGCGATACTCCGTAATTAGCGAACCGGGTTGATGCACTTCAACCTCAAGTACTGGTATTTGCTCTTTATCCAGGTAATAGCGAGACTCCCAACCCTTAACCAGCTCGAAACGGACAACTGGCACAGAAGACTCCAACGTAAGCAAATGCTCTCCATTGCAAATACTGGTTCCCTCGACTCGCCACTTGCCTGGCTCCAGCCGCCAACGCAGCACAGCCTTATTGGCGAAACCCTCAATCTTATCGATCACTTTCACCGCAGTATCCGACAGATGAACAGTGCGCTGATGCTGAACTCTACGTCGGTCCTGATATGCAACGGAAAAGCGGGTGACACCATCCGCTTCGGAAAGCGGTTCGATATATGACGTTCTCAGCCAGTCACCGAAAAGAAAACGGCTCAACCGAGGCATCTGGTCATGATCGTCGAACTGAACGGTATTGTGGCTTGCCGTGCCGGGAAAATAGCTGAGCCACTGGGCATCCGTGTTGTAGCTGTAAGTGCCGGCATCACGTAAGAGGTTACGTGCCCCTAACCACAGATCAAGATGCAGCGTGTCAGCCTGACTAGGACGGAAGCAAAAACGTGGATAACGCAACATCGCCAAAGCAGAGCCGCTGCGTAATACTGCAAAACCGCCATCATCGAACAGACGACTGGCGGGCTTCGAAGCCAAGACCGAAGGCAGTTCCAGCCGCAACCAGCGCAATGGTAGATCCCACGGACCTTCATCCGGGTAGGCGCGCGCATTAGCAAAAAGCGCCGTGGCCAGCTGCACGGACGGGCGATAGTCGCGATAGTCGGTATCCGTCAACTGCAGCAAACGCGCACCATCATTAGCCCCCAAATTAGGCCCATCGCCATCTAGGGGATTGATCATGGCACGTAACCATTCACTGGCAGCTAAGGCACGGGCAGTCCACTCGGAGGGAAAAGCAGGCAAGCACAGACGCCGGCGCCACACCTCGACCATACAAAAGGTATCGAGCATCACGCGATGGTAGTTCAAGGAGTACTGACTAAAACTGCCATCTTCACCGATAAGACGCGCTGCCCGGTTTTCCAGCCATTTACGACCAAGGCCAGCCCAACGCTTCCCCTCGGGAATGCCCTGCGTCATCAGCCAGCTGCCACCTATGTACAAGGCTGCCGCTTCGGATGTGCCGTGGTTGTTATCCTGCGCCATGGCATAGCTGAGAGTCGGCTCGATACGCTGTAGATGCAGCTGAACAAGGCTCAACAAACCAGGCGCTGGTACTTCAGCCTGCTCCAGGATCAAAGCGGCAACAGCCAGGTGCATCACCCGAATGGATGCCTCCTGACCACACTTCCAATTCGGGCCTTTATAGGGCGGATTCTGTTCACACCAATCCGCCAACCAGTCATTCAGACGATCGAGTGACTGCATTTGGCCCGCACGCGCGCGCTGCGCGAAAGCCAACACCCAATCAAAACGAGAGGCCTCCCAGATCGACTTGATATCGCCTACGTCTGCGTCGAAATCCGGAATCTGCCACCAATCGCGATGTGGCGCAGCAACGCGGGTTCTCGTAAGCGGATTGCAATGCCAGTCAGGCGTTTTGCCGTCCAGTTCAAATATCCAGTGACCGAACAGCTGCCCCTTGGTTTGCCAACTCTGTACAGGAGGTAAGTCTGTAGCGACATACGGTACGGAATTAAAGAATCTACCCAGCGGGGCAACAGCCTGCAGTCGGCGAAGCGGGTTCAAACCAAGCTTGATACCCACGCGATAGCCAATCGCTCGCGCCAGGTTCAACACACCCAGCGCCAACGCGGTATTTACTTTAGTCTTGAATGCGCTCATTGATTACGCAGCAATTGCGCCACCTCGATGGTGACCCGCGCAACCTCGAAAACCTCGTCGACAGGAATTGCTGCCGTGCCCCGTTCAATAGCCTGCAAGAACGCAGCGGCACATGCGTTCTGGCCTTTGTCCTGCTTCCAGAGATTGAGCCGACTAAACCCCCGCCAGCCAAACCCCTTAAGTTTGCGAAAGTTGTCCAGCTGCAAGACCTGGCCGGCTGCAAAAACCTCGACACGCTCTTTCGGAAAGCTGGCTGCACCATTAGCCAGATACAAAATGGTGCCAAAGGAACCATCAGCAAACCCCAGAGTGATTGAAGCCTTGTCCTCGGCCACTTCAACGCCAGGCGCATCCCCCATACGTCGGGCCTGAATGGAGACGATCTTGCTTCCGGCAAGGAAGCGCATTAGATCAATGAAGTGACACGCCTCACCGATAATACGGCCGCCACCCACTGCATTTTCTTGCGTCCAATGATTAGCCGGTATCGCGCCTGCGTTCATTGTCATGATGAACGATTTAGGTTCTTTTACCGACTCAAGCAATGCCTTTATTTTCTGGACTTGCGGCGAGAAGCGTCGATTGAAACCGACCATCAACTGCGGGGCTTTATCGGCCTGCTGAAGAGCTGCATAAGTCGCCTGAACTTCATCAAGCTCTGCCGGCGTAATGGCCAGTGGTTTCTCAACAAAAACATTCTTGCCAGCGCTCAATGCACGGCAAACGAATGACGCATGAGAATCATGCCGGGTGACGATCGCCACGGTATTGATGGCTGGATTGGCCAGCATAGCCTGCATGTCGGTAGAGGCCTCGGCAAAACCGGCTTTCGCCCCATGAACGACACCATTGATACCACCAGCAGTGACGATGGTATGGAACTGCGCCCCCGCCGCCTTGAAGGCCGGAATCAACATCCGCGATGCATAGTTACCGGCACCGATAAAGCCCATTACAGGACGCTGAGGGTTGAGATCAACCGAAGCGTGTAATGTCACCTGACGAACAGCACGCTCCGCAACATCCGAGCGGTACTGCAACAGAATACCGAGGCCGGTTTTATCCTCGGTGAGCGCCTGGTAAGCCTTTGGAGCATCTTCGAACGCAAAACGGTGAGTAATGAGCGGCTTCACGTTCAACTGACCGCTGGCCAGCATATCCAGCACCGCTTCGAAGTTGCGCTGTTCGGTCCAGCGTACGAACCCCACCGGATAATCCTGCCCTTTTTCTTCATAGGCCGGATCGTAACGGCCAGGCCCATAGGAGCAGGAAACCTGAAAAGTCAGCTCCTTCTCGTAAAAGTCCGCTCGGTTCAATTCAAGACCAGTCACGCCAACCAGAATAATCCGCCCACATTTTCGGCTCATGCGCGCAGCTTGGGTAACAGGATCGCTGGACTTCGTCGAAGCCGTAATGATCACCCCATCGACTCCACGACCGCGACTGAAAGCCATGCCAGCAGCGACCGGATCTTCGCCCTTGCCAGGATTGCAGGTATCAGCACCAAACTGACGGGCCAACTCCAGCTTGGACTCATCGAAGTCGATGGCCAACACCCTACAACCCTGAGCGCGCAAGAGCTGCACGGTCAACAGCCCAATCAGACCTACGCCAGTAACCACGAACGCTTCGCCCAGCGTTGGCTTGGCCAAACGTATACCCTGCAAACCAATACTGGCGACAACGACAAAGGACGCCGACTCGTCATCCACTTCATCAGGAACCCGCGCACAAAGATTCTTAGGCACCTTCACCATATCGGCATGCGGCCCATTCGACACCACACGATCACCAATCTTGAAACCTTGAACGCCAGCGCCCACCTCAGCTACGACACCAACATTGCAGTAGCCCAGCGGTAACGGTTGCGCAAGCTTGGACTGGACAGCTTCAATAGTGGTCATCAGCCCATCGGTGCGTATCTTCTCAAGCACCATCTTGACTTTTTCGGGCTGCTGGCGTGCCTTTTCAATATATGACGCCTTACCGAAACCAACCAACATACGCTCGGTGCCAGCAGAGATCAGAGTCACCAAGGAGCTGATAACCAAACTGCCAACGGTTGCTTTAGGAGCTGGAGCTTCCATCAAAGTGGTTACGCCATTACCGAGATCCTGAAGAACCTGTTTCATGCTTCCCTCACGTCATTATTTGATTGCACCAGCCCATAGAGAATACGCAGGTGCTCACATACCGTATCGATATGAAATTCCTCGCCCAGAATCTCTGTTACACGCGACTCATGCGCCACCGAATCGAGCAAATTGCGCTTAGCGGCGCTGGACGCGAAGGCGTCTCGGAGAGCCATCTCGGTGGCTACAGGCACTACCGTCGCCAGAGGCGAACGCGTCACCTGAACATAGGCTGGGTTATCCAATAGAACCGGTAAACAACCGCACGCAATGCCCTCCAAGATAGAGGACGAAAGCTGGTCGGTAGTCGGCACCGAGATACAAAAATCAGCGACGGATAACCAGCCGCGTAGAGCCTCTTGATCTAGAAAACCAGATACCAGCGTGATTGCCGGACACGATGCAGCTGCAGAGCCTACGGTGTCACGGTAGTTCGGGTCACAATCACCCTCCAGCAAAAGCAGACGGCCGCTACCCGCAGCCGCATAGTAGGCCCGGAAAGCAGCAACCACAGCTAACGTGTTATACAAAGGAGTAATGCGGCGATTGTAAATCCAGACCAGTTCTTCTTGGCCAACTCCAAGCGACTGACGCCGCGTGATACGCGCTGGTAAATCGGGATAGAACACAGGATCAATGCCAAGGGTGAATGCGCGCAGACGATACTCGGGAACGGAGAAATGCTGCTGCAGGAAGGTAGCCATAGCTGGTGCACTGGCGGTGATCATGTGCGCGCGATCAAGAACAGCTTGGATTAATCGCCGGTAAAGACCACCACGCGCAGGCGCCGTATAAATTTCACTACCATACGTGGTAACAACAAACGCACACCCGGAAAGCCAGGCAGCCAACCCATAGCCGGAAGTATTATGAGCGTGCAGCAGCACCTCATTACGACGGCCCAAATAGCGCAAACGCAACCAAAGACCGAGCAGTACATAGCCGATCAACTCTCCAGTGCGCCCCAGATAGAACAACCAGGAAAAATGCTGACGCACACGAACATCAGCGAGCAGATTGCCTTGATGGATAGTAGCTACCGAATAATCGATGCCTAGTCGACGCATGCATACGGACCACTGCCGCACATGCGGGCTGCCAGCATTGGCTAACAGGAGCAGAGATGTCATAAGCGAGACTCTTGCGGATAAACCAAATAGAAGAAGAGGCAAGCCACATAGGCCATCACAAGGGCCAACGCCGCACCGAACAGGCTAGTAGGCACAAGCAGTAATGTCGCATACCCAGCAAGCGCCCAGACCAGCGACGCTACTGCGAGTAAATTGAAGCGCCCAAGTGCGACGAGGCGCTGCACAAAATACGCCTGCAAACCGGCAAGAGCCGCTGCCACCTGAATCAACACAAACCCGGCAGCGCCCGCAGCATCAAGGCTGTAAAGTGCGAGCAGCGGTCGAGCCAGAAACAGGGACACGAACAACCAAGCCAGACCAATTCCAATATACAAAGCACGAGTACGCCGATGTAGCGCATCTGCGTCTCCCTTACCAAAGCCCCCCGCCGCTACCATTCTTGGCACCACAATCCCACCCAGCACCGAGGGCAGAAACACACCAGCTTGAAACAGCTGCAAGCCCAGAGCGAATGTGGCTGCATCAGAGGTTGAGAGTTCCCGCTGGACCGAATGAACGAATAAATAGAGCCCTGCAAGCGTTATAACTCCAAAGAGAGAAGCACTGAGCGCCCCTCCTACTCCCGACCATAGTCGGGCTATGGAGAGCCACTCGGCTGAGCTTCTTCCCCTGAGAACAAGACAGCGCCGACTAGCGACAAAGAAAATGAGATTCCCTGCAAAGTAAGTGATGAAGTAGCAACTGACTGCCAACCCCACTTCGCCCACTTCCCCTGCAATAATACCTGCCACTCCTGCGACTGCATGAAGAATCAGAGCGTATACGCCCGTTGCACAATAATTCCCCTTCATATTGAAGGTAGCCTGGGCAAGAGTAAACATCACGAGCCCCAGTGAATACAGAGCAACCCAGGCCTGCGCATAATAAGGTGCTATTTCGAGAGTCAGGAAAGGCACACCTGCAGCTAGCAACCAGTATATAATGGACAGGAGCAAAGCGAATCCTGCGAGCAGGAAGCTAACAACCGTTACTTCAGTAATGAACCCATCGGGATCACTGTACGCTCCAGCGCGGACGATGCGCGGCGAAGCACCCAGATTAGAGAAAGCGGACAAGGCAGCACCATATGCAAGCACAAGCACGAAGCTGACCAGAGCATCTCCGTCGAACTGCCTCGCAAGGTACAAACCAAAAAGAATGGGAATAAGTTTACTACTGCCAGCGCCAACTACTAATATGATCTTACCTTTCAAAACGAAGCCTTTTGCGTCGACAAATAGGCCGATATCTTCGATTCGTACAAAGGAATATCTTCGACCTGAAAGCGCCATCCAATAAATTTAGCCGGCACGCCTGCGTATATAGAGTAAGGCGGCACCGACATCGTCACCACACTTCCAGCAGCCACGATAGCACCGCGCCCAATACAAGCACGCTTGAGTAGCGTAACATTAGCACCAATCCAGACATCGTCCCCAATAGTCACTGACTGCGGTTTACTAGTTTTCTCCTTGACGAGAAACATGGGTAGCTCACGATTCCGAAACTCGTGGTCCCCTCCCAAAATAGTGACATTGGAACCAAACATCACATAGGAGCCGATCCGTATTTCGCCAGAAAACCAAGCTCGCCCTCCAATGAACACATGATTACCGATCGATATGCTGCCATAGGAAAACTGTGAGCTAAGCGGATCAAAAAGCACATTCGCCCCAGCTACCCTAAAGCGCTGCCGATAACAAGGCATAAGCATACGACGCCAAATACGACACACCATTTCATGAGCTCGTGCCGCACAGACAAGTATTGTTCTGATCATCTGCGCAAACTCATAAATGCAGGAGCCCTTGAGTATCCACTATATAATTATTTGTCGTAAAGTCTAGCCCAAAAAATTGTTTGTGCCGCACCAGCAGCACGCACACATCAGCGACAGCTTGTGCCTCTTCAATAGTGGAAAGAACCAAGCCGGACTGATCGAGAGCACTTATGTTAGGTTCTACCACCAGTATGCGACCAGGATGCTGCGCGGCCAAAGCTTCACAGATCTTAAGTGAAGGACTCTCCCGCAGGTCATCTATATCAGGTTTAAAAGCCGCACCGAAACAGGCAATGGTAACATCACGCGCAGTGCGCTCCGGATGCGTCATAAGAAATTCGGCTACTAATTTTTTGACTTTATCAATTACCCACACAGGCTTGTTATCATTTACTTCACGTGCAGTACGTATCAGGCGAGCTTGCTCAGGTGTTTGGCTGACAATAAACCAAGGATCGACTGCAATACAGTGCCCCCCACCCCTGGGCCAGGCTGGAGAATATTGACGCGCGGATGTCGATTGGCAAGCCGCATCAACTCCCAGATATTTATATCCAGCTTGTCACAAATAATTGAAAGTTCATTGGCAAAGGCAATATTGACATCGCGAAAACTATTTTCGGTCAACTTGCACATTTCAGCGGTACGCGAGTTAGTGACGACGCATTCACCTTCGACGAAAATCTTGTACAGGCTCACTGCAGCTGTAGAGCATTTGGGCGTCATACCACCGATCACACGGTCGTTCTGCACCAGTTCACGCAATACATGGCCTGGCAAGACACGTTCAGGGCAATAGGCTATTCGAATATCTGAATCTTCCCCATGAGTGATGGGAAAGCTCAAATCCGGGCGGGCAGCAGCCAACCAACCAGCCATCTGCTCGGTAGCACCTACGGGAGAAGTAGACTCGAGAATGACCAGATCCCCCCTTTTGATAACAGGTGCAATGGTCTTGCAAGCTGACTCGATATAGCTTAAGTCGGGCTCATGATCATTCTTGAACGGTGTAGGCACGGCAATCAAGAAAGCATCCGCCGGTTCGGCTACTGCTGTTGCACGAAGGTAACCTTCCGTCACAGCAGCATGCACTATCATGTCGAGTTCCGGCTCGACGATATGGATATCACCTCGATTGATGGTATCGATTGTCTGGCGATTCACGTCTACGCCAATCACCTTGCGCTTGCGAGACGCAAATACTGCGGCAGTAGGCAAGCCAATATAGCCCAACCCAATTACAGAAATAGCTTTAAAGTCCATCACATAATTCCAATTCGCCGAACCGCATTTGCAATACAAAGATGAATCAAGAGATTGAAGACAAAAGTCCTTCAATGATTCTCTTGCATGCCCGACCATCGCCATAGGGATTATGCGCAACGCTCATGGCTCGATATACCTCATCATCGACCAATAGGTCATGCAACTCACGCACAATCACGTTGACATCTGTACCGACCAAGCGCACCGTACCTGCCACAACGGCCTCGGGTCTTTCAGTGGCATCACGCATAACCAGGACTGGCTTACCGAGCGAAGGCGCCTCTTCCTGTATACCGCCAGAGTCAGTCAGAATGATGTGAGCCCTATTCATTAGGTAAACAAAGGGCAGATAATCCAAAGGCTCGATCAAATGAATGTTACCAACGTTCGATAGAAGCCGTTGCACAGGCTCTCGCACATTAGGATTCAAATGTACGGGGTAGACAATATCAACCTCGGGATGCATATTAGCCACTTCGCGTAGTGCCTGACAAATACGCTCGAAGCCATCACCAAAACTTTCTCGTCGATGCCCCGTAACAAGAATCAGCTGTCTGTTGGCATCAAGGAAAGCAGTCGGTTCCGCAGCCCTGGCCCTAAGGGATTGATCTTCTTTCAGGCGTTCCACGACATCCAGCAGTGCATCTATGACGGTATTACCCGTGACATGAATTTTTGAAAGTTCTACACCTTCACACAGCAAATTATCGCGTGAGGTTTTGGTTGGAGCGAAATGCAGGGTAGCCAATGCGCCCGTCAGTTTACGGTTAGCTTCTTCAGGCCAGGGGGAGTAGATATTGCCTGTTCGCAACCCGGCCTCTACATGAGCAACAGGAATTTGCTGGTAGTACGCCGCGAGCGTGGTGGCAAAAGTCGTTGCCGTGTCGCCATGTACCAGGATTACATCGGGCCTGTAATCGCAGAGGACTTTCTTCATCCCTTGAAGAATCGCCGTGGTTACATCGGTCAGATCCTGTCCGGGTTTCATGATGTTCAAATCGTAATCTGGATCTATCGCAAAAAGACTCAGTACCTGATCGAGCATTTCACGGTGCTGACCAGTCACACACAGCTTTGCTTCAAAACGCTCATCTGCACTTAGCGCTATGTGTAAGGGAGCCATCTTGATCGCCTCTGGACGTGTTCCAAAAACACAGAGGGTTTTCATCTAAACATTCCTAAATAATCTGTATGTATTATCCGCAAGCTTACAGTCAGGGGATTATTAGCTTTATAAAATATCCATTGCGCTCGCAATGACTCTGCAAGAATTGGGCAAGCTCACGCTTAGCCGGCTCGTCTCCATGCACAATCCGAACTTCATCAGGCCATTTACGCATTCCAGTAATGAATCTCATTAACCCCGCCTGATCTGCATGAGCTGAATAACCGCCTATGGTATGCACCTGAGCCCGAATGTCATAGCGCTGCCCGTCAAATTCCACATAGCCACTACGCGGGCCAAAACGCTGGATTTGCCTTCCTGGCGTGCCATCCGCCTGGTAGCCGACGAAGAGCACGTCATGCCGTGCATCTCCGAGCATGGCTTTCAGGTAGTTGACGATGCGCCCACTGGAGCACATACCGTTGCCAGCGATAACGATAGCCGGCTGAGCGGTTTGCGTCAGGCGATTGACCATGGCCAGGTGGGCCTGGTGGCTGTCCACCGTAAGCAGATTACGGAAGGCCAGTGGGTTACGGCCTTTGGCCAAGCGCGCCCTAGCCTCTGCATCCCAGAAATGATCGAGCTCGCGATACACCGTTGTAAAACGACTGGCCAGCGGGGAGTCGAGGATGATGGGCAAATCCGTCCAGTCGAGTGCTGTCGCTTTGCTGGTGCTCGACTTGGAAGCACTCGACTGAGCCCTAGCTGACTCTTTCAGCGCTCTGCGATGAATGATGTCCTCAAGTTCGTAGAGCAGCTCCTGAGTGCGGCCAATACTGAAGGCCGGGATCAGCACCGTGCCCTGGTTGCTCAGCGCATGCTCGAGCACCTTCTCCAGACGCGCACGCCGACTGCGGCGATCTTCATGCAGGCGGTCGCCGTAGGTGCTTTCGATGACCAAAATATCGGCTTTGTATGGGGCTTTCGGCGCCGGGAGAATTGGCGCATGAGGCGCCCCCAGGTCGCCAGAAAATACGATGCGTTTCTTCTCGCCCGTCTCGGGATAGTGCAGATCAACCTCAACGTAGGCCGAGCCGAGGATGTGGCCCGCACGCTGCAAACGAATGTGAACGTTCAGTTGCTTCGTGTCGATCAGGGTGAACCACTGCTTGTAGGGCAAGGCAACGATGCGCTGCTCGATCAGTTTGAGATAGCGCTCGACTTGTTTCTGATCGCGGCTGAAACCGAGCTTGAAGGCATCCTCGAGGACGATGGGCAACAACTTGGCCGACGGCTCACTGCAGAGGATCGGTCCTTTGAAGCCTGCCGCTAACAAATAGGGTATGCGGCCAACGTGATCGATATGGACATGGGTCGCGACCAGAGCCTTGATGCCCTCCAGAGAGAAGTCGACTGCGAGCTTACCGGCGCCTGCCCGACCTTCAGGGGAAGTTTCAGCGCCTTGAAAAAGGCCACAGTCAATCAGCAGCGCATGCTCATCATCCATCTGCAGTTGATGGCATGAGCCAGTCACACCTGTTACGGCGCCATGATGAACAATCGAGGGGTACCGCACGAGTCAATCCTTTAACGCTGGCGAAATTTAAAGGGACTCAGCCCAATAGTGCGGATGACTGTTCAGAGAATGGTAATTAACTGAACTAGCTGGAAATCTGGCAAGGGCGCGCCTTGTGAAAGCCCGCACATTTTGCCGGTTTTCCATGATTTCGCAAGCATGACAAAAGTGTGACGCCAGGCGGCCGCCTAATCAGGAGACTTGCACCAGCTAGAAGGATAAAGCGTAGTCACTCGTCCTCGTTGACCCGGTCGCGCAACTCCTTGCCCGGCTTGAAATGCGGCACGAACTTGCCGTCCAGACGTACCGACTGACCGGTTTTCGGGTTACGCCCAACGCGTGGCGCGCGGTAGTGCAGCGAGAAGCTGCCAAAGCCGCGAATCTCGATGCGATCCCCCGTGGCCAGTGCCTGGGACATTTGCTCCAGCATGGTCTTGATGGCCAACTCGACATCCTTGGAGGACAGCTGACCCTGATGAGTGACAATTCTTTCGATCAACTCCGACTTGGTCATGGTTTTCCCTTCTTTTTCAAGCGGCTAGAAGACTCGACGGTTCGGTTTTAGCACGCGGGTCAGCTTTTGAACAGCCTAAAAAACAAGGTGTTAGCGAGTTTTGCGGTTAGTTGTGATAACGGGAGCTTTGTGTAGGAGATCTAGCTTGAGGCGAAGCTTATGGGTATGGGGCCGGTATTGCGAGATGGCCGCCATTCGCCGCGGGGCGCAGCTCCTACAAGGGGAGCGTTGTTTTGCGGTTTGGTGTGGGAGCCCTGCATCGGGGTAAAGCTTTTGCGCATGAGCACGACATTGCGGGGTGACTGCTATTCGCCGCGGGGAGCGGCTCCTACAGGGGGGGAGCGTTGTTTTGCGGTTTGGTGTGGGAACCCCGTCTCGGGGCGAAGCTTTCTCTGGCCCCTGGCTCGGTAAGCTAAGCTGAACTGGCGAACGCTAACGGAAGGGAATCCGATGACTGAGAAACGCTACGCCGCGCATAAGCTTCGTGATGGACGCTGGTCCAGTAGCGGGCAAATCTATCTTGTCACTACCGTAACCAATGGTCGCATCCCTGTCTTTGCTGATTTCTCAGCGGCGCGCACGCTCATACAAATCATTCGCCAGGATGAGCTGCTTGGATCGCACCAAACGCTCTGCTTTGTCGTGATGCCTGATCACTTGCATTGGCTGTTGCAACTGCAGAGTGAGGACCTGGCCCGCCTGGTAGGCAGGGTCAAATCCATTTCCGCCAAGCGCCTGGGTAGGCCGATTTGGCAGAAGGGATTCCATGATCATGCGTTGCGCCGGGAGGAGGATGTTCGAAATGTAGCGAGATATGTGGTGGCAAATCCCTTAAGAGCAGGGCTCGTGGAGCGAGCGGGTGATTATCCGCATTGGGATGCGGTGTGGATATGAGGGCGGTTTGGCGACGTTATTGGGCATAGGCTTGGCATTGCTGGATGGCTGCCATTCGCTGCGGGGCGCAGCTCCTATAGAGAGAGCGTCGACTGGCGTATTCGCGTAGGAGCCCCGCCTCGGGGCGAAGCTTCTGGGTATGGGCTCGGTATTGCTGGATGGCCGCCATTCGCCGCGGGACGCAGCTCCTACAAGGGGAGTGTTGTTTTGCGGTTTGGCGTGGGAGCCCCGCCTCGGGGCGAAGCTTTTGTGTATGGGCTCGGTATTGCGAGATGGCCGCCATTCGCCGCGGGGCGCGGCTCCTACAAGGGCGGCGTCATTGGGAATGCGGAAACAAAAAAGGCGACCCGAAGGTCGCCTTTTTTTGATGAATTACCCGAACTTAGTTCTGGTTTTCCATCTGAGCACGGATCAGATCACCAATGGTGGTCGGGCCGGTGCTTTCAACGTCTTGCTTGTTACGCAGTTCCTTCATCGCGTCTTTCTCGTCTTCAACGTCTTTCGACTTGACGGACAGGCTGATGACACGGGACTTGCGGTCGACGCTGATGATCTTGGCTTCTACTTCGTCGCCTTCTTTCAGGACGTTGCGCGCGTCTTCAACGCGGTCACGGCTGATTTCGGAGGCTTTCAGGGTAGCTTCGATCTCGTTGCCCAGGTCGATGATGGCGCCCTTGGCGTCTACTTCTTTCACAACGCCACGGACGATGGTGCCCTTGTCGTTGATGGAGACGTAGTTGCTGAACGGATCGTCTTCCATCTGCTTGATGCCCAGGGAGATGCGCTCGCGCTCCGGGTCAACCGACAGGATGACGGTTTCCAGCTCGTCGCCCTTTTTGAAGCGACGCACGGCTTCTTCGCCGGCTTCGTTCCAAGAGATGTCTGACAGGTGAACCAGGCCGTCGATGCCGCCGTCCAGACCAATGAAGATACCGAAATCGGTGATCGACTTGATGGTGCCGGAGATCTTGTCACCCTTGTTGAACTGACCGGAGAAGTCTTCCCACGGGTTGGTCTTGCACTGCTTGATACCCAGGGAGATACGACGACGCTCTTCGTCGATGTCCAGAACCATGACTTCCACTTCGTCGCCAACGTTAACGACTTTCGACGGGTGGATGTTCTTGTTGGTCCAGTCCATTTCGGAAACGTGTACCAGGCCTTCCACGCCCTCTTCCAGCTCGGCGAAGCAGCCGTAGTCGGTGAGGTTGGTGACGCGGGCAACAACGCGGGTGTTTTCCGGGTAACGAGCCTTGATGGCAACCCATGGGTCTTCGCCCAGTTGCTTCAGACCCAGGGATACGCGGTTACGCTCGCGATCATACTTCAGAACCTTGACGTCGATCTCGTCGCCAACGTTGACGATCTCGGACGGGTGCTTGATGCGCTTCCAAGCCATGTCGGTGATGTGCAGCAGGCCATCTACGCCGCCCAGGTCAACGAACGCACCGTAGTCGGTGAGGTTCTTGACGATACCTTTGACTTGCTGGCCTTCCTGCAGGGATTCCAGCAGAGCTTCGCGCTCGGCGCTGTTCTCGGCTTCCAGGACGCTGCGACGGGAAACGACAACGTTGTTGCGCTTCTGGTCCAGTTTGATGACCTTGAACTCGAGCTCTTTGCCTTCCAGGTGAGTGGTATCACGCACCGGACGGACGTCAACCAGGGAACCCGGCAGGAACGCGCGGATGCCGTTGACGTCAACAGTGAAGCCGCCTTTGACCTTACCGTTGATAACGCCCTTGACCACTTCTTCAGCGTTGAACGCAGCTTCCAGAACCAGCCAGGACTCAGCGCGCTTGGCTTTCTCGCGGGACAGCTTGGTTTCACCGAAGCCATCTTCAACCGCGTCCAGCGCGACGTGGACTTCGTCACCGACCTTGATGGTCAGCTCGCCTTGTTCGTTGAAGAACTGGTCGAGCGGGATGACGCCCTCGGACTTCAGACCGGCGTGGACGGTAACCCAGTCACCGTCGATGTCGACCACGATACCGGTGATGATGGCGCCCGGCTGCATGTCGAGGGTTTTCAGGCTTTCTTCAAATAGTTCTGCAAAGCTTTCGCTCATGTTGATTCCTGTTGATCAAGGGCGGGGATTCGCCCAAACCACACTCCAGACAATGTGGGTTCGTTCATGTGAAAAGAGGCCTACGGGACTAGGACTGGTCTCCCGCATGCCTCCTGGCGGATTCAGCGATTTAAGGCAATCGAGAACCCTTAACCGGCGAGATCGCGATCAGCGACCTCGCGCAGAATTCGTTCAAGCACCTGCTCGATGGAAAGTTCGGTGGAATCCAGCACGATTGCGTCGGCTGCCGGCTTGAGCGGAGCCACCGCGCGCTGGGTATCACGCTCGTCGCGCGCCCGTATCTCGTCGAGAAGACTCGCGAGATTAACATCATCGCCCTTGGCCTTCAACTGCAAGTAGCGGCGACGCGCACGTTCCTCGGCGCTGGCCGTCAGGAAAATCTTCAGCGGCGCGTCGGCGAACACTACGGTACCCATGTCGCGACCGTCTGCCACCAGGCCTGGCATCTCCTGAAACGCGCGCTGACGCTGCAGCAGCGCTTCGCGTACGGCAGGCAGCGAGGCGACCATGGAAGCGCCCGCCCCTATCTGCTCGTTACGGATGGCGTCGGTCACCTCCTCGCCTTCGAGGATGATGCGCTTGTCGATGAACTGCACATCCAGATGCGCGGCCAGCTGCTTGAGCGACTCTTCGTTGGTCAGGTCGATGCCGTGGTTGCCAGCGGCGAAGGCCAGCAGGCGATAGAGCGCACCGGAGTCGAGCAGATTCCAGCCCAACTGCTTGGCCAGCAGAGCGCAAAGCGTGCCCTTGCCCGACCCGCTCGGCCCGTCGACGGTGATTACCGGGACGTTCATGCGTTGCCCTCTACGGCCACGTTGATACCGACTTCAGCCGCCAAAGCAAGGAAGTTGGGGAAGGAGGTGGCGACGTTGGCGCAGTCGTGAATACGAATTGGCGCACTGGCGCGCAGCGAGGCGACGCTGAAGGACATGGCGATACGGTGATCGCCATGCGCCCAGACTTCGCCACCGCCAATGGCGCCGCCTTCGATGATGATGCCGTCCGGGGTCGGCTCGGCCTTCACGCCCAGGGCGATCAGGCCATCGGCCATGACCTGGATACGGTCGGACTCTTTAACGCGCAGCTCTTCGGCGCCGCGCAACACGGTACGACCTTCGGCACAGGCGGCAGCGACGAACAGCACCGGGAATTCATCGATGGCCAGCGGTACCAGGTCTTCCGGGATATCGATGCCTTTAAGCTTGGCCGCACGCACGCGAATGTCGGCCACTGGCTCACCGCCGACTTCACGCTGGTTTTCCAGGGTGATGTCACCGCCCATCAGCTTCAGAATGTCGATCACGCCGGTGCGAGTCGGGTTGATGCCGACGTGTTCCAGCACCAGTTCGGAGCCTGCAGCGATGCTGGCAGCGACCAGGAAGAAAGCAGCCGAGGAAATATCCGCCGGTACTTCGATGCACGTGGCGGTCAGTTTGTGGCCGGACTCGACGCTGGCAGTGCTGCCCTCAACGCTGACCGGGTAGCCGAAGCCGCGCAGCATGCGCTCGGTGTGATCACGGGTCGGCGCCGGCTCGGTCACCGAGGTGCTACCAGCGGCGTACAAACCGGCCAGCAGCAGGCAGGATTTGACCTGGGCGCTGGCCATGGGCATTTCGTAGGCCATGCCGGTCAGGCGCTGACCGCCTTTGATGCTCAGTGGCGGACGGCCTTCCGGGCCGGTCTCGATCACCGCCCCCATCTCACGCAACGGCTTGGCCACGCGATTCATCGGGCGCTTGGACAGCGAAGCATCACCGGTCAGCGTGGTGTCGAACGGCTGCGCGGCCAACAAGCCGGAGAGCAAGCGCATGGAGGTGCCGGAGTTCCCCATGTACAGCGGGCCGGCCGGCGCTTTCAGGCCATGCAGGCCGACGCCATGGATGGTCACGCGGCCGTGGTGCGGACCTTCGATGACCACGCCCATGTCGCGGAATGCCTGCAGCGTGGCCAGGGCGTCTTCACCCTCGAGGAAGCCTTCGACCTCGGTGGTGCCTTCGGCCAGCGAACCCAGCATGATCGAACGGTGCGAGATGGATTTGTCACCCGGTACGCGGATACGTCCAGCCAGCGAGCTACCAGGTTTTGCCAGGAAAATCAGATCGGTCGAGTGCATAGCGTCCACATAGGCCCTGCGGGCCAGAATTTTGCTGAAATGTTCGCGGGCCACGCGGGCGCGGGTGAACACGCCCAGCAGTTGATGCCCATCCCCGGCGTCGACCGCATCGCGCAAGGCGTCGAGGTCGTCGCGAAACGTATCCAGTGTGCGCAGCACGGCCTCGCGATTGGCGAGGAAGATATCGTGCCACATCACCGGATCACTGCCGGCGATCCGCGTGAAGTCGCGGAAACCGCCGGCGGCATAGCGGAAAATTTCCAGGTTCTCGCTGCGCTTGGCCAGCGAGTCGACCAGGGTAAAGGCCAGCAGGTGCGGCAGATGGCTGGTGGCGGCGAGCACCTGGTCGTGATGTTCGACCTCCATCGCCTCGACATCCGCCCCCAACTCGCGCCACAGCCCTTCGACCAGCGCCAGAGCCGCCTCATCGCTGTGCTCACAGGGCGTCAGGATGACCTTGTGGCGCCGGAACAACTCGGCGTTGGCCGCCTCCACCCCGCTCTGCTCGGACCCCGCAATGGGATGGCCGGGCACCAGTCGCACAGCCTTGCCGGAAAATGCCAGACGTGCCGCACGCACGACATTCCCCTTGGCGCTACCGACGTCGGTCAGCACGGCATTGCCGAGATCCAGCGCGGCCAGCTGAGCAAGCACCTTCTCCATGGCCAGGATAGGCACTGCCAGCTGGATGACATCAGCCCCCTGACAGGCGGCAGCAAGGTCGCTCTCGCAACGATCGACAACGCCCAGCTGTACCGCCAGACGACGGGATTCGGCATCCAGATCGACCCCCACCACCTCCCGACACAGGCCACGCTCACGCAGGCCCTTGGCGAAGGAGCCACCGATCAGGCCGAGGCCGACCACCACCAGGCGGCCGATCTTAGGGGCATTGGATTGCACTGCAGTGACAGTCACGCCGACAGCACCTTGGCCAGCGCCTCGAGGAAGCGTGCGTTCTCTCTCGGCAAACCGATGGAGACGCGCAGGAAATTCGGCATGCGGTAACCGGCCATCGGCCGCACGATCACCCCTTCACGCAGCAGCGCCTGGTTGATCGCGGCGGTGTCGCGGCCAAAATCGACGGCGATGAAGTTGGCCCTGGAGGCAATCCAGCTCAACCCCAGGGCACGCAAGCCCTCTTCCAGCTGCTGCATCCCGGCATCGTTCAAGCGACGGCTCTCGGCCAGGTAATCGGCATCGGCCAGCGCGGCGCAGGCTGCGGCCAGCGCGAGGCTGTTGACGTTGAACGGCTGACGCACGCGGTTGAGCACATCGGCGATCGCCGGCGAGCTGATGGCGTAGCCGACACGCAACGAAGCCAGGCCGTAGGCCTTGGAGAAGGTGCGCGAGACCAGCAAGTTCGGATAGCGCGCCAGGTAATCAAGACCGTCTGGCAGCTCGTCGCCTTCGGCGTACTCGATATAGGCTTCGTCCAACACCACCAGCACCGATTCCGGCACCTGGGCCAGGAAGGCTTCCAGCGCATCCGGCCCGAACCAGGTACCGGTCGGGTTGTTGGGGTTGGCAATGAAGACAACGCGGGTGTTGTCATCGATGGCGGCAAGCATCGCCTGCAGGTCGTGAGCGTAATCCTTGGCCGGCACGATCTTGCCCTGCGCGCCGACTGCCTGGGTGGCGATGGGGTAAACCGCGAAGGCGTAGTCGCTGAACACGGCGTTGAGACCAGGTGCTAGATAGGCACGGGCAACCAGCTCAAGGATGTCGTTGGAGCCATTGCCCAACGTCACCTGCGCGGCGTCGACGCCGTAGCGGGCAGCCAACGCAGTCTTGAGGGTGAAGCCATTGCCATCCGGGTAGCGGGTCAGCTCGTCCAGCTCGGCGCGAATCGCTGCCAGCACCTTGTCGCTCGGGCCGAGCGGATTCTCATTGCTGGCCAGCTTGACGATACCGGCCGGATCGAGCCCCAGCTCACGAGCCAACTCGTCGACTGGCTTGCCTGGTACGTAGGGGGACAGCTTTTGCACGCCTGGCTGGGCCAGGGCTAGGAAATCGCAACTCATGAATGGAGGCTCTTCTCTAACGCAATACGGTTGACCAAATCACAGGGCATGACGACTCCTGAGGTAGTCGTGGATCTGCTGCACGGCCTCTGCAACCGAACAGCTGCTGGTATCGAAACGCAATTCGGCAGCCTGCGGCGCCTCGAATGGAGAATCAAGCCCCGTGACGTTCTTGACCAGGCCGGCCCGTGCCCGCCGGTACAGTCCCTTCGGATCACGGGCCTCGCAAACGTGCAGAGGCGTATCAATGAAGACCTCGACGAATCGACCGGGCAACAATTGACGCACAGCATCGCGATCAACACGAAAAGGCGAAATGAACGCAGCCAGCACGACCAACCCTGCATCGACCATCAATGCCGCCACCTCAGCAGCACGACGAACATTCTCTTGCCGATCATGCTCGGAGAAACCCAGATCACGATTCAGACCGAGACGCAGACGATCTCCATCGAGCAGATAGGTATGCCGACCCTCGGCTTGCAGGCTGCGCTCCAGCGCTCCGGCCAGAGTCGACTTGCCCGCACCACTGAGCCCCGTGAACCAGATGACGCAAGGCTCCTGCTGCCTGCTCAGTGCCCGTTGGCTGCACTCTACAAGCGAGGAGCCCAGCGGCGCCTGAAGCCCAGGCTCCACTCAAAGCACCGCCTTCGGATATGAGCCCAGCACCTTCAGCGCCACGGCCTCCTGGGCAAGTTTTTCCAACACATCCTTGATCAGCGGATCACGGTGGTGGCCGACGAAGTCGATGAAGAACACGTAGGTCCACTTGCCACTGCGCGAAGGACGAGTCTCGATGCGAGTCAGGTCGATGCCGTTATTGTGGAACGGCACCAGCAACTCATGCAGCGCGCCCGGCTTGTTGCGCATGGAAACGATGATCGAGGTCTTGTCGTCGCCGGTCGGCGGCACTTCCTGGCTGCCGATGATAAGGAAGCGCGTGGAGTTGTCCGGGCGATCCTCGATCTTTTCCGCCAGCTTGGTCAGGCCATACAGGTTGGCCGCCATGTCGCCAGCGATAGCCGCACTGTTCCACTCGCTCTTGACCCGCTTGGCCGCATCGGCGTTGCTGGAAACCGCCACGCGCTCGACGTTCGGGTAGTGCGCATCGAGCCACTTGCGGCACTGTGCCAGCGACTGGGCATGGGAGTAGATGCGGGTGATCTTGTCGGTCTTGGTGGTCTCGCCGACCAGCAGGTGATGGTGAATGCGCAGCTCGACTTCGCCGCAGATCACCATGTCGTG
>JAESFJ010000219.1_pt1 | contig 39122 bp, 28 predicted proteins | sample 9266161 | NCBI WGS metagenome assembly JAESFJ01 (sample SAMN14506165, study PRJNA617096) | algae metagenome | isolation source: Calothrix sp. FI2-JRJ7 and co-occurring heterotrophs from granitic desert soil | place: USA: Red Pass Lake area, Fort Irwin, California | collected 2000-06-01
TCGGCTGCTACAAGGATTACAAGGGCGTCTACCACCTGACCGGCGACTACATCATCGTCTACACCCCAGGTCACGGCCACGAGCGCACCGAAGCCAAGATCATCCAGAAGCTGGATTCCGACGAAGCCCGCACCCATCTCGGCGACATGTACGAGCGTTTCGTCGAAGAGCTGGAACTGGTGCAGGGCGCCTGCCACGCCTTCGAACCCGACGCCTTCCTCAAGGGCACGATGACCCCGGTGTTCTTCGGCACCGCACTGGGCAACTTCGGCGTCGACCATGTGCTCGACGCCGTGGTCGACTGGGCACCACGCCCGCTGCCACGCGCAGCCAACGAGCGCACGGTGGAGCCGACCGAGGAGAAGTTCACAGGCTTCGTGTTCAAGATCCAGGCGAACATGGACCCGAAGCATAGGGACAGGATTGCCTTTATGCGCATCTGCTCGGGCAAGTACACCCAGGGCATGAAGATGCGCCACGCGCGCCTGGGCAAGGACGTGCGCGTCGGCGACGCCCTGACCTTCTTCTCCAGCGAGCGTGAACACCTGGAAGAGGCCTACGCTGGCGACATCATCGGTCTGCACAACCACGGCACCATCCAGATCGGCGACACCTTCACCGAAGGCGAGAACCTGGGCTTCACCGGCATCCCGCACTTCGCCCCGGAACTGTTCCGCCGCGTGCGCCTGAAGGATCCGCTGAAATCCAAGCAGCTGCGCCAGGGCCTGCAGGAGCTTGCCGAGGAAGGCGCCACCCAGGTGTTCTTCCCCGAGCGCAACAACGACATCGTGCTCGGCGCGGTCGGTGTGCTGCAGTTCGACGTGGTCGCCAGCCGCCTGAAGGAGGAATACAAGGTGGAGTGCGCCTACGAGGCGATCAACGTCTGGTCGGCGCGCTGGATCGAGTGCAGCGACGAGAAGAAGCTTAAGGAATTCAAGGACAAGGCCTACGAGAACCTCGCCGTCGACGGCGGCGGTCACCTCACCTACCTCGCCCCGACCCGCGTTAACCTGAGCCTGATGGAAGAGCGCTGGCCGGAAGTGATATTCCGCGCCACGCGTGAGCATCACTAAAGGCTCAAACGTGTAGGAGCCCGCTTGCAGGCGATCAGCTTCTGAACCACGCTTAACCCTGATCGCCGGCAAGCCGGCTCCTACATTTGATAGCGAGAGACTTGGAATGGATTCCAACCGTTTTACCCATCATGGCCATGCCCTGCGCTCTGGCCGCGTTTCCGAAGCGAATCGCGTCTATCTTTTGACTACTGTCACCCTCAATCGCCAAGCGCTCTTTCGCGACTCGCATCTAGCTCGTCTACTGATTGCAGAAATGCGCTACCTGCATGAACGGCAGGCGGCTCACTCACTTGCCTGGGTGGTCATGCCGGATCACTTGCACTGGTTGGTGCAGCTCGCAGACATGCCGTTATCCCAGATAGTGCTACAGCTCAAATCCCGCAGCGCCATCGCCATCAACAAGGCTCGAAACGCCAGCGGTCGCGTCTGGCAGAAGGGCTTTCACGATCATGCCCTGCGCAAGGAAGAAGATCTGGCCGCCACGGCGCGATACGTTGTCGCCAACCCGCTGCGTGCCGGATTGGTACAACGCGTCGGAGACTATCCGCACTGGGATGCGATCTGGCTGTAATGCCCGTCCTGTAGGAGCCGGCTTGCCGGCGATGCTTTTTCGTCAGCCATGATCGCCGGCAAGCCGGCTCCTACGAAGAGCACGGTCTTATCTGCAGGGCATCGTGCTCGCAAGTACAGAGCAGTCGCGTCGCAGTTGGCTCAGCCAACAGCCGCTCGGCAATTGCCGGTTCCAGCTCGGTACGTATACGGCGCGCCAGGGCCCTGGCTCCGAAGCGGATATCATGCTCGCGACGCAGCCAGGCGCGGGCGCTGTGCTCCACCTGTAGCGAGCGGCCCTGGCGCCCCAGGCGCTGATTGAGCTTGTCCAACTCAATGCTCAGCAAGGCATCGAGCCATTGCTCATCGACACGTTCGAACACCAGTATGCGGTCGAGGCGATTGAGCCATTCCGGCTCGAAACGCTCGTGCAGCACCTGCTGCAGCAGCGCCGTTTCGCCTTTCGGAGCAAGCCCTAGCCAGCGCCGCCAACCACGGGTGAAACGCTCGCGGTAGCGCTGCGCCTGCTGCGCGCCGACGTTGCTAGTCATGAAGATCAGGCTGTTACGGAAATCCAGGGTGCGACTGCCGGCGGTCAATGTAAGGCGGCCATGTTCGAGAATGCCGAGCAGGCTGCGCAGCACTTCGGGGCTGGCCTTCTCCAGCTCGTCGAACAGCACGATGCCGGGCCTGCCGAAACTGCCGGCGATGGCCTCGGCATCGAACAGCGTGGTGCCTTCCTTGCTACCAACGTAACCAGGCGGCGCACCGGTCAGGGCGGCGGCGTAGTGTTCCTGGGCCAGGGTGTGCATGTCGATGCGGCACAGGGCATCGACACGACCATGGATGGCCTGCGCCAGCAAGCGCACGATCTCGGTCTTGCCGACACCGGTCGGGCCCATGAACAGATTGACCGCCAGTGGCCGCTCGCGCTCGCCGATATCGGCCTTAACCACCTTGAGCATGGCCTCGACCTGCGCCAGCACCGCGTCCTGACCGACGATGCGCGAATGCAGCAGGGCCATGACTGCCGTGGGCTCGAAGAGGAAACGCGATTGCAGCCGGGTCGCGGCGCCCTGCTCGATCAGGTGCTCGCGGTTGTGTTCGATCAGGGCGTTGGCGAAGGGCATAGACCGCCTCAGGTGTTGGAAAAGCTCGCGGCTAAAGCCCCTCCTACAACGGCGGTATCCCGTGGGAGGGGCTTTAGCCGCGACAGACGGAGGTTCAGGCCGTGCGTTCCTTGCCCGGATGTGGCAACTCACCCACGGGGCAGTCGGCCACGCCGATGGTCGAGCGGGTGAGTTTCTCCACGTCCTCCTGGGCCTTCTGCGCATCCAGCACCCAGGTGCGGTAGAACTCGAACGGGCAATCGGCCACGCCCTTGTCGCCATCACCGGAGTTGTAGACGCTGGTGTAGCCGCGATGGAGCAGCTTGAACAGGTGGTTCTGCGACTGGTCGTTGGCGCGCGCATCGCGGATCTGCGACACCGACAGCTGGGCGTACTGGATGCCCATTTCCTCCTCGCCGCACTCGCCCAGGGTGCGGCCGTCGAAGCCGATCAGCGCGGAGTGGCCAAAGTAGCTGTACACGCCATCGAAGCCGGTAGCGTTGGCCACCGCCACGTAGCAGTTGTTGGCCCAGGCCATGGTCTTGGCCATCAGCACCTGCTGATCCTTGGCCGGGTACATGTAGCCCTGGCAGCGCACGATCAGCTCGGCGCCCTTCATCGCGCAGTCGCGCCAGATTTCCGGGTAGTTGCCGTCGTCGCAGATGATCAGGCTGATCTTCATGCCCTTGGGGCCTTCGGAGACGTAGGTGCGGTCGCCCGGATACCAGCCCTCGATGGGGCACCAGGGAATGCACTTGCGGTAGCGCTGGACGATATCGCCCTGGTCGTTGATCAGGATGAGCGTGTTGTATGGTGCCTTGTGCGGGTGCTCTTCATGACGCTCACCGGTGAGCGAGAAGATGCCCCAGGTCTTGGCCTCGCGACAGGCGGCGGAGAAGATCGCCGTTTCCTCGCCAGGGATGGTGGCGGCGGTGGCCATCATCTCGTCCTTGTCGTACATGATGCCCATGGTGCTGTATTCGGGGAATACCACCAGATCCATGCCGGGCAGGCCGAGCTTCATGCCCTTGATCATCGCGGCGATCTGGCGCGCGTTGTCGAGCACCTCGGCCTTGGTATGCAGGCGCGGCATCTTGTAATTGACGACGGCAACGCCGACGGTATCGGGGCTGCTGGAAATATCGCCGTGGCGCATGGCTGTATATCCTCCGGTTGACTGCTTGTTTGTGGGAGCGGCTTCAGCCGCGAAATTCTCTATGTGTCGCCGTTTATCGCGGCTGAAACGGAATGCCGCCCAGCCGCTCCTACGGGCACATCCGCGGCCGTCAGTGGCTGATCATCCACGGCCGTGCCGATGGGCTGGCCTTGAGGCCGTGGGGGTTGGCCTTGGTGCGCTCGACCGGCTTGCTCGGGCCGCAGCAACTGCAGCCAGCCGGGTGCTTGCGGTTGGCCTTGTATTCCTCGAGGCTCTGCGGCGCGTGGGCGCTGCGCTCGTTGGTTTCATGGGCGCGGCGCTGGCTGCCGGCCATGCTGGCCAGGCCCGGCGCACTGAGGATCACCCGCTCGCTCGGCGCGTCGCAGTAGGGGCAGGCGCAGGCGGCGTCACGCTCGGCCATCGGCCGCAGCACGGTGAAATCGCCACAGCTCGGGCAGTCGTACTCGTAGATGGGCATCGGAGAGCTCCTCGGGGAAGACGGTGCGCACGGCGCACCCTACGGTGGCCGTGCGCGCAGGCATCACTTGTCGTAGGCGATGGGCAGGTCGATGCTGCCGTCGAGGAACTTGGTCGGGCCGCTGGCGCTGGGGTTGATGTCGAACTCGAAGATATCGGTCGGCAGCCACAGCGTGGCGCAGGCGTTGGGGATGTCGACCACGCCGCTGATATGCCCCTGCACCGGCGCCGAGCCGAGCAGCGAGTAGCCCTGAGCCGGCGAGTAGCCGAACTTGGTCAGGTAGTTGATGGCGTTGAGGCAGGCCTGCTTGTAGGCCAGATTGACGTCCAGGTAGTGCTGCTTGCCGTCGTCGTCGACCGAGATGCCCTCGAAGATCAGGTAGTTGTTGTAGGTGGGCACGATCGGGCTGGGCTTGAAGATCGGGTTCTTGATGCCGTACTTGGCCATGCCGCCCTTGATCAGCTCGACCTTCATGTGCACCCAGCCGGCCATCTCGATGGCGCCGCAGAAAGTGATCTCGCCGTCGCCCTGGCTGAAGTGCAGGTCGCCCACCGACAGGCCAGCGCCGTCGACATAGACCGGGAAGAAGATCTTCGATCCACGCGACAGATCCTTGATGTCGCAGTTGCCGCCATGCTCACGCGGCGGCACGGTGCGCGCGCCGGTAGCGGCCGCCAGGTCACGGGCCTCGCCCTTCATCTTGCCCATGTGTGCGGTGCTGGCGAACGGCGGGTTGGCCAGCGGCGGTACGCGGGTCGGGTTGGTGTCGATCAGTGCCTGCTCGCGCTTGTTCCACTCGGCGAGCATCTTGTGATCCGGCAGGCAGCCGATCAGCCCCGGGTGGATCAGGCCGGCGAAACGCACGCCGGGAATGTGCCGGCTCTTGGTGAACATGCCCTCGAAGTCCCAGATCGACTTCTGCGCCGAGGGGAAATGGTCGGTGAGAAAACCACCGCCGTTGTTCTTCGAGAAGAAGCCGTTGAAGCCCCAGAGCATGTCCTGCTTGGCACCGATATCGAGCAGTTCGACGATCAGCAGGTCGCCCGGCTGAGCACCTTTCACGCCTACCGGGCCGGACAGGTAATGCACGGTGGACAGGTCGACGTCGCGCACGTCGCTGGCGTCGTCGTTGTTCTTGATCGCACCGCCGGTCCAGTCGTAGGTCTCGAGGATGAAGTCATCGCCTGGGTTGACCCAGCAAGCCATGGGAATGTCCGGGTGCCAGCGGTTGTGCACCTGTTCGTTATCGGTAGCAGCCTGGTTGAGGTCGACCTTGATCAGGGTATCGGTCATGACTGAGCTCCATAAGACCTGTTAGGAATGCCGGCCTGTGCCGGGGTACGGAGTCAGTCTCGAACGTGCGGGGGAATCGGCCAATACGTTGGATGACGTATGCCTGCGTTGCAGGATTCATGGGGCCTGCAGGCATTTTTCGCAGGCGCGAAAAAGCGGCCGCTGCATGGAGAACACAGCGACCGTAAAGAGGAAATCAATGGTGTAGCCCGGATGAAATCCGGGGACAGACCGAACCTTCACCCCGGATTGCATCCGGGCTACAAGAGCGGGCCGTCACACCGATAGGTAGCGGCTGATGCTCGCCTCATCGACCTTGTCGCGGGTTTCCTCGACGACGAACTTGCCCTTCTCGATGACCAGAAAGCGGTCGGCGATTTCCATGGTGAACGACAGCACCTGCTCGGACACCACGATGGTCAGATCACGCATGTTGCGGATCTCCTTCAGGCTGCGGGCGATGTCCTTGATGATCGACGGCTGGATGCCCTCGGTCGGCTCATCGAGCAGCAGCACCTTGGGATTGGTGGCCAGCGCGCGGGCGATGGCCAGCTGTTGCTGCTGACCACCGGAAAGGTTGCCGCCCTTGCGATGGCGCATCTCGAGCAGCACCGGGAACAACGCATAGAGATCGTCCGGCACCTTGCCACCGGCGGAGGCCGGCAGTCCGGTCTGGATATTTTCCAGCACGGTCATGTGCGAGAAAATCATCCGCCCCTGCGGCACGTAGGCGATGCCGCTTTCCACCCGCTGATGGGTTTCCAGTTTCGACACGTCCTTGCCGTCCACGCGAACCTGCCCGCCCCACTGCGGCAGGATGCCCATCAGGCTCTTGAACAAGGTGGTTTTGCCCATACCGTTGCGGCCCATCACCGCGACGATTTCTTTCTTCGCCACGTCGAGGTTGAGCTCGTGGAGGATCTGGCTCTGGCCGTAGCCAGAAGCGAGGTTGCTGATCTGGAACATGCTTGTCACTCCAACATAGACGGTGCGCACGGCGCACCCTACGGTCTGATACCCGGGTGTAGGGTGCGCCGCGCGCACCGTTGCGTAGCCACGACCATCAATGCCCCAGGTACACCTCGATCACCTTCGGGTTGCTCTGCACCGCCTCCATGCTGCCCTCGGCCAGCACCTTGCCCTGGTGCAGCACGGTGACGCGGTGGGCGATGCTTTTCACGAACTCCATGTCGTGCTCGATGACCAGCACCGAGCGGCCCTGGCTGATGCGGTTGAGCAGATCGGCCGTAGCCACTCGCTCGCTCACGCTCATGCCGGCAACTGGCTCGTCGAGCATCAGCAACTGCGGGTCCTGCATCAGCAGCATGCCGATCTCCAGCCACTGCTTCTGCCCATGCGAGAGCAGGTCGGCCTGACGGTGCAGGTGATCGCCGAGCATGATTTCCTGCGCCACCTGTTCGACCCGCTCGATCACCTCGGGCGTGCGCTTGAAGAACAGCGCGCCGAACACCTTGCGCCCGGCCGGGTAGGACATTTCCAGGTTCTCGAACACCGTCAGGTTTTCGTAGATCGACGGGTTCTGGAACTTGCGCCCGACACCTGCTCGCACAATGTCGAACTCACGCATCTTGGTCAGCTCACGGCCATCGAAATCGATGCTGCCGGCGGTGGCGCGTGTCTTGCCGCAGATCAGGTCGAGCACCGTGGTCTTGCCGGCCCCGTTGGGGCCGATCACCACATGCACCTCGTTGCGGTCGACGTAGAGGTTGAGGTCGTTGACCGCCTTGAAGCCGTCGAAGGACACGGTCAGCCCCTCGATGGCCAGTACCGGCTTGGCGGCCTGGAAGCCTGCGGGGCTGTTCATGGCGTGGTCTCCAGTTCAGGGGTTGGGCGCTTGCTGGGGGCAACAGCAATGGGCTTTGGCGCAGCGGCCACCTGTGGCTTGCGCTGCAAGCGGGCCAGCCAACGCTTGCCGTGGCTGTCCCACAGCCCCGCCAGGCCATTGGGGAAGTACATGACGACGACGATGAACAGGCCGCCCATCAGGTACAGCCACAGCTCGGGGAAGCTTTCGGAGAAGTAGGTCTTGCCGAAGTTGACCAGCAACGCGCCGTACACCGCGCCGAGCAGCGACAGGCGCCCGCCGACTGCGGCGAAGATGACCATTTCGATCGACGGCACGATGCCAACGAAGCTCGGCGACATGAAGCCCACCTGCAGGGTGAACATCGCCCCACCGATACCGGCGAATGCCGCACCGACGCAGAACACGAAGATCTTGAAGCTGGCAACGTCGTAGCCGGAAAAGCGCACCCGCTCTTCCTTGTCGCGCATCGCCAACAGCAGGCGACCGAGCTTGGAAGCGATGATGAAACGGGCGATGAGAATGCAGCCGATCAGCAGCACCGCACTGACGAAGTAGAGAATCAGCTTGGCCTCGTCGCTGCGGATGTCCCAGCCCTTGAGCGTGCGCAGGTCGGTGATGCCGTTGACCCCGCCGGTCAAACCCTGCTGGCCGATGATCAGCACGGTGAGAATCAGGGCGATGGCCTGGGTGACGATGGAGAAATACACGTCGCCGACGCGGCGCTTGAACATCGCGATACCGATCACCAAGGCCAGCAACACCGGTACCGCCACCACCGCGATCAAGGTGAAGCTCAGGCTGTGGAACGGTTCCCAGAACAGTGGCAGTTCGGTGATCTGGTTCCAGTCCATGAAGTCCGGGATACCCGGCGTGGATTGGATCTTGGTGCTCTCCGGGTCGGATGCCTCGAGCTTGAGGAACATCGCCATGCAGTAGCCGCCCAGGCCAAAGAAGATGCCCTGGCCCAGACTCAGGATGCCGCCATAGCCCCAGCACAGCACCAGGCCAACGGCGACGAAGGCGTAGGTCAGGTACTTGCCCACCATGTTCAGGCGGAAGGCATCCAGCGCCAGCGGAAACACCACCAGAATCAGCGCGGCGAGCAGCGCCAGGCCGATGGCGCCCTGCTTGCCGCCGAGTAGGCTTTCGTATGCGTTTTTCATCCGTTAATCCCCCTGCATACAAAAAGTCGCGTTGAACCGTAGCGAGCACTGCGCGCCGCCGCAGATGGGGCGCGCAGTAGGTTGAAAGTGACTGTTCATTTGCGCACCTTGGCCGAGAACAGCCCCTGCGGACGTAGCATCAGAATCAGCACCACGGCGGACAGGGTGAACACCTTGGCCATCGAACCGCTGGTGAAGAACTCAAGCAGCGATTGCGCCTGGGCGATGCTGAAGGCCGAGGCGATGGTGCCGAGCAGGCTGGACGCACCGCCGAACACCACCACCAGGAAGGTATCGACGATGTACAGCGAACCTGCGGTCGGCCCGGTCGAACCGATGGTGGTGAAGGCCGCGCCCGCCACACCGGCGACGCCGCAGCCGAGGGCGAAGGTCATGCGGTCGACGCGCTTGGTGTTGATACCCACGGAGCGCGCCATCACCCGGTTCTGCATGGTCGCGCGCACCTGCAGGCCCCAGCGCGAGCGATAGATCATCAGAAACAGCAGCGCGGTGAGCAGCAGGGTCAGGCCCATGACGAACAGGCCGTTGCGCGGAATGTCGATGGCCTCGGTCGGGTTCCACGAACCCATCAGCCAGTCCGGCAGCGTGGCACTGACTTCCCGTGCGCCGAAGATCGAGCGAAAGCCCTGCTGCATCACCAGGGACAGACCCCAGGTGGCCAACAGGGTATCCAGCGGACGCTGGTAGAGCTTGCTGATCATCGCCCACTCCACCAGCCAGCCAATGGCGCCGGCGATGAAGAACGAGAGGATGATCGCGAGGAAGAAGTAGTAAGGCCCGAAGGCCGGTGCGTAGCTGGACGTCAGCGAGGACACCACGAAGGTGGTGTAGGCGCCGATGGTGAGAAACTCGCCATGGGCCATGTTGATCACGCCCATCTGGCCGAAGATGATCGCCAGCCCCAGAGCCATCAGCAGCAGTACGCAGAACACGGACAAGCCGTTGAACCCCTGCATGGCTGCGATGGCGCCGAATTCCGATAGCCATTCCATGTCGATGGTCTCCAGAAGAAAAGAGAAAAGCCGGTAGGAGCCGGCTTGCCGGCGATTCATTGATCGCCAGCAAGCTGGCTCCTACGAGAGGGTGTTGCTTACTGGTAGCCTTCCGGGAATGGGTTCGGCTCGATCAGATCGGACTCGAACACCACCTTGAACTGACCGTCTTTCTGCACTTCACCGATGCGGGTCTTGCTCCACAGGTGATGGTTGTCGTGCACCTTGACGTAGCCTTCCGGCGCGGTGTCCAGCTCGATACCCGGGGAAGCGGCGACCACCTTGTCGATGTCGAAGCTGCCGGCTTTCTCCACGGCGGCTTTCCACAGCCATGGGCCGAGATAGGCAGCCTGGGTTACGTCACCGATCACCGCGTCCTTGCCGTACTTGGCCTTGAAGGCTTCGACGAAGGCGGCGTTGCTCGGGTTGTCCAGGCTCTGGAAGTACTTCATCGAGGCGTAGAAGCCAGCCATGTTCTCGCCGCCAATGCCCAGCAGCTCGTCTTCGGTGACCGACAGGGTCAGCAGGGTCTGTTTGTCGGCGGTGACGCCAGCGGCCTTCATCTGCTTGTAGAAGGCGACATTGGAGCCCCCGACCACGGCAGCGAAGACCACATCAGGCTTGCGCAGCTTGATCTTGTTGATCAGCGAGCCGAACTGGGTGTTGCCCAGCGGGTAGTACTCTTCGCCGACCACCTTGCCGCCGAGCACGTTCTCGATGTGCTTGCGCGCGATCTTCATCGAGGTGCGCGGCCAGATGTAGTCAGAGCCGAGCAGATAGAAGGTCTTGGCGCCCTTCTCCTTGGCGACCCAGTCCAGGCCCGCGAGGATTTGCTGGGTAGCTTCCTGGCCGGTGTAGATGACGTTCTTCGACTGCTCCAGGCCTTCGTAGAAGGTCGGGTAGTAGAGCAGGCCGTTTTCCTTCTCGAACACCGGCAGCACCGCCTTGCGCGAAGCCGAGGTCCAGCAGCCGAACACGGTGGCGACCTTGTCACCAACCAGCAGTTTGCGCGCCTTCTCGGCGAAGGTCGGCCAGTCGGAAGCCCCATCTTCCTGAATGACCTTGATCTGCCGGCCGAGCACACCGCCACTGGCGTTGATCTGCTCGATGGCCAGGCGCTCGGCCTGGATCGAACCGGTTTCGGAGATGGCCATGGTGCCGGTGGCCGAATGCAGAATGCCGACCGTGACCTCGCTGTCGGTCACCGCCAGGCCGGTGGTGTTCACCTCAGCGCTGGCCACATGGCTGAACAGGCTGGCGGCCAGCAGCGAGAGCGCTGCAGCCCCCACCGCCAGCCGGCGCGGAAGAAGTCGAATCGGTTGAGAGTCCATGGTCGTGCTCCTGTGCTGGTTATTCGTGCCGAACCACGCCGGCTTCGCAGCTAGGATGCGTTTGCCCCCACCGTGCGGGGTATACGCAGCATGACGTAAGGGCATACGTCATCTGACGTACAGCGCCCTGCTCCAGCCTGGTGCAAGCTGGGCGCAGAAAAACCAGGCAGACAGAAGCCCGCGCGCGCGGCAGAGGCCTCGCTGAGCCGGGGCATGGAAGTTGCACTTTCTACGCACCGTAAGAGCCCGCTTGCGGGCGATGCGTCCTTCCTGGTCACGCAGATCGCCGGCAAGCCGGCTCCTACAGGGACGCGCGACAGGGACGGTCTTACCCGATAACGTCAGCAGGACTTCGCCCGTGCAGCCAACCGGCACCCAGCGCATCATCAAGATCCGCCGCGACTACAACGCCTGGGTCGCCGACGAGACCATGGAGGATTACGCCCTGCGCTTCACGCCCAGGTCATTCCGCAAGTGGTCGGAGCTGCGCATCGCCAACACCGCGCTCGGCGCCGTGTCGTTCCTCGCCCTGGAGGCCATCGGCGGCGCCCTGGCGCTGTCGTACGGGTTCACCAACACCCTGTGGGCGATCCTCGCGGTCAGCCTGGTGATCTTCCTCACCGGCCTGCCGATCAGCTACTACGCCGCCCGCTCCGGCCTGGACATGGATCTGCTGACCCGCGGCGCCGGCTTCGGCTACATCGGCTCGACCATCACCTCGTTGATCTACGCCAGCTTCACCTTCCTGTTCTTCGCCCTCGAAGCGGCGATCATGGCGCTGGCCCTGGAGCTGTACTTCAACATCCCGCTGGCCCTGGCCTATGTGATCTGCTCGATCATCATCATTCCGCTGGTGGCCTACGGCATCACCCTGATCAACCGCCTGCAGATGTGGACGCAGCCCGTGTGGCTGTTCCTGCTGGTGCTGCCCTACGTGTTCGTCATCGCCAAGAACCCCGAAGCCCTATCGGACTGGACCAGCTTCGCCGGCCGCGAGGGCGAACCCGGCAGCTTCAACCTGCTGCATTTCGGCGCCGCCTGCACCGTCGCCCTGGCCCTGATCACGCAGATCGGCGAGCAGGTCGACTACCTGCGGTTTTTGCCGGAGAAAAACCGCGCCAACCGTGTGCGCTGGTGGACGGCGCTGCTGCTGGCCGGCCCCGGCTGGATAATCCCCGGCGCGCTGAAGATGCTCGCCGGCGCCTTCCTCGCCTTTCTCGCCCTGCAGCACGAAATCCCCATGGAACGCGCCGCCGAGCCGACGCAGATGTACCTGGTGGCCTTCAACTACGTGTTCGCCTCGCCGCAATGGGCACTGGCGGCCATGGTGCTGTTCGTCATCGTCAGTCAGGTGAAGATCAACGTCACCAACGCCTACGCCGGCTCGCTGGCCTGGTCGAATTTCTTCGCCCGCATCACCCACAGCCACCCCGGTCGCGTGGTGTGGCTGGTGTTCAACGTGGCCATCGCCCTGATGCTGATGGAGCTGGGCGTATTCGATGCGATCGAGGAAGTGCTCGGCCTCTACGCCAATATCGCCATCGCCTGGATCGGCGCGCTGGTGGCCGACCTGGTGATCAACAAGCCGCTGGGCCTGTCGCCGAAATACATCGAGTTCAAGCGCGCGCACCTCTACGACATCAACCCGGTGGGCGTCGGCGCCATGCTGATCGCCTCCCTGCTCTCGGTGCTCGCCCACGGCGGTCTGTTCGGCGCCCTGGCGCAGGCGGCCTCGCCAGCCGTGGCGCTGGGCTCGGCATTTCTGCTGGCGCCACTGCTGGCCTGGCTCACCGACGGGCGCTACTACATCGCCCGCGAACGCCAGCCGCACCTGCTCTACCCCTACACCGAAGTCGGCCAGGTGCAGTGCTGCCTGTGCAACAACCGCTTCGAAGAGCCGGACACCGCACACTGCCCGGCCTACGGTGCGCCCATCTGCTCACTGTGTTGCTCGCTCGACGCGCGCTGCGAGGACCGCTGCAAACCCAGAGCCCGCCTGAGCGATCAGCTCGACGACTTCATCGGCTGGCTCTTCCCGCGCGTTTCCATCCCGCGTCTGCACAGCCGCCTGGCGCAGTACCTGGGCCTGCTGAGTCTGCTGGTGCTGATGCTGTTCGGCGCGCTGGCGCTGATCTACAGCCAGGTCTCGCTGAGCCTGCTGACGCAGGAACCGGAAGTCCGCCAGACGCTCTACCAGGCTTTCCTCAAGGCCTTTCTGACCCTCTCGTTGTTCGCTGCCATGCTCGCCTGGTGGCTGGTACTGACCCGCGAAAGCCGCCGCGTGGCGCAGGAGGAGTCGGATCGGCAAACCCTGCTGCTGATGCAGGAGATCGAAGCCCACCGCAAGACCGACGAAGCCCTGCAGCAGGCCAAGGAAGCGGCGGAATCCGCCAACGCGGCGAAAAGCCGCTACGTCACCGGGCTGTCGCACGAATTGCGTACGCCGCTCAACAGCATCCTGGGCTACACCCAGATCCTGCAGCGTGACGCGGCCATGCCGAGCCAGCACCAGGATGCCCTGGCCACCATCCTGCGTAGCGGCTCGCACCTGCTGTCGCTGATCGATGGCCTGCTCGACGTGGCCAAGATCGAAGCCGGCAAACTGCACCTGGAACTGGCGGAAATTCCCTTCCCAGAATTCATCGACCAGATCGAACGCATGTTCACCCCGCAGGCAGCCGAGAAAGGCCTGCGCTTTCGCCTCGAATGCATCGGCCGCATGCCGGCGGTGGTGCGTGGCGACGAGAAACGCGTGCGGCAGATCCTGATCAACCTGTTGGGCAACGCCGTGCGCTTCACCGAGCGCGGCGAGGTGCGTCTGCGCGTGGGCTACATGCGCGAGACAGCGACCTTCGAGATCATCGACACCGGCATTGGCATCGCCCCGGAACAGATCGAACGGATCTTCCAGCCGTTCGAACGCGGCGACCTGATGCGCCAGGACAACGGTGTCGGCCTAGGCCTGACTATCACCCGCATGCTCACCTCATTGATGGGCGGCGAGCTCTCGGTGCACAGCGAACCTGACCAGGGCACGCGCTTCCAGGTCCGCCTGTTCCTCTCCGAAGTGCGTGTGCCGCAAGCGGTGGTACACGTCGAGCACGACATCACCGGCTACCAGGGGGAGCGCCGTCTGATTCTGGTAGTGGACGATCACCTCGAACATCGCCGCGTGCTCGCCGGCATGCTCGAACCGTTGGGCTTCGAGGTGATCCAGGCCGCCAGCGGCCAGGAGGCGATTCGCCAGGTGGCGCTGCACAACCCGGCGTTGATCCTGATGGACCTGTCCATGCCGCAAATGGATGGCTGGGAAACCAGTCGCCTGATTCGCCGCAACACACGCTGCCAGGCGCCGATCATTGTCATTTCCGCCAATGCGTTCACCGACGACCGCGAACGCAGCATCGCCGCTGACTGCGACGACTACCTGGCCAAACCGGTGTACACCCCACAGTTGCTCGAACGCATCCAGCACCAGCTCGGTCTGACCTGGCTGCGCCGCACTCAGGAGCAGTTGCCGCAGCCTGAAGCCATCACATTGCCGGGCAACGACGACCTACAGGCGCTGCGCGAACTGGGCGCCCTGGGTTACGTGCGCGGCATCCAGCAACGCCTGGACGATATCGACCAGCGCGACCCGGCCTGCGCGGGCTTCACCGCCGCCTTGCGCCTACTGGTGAAGAACTTCCAGCTCGATGAATTCAACCGCCAACTGAAGGAGGCCGAACATGAATGCGCCGCTCCACCAGCCTGAGTCGTGCTCGCCCGCCAGCCTGTCGGCCGAGCGCGGCATCATCCTCATCGTCGACGACACACCGGACAACCTCGCCCTGCTTTCCGACGCCCTCGACGATGCCGGCTACATGGTGCTGGTGGCGCTGGACGGCGCCAGCGCGCTGGGGCGCATCCAGCGGCGCAGGCCCGACCTGATACTGCTCGACGCGATGATGCCGGGGCTGGACGGTTTCGAGACCTGCCGGCGAATCAAGGCCGAGCCGAGCAGCGCCGATATCCCGGTGCTGTTCATGACTGCCCTGACCGACAGCGAGCACGTGGTGCAGGGCTTCGAGGCCGGCGGCATCGACTACGTGACCAAGCCGATCAACCCCGAGGAGGTGCTCGCCCGCGTCGCCTCGCACCTGCGTACCGCACGCATCCTGCAGGCCGCACGCGCGGCGTCGAAACCCGTCAGTCTCAGCCTCGACGACGCCCCGGCGCATGCCAAGCTATCGGCGCGCTTCCAGCTCACCGAGCGCGAGGTGCAAGTGCTGCGCTGGGTAGCCTGCGGCAAGACCAACCGCGATATCGGCGACATCCTCGGCCTCAGCCCGCGCACGGTGAACAAGCACCTGGAGCATGTCTACGTGAAGCTCGGCGTAGAAACCCGCACCGCCGCCACCTCGGTGGCGCTGGCGGCAATGAGTGAGCGGGGATGATATCCGTGTAGGGCGGGTGCAACCCGCCATTGCCGAACCGGCGGGTTTCACCCGCCCTACAGGATAAGTGAACGCCCGTAGGGTGCACCGTGCGCACCTGGGCAAAGATGCTGGTGCGCGTGGCACACCCTACGGACTGGTAATTGACTTAGAGTTGCAGCAACGCACCTGCTTCGGAGCCAGCATGTCCCATCCCAATATCGTCATCCTCACCGGCGCCGGTATATCCGCCGAGAGCGGCATTCGCACCTTCCGCGCCGCTGACGGCCTGTGGGAAGACCACCGCATCGAAGAGGTGGCCACGCCCGAAGGCTTCGCTCGCAACCCGTCACTGGTGCAACGTTTCTACGACATGCGCCGCGCCCAGTTGCGCGATCCGGCCATAGCCCCCAATGCCGGGCACCTGGCGCTGGCGGAGCTGGAGTCAGCCTGGCAGGGCGAGTTCCTGCTGGTCACGCAGAACGTCGACAACCTGCACGAACGCGCCGGCTCCAAACGCTTGCTGCATATGCACGGTGAGTTGCAGTCGATGCTGTGCAGCAACAGCCAACAGCGTTTTCCGCTACAGGATGACCTGCCGGTCAGCCAGGCATGCACCTGCTGCGGGCTGGTCGGTACACTGCGCCCGGATATCGTCTGGTTCGGCGAGATGCCCTATCACATGGAGCGTATTTACGACGCACTGGAGCAGTGCGAGCTGTTCGTCAGCATCGGTACCTCGGGTCATGTCTACCCGGCTGCCGGTTTCGTCGAACAGGCGCGTCATGCGGGCGCGCATACGCTGGAGATCAATCTGGAACCCAGTCAGGGCCATTCACTGTTCGCCGAGAAACGCTATGGCCCGGCTACCGAGCAGTTGCCGCGCTGGGTGACAGAGCTGTTGGCGGGTTGAGAGGGAACGTAGGGCGGGTGAAACCCGCCAATTGTCGAGCCGGCGGGTTGCACCCGCCCTACGCTTATCAGCTGACTGCCCCTCTCCCGCAAGCGGGAGAGGGGCGACGAGCACCTACTGCGCAGCGGCGTCAACAGGTGCCGCCGCTTCGGCTGGTACCTCCGGCTCCGGGCTGAACACGCCGTTGCTCCAGGCGTAATAGCCCAGCCCCAGCGCCAACAGCAGAGCGATGATCCAGGGCCATACCACCGGTTTGTTGGCATAGGGATCGCGCAGTGCACGGTCGCTGCCCTTGGGCAGTTCCGCCATCTGCGTCAGAGCAGTGCCGAAGGGAATGCTGATGCGCGCCTGGGCGTTCACCGCCCAGCCATTGCCGTCGAGGATCGGCCCCAGGCTGCGCCGGCGCAGCTTGAACCAGGCCAGCAGCATGGCCGGCCCGGAGATGGCCAGCAGCACGCAGAGAAACAGCAGCGGGATCTGCCACCAGACCAGTGACAGAATCCCCGTGACCACCGCGGCCAGCGCCGTGCCCAATGCGCCGACGGCGAGGCCGATAGCGGCGAAGATCCCGGCGAACTTGGCGATATCAAACGCCGGCGCCGGCGTCGCAGCAGGCGCGGCGCCGGTTTCGCCAACCTTGGCCGCGGCCTTGTTGACCATGTCGGCGTCGCGGCTGGCCGCCAGCTTCTGCACCTGATCGGACACCAGCTTGGAAACGCGTCGATACGGCGACCAGAACGCCTCGCGGATGCTGATGGCGTTCTGCACCACCTTGACCACAGTGGCATCCCAGTCGTTGCCGTCGCGGTCGTAGAACAGACCATGGCGACCGGCCTGCAGGTCGCCCTCGCTGCCGGCGGTCACCGCCACCACGATGTTCAGCGCCTCCTTGCCACGCACCGGTTCACCACGACGGGTGCAGGCGCAGTAGAGCAAAAAGCAGTCGCTGGCCGCCGCCACCTTGGCATGGGCCTCGACATCACCGACCTCAACCACCAGCTCGCAACTCTTGCCGTCGATATAGAGCACGCCAGCCTGGAACACGGCCTTTTCCTGCCGCGAATAAAAAGCCTGGAAAGACACGAAGTTGCGCAGCAGTCGGACCAGGCCATGACGCAGGCGAATCAGCTTGTCCAGCTCGACCAGCCCGTCCGCCGCTTCGGCCACGGTCTTGTCCTCTGCCACCAGCGCCAACAGGCGCGCTTCGGCGCCCTGCTCCACCAGTTCGAGAATACGTCCGCGCTCAAGTACCTCGGCAATCGCCACGCTCGGCGTCTCGGCGCGCCAGGCCAGGTAGTTGCCGCACAGCGCGACCAGGTGCTGCCACTGCTCGCGCGACAGGCTGTCCTGCTCGCCATACACCGGCACCACCACACGCAGGCGGAATTCATCAACGGCGTGCTGCCAGGCCGGGTTGAGGCCCTTGCTCAGTGGTAGCTCGTCACCGTGCTGCACAGTTGCCAGAGGCAGGCCCGCGACCTCGCCGGCATCTGCCAGCGACAGCGATGCCAGACGCACCAGCTCCTCTTCCCTGGCGTTCATCAGGGCGGCTGCACGCGGGTCGAACTCGGCCATGGCCACGCGGGTGAAGTAATCGTCGATCTTGGCACGCACGGCACTCAGCGCCTCGACCGCCGCCACCGTGCCTTCACCGAAAGCATCCAGTCCCTGCTCGGCGGCACGCGCATGCCAGGCATGCAGCTGACGCGCCTGATCGAAGAAGGCGGCGATCTGTTCGGCGCCGATGGCAGGCTCGCCACTGCGGTCGGTCTGCGCCCCCAGGCAGGCGATGATGTCGGTGATGGCGGCCTTGAGTTCGGCATCGTCGGTAAAGGTTGCCGGTACCAGGCCGTCGCCGTTGGCCTCATGCGGCGGGAACAGCTTCGCCAGATCAGCGGTATCGGCAGGCGTCAGGTTCTCACTATCGGGCCGGCCAAGCACACCCAGCAGGCGCTGTGCAGCCAAACGCAGGCGCACACCCACGGCATCGTCGGTGAGCGACGACAGCAGCAGCGGCCCCTCCTGGAACAGCACGGCCGGATCACGCAGGCGGGCCAGCGTCCAGTCGACCACATCGAGAATCTCCGGCGCGCGAATACGACCGTCATTGTTCAGGTCGATGTACTGCAGCATGCGCCGGTCCAGCTCCAGGTTGTTCACCGGGCAGGCCAGGCTGGCCCAGAGTTTCTGGTCCAGGCCGCGCAGGGCGGCGAGGTCGGCCGGGGTTTCCAGTTGCACCTGATCGAAGCCGCCGGCACGGAAGAAGCGCCAGCGATGCGCGAGAGCTTGAGTCATCTACAGAGGATCCTTTCTTTGTGGGGGCGACTGCGCCACGAAGCCAAAGGGGGCCATCGCAGCGTATCGGCGCACCGCCCCCTTCAACAGACTCCTACTTGTCCGGCGCTGTTCAACTCAGTGTAACCGAGGCAACGGACCCTGCGCTTATTGCGCCCCAACCGCCAGCGGCTGCGCCTCGGACTGCTTGATCAGCGCATAGAGCACGCCAGTGACCAGGCTGCCAGCGACGATGGCGAGCAGGTAGAGCAACGCGTGATTGATGGCGTTGGGAATCAGCAGCACGAACAGACCGCCGTGCGGCGCCATCAGCTTGCAGCCGAAGTACATCGACAGCGCGCCGGTCAGTGCGCCGCCGGCAATACTGGCCGGGATCACTCGCAGCGGGTCCTTGGCGGCGAACGGAATCGCCCCTTCGGAGATGAAGCACAGCCCCAGCACCCCGGCGGCCTTGCCAGCCTGACGTTCGCTCTGGGCGAACTTGCGCCGCGCCAGCACGGTGGCGATGGCCATGCCGATCGGCGGCACCATGCCGGCCGCCATGGTCGCGGCCATCGGCGCATAACTGCTCGAGGCCAGCAGGCCGACGGAGAAGGCATAGGCTGCCTTGTTGATCGGCCCGCCGAGATCGACGCACATCATGCCGCCGAGCAGCACACCGAGCAGGATTGCATTGGTGCTGCCCATGCCGTCGAGAAAGGCAGTGAGCCCCGCGAGCATGCCGGCCACCGGGCTGCCGACCAGGTAGATCATCACCAGGCCGGTGAACAGGCTGGCCACCAGCGGGATGATCAGAATCGGTTTGAGCGCCTCGACGCTGGCCGGCAGGCGCACCCAATGGGCGATGGCCTTGGCCGAATAGCCAGCGAGGAAACCGGCGACGATACCGCCGATAAAGCCGGCCCCCAGCGAACTGGCCAACAATCCACCGATCATCCCCGGTGCCAGGCCCGGGCGGTCGGCGATGGAATAGGCGATGTAGCCGGCCAGCAGCGGCACCATCAGCTGGAACGCGGTCTCGCCGCCGATCTTCATCAGCGCAGCGGCCAAGGTGCCCTCCTCCTTGAACGCCTCGATGCCGAAGACGAACGACAGGGCAATCAGCAGACCGCCGGCCACCACCATCGGCAGCATGTAGGACACGCCGGTGAGCAGGTGCTTGTAGGGGCCGGTTTTCTCGCCACTACTGGCGACGGCCTTGCCCTCGGCTGGCGCGGCTTCGCTCAGCGGTCGCGCCTCGCTGAGCGCCCGTTCGAGCGTCTTTTGCGGCTGTTTCAGTGCCACGCCGGTGCCACAGCGGTAGACCTTCTTGCCGGCGAAACGGCTGGTGTCCACCTCGATATCGGTGGCCAGCAGCACGGCATCGGCCGCTGCGATGGCGGCATCGTCGAGCAGGTTGCGCGCGCCGACCGAACCGCGGGTTTCCACCTGCAACTCGATGCCCATGCGCAGCGCCGCCTGCTGCAGGGCTTCGGCGGCCATGAAGGTGTGCGCCACGCCGGTGGGGCAGGCGGTCACTGCAACCAGTCGGCGACGGCCGCTTGGGACAGGCTCGCTACTTTCACCATAGGGCTGAGCGCGCTCGGCGGCGTCACGCAGAAAACGCTGTGGGTCGGCCAATGCCTCGGCCGGCGAAGCCTGAAACAGACGCTTGCCGGCAAAACGGGCCAGCGGCAGCTCACCGGTCTTGACCACCAGCACCCAGTCGGCGGCGGCGATCTGCGCTTCGCTCAATGGCGAACCAATCGCGCGCGCGTCATGCACCTCGACACGGGTTTGCCAGCCCAGACGCTCGGCGGCGGCCTGCAACAAGCGCGAACACAGCACGCTGGTGACCTGGCCATTGGGGCAGGCGGTGACGATCAACAGATTCATGGTGGGTGCCTCTTATTTTTCTAAAGGGTGCAATTGCACGGCCGCTTCGAAGCGGGCCAGTTGCTCGCGATCATGGATGCCGAAGCCGATCTGGGTGACTGCCTGCGCTGCCACCGCGGTGGCCAGGCGCAACGTACGCTCGGCCGGCCAGCCCTCGAGCAGGCCGTGCAGGCTGGCCGCCAGCAGCGAATCGCCGGCACCGACCGTGCTGGCGACCTCGACACGCGGCGGCGTGGCACGCAGGGCGATGTCCGGGCCATGCCAGTCGACACCGTCGGCACCACGCGACAGCAGCACGTGCTCGATACCCTGCGCACGCAGCGTCTGCACGGCGGCAGACAGGTCGCTGCCGCATACCTCGGCCAGCTCTTCTTCGTTGGGTTTGATCAGCCAGGGGGCGACGCCCAGCGCCGCCTGCAGGGCAGCACCACTGCTATCGACCGCCAGCGGTACGGCACTGGCCTTGATCCGCCGCAGCAGGCCGGCGAACCATTGCGGCGTCACCCCACGCGGCAGGCTGCCAGCCACCACCACGGCGTCATGCCCGGCGAGCAGCGGCTCCAGCTCAGCCTCCAGGCGCTCCAGGTGCTCAGCCTCGACCTGCGGGCCGGGGCCGTTGAGGTCGGTGATGCGACCATCGGCTTCGGCCAGCTTGATATTGCTGCGCGTCTCGCCCGGCACGCGGACGAACAGGTCGTGAAAACCGCGCTTGTGCATCAGACTCTCGAACGGTGCGGCATTGGCGCGGCCGAGAAAGCCGCCGACGCTCAGGCTGTGGCCAAGGTCGGCCAGCACCTGGGCGACGTTCAGGCCCTTGCCGGCGGCGTGGCTGCGCAGCTCATGGCAGCGGTTGATCGCGCCGGGCTGCAGGCGGTCGAGACGTAGGGTCAGATCCAGCGCCGGGTTCAGGGTCAGGGTCAGGATTCGGGCCATCAGTGCATCTCCGCCACCAGCGCGCGCACGGCGCTGGCACTGTCCAGGGTCAGGGCGCGGTCGGCCAGGGTTCGCGCCTGGCGGCTGTCCAGCTCGCGCACGCGCGCCTTGACCAGGGCAATCGAACGCAGCGTCACGCTCAGCTCGTCGACACCCAGGCCGACCAACAGCGGCACGGCCAGACGGTCACTGGCCAGTTCGCCGCAGATGCCGACCCACTTGCCCTGGGCATGGGCAGCGGTCACGGTCATCTCGATCAGGCGCAGCACGGCCGGGTGCAGGCCATCGGCCTGTGCCGACAACTGCGGATGGCCGCGGTCGATGGCCAGGCAGTATTGGGTCAGGTCATTGGTGCCGATGCTGAAGAAGTCCACCTCGCGCGCCAGCACCGGCGCCAACAACGCTGCCGAGGGCACTTCGATCATGATGCCGACCTGCAGGTCGCGTACTTCGATCTCTTCGCGCAGACGCTGCACCATGTCGCGTGCCGCACGCCACTCCTCCACCGAACCGACCATGGGGAACATGATCCGCAGCGGGCGACCATCGGCCGAGGCGAGCAAGGCGCGCAGCTGGGTTTCGAGAATCTCCGGACGCTGCAGGCTCAGGCGAATGCCACGCACACCGAGGAAGGGGTTCTCCTCAGCCGGCATCGGCCAGTACGGCAGCGGCTTGTCGCCGCCGACATCCAGCGTACGCACCACCAGCGGGCGCCCGGCGAGGGCATCAAGCACGCGCCGGTACTCGCGCTCCTGCGCGGCGTGATCCGGCGCCTGGGCATGCTCCATGAACACCAGCTCGGTGCGCAGCAGGCCCACCGCTTCCGCGCCCAGCTCCACCGCGTCGGCGGTTTCGCCGCTGGCACCGATATTGGCCGCCACTTCCACACGTACACCATCGCGCGTCTGCGCTTCGCTAAAGCGCTCGGCATGCGCCTGCTCGCGACGCTGCTGCGCCGTCTCACGCTCATGCAGCGCTTGGTCGCGCTCGGCCGCATCCGGGGCGATGCGCAGCAGGCCGCTGTCGCCATCGAGCAGCAGCGGCGTGCCTTGCGCCAGCGCCAGCACACCATCGCCGGCACCGACCACGGCGGGAATCCCCAGGGCGCGAGCGATGATCGCGCTGTGCGCGGTGGCGCCACCCTGCGCGGTCAGGATGCCGGCCACGCGCTGACGGTCGAGGCCAGCGACGTCCGACGGCACCACTTCAGCCATCACCAGGATGTACGGCTCGTTCGGCTCACTGGGCAGCTCTACGCCACACAGATGCGCCAGCACACGGTTGCCGATATCACGCAGGTCAGCCGCCCGTTCGGCCAGCAGCGGGTCATGCAGCGCCTCCTGACGCTTGGCCGCGGCCTCGACGTCGACCTGCCAGGCCGCTTCGGCGCTCGCGCCCTTGACCAGGCGGGCGTCAACGTCTTCACGCAGCGCTGGATCGGCGAGCATGGCCAGGTGAGCGCTGAAGATTTCCCGAATGCTCGCCACACCGGCGCCATCGACCAGACGCTGGATCTGCGCGGCGACAGCGGCCAGGGCTGAACCCAGTCGTGCACGCTCCTGCTCGACACCCTGGCCTTGCTCCTCGAAATCAAACGTCGGCGGCGTGCGCACCAGCGCCGGGCCGATGGCGATACCGGGCGAGGCACCGACCGCCTGCAGACGGCTACCGGCAACAGGGGCGACCGCTTCGACCGGTTCCAGTTGCGCCGCGACCTCAGGCAGCGCTTCGCTCAGCGGCTCGACCGTTTCGCCCAAACCACTTTCCAGTGCGGCGCGAATGGCCGGCAGCGCGCTGTCGGCAATCGCCGGTTCGGCGCTGAATTCGAGCATCTGACCACGCCGCGCGCCCAGCGCCAGCAGGCGGCTGAGGCTCTTGGCCGAGACCCCGGCGCCCGTATCGCCGAGCAGGCGCACACGGATTACCCCTGCAAAGCCCTGCGCCAGTTCGCTCAGCGCCTTGGCCGGGCGCGCGTGCAGACCATGGGCATTGAGCAGTGGCACGCTGAGGCTGGGCCAGTCCGGCGGCACTTCACCGCCCAACGCCTCGATCACCTGGCGGCTGTCGCTGGCTTCACTGAACGCCGCCGCGCGGCCACCGATCAGCACATCGCACAAACGCTCCAGCGCCTGACGGTGCGCCTCGCCCTGGCTGGCCAGGCAGAACAGACCGCGCAACGCCTCACCGCGAAAACTCAGCGGCTGCGCCGGGGTGACGAAAGCCAGGCCGGGCCGCTCGACACTGGCCTCGCTGTGCAGCCACCACAGGCCATCGCCCAGCGGCAGCGGCTCGCCACGGGCCAGCCCGAGGGCGAAGCCACTGCGTGCGCAGCCAGCCTGGCGCAACAGGCGCGCGCCCTGCCAGAGCAATTCGTCGAAGTCTTCGGCGGGCTGCGCCAGCGCCACCAGTTGACCGTCCAGTGCCAGCGCCTGCGGTGCGCCCTGCAGCAGTTCGAGTATCTGCGCCGGCTCGCGGGCTTCACGCAGCGCCTGGCTCAGGTCCCCCTCGCCGAGGGCACGGGTCAGCAGTTGCAGCAGGTGCAGGTGCTCGTCGGATTGGGCGGCAATGGCAATGGCCAGGTAGACCTGCTGGCCGTCGCCCCAGTCCACGCCCGCGGGGAACTGGATCAGGCTGACGCCGGTGCGCAGCACCTGATCGCGGGTCTGCGGCGTGCCATGGGGGATGGCGATGCCCTGGCCGAGAAAGGTCGAACCCTGGGCTTCGCGCGCCTGCAGGCCTTCGAGGTAAGCCGCAGTGGCCAGGCCGGCACTGGCCAGCGCATCGCCGAGCATGGCCAGGGCTTCGCCCTTGTTCGCCGCCGCCCGGCCCATCTGGATTTGGCTGGCATCGAGTTCGAGCATGGTGGTCTCCGGCTTGGATTCTTGTTCTGATTGAGAAGGGTGTTCACGGACTCGGCGCTCACTTACGCCACCCAAACACCTTCAAGACTAGCTGATGAATTGCACTGCTGAAACGTTTCATCAAACGTTGGCACCTTATCCGATAATGGGTAATCCTTGAAGCCCAGTCGTCGTCGAGTCGGTGTAGACTCGCCGCGCTCGCACGCTCGAAATCCTTTCCCTGCATGGTGCTGCGCCCGTGAAACTCAGCGACATCGCCCGCCTGGCCCAGGTCTCGGTGACCACCGCCAGCTACGTGATCAACGGCCAGGCCGAACGTCGGCGCATCAGCCCTGCGACCGTGGCCAGGGTCTTGGCCGTGGTCGAGGAGCATGGCTATCGCCCGGATCAGCAGGCCGCCAGCCTGCGCCGCGGGCAAAGCCGCTGCCTGGGTTTCATCCTGCCGGACCTGGAAAACCCCAGTTATGCGCGCCTGGCCAAGCTGCTCGAACAGAAGGCGCGCGCCGCCGGCTATCAGTTGCTGATCGCCAGTTCCGACGATGACCCGAGCAGCGAGCGGCAGTTGCTCGAGCTGTTCCGCTCACGCCGCTGCGAGGCGCTGATCGTCGCCAGCTGCCTGCCTGCGGACGATCCGCTGTATCCGGCCATCGTCGCCGCCGGCCTGCCGGTCGTGGCCGTGGACCGCGCGCTGTCGCCCATCCACATCCGCTCGGTGGTCAGCGACGACGAACAGGCCGGGCGCACCCTGACCGAAAGCCTGTTGACGCCCAAACCCCGGCATATCGCCCTGCTCGGCGCGCGCGCGGAGCTGGTCATCAGCCACGCGCGCGAACGCGGCTTCCGTTCGGCATTGAAAGGTTTCGACGGGCGCATCAGCGTCTATCACGGTGAGCTGTTCAGCCGTGCTTGCGGCTACCGACAGATGCAAACACTGCTGGAGGAAGTCGGCTCGCCGGATGCGCTGCTGACCACCGCCTACGTGCTGCTCGAAGGAGTGTTCGATGCGCTACGCGAACAGGGCAGCGAACAATGGCCTTCAGTGCGCCTGGCCACCTTCGGCGATACCCAGTTGCTGGATTTTCTGCCGCTGCGAGTCAATGCCATGAGCCAGCAGCACGAACGCATCGCCGAGCGCGTGCTGGCCTGGACACTGCGGGCGGTGGAACACAATGACTATCAGCCCGGCATCGAGGCCATCGGCCGCAGCTTCAAGGCCCGAGCCTGAATATTGGCCCTCGAGGCCGAGGCGGGTTGCACCCGCCCTACGCGCTGAGCGGATTACTGGCCGCCCTGAATTTTCTGCAGCAGCGGCGCGCACTGGCTCGGCTCATCGCCAGCGCTGGGTGCCACCAGCGCCAGCAAGCCGGCCGCCGGCGCCACCGCAACGCCCAGCGCTACCAGCCCAACACCACGCAGCGCCAGCGGCGTGGCCTGCACGCCTGGTGACGGCTCCTTGAACGTGCCGCGCACATACAGCGGCGAACGCAGGGAAAAGATACGAAAGCCCTTGGTCGCGGGCGTGATGGTGAAGTTCAGCCGCTCGTTGGCGAAGTTGGCACTGCCGTCGACCTTGATCACCGCATTGTCGGTGTCGATGACGAACAGCCGCGTGCTCATCAGCCCCTGCTTGATGCCGAGATCCGCTGCCGCGCAGTGGATCTTCACATCCTCGTCGCCGAACAGCCTGCCGACCAGGTAGTTGCCGACGTTCAGCCCGGCGATTTCCATCAGCCCGCGACTCACCGCGCCATCGTTGATCAGCATCTTCAACTCGCCATCTGCGCTGCCGAGCAAAGCGGCCACCGAGTTGCCACGGCCGCTGATGCGCGCATCGCCGTTGAGCTCACCGAGGCTGGTCTGCATCGGCGCGAAGGTGGGAAAAAGCTGCTTAAGCTTGAGATCACGCGCGCGCAGACGCATCTGCCCCTGTAGCGGCGTGGTCGCACCATTGAGGCGGATCTGCAAGTCGAGCACACCGCCGGCCATGCCGAAACGCAGTGGCTCCAGACTCAGCATGCCGTCATTGAGCACCACATGGGTGTCGAGATCGGTGATCGGTAACTGCTCACTGTGCACGATGCGCTTGCCGACGAAACGCACATCGGCGTCCATCGCGCGCCAGCGGTCGGTGCGAAACTCGGAAACGGGTAGCGCCTTGTTCGCCGGCTGCACGTCCCGTTCGCCACGCGCGCGCTTGTCCGCGCTGGAGTCGGCGCTGATCAGCGGCGCCAGGTCACTGAACAGCAGTTGGTTGGAGGTCAGCCTCCCCGACAGTTTCGGCCGTGGCTCGCGGGCCACGAACGTCAGGTCGCCATGGATATCGCTGTCACCGATCTGGCCGTTGAACCCGAGGTAGCGAAAGATCGCCCCGTCGGCGTCGTGCAGGTTGACCTGCAAGCGACCGTCGGTGCTGTATGGCGGGGTGTCAGGCAAGGTCACGCCGGTCAGCGGATACAGCTGACCGAGGCTGGCGCCGGACAGGCGCAAGCGCAGATCCAGAGCCCCCAGGTTCTGCGGATCGGTCAGGCTGCCGGCCAGCACGATACGGGTCGCGCCAATGCGCAGATCGGCCTGCAACGGGAACGGCTGCGACGCGTCATGCAGCGCCAGCAGACCACCGACCTTGCCGCTGCCGGTCAACGGCTGGCCACGGAAGCTGCCCTTGGTCTGCCAGGCGAAAGCGTAATCCTGAGCGCTGGCATTGCTCTCAGCCAGGCGCTCGGCCGCGCTCTTGCCGACGATATCGGTGAATGGGATAGGCTCGCCCAGCGGCTGGATAATCGCCTCCAGGCGGGTATTGCTGACCTTGTCGTCGACCTTCACCTGCCCCTTGTCGAAGCCGATGGTGCCGATATCCAGCGTCCAGGGGCTGGGCTGCTTGCTGTCGTCCGCCTCCTCCTTGCCCAGATCGAACACCCAGTTGGCCCGGCCATCGGCCAGGCGCTGCAGATCGGCGACCGGCGCTCCGAGTTCGATACTGGGAATGCTCACCGTTTTCCACAGCAGCGGCAGGGGCGACAGGCGCAAACGCACGCTGTCGAGACTGACGAAGGTATCGCCCTGCGCCCAGTCCGGGTTGCCCAGGCGCAACTGCTCGGCAGCAAAATGGGGCCAGGGTAGCCAGGCGCTCAAACCCTGCTGGTCGGCTTCACGCTGCCAGACCACGCGCAGATCGCCCTCGATGGCGAACGGCCGATTCAGGGCCGCAGAAACCTGTTCATTGATCAGCGGCCGCGCCCGATTCCAATCGAACAGCACCAGAAACAGCATCAACGCCGCCAGCAACAACAGGAAAACGGCGAACAATGCGCCTACAAACTTGCGTAAATGGCGCACCCAGCGACCTCCTTATTTCACTGCCCGAGTGAAACTCGTCCATGTCCATACGACTGAAAAGATTCGCCAACGCTCCCTTGCCCTGGCGTGAAAGGGGAAAATAGCCGATTCTGAACGCCCGCTGGTGAGCATACCGATGCGCCTGATCGACACCCATACGCACCTGGACTTCCCCGACTTCGACGCCGATCGCGACGAAGTACTCGCGCGCAGCCACGCGCTGGGCGTGCAGCGCATGGTGGTGCTGGGCGTCTACCAGGCCAACTGGCAGCGGTTGTGGCAGCTGGTCGAAGAGGATGAGGGCCTGTACGCAGCCTTCGGCCTGCATCCGGTCTATCTGGACGATCACCGCCCAGAGCATCTCGATGAGCTGCGCGACTGGCTGGGCAAACTGGCCGGGCACCGCAAGCTGTGCGCCGTCGGTGAGTTCGGCCTGGATTATTACCTGGAACACCTGGATCGGCAGCGCCAGCAAGCGCTGTTCGAAGCGCAGCTGCGACTGGCCGCCGAGTTCGAGTTACCGGTGCTGCTGCACGTGCGCCGTGCCCATGCCGCGACCATCGCCACACTCAAGCGTTTTCGCCTGGCACGCGGCGGCATTATCCACGCCTTCGCCGGTAGCCATGAGGAAGCACGCGAGTACATCAAGCTGGGCTTTCGCCTCGGTCTCGGCGGCGCCGCCACCTGGCCGCAGGCCAATCGCCTGCGCAAGGTGGTGGCGCAGCTGCCGTTGGAGAGCATCATGCTGGAAACCGACTCGCCGGACATGGCCCCGGCCATGCACCCCAACCAGCGCAACAGCCCGGAATACCTGTCTGACATCTGTGCCGAGCTGGCAGCGTTGCGTGGCGTTACGGCCGAAGAGCTGGCTACGGCCAGCAGCCGTAATGCGGATGAGTTGTTCGGCTGGGCATAGACCGCACAGATGGTCAGGCAAATCGCCCTTCACGACCGTCCGTAGGAGCCCCGCCTCGGGGCGCATGTTTCCAGACCGTGTCGCCCAGATTCGCGGCGGGGCGCCGCTCCTACAGGGCCAACGCGACGGCCGCGGGAATGCTGTGGGAGGGGCTTCAGCCGCGACGACTACAAAAGCATCGCCACTGAAGCGCCTCCCACGCAGCGATCAGACCCGGAATGCGCCGATCAACTGCTTGAGACGCGTAACCAGCTCGCTCAACTCGCGGCTGGCCTGCTCGGTCTGGCTGGCACCGGCAGCGGTACGCTCACCCGCGTGGTTGATCTCGACGATATTCTGGTCGATATCGTGCGCCACCGCCGTCTGCTGCTCGGCCGCCGCGGCGATCTGCTGGTTCTGATCGACGATCATGCCCACCGCACCGAGGATGTTCTCCAGGGCCTGCTGCACCTTGGCCGACTGGCTGACCGTACCATCCGCCATCTGGTGACTGGCGTTCATCGCCTTCACCGCCGCGCCCACACCGCCCTGCAGCTTGGCGATCATCGCCTCGATTTCCTCGGTGGACTGCTGCGTGCGCTTGGCCAGATTGCGCACCTCGTCAGCCACCACGGCGAAACCGCGACCCTGTTCACCAGCCCGCGCCGCCTCGATGGCAGCATTGAGCGCCAGCAGGTTGGTCTGCTCGGCGATACCCTTGATCACATCGAGCACCTGGCTGATCGCCGCACTGTCGCTGGCCAGTTGGTTGATCACCGCCACCGACTGGTCGATTTCACCGGCAAGACGCTGGATCGCACCGACCTGCTGCTCGACCAACGCGCGGCCACTGACCGTTTCCTGATTCACGCTCTGCGCGCTACCCACCGCTGCGGCGGCGCTGCGCGCCACATCCTGGGCAGTGGCGGACATCTGGTTCATCGCCGTGGCCACCTGCTCGATCTGTGCACGCTGACCAGCCACCGCCTGGTTGCTCTCGCCTGAAACCAGCTCGACGCGATCCGCCTGGCCACCGACCTCGCCCACCGTATGCCCGACGCGCTCGATCAGGTCATGGATACGCACCACGGTCTGGTTGAACACCTGCCCCAGCTCGCCCAGCTCGTCTCGGCTCTGTGCCTGGAAGTTGGCCGTCATATCGCCTGCGGCAACCCTATCCATCACCTTGCCCAGATTTTTCAGGGTAGAGCGGGTGGAAACGTAGAAGCCGCTGTAGAGGTAGACGATCAACAGGAACACCACCACCAACGCCACCACCAGCAACACCATCTGTGCACGGTTCTCGGTCAGCCGCTCACTCAACTGGCTATCGAGGAACGCCAGCAGACCGTCGTTGAAGGCGTAGGTCTTGGCCATTTCCTGGCTGACCTGATCGTAGAACTGCGCCCAGGGCGTATCCAGGCTGTCGGCGATGATCACCTGATCCTCGAACAGCACGCCGCTGTCCTTAAGACTCTGGCGACTGGCTTCGGCCAGGCTGCCCAGCCCATTCTGCGCCGCGACGTTACCGGCCAGTGCCTCTTGCAGATTCAGGCCGTACTCGGCATGCAACTTCTCCAACTGCAGCAGCAGGTCATCGAACTTGGTACTGGCCGCCGAATTGAGAAAACCCTGCCCCAGGGAATAGGCGCCGATGGCACGGCCTTGGCTGAGCACATTGGTGATCTGCGGGGTGACGTTGGTGATCAGCTCGGTGATCTGCCGCACCTGGCGTTGCGGGTCCTGGCTCAGCCCCGCCTGGCTGGCCACCAGCTTGATAAAGACCTGGGAGGAGCCCAGCAGCTTCTCGACGATGACGGTCTTGCTCTGCAAAGAGGTCTCGGCCTCTGCGCTTTTCAGCTCGGCCAGCAATTCGTCGCGCTTGGCAACAAACTCCGCTGCCTGCTCGGCATCGCCGGTCACCGGCTGCAGCCCTTGCAGGCCGGTATTGAGCGACTGCTGCAGTTGATCTATACGCCCTTCCAGATCCCCCGCCTGACCGGACTGACCGATCATCGAGTTGATCTGCACCAGATCGTTGAGGCTTTCAAGATCGCGGCGCAGCTGCAGGCTGCTGCCGAGTAGCTCGAGGCTTTCCAGGGCAGTCTGGGTGCCGACGAACTGACGATAGGAGTCGCGCACCAGATAGAAGTTGGTGACGAGCATGGGCAGGAAGAATAAAACGCTGATCAGGCTGAACTTCATGCCGAAGCTGAGGCGATTCATCAGCGCGATGGCCGGATACAACACGGTCTTCACTAGACGTCTCCAGTTGCCATTATTGTTATTGGTATAGCTCGAACGGCCGCAGAGCCTCTCACGGGCTGACAACGGCGTCCTGCGCAGCCCGACCTGTGGCGCGTGAATCTACGCGGCGAATACAGGCAGATAAAGTGACGAAAATCACCAAACAGGGTCGGCTACCGCCTCCTTATACCCCTTATCGACACGCGTCTCTGTAACTTAAGGTTAAATGCGCGCCCAGCGAATCCAGCTAAGGCCGTGTAGGAGCCCCGACTCGGAACGAATACTGTTTTGCCATTCGCCGCAGGGCGCAGCTCCTACAAAACCAGCACGACGAAACAGAGAGGCTCAGGCTCTCGATGGGCACTTCTAGATGAACAACACCCAGACCGCGTAACCGGCGTACCAGACCACCGCAGCACGAATCAGCAGTTGCCACAGCTGATCCAGGGTATTGACGCCTTCCTCGCCCATCACCGGCGGCGGCATCTCACCGGCCGCACGTCCGGCCTTGATCACCAGTTGCGCGGCAGAAATGTCCCAGCTCAGCAACTCATGCAGCAAAGCGCGGCTGACGGCGACGAAATTACCGACCAGCGCAAAACTGGAAGCCAGTACCCGCGCCGGCAGCCAATCGAAGGCGTGGCGCAGTTGCACGGCGCGCTCACGCAGAGCGGCTTGCTGTGCATGCTCGGCGCTCAAGGCCAACAGGCGATAAGCCAGCGCCGCCATGGGGCCGAGCAGCAGATACCAAAAGATAACGGCGAAAAAGCTTTGATAGGCCTGCCACAACAGATGCCCCTGAACCTGCTGCAACAGTTCGGTCCCCTCCTCCGGCTGCAGTGCCAGATCACGCTCGGCCACGTGGTAAGCCGCCTGACCGTCACCACGGCGCCAGGCATCGCGAAACGGCCCCAACGCTGCAAGCAGATCACCACGCCCCAGGCTGTAGATCAGTACCAGCAAATGCACTGGAAATGCCAGCCAGCCATATGCCAGCGGCTTGAGGATCAGCAACAGCAGACCCAGCGCCAACACCGGCAACAGCACCAGAATGGCCAGGCACAGCCATGGGGCCTGCTGCAAACCGCCTTGTTGCAGGCGCTGCAGTTGCGCCAACCAGGGGCCGTCCTGCTGGATGCGCAGACGCCAGGCAGAAAATTTCTCGACCCACAGCACCAGCAGAATCACCAGAAAACTCATTGCTACCTCTCCTTCAATTCGGCGTGTAGACGCGACCAGTCGAACGCTGCCCCCGGGTCGGTCTTGCGCCCAGGCGCGATATCGCTGTGGCCACGGATACGTTGCGTCGACAGCGCCGGGTAGGCGGCCAGCAACTGTCGCGTCAGCTCGACCAACCTGGCGTACTGAGCGTCGGTGTAGGGCTGATCATCCGTCCCTTCCAGCTCCACTCCTAGCGAAAAATCATTGCAGTTATCGCGCCCCTCGAACCAGGAAACCCCGGCATGCCAGGCACGATCGAGGCAGGAGACGAACTGCGTCAGCCCGCCATCACGCTCGATGAAGAAGTGCGCAGAAACCTGCAGGGACGCGATCTCGGCGAAGAAAGGATGCTCGTGCACGGGCAAGCGGTTCTGAAAGAACGCCTGCACCTTGCCGGTGCCGAACTGCCCAGGCGGCAGGCTGATGTTGTGCACCACCAGCAGAGATATCTCGCCACCGGGGCGAGCGTTGAAATTCGGCGATGGGCAGTGAGGGATGCCCTGAAACCAGCCAGTGGAAGGGTCGAGCTGCATGTGGCACTCCTGAACGTGTCACCACTCTAGAGCAGGTGGCTACGGCGGCCAAGCGCGAGGCCGCAACAGGATGTGCAAAGGCGGGAAAATCGAGGATCACGACATAGCCGCGCCTCGTGGCGAATCGATATCGAGCACGCCGCAGGATTTAACAGCTTCGCCCCGGGGCGAGGCGCCTACGAACCAGGCCGTTGCCAGGCGCGAAACGCTCCTGGCAACAATCAGCTGTGCTTGAGCTTGCGCAGATTGCCGATGACCGACTCCAGGGCGCGGTCGAACAGCAGCGCATCGTCAAGCAGGCGCACAGCGTTGCGGCGGAACTCCACCGCCAGAGCGTTGCGCGTCTTCTCCAACACCTTCATGCCGGTGCGATTGACAAACACGTACTTGCCAGTGGGTTTGATGATGGCCGCCAGCTTGCAACGCAGCTTGTGCTCTTCATCTTCCTGGATTTCCACCCAGCTACCCACACGCAAGCTATCTACCTGCAGCAGCGCCTCGTCGTCGTCCGGAAGCACCACGTCCGGCTCCTGCGGACGGGTCTGGCCCGGCGCGAGCAGAATGATCTCTTCGACCACCTCAACCATCGCCGGAGCGTCCTCGATCTCTTCAGCTGCCGGCAGCTCCAGCAGTGGCAACTCGATGCCGGCTTCGCTCGGATCGGTGTGCGCAGCATCCTCGGCAACGGCCGTCTCGGTTTCCGGGGTCGCGCGCTTGAAGCGCTGGAAGGCCTGCACATGCAGCACTTCCAATTGGCTGAAGAATTCGCTGGTAGAGAACGGATCGAACGCCGCACTGGCCATGCCTTCACGCAGCGCCTTGAGCAAGCCAGGCACCAGCTCCAGCAAACGCAGACGCGCCTCGGGATCCTCGTGCGGGGCGACGCTCCAGACCAGGTCATCCATGGTCTGCAGCGCAGCCTGCCATTCGTCCGACTCCACGCCATGCTTGAGACAGGTGAGCATCAGCACCTTGCTCCAGGCTTCCTGCAGCAACCGCACCACCACTTCCGGCAGGGTCTTGCCCAGTAGCCTCTCGTTCAGTGCATGTTCGACCTGGCGGCGGGCCAATTCGGCCTTGGCGCTGCCTTCCTCGGCGTCGCGGGTACGCTGCTCGAGCAGCTCACTGCGACGACGCTCATCGCCCGTGAACGCCATGAACTCGGCCAACAGCTCGGAGAAGATCGCCGGATCATCAACGAAATCGTTCAGCAGACGCTGGACCACCTGCTCGATCTTCTGATAGAGGCTGTCACGCTGCGCATCGTCCTGATCGACCCAACCCAGCGCAGCAGAGGCGATTTCGTTGAGCAAGCGGCGGGCCGGATGGCTGCCACGGCTGAAGAAGGTCTTGTCCAGCACTGCAACCTTGAGCATCGGAATCTGCAGACGACCGATCAGTGCCTTGAGCGAATCCGGCAGGGTGCGGTCATCGAGAATGAACTCGAACAGCATCGACACCAGATTGATCACATCTTCATCGACCTCGCCAACCACCCGCGCCTTGCCACTCTTGGCGCTGGCGCGCTCGAGCAATCGTTCGAGCTGGTCGCGAAGGTCGAAATCTTCGACGGTGACCTGCGCCGGGGCACGCTGCTGCATGTGCGATAGCAGGCGCATCAGGTCGCTGCTGGTGATCGGCATTGCATCGGCTGTCTGAGCCCGGCGTGGCATCGCCGTACCGCGCACTTGCGAGAGCAGATCCTGCAACGCACCGAACACTTCCTGCACACCCTGATCGGCGCCTTCGAGCAAGGGAATGCCTTCCTCGCCGGACGACTGAACATAAGTGGAAGCTGCCGGGCGCTGCTGACGGCGCGGCGGAGCGGACTTCAGCTCAGGCAACACGCCCGCGCTGACCAGCGCCTGATTGGCCTCGGCGTAAAGCATGTCGCAGCTGCCGAGCACGTACTTTTCGAACAGCTTGAGGATGATCAGCTTGACCTTGATCTCCACACCCAGGCTACTGCAGGCGTCGAGGAAGTATTCGCTGAGCAGGGTCGGGCCGAGCGGGTTGCTCTTGTCGTCCAGCTTCTTGCTGATCACCGCATTGAGGCGCGTGGTGAGATGGCCCAACGCAACAGCGTCTCGGCTCATCACCTTGGCCACCATGGCGTCCAGCGCCACGGTTTCTTCCAGCTCGTCGTTCTGTACCAGGCTCAGGCTGTCGAACGACACGGCATCCAGCGCTGGCTGTGGTTTACCGATTTCGTACTGATTGAGATTGGCGAAGGACTCGAACACCTTCTGCAGAAAGCCGCGCTCGATGTTCTTGCGCTTCAGCCGCAGGTCACGCATGGCTTCGAAGAAAGCATTCTGCTCGGCATTGCTGGTCGCCCGATCCGCCATCTCGAAGAGGGTATCGTCAGCATTGTCGAACAGACTCTGCAGGTTCTGCTTGAGCTGTTGCGCCGCTTTGTCACGCACCTGAATCAGCGCCACGGGCAGTCTTCCTACCGGCGAAGTTGGCGATTGCTCTGCGGTGGCCTTGTTCAGGTGCACCACATTCGCGTCGGTCTTCATTCTAGTCTCCCGCAGACTGCCCGAACTCGAGCTTCCTGGTCTGCACAGCGTCAACCGAGCGTCGTCCGTAACGTCAAAGGCCTGGCGTCAATAATGAAAAAAGTAAAGCCATTATAGGGAGGCTGCGCGCCATACCAAGCCAATTTTTCCCACAGACATGACCCAGATCACAGATAGCCACACACCACCTCCAGACGGTAGCCAATACACGACAGCCGTATCTCTACAGCCTAACGCTGACAGCCCTGTGACGCTGCCCCGCTGGTCGGGCCGCACAAGCCTTTTCTGATGCCGCACGCCGCAGCGAAATCCTTTGCCCTTCGATGGCTGCGAGCACACTCCAGCCCATTGCCCTGCCCCTGCCTGCCTCTATAATCGCCGCTCGTCTACACCGGAGCCGATCATGCCCAACCTGACCCTCGCCGACCTCAGCAGCGAAATCGAAGCCAACGTCCGCCGCGCCCTGGCCGAAGACATTGGCAGCGGCGACATCACGGCCCAGCTGATACCGGCCGAGCGCCTGGCCAGCGCCCGCGTAATCACACGTGAAGAGGCTGTGATTTGCGGCACCGCCTGGGTCGATGCGGTATTTCGTCAGCTAGACCCGCGCGTCGCAGTGCACTGGCAGGTGCAGGATGGCGACAAGGTCAGCGCCGACCAAACCCTGTTCCACCTCGAAGGCCCGGCCCGCGCCCTGCTCAGCGGCGAGCGCAGCGCCCTGAACTTCCTGCAGACCCTGTCTGCAGTCGCCACCCGCTGCCGCCACTATGCCGACCTGGTTGAAGGCACCCAGGTAAAACTGCTGGACACCCGCAAGACCCTACCCGGCCTGCGCCTGGCACAGAAGTACGCCGTAACCTGCGGCGGCTGCCACAACCACCGTATCGGTTTGTACGACGCCTTCCTTATAAAGGAAAACCACATCGCTGCCTGCGGAGGCATCGCCCAGGCCATCAACGCCGCCCACCAGATCGCCCCGGGCAAGCCGGTGGAAGTGGAAGTGGAAAGCCTGGAAGAACTGCGCGAAGCGCTGGAAGCGGGAGCGGATATCGTCATGCTCGACGAACTGTCACTGGAAGACATGCGCGAAGCCGTGAAACTTACCGCCGGCCGCGCCAAGCTCGAAGCTTCGGGCGGGATCAACGACAGCACCTTGCGCGTGATCGCCAAGACGGGTGTGGATTACATCTCGCTAGGGACGCTGACCAAGGATGTGAAAGCGGTGGATTTGTCGATGCGCCTGGCGCTGTAAGCCGCCGACTCACTGTAGGAGCCGCGCCTCGCGGCGAATCGCAGCCTCACCAAATCGCACTGGACTACAAACAATTCGCCCCGGGGCGGGGTTCCTACGGGTCAAACCGCACTTTAATCCTGCTGAGCATCCTTCAACAGAATGCTCATGGAATAATCGAGAAATTCATCCAGGTACCGGGTAATGACCGCCACGGTAATCGGTAGCTGCAGCGCTTGGTACTCATGAACTGCAATATTGCGATAGCCCACCATTCGCTTCAGCGCTTCAGCGCTTCAGCGCTTCAGCAAGAGCATTGTCAATCCAACCACCTGCGGCCAGTAATGCAAACACATCACGTGCGCTCTGCGGAATACCGAGACGCTCGCACCGAATCAAATGCTGCCCCATATCCAGAGCTGCCTCACAAGCGCGCAGGATATTCAGAATGGCCGCATCCTGCCGAGTAAAGTCCTCTGCAAAACTCGCCGGGTCGCGCTCATACTCCTCACGCGCACGCCTGACGCAACGCTCGATGCTTGCGGCCTTGTTCAACAACACATCATCGGCCATACACCCGCCCATCTCGCTCGATATCCCGCAACAGAGGAGCCCTGGCCCGATCCAGCTCGAGCTTCTCGCTCAACACAGCGCACTCGAACAAACCAGCCTCATCTCCTGGCACAGCCCACCAGCGCTCGCCATTCACCAACACCTGCTGCTGCATCACGGTGGAAGCCCTGCGCAAATCCAGCAGATCAACCGGACAACCCGCAATATCGGCAGCCTCGCTGGCAATCTCCCAAAGCACCAGTGGATCAACATAGCCTTTTACCAATACAGCCAGATCGAGATCACTGCCTTCGCCTGCCGTACCTTGGACACGACTGCCAAAGGCATAGACAGCCAGCAAACCATCTGATCTTGAACGCAATAGCCCGACCAGAGCCTCCTCATCCATAGCCTGCCTCCGCTTATATGCTCAGGAGTGTATCGCAACCACGACGCCCTCCACCAAACTCTAAAAGCTCGCGCCAGCGGCGGCATCGCCCAGGCCATCAACGCCGCCCACCAGATCGCCCCGGGCAAGCCGGTGGAAGTGGAAAGCCTGGAAGAACTGCGCGAAGCGCTGGAGGCCGGCACCGATATCGTCATGCTCGACGAACTGTCACTGGAGGATATGCGCGAAGCCGTAAGACTCACCGCCGGCCGCGCCGAGTTAGAGGTCTTGGGCGGGATCAATGACAGCACCTTGCGCGTGATCGCGGAAACCGGTGTGGATTACATCTCGCTAGGGACGCTGACCATGGATGTGAAGGCGGTGGATTTGTCGATGCGCTTGGCCTTGTAAGCCACCGACCCAATGTAGGAGCCGCGCCTCGCGGCGAATCGCAGCCTCACCGAAATCGCGCTGGACTACAAAAAATTCGCCCTGAGGCGGGGCTCCTACAATTTCAGGACAGCTGAAGTCCGTCCAGCAGGATGGATCAACGAAGCGTAATCCGCCGCTACGGCCCCCACACATCCAGCCCAAAATAAAAATACATCACAGGGTGGCACAGAGCGAGGCTATCGGCACCACCACCAGTCTGACTGGTAAACGATGGAAGCGCCTTTGGCAATTCCACCCTACGAATCAGCTACCGAGATATCCAGCGAAGGACTTACTGACACCCCGACGGCATATAGGATGCTTTCCAAGCGCCCGCCCCCGACTCATCGACATCACAACTCCAAGTGCCGTTAGACGATCGCTGGATAGAAACCCTGGTCCCCGCGACAACGGCACTTGCATTCCCTCCCACAGTCACCTCCAGCGAGCCAGAACCATCTGCGAGGAAGGCCGCTATATCAACAACCGCAGTGGTTGTAATGTTTGATTGTGTATACCCAAGCTCATCATTGGTTACCACATGAATACCTTTTGCCAGCCTTTCCTCCACCAAAGACTTGTAAGACGAAACTTCGGCATAAGCACGATGTACCTGAGTTCTGGCAACATAGTCTTGGTAGAGTGGGAATGCAATAGCCGCCAAAACACCCACAATTGCCACTACAATCATTAGCTCTATAAGCGTAAATCCTCTACTACAACTCATATGCCACCTCGCCGCTTACACATCGAAAAAAGCTCTCCAAATAGAGCGTCTTATCGCAATTCCATTATAGACCACGACCATATTTAAACTCATTAATCATATTATCATCGGTAATTACCTCCAAGGATCGCCCCTCACCGACCTCATCCTCTGCAACCGAGGAAAATGGGACTCTCAGCATCTGGAGGACCGCTTGCCGATGCCTAGAATTCTCAATATCCAAAAGATACCCTTCATTCAGGCGCAGAGAAAATGGTCTCAACACATATTCCGACTTTAAACTTCGAAAATCACGATCAGAGGCATAAATAAAATTACCCCAACGATAAGCAAACGGAAATACTTGCGATGCAGTGTAAAAAGCATCACCCGAGCCAGTGGCATTGAAAGCAATCATCCCCCCCGGAGCCAAATGAGATCTAGCCATTCCCATGAACTCCCGAGAAAGCAAATTAGTGCTATGAGCACGCCAGTGGAAACTGGTATTCATTACGATAAGATCGAATTTTTTATCAGGGTGCCTTTTCAGCCACCTGCGCCCATCATCAATATTAATATTAATCCTAGAATCCTCGAGCAACGGTGCCACATCTGAATAACGAGATATAAGTTCAAGATAACCTGGATTTATTTCTACAACATCTATCGACTCGACCTCAGGCATAGCCGAAACAACACGAGCCCAAGCACCAGTACTAAGCCCAATAACAAGCACCTTACGAGGCGCCTCATTCAAAACCGACAGAATAT
>JAESFJ010000220.1_pt1:5000-38988 | contig 38988 bp, 36 predicted proteins | sample 9266161 | NCBI WGS metagenome assembly JAESFJ01 (sample SAMN14506165, study PRJNA617096) | algae metagenome | isolation source: Calothrix sp. FI2-JRJ7 and co-occurring heterotrophs from granitic desert soil | place: USA: Red Pass Lake area, Fort Irwin, California | collected 2000-06-01
TGCAATGGCATAAGCCTGCCTGACTGCGAGACTGACAAGTCGAGCAGAGACGAAAGTCGGTCATAGTGATCCGGTGGTCCCGCGTGGAAGGGCCATCGCTCAACGAATAAAAGGTACGCTGGGGATAACAGGCTGATAATGCCCAAGAGTCCATATCGACGGCATTGTTTGGCACCTCGATGTCGGCTCATCACATCCTGGGGCTGGAGCAGGTCCCAAGGGTATGGCTGTTCGCCATTTAAAGTGGTACGTGAGCTGGGTTCAGAACGTCGTGAGACAGTTCGGTCCCTATCTGCCGTGGGTGTAGGAATATTGAGAAGAGCTGACCCTAGTACGAGAGGACCGGGTTGGACGAACCTCTGGTGGACCTGTTGTGGCGCCAGCCGCATTGCAGGGTAGCTAAGTTCGGACGGGATAACTGCTGAAAGCATCTAAGCAGGAAGCCTCCTTCAAAACGAGTATTCCCTTGAGAGCCGTGGAAGACCACCACGTCGATAGGCCGGGTGTGGAAGCGCAGCAATGTGTGAAGCTTACCGGTACTAATAGCTCGATTGGCTTGATCGTTCTCATTAATCTATGTCCGCATAGTCGAGATGATCGGTTAGAAATACACCAGCCAGGGCTCCTTGCATGGGAGAGCACCTGGCCAAAACAGACAAATATTAACCAGACTTCACCGTTTATGTTTTTCGCTGACCTTGTGGTTCTTGCGAGGAGCCCAAGACCCGATCCCATCCCGAACTCGACCGTCAAATTCCTCCGCGCCAATGGTACTAAGTCTCAAGGCTTGGGAGAGTAGGTCACTGCAAGGTCTGCCAAAAACATAAACGTCTCAAAAACGATACTCGAAACAACAAAACCCCCGTAGCGAAAGCTGCGGGGGTTTTTGCGTTCAAGAGGAGAGGTGGGTCGCCTTAGAAATGGAGAAGCCGCATTACCGGTGCCATCTTAGATCAAACCTATGGAGTGGACCCCGTTTCACCGGACAGTCGGCGGTTGGGTTTAGGCACTGAGGCGCAGGAACTCGCGTGGTAAGCGAAACTTGAGCCCAGTGTGCGGATGGACCTCGCAGTAATCAGTAATCGTCGAACCATTCGGGCAGCAAGGCCAGGATGGTGTCGGCGTCTGGGAGGATAGCTGTTGAGGCATAGTCCCTTTTCAAGGTTTTGACGAAGGCCTCGGACATGCCGTTGCTCTGTGGGCTTCGGACCGGAGTGAAGAGTAGGTGGATGCCCAGGGCTGCGGCCACCTGTGCGGTCTGCCTGGCGATATAGGCACTGCCATTATCCGAGAGCCATTCGAGCCGGTGTGGGACCTTGACGGTCCGGAAGCGGCGTTCAACGCCCGCGATCATCAAATCGCAGACCATCTCGGAGGAGATGCCGGCATTGGCCACTGCCGACCTTGCGATGATCTCTCGATCGCAGGCTCGAGACGATCGGAGCACCAGCGGATATTGGAGCGCATGGCAACGACGACACCCTCGTGAGTCCGTGTTAGGCGTAGAGCGGTATGCTTTTAAAGGGCGAGCCCGTTCTGCTGCATGACCCTGAGAACCCGCTTAGTGTTGACGGTAGGTTTTCCCTCCTTGCGCCACTGCCGGTTGAGCAATGCTGTCACGCGGCGATAGCCATAGGTGGGTCGCTGGTCGATGATCGGACGTAGTTCGGCAACAAGAGAAACATCCTCGGGCTTGCGATAAGAGCCTCTACGCCTTGAAGGTTTGCTGGCGCGCTCGATCAGGTTGGACCTGGAGACGCCAAGCGTTTTTGCAATGGCGCTCATTGGGTATCGTCCTCGGGATTGCTCCACGAGAGCAAGGGCGAGGTCCGTTTTTTCGGCGCGCAAGATCCAGGGCCTCCTTAGGATCTCTGCTTCCATGGTTTTCCTGCCCAGCATACGCTCGAGGTCGCGCACGCGCTTCTCTAGGTCGCGAACCTGGGAGGCGTCGACAACATCTTCGTCGGCATGAACGGCCGCGTGGCCGCCTTCGAGCATGCGGCGCTTCCAGGCCTAGAGCTGGGAGGGGAAAATGCCGGCTTGGCGGGCGACATAGGAAATGCTCATGCCCGGCTGCATGGCTTCCTCCACAAGCCCAACCTTCTCGGCAATGGACCAGGGCCGGCGGCGCTGCACGGAGGTGATGACTTCGACACGTCGTAACGGCTCGTCGTAACTCTTGGACATAGTCGTATTCATAGGCTCATGCCAATGCCTTATCGGCTATGCCGACTGTCCGTCACAATGGGGCGCGCTCCAACCTAGCAGTTAAGTTTTAGTCAAACCGTTGGTCAGGTGCCTTTAACAGCTCAAGAGTCTTCTGAAACCTGTTCTCCGAATGCCATCGAAGACAATTAGGATCTGGCCATTTTCTAGGGTTTAGTGGAAAGCGTATCTGTTTGCGTCCTTTAAGAAGGGACATTAAGCTGTGCGGAGCACCTGGGGCAGTTACAATCTCACCCGCCGACCGAATACCGAACCAGCCTTTATCGATGCACCAATGAACAGTTCGGATGGCGGGCATAACGTTGCTTATGGTATCTGGGCCGCCTTCTCCAAACGCCCAAAGGTGACACACTTCAACCTCGTACCCCAGACCACCCGGCGCGGCGATTGTTATGTTGGTTACGGAACACGCAGGTCCGTACTCTTCTAAAGCCTGGTATCGTAATTGAGCATCACGCGCTTGGCGAGCCTGACGTGTGGCAGGATCTGCAAACCACTTGTGGTCGAATTGAGCCAGAGCTCCGAATGCCGTTAAAGGTGCTGCGTCTAATTCGCTTAAGCCTAACCGCAAACCTCCTAGCTGTTCTATAATACCAAGGTAAGCGATGGGTATTAAGCGGAAGCCAGGAGCGAATCGTCGATAGATCCAGTCCTCATCAACAATCTGGTTCGTCGCTTTGAGGTATTGCCTTGCCGACACAGGTTCAGGAAAAGAACGAATGTGGGATACGGCTACATACATGAATTGTGGATTGTCGAAGTCTGGGCAAAAGTCGATTAGACGCCCAACGGCGTAAAATCCTGATGGTTTGACGTCTCTGGGGTGATAAAGGAGCACATCTCGCTGGAAGGCACGATGGACACTCGCATCTGCCGCTCGTGCTACCCTAATGTACTTCACCGAGCTTCCAAAGTCATACCTGACGTTGATGATAGCGCTGACCATAATTTAATTCCGGACTGTAACCGCTAGGCCTTCATTCGTCTTGACCACACTTTTATGTAGGCAGTCTCCAACAAGCTGTTCATCTGGTCGTAGGTTGGAGTTAAACAGTTGCGCCTGCTAGTCTCTCGTATGTTTTGACCGGTACCTTGTCAGCGCCTTGCACCGGGCACAATCCAGCTTTAGGACGGCGCCCAGTCGTGCTTCAGCCGGATAACACCATGGTAAAAGTTTTTGCGTTCTTGTTGTTCTTCGCAACTTCGTTCGCAGCCCAGGCGCAAACGCCACCCCCCTCTGCTACTCCCGAGCTGTCCTCGGCTGAAGCCGGCGTAGACCAGCTTGTCCAGATTTTGGAAAATGACGAGGCACGTGCGACCCTCATCCAGCGACTGCAGCAGACGGCGGGCGAGGGGGAGGTTCAGGAAGCGGTTGACGCAGAACCTGATCTGAGCCTAGCGCGGCAGCTGTCGCAGTATACGCAAGCGGCGGCGGAGAGCACCGCAGCGACCTTTGTCTCCCTTGGGCGTGTATTCCGTGACATTCAGCGGGGCCTCACCAATACGGAAGGCGCCGAGGTGCGGGTATTTCTCGACCTAGCTGCTAATCTGGTACTGGTCGGCGTTACGATGTTCGGCAGCCTGCTGCTGCTACGTCTCATCGTTTTCCGGGTGGAAAGTAGGATTGGCCGTGGCGTAGAAGGAAAGAAGTGGCTGCTCCGGACAATAGGGGCACTGACGGCCATGTTGTTTCATGCTCTCTCCGTTGTGCTGGCTTGGGGCAGCGGCTATCTCGTGGCGCTGCTCTTTGTGGCGTCAAGTTCAGGACGCATGCAGCCTGGGCAGTTGCTGCTGCTCAACGCGTTTCTCCTTGTCGAGCTGACCAAGGTCGCTGCACGTTTCGTGTTGTCGCCTCAGGTTGGAGTTCTGCGGCTGATACCGGTAACGGATGAGAATGCGCGTTACTGGTCCTTCTGGTTAGCGCGTATCGTTGCGCTGATTGGCTACACGTTCATGTTTGTTTCGCCGCTTGTGGCGAGTAATCTCGATCGGGGTCTTGCATCGGCTGTACAGGTGGTGGTGATGGCGACCGCCGTTGTCATAGGCATCATTGTCGTGCTGCAAAACAAGCAAGACGTGCGACTTTGGCTTACGGGGCTATCGGCCCGGCGCAATAACGATGGTTATGGGCAGCTGCTGTTGTTGATCGGGCGATACTGGCATGTGTTCGCCATCACTTATCTAGTGGCCTTGCTGATCGTCTGGTTCGCCAATCCAAATCGTGCATTGCCATTCATGCTCGGCGCGACGGTGCAGTCCCTTGTCGCCGTGCTCGTGGGAACACTGCTGTTCAAATTCATCGCCCGCTTCGTTAGCCAAGACCTCCACATGCCAGGGGGCATCAAGGAACGGCTGCCATTGCTCGAAACGCGGCTGCAAAGCTTCGTACCGGCCGTGCTGCAAGTTGTTCGATGGGCCATTGTTGCAGGGGTCGTGCTCGCTGTGCTGCAGGCTTGGCACCTGTTTAACTTTGCGGCCTGGATCAACAGCGACGATGGCCAGGCTATGGCTGGTTCGATTTTTTCAGCCGTGCTGATTGTGGTGATCGCGTTTGGCGTCCACGTCGCCATGTCATCCTGGATCGAATATCGACTGAATCCTGATTTCGGCAAGGTGCCTAGTGCGCGAGAAAAGACCCTGCTTGGATTATTCAAGAACGCTTTCACCATCGCCCTGATGGTGTTCGGGATTATGCTCGCCTTGGCGCAGATTGGGGTAAACATCGCACCATTACTAGCAGGGGCGGGTGTTATCGGACTTGCCATCGGGTTCGGGGCGCAGAAGCTGGTGGAGGACATCATCAATGGCATCTTCATCCAACTCGAGAATATCATGAATGAAGGTGATGTCGTTGCCGTGGGGGACAAAACCGGGGTTGTCGAGAAGCTGACCATCCGCTCTGTCACTATTCGCGATCTGAGTGGCACTGTGCATCTGATCCCATTTTCGTCCGTGGCGCAGGTGTCCAACATGGTGCGTGGCTTTTCCTTTCACGTTGCGGAGATCGGCGTTGCCTATGAGAGCGATATCAGTGCGGTCAAGGTCGCGATGCGGGACGCATTTGACCAACTCATGCAGACTGAGCACAAGGAAGAGATCCTGGACGAGCTCGACATGCAAGGTGTTATCGCCTTTGCCGACTCTGCCATAACGGTTCGTGCCCGCATCAAGACCCTGCCGGGCAAGCACTGGAGCACGGGACGCGCCTATAGCGAAATCCTCAAGCGCGTGTTTGACGAGCGCGGTATTGAGATCCCATATCCTCACGTCACCTATGTGGCCGCGCCTGAGCGCAAAACAACCGAGCCGCCGTTGCCCTTGCCAGTACCGGTTACGTGATCGTGACGAGCCTTTGCCTTAAGCCGATCTTAATTTGATCGGTTAAGAATTAGGCATGGCGGTCGTTGCGGCAACATGAATGCCAGACTGATCGCTCCTGTCTGGGAATGTAGAGGCTCATGATGACCGTTCTGCCAGGCGCGGCTTTGCGCCCCTTTTCACGTTTCATGGCAGTTGCTCTCGCCAGCGCCATGGCGTTAAGTAGCGTTGTCGAGGTTCATGCCAACAGCGCGGATTTCGTGCGCGGGCTCTGGCCAATGGCCGAGCAGCGCGGCGTCAGCCGCTCAGCGTTCGAGGCGGCGTTTTCTGGTTATAGCTATTTGCCCAAAGTCATGGAGTTGACCGGCAAGCAGCCAGAGTTCCGGCAGACAGTGCAGCAATATGTCGACAAGCGGGTGACCGCCGCGCAGACCAACAAGGGACAGGTCATGCGTGGGGAATGGGCGCAGACCCTGGCCGGCTCGGAGCAGCGCTGGGGCGTACAGCCCGAGATTGTGCTGGCGATCTGGGGCATGGAGACCAATTTTGGGGGCTTCATGGGCGGCGAGAACACTATCCATGCGCTCGCGACCTTGACCGAAGGTGGATATCGTCCGGACTTCTTTCGCGAGGAATTGCTCACGGCGCTGCGGATCGTGTCCGATGGACATGTGAGCCCGCGCAACATGGTAGGTTCATGGGCCGGTGCCATGGGCCACACACAGTTCATGCCGACGAGCTTCATGGCTTATGCCGTCGACTACAATGGTGATGGCCGCAAGGACATCTGGAATTCCGTGCAGGATGCGCTGGGGTCCACGGCTAATTATCTCAACAGGCATGGCTGGCGCCCGGGAGAGACCTGGGGCTATGAGGTCAAGCTGCCGCAGGGCTTTGATTTTGCCAGTGCCCGGCAAATGGAACGGGCGCCGCTGGGCCAGTGGGCATCGATGGGGATCCAGCGTGTTTCCGGACGGGCCTTTCCACGTCCGAGCGACACGGGGCGGCTCTACCTGCCAGCAGGTGCTGCAGGCCCGGCTTTCCTACTGTTGCCGAACTTCGATGTGATCAAGAGATACAACAATTCCGACAGCTACGCGCTGGCAGTCGGGCATCTGGCAGACCGCATCCTTGGCGGGGGCGGGTTCGCAGCGCCATGGCCGGCCGGTGACTATGCGTTGACCGTCGCACAGCGTGCGGAGTTGCAGACGTTGCTGAACAGTGTCGGCTACGATGTCGGTGCTGCCGATGGTGTGATCGGGCCCAGGACGCGTGCTGCTGTGCTTGCTTACCAGTCTCGTGTAGGTCTGCCGGCCGATGGCCACATCTCTGGTCGGCTGTTAGAAAGATTGAAGAATTAACCTTTCGTTAACCACTTGGTAGCACCCTTAGGGAGCTTAAGTAGAGGGCAGGTCAGTCTCGGACATTGAGGCGCCTGCCCTCGCCCATTCAGAGGAACATGCCACAAATAGCCCGGCTTTGCGGGCTAGGCAGTTACCCTCCCAAATTCAAGAATTACATCGCCATGCTTGTTATGACTTCGCTGACGCGACGCTTCCTTCTTTTGCTGCTGGTAGCGTTTGCGCTCCTTCCAGTGCCTTCCTTTGCCATCTCGGTGATGGACCCATTCAACCTGCCGGCGTCGATGGACGGGGGCACGGTGAAGGTGGGAGATGGTGTGGCCTATGCCGATGGCTCCCGCCACAAGCTTGATGTGTATGCGCCCGAAGCACGGGGCGTTGCGGCGCCAGTGGTGTTCTTTATCTATGGCGGTGGTTGGAACAGGGGCCAGCGCAGCGACTACCAGTTCGTTGGCCGAGCCTTGGCCGCCCGCGGTTTTGTTGTGGTGATTGCTGATTACCGGCTTGTGCCGGAAGTGCGCTATCCGCAGTTTCTGGAAGACAGCGCTCGAGCACTCGGATGGGTGCAGGACAACATCGCTCAATATGGCGGCGACCCTAACCGGCTGTTTCTGGCCGGGCATTCGGCCGGCGCTTATAATGCGGTCATGCTGTCGCTCGATCCTTCGTTTTTGCGGGAATACGGGGTGACCATGCCTATATTGGGCGTGGCCGCTTTGTCAGGCCCATATGATTTCTATCCATTCGAATATGGCGAGGTCCGCGAAGCCTTTGGCAATGCGCCAAACCCGGAAGGGACCCAGCCGATCAATCTTGTGACCAGTGACAGTCCGCCCATGTATCTGGCGACAGGCACGACTGACCCGATTGTGCGAATGCAGAATACCGAGCGGTTTGCTCAGAAGCTTAAGAGCAATGGGGTCTGGGTGACGACGCGGTATTATGAAGGTTTTGGGCATATGGAGCCGGTGATCGCCATGGGCTCGCTTTGGCGCTGGCGCATGCCCGTGCTGGACGACATGGTGGCGTTCTTCCAAATGTTCGGCGCCTTCCCCAGTGGCGTGCCCTATGTCGCGGTGGTGCCCAATGCGCCCGAGCAATTGCCGGAGGCCATCGCGCCGATGGATCAGATCGTGCAGCAGATGAACGCGATGTTCCAGCCGATCGAGCAGTAAACGTGCGATTGGGCATGACCAGGTAGCCGGCTCCGATCAAGTCGGAGCCGGATGAGGGTTGAAGCGGCTCTGGCGAGGCGTAGCCTCGGGAGTAAAGGTTGCGCAAAAGGTGAGGCTAAACCTCGCCAGAGCAACAGGCCTATCGTTTCGACGGCTTGGTGATGCGAACAAACCTGCCCGCAGCGCGCGACAGCCGCTCCATCGGTGCTGAAGCCGATGGTTTGGCTTGGATGGCTGGTTCAGCCGCCATCCAGTCGCCTCGTGCCCCCGGCTTTAAGGTGGGCTCACGAAACCGGCGGGATCAGAAACGGGCGACCCCGTTCCGCCTGCCTCGCATTCCGATCACTCGTCATGACCGCGCTTCGGAATGCGATGGCCGTAGCATAGGGGCATGCGGACGTGCGGGGATAAGCTGAACAGATTGGATCGTTGAGCGATGGTCAGCTGTCGCTGTCCAGCCTGATCTAGACCGCTTCTATGCGCACCGCGTCGGCGGAGCGCGTCGACGGTCCGTGGAAGACGGCCTCGATATTGTTCCCGTCGGGATCTAGGACAAAAGCGCCGTAATAGCCGGGATGATAGGGCCGCTCGCCCGGCGCCCCATTGTCCTTGCCGCCAGCCGCCATCGCTGCAGCGTAGACAGCATCGACCATTGCCCGGTCCTTGGCCTGGAACGCCAGATGCACATGCGTCGGCGGGGTGTCAGGGCCGGCGGCATCGACATAGAGCTCGTCGAGCTGGAACGAGTTGTCGCTGCTATGCGCAATCTTGAGGCCCAGTACGGCAAAGACCGCTTCATAGAATTTGCGTGTCTTGAGGAAGTCCTTGGCTCGCAGATGCACATGGTCGATCAGGCGGCCGGTGTAGTAGGTCATGATGTCCTCCTCTGCCAGGAGGCAAAACAAAGCTGCCCGGAACGGGTTCCGGGCAGCTTATGATTCAGGATGGCATCTTATTCGGCTTCGTTGGCCGGGGCGGCATTGAGCAGGCCATAGCGCTCTTCGCCGATCTTGCCGAGTAGGTCCAGCTGGGTTTCGAGAAAGTCGATATGACCTTCCTCGTCGGTCAGCAATTCGTCGAACAGTTGCTTGGAAACATGGTCATGCAATTGCGAGCAGAGTTCGCGGCTGTTCCGGTAAGCCTCGCGGGCCTCGTACTCGCCAGCAAGATCTGCCTCGAGCACTTCCTTGATAGTCTGGCCGATTCGAAGCGGTGCGACACGCTGAAGGTTTGGATGGCCCTCAAGGAAAATAATGCGCTCGATCAGGCGATCGGCATGGTGCATCTCTTCAATGGATTCGGCACGTTCCTTGCTGGCCAGCTTCTTGTAGCCCCAGTCTTCAAGGAGGCGATAATGCACCCAATATTGATTGACTGCTCCAAGTTCGAGAAAGAGGGCTTCATTAAGCCGCTCGATAACTTGTGCTTCGCCTTTCACGACGTACTCCACTCTGCTGTTTCTTGAGCTTTTCCAGGCCGGTCTGGATATGAACCAGATCTGCGGGAGGATGAGCCTGTTGCGCGTGGTAGTTTTCGGTGACGCGGACGATAATGTCCACCACATTCGGCACACAGCCGCTGCATTTTGCGCGGCGATTAAGCTCACTGTAGACCTTGGCTGGGACGACCAATTGCCAGGGATCGGCCTGCAATAGATCAAGAACAATGTCCTCGATTTCCTTGCTGGTGATCATGTTGCACTGACAAACAAGCATAACGCGCCCACGGAACGGCTGGCTTTAGGTGGCCGCATAAAGCGACTACATTAGCTGAATGTCAATGTCATATATGTGTGATTAAGCTGGGCTGTAGGCATCCAACCATTGCGCCAGTGCGGCAGCCGGCATTGGACGCGCCATGTGGTAGCCCTGGCCCTCGTCACAGCCCAAGCTTTGCAGGTGCTGATAGGCGTGGGCCGTCTCAATGCCCTCTGCGCAAACGCGGAAGCCAAGGCCAGTCGCAATCGACACTACATGGCGCAGGAGAAAATCGTCGTCGCCTTCCTGCTTGAGCGGACGGACAAAGGACTGATCGATCTTGAGCACGTCTGCGGGAATCCGCGAAAGGTAGGACAGGTTTGAATAGCCCGAGCCGAAATCATCGAGTGCAACCCGTATCCCTGCCGTGCGAAGGCGCGCCAGTTGCTGTACTGTCCGCGCCGAGTTGGTCGCCAGCGTGCCCTCGGTGAATTCAAGCTCGATATGTTGCGGCTCTAGACCTGCCGCATCGCATTGCTGCAGCAGCATGTCATCGAACCCGCTTTCAGACAGATTAACCGGCGAGGCGTTGATCGAGACGCGCATATTGTGCCCTATGTCGAGCAGCTTGCGGTTCTCGGTCATGGCGCGGAGCATAACCCATTCGGTCAAAGGTCCAATCAGGGCCGTCTGCTCGACCAGCGGAATGAACTCTCCTGGCGAGATGAAGCCCAGTTCGGGATGAGTCCAGCGGATCAGCGCTTCGGCACCGTGGCATGTGCCCGTCTGCAGATCGATGCGCGGCTGGTAGTGCAATTGCAGCTGGTCAGCACTTTTCATGGCTTGAGGTAGATCGGCCAGAAGCTTGAAGGCACGAAGATGCGCTGCGTCGGATTGATGATTGTAGAAGGCAATGCCGCTTTCGGTACGGCGGCTATCCTGTGCGGCGACCAGCGCCGCGCGCAAGGTTTCTGCCGCCCCACGCTCCCGTTCGATCGGCAGCAAACCGACGCCAACTTGCGTCTTGATCGGGATGGCGTTGACCTCGATAGCCCCGGCAAAGGCGGCAGCGATCACCGACGCCATGACCGGCACTTGCCGCACATTCTCAGCAGGCACGGCGGCGGCAAAGCTCAAAACGCTGACCTGGAACAGCGTTGTGTCGCTGGGCAATAGCGAAGCCAACAATTTGGCGCCGGCGCGTACGAAGTCATCGGCGAAGGACATGCCCAGAGCGCGCAATATTTCGTTGTAGTGACGCGCTTCTGCGAGCGTCACCAAGATCAACATATTGGGCTTTTGGGTGGTCGCGAGGCTCTCGAAACGCTCCATGAACTGCAGCCGATTGGGCAGGCGTGTCACATGGTCATAGCGGCCGATCTGCGCCAGGAACTCAGCATCGGCGTTTTGGAGCAATTCGCCGGTGCCTGTTTCTGCTTGCATCACAGAACTGTTCCGGCCGCTCACCACTTCCAAATACTCCCCTGGGCTCCCTATTCGGGGCAATGTCCGACAATTTGCCAGATCACACCTTAAGCCCTGGTGAATCCTGTTCATTGTCAAGTGGATGTGAAGGAAACATTGTTAGCGCTTGTGTCGTATCTAAGGGCGTCACAGAGGCGGCCATGGCTATTTCCATTCTCGGCATTATCAACTTCCTCAGTCCTAAGGACGCCGCCTCACGCAAGATCGCCAGTGACGTTGCCTACGGCGCCGCAGCCCGTCAGAAGCTCGACATCTACGCGCCAAAGAGCGCGATGGGTCCGTTGCCTGTCGTGTTCTTCGTTTATGGTGGCTCGTGGAGCGATGGCGATCGGCACAATTATGATTTTGCCGGCCGTGCGCTAGCGGCTCAAGGCTTTGTAACAGTGATTGCCGACTACAGGCTGGTGCCGGAGATCGAGTATCCGGGGTTCCTCGAAGATTGCGCCGCAGCCTTTGCCTGGGTGGTGCAGAACATCGCCACCTATGGAGGGGATCCCAGCCGCATGGCGCTGATGGGTCATTCGGCCGGCGCCTATAATGCCATCATGCTAGCTTTGCACCCGGACTATCTTGCCGGACAGGGGCTGCTGGGCCACGTCAAATGTGCGGTAGGGCTCTCAGGGCCTTACGACTTTTTTCCGTTCGATGGTCCAATCAGCCTGCGCACCTTTGGTGCCGTTCGCGAGCCCCGTAGCACCCAACCCATCAATCACGTCTCGCCCAAGGCGCCGCCCATGTTCCTCGCTACCGGCGACAAGGATACATTGGTTTACCCTCGCAACACGGTAGCTCTTGTGGCGAAGTTACGCGAGGTCGGCGTTGCTGTTGAAGAAGTGCACTATCCAGCGTTGAGCCATCCCGGTCCCCTCATGGCCCTTGGGCGTCCGGCACGCCGTCTAGCGCCAGTCCTCGCCGATGTTGCCCGCTATCTGCGCGAGCATCTCGGCTAAGGCTGACTGCTTACGGCTGCCTTCCTTGCTGGCGTTTGGCAGCAATCAAAGCCGCTGATGCCGCTGTCCGGTGTGATGACGAGAAGAATTCCCGATGGGCCAGGATCAGTATCGTCGCGACACAGGCGGCAATCGGAAGCCATTCCGAAACGAACCAAGCCACTGTAGCGACCGAAAAGTAATAGGCGCGTATGCCGCTGTTGAAGTTCTTGGCGCCCAGCGCATTCATCCGCGTAATCGCGTCGAGCTCTTCGTCGCTGGCGGGCTCGGAATGATCCATCGCTCCCAGCATGATGCAGAAATGGTTGAACTGGCGCAGCGACAGCGTAAAGGCAAAGAATGCCAATACGAACATGGCCAACATGACGAGCAGATGCAACTGCACATCCGCCACCGTATAAACCCGCTCCAGCGATAGCGAATTGAGCGCTTCCATGAGCGCCGGCACCTGTCCAAATAGGGCAAAGATTGCAAGGATCAGCAGCACAGCGGTGGAGGCGAGGAAACTCACCGACCCCATGATGTTGCCCGACAGGATCGCGTCGAATGGATTGTCGCGACGGCTGGCGTTGGCTACCCAGCGGCGGCGCTGCATGTTCATGATAACCGACAGGGACGGCCGCAGCTTTTCCACCTGCGGCACGATGATGTTGTAGGCAAAATAGCAGAGCAGGGGGAATAGTGTTGAAATCAGCGTCGTCGACAAATTTGCCCCCGCAATTGGATGCTCTCTTATACTTCCCTAGGCGCCCAAGACGATGCCCACTTAAATCGTCCGCGGATAGCGGCGGTGAATGGCGTCGATTTCGGCGAGCACTTCGGCCGATAGCGTGAGGTCCTTGGCGGCAATAGCATTGGCCAATTGTTCAATGCTGGTTGCGCCTACGATCACCGATGTCATGAACGGGCGTGTCAGGGCAAAGGCGATAGCCATCTGCGCAACATCCAGGCCGTGCCGTTCTGCAAGAGACATGTACTCCTTGGTCGCTGCTTCCGAATAGGCGTTATGCCGCCAAAAACCCTTCTGGTAGTCGCCGCGGCTACCCTGGGGCATCTGCCCGTCATTGTATTTGCCGGTGATCAAGCCACCGGCTAGCGTTGAATAGGCGAGCAGCCCGACGCTCTCGTGATGGCTGAGTTCGGCCAAGTCCAGATCGAAATGGCGGCGCAACAGGCTATACTCGTTCTGCACCGAAGCCAGCCGCGGTAGTCCTCGGGCCTCTGCAATGCGCAGCCATTGAGCAATGCCCCATGTGGTTTCGTTTGAAACTCCGATGTGGCGCAGCTTGCCTTCCTTGACGAGATCGCCGAGCGTTACGAGCATATCCTCGATATTGGCTAGAACGTCCGCTGTATCCTGCTTCTGCGGCGCATAGGTCCACGATCCCTCGAAATTGTAGCTGCCCCGGCCGGCCCAGTGAATCTGGTAAAGGTCGATATAGTCAGTCTGTAGCCGCTTAAGGCTATTTTCTACTGCGACGCGGATAGTCCTACCTTCTGTGCGGGTGTTGTTGCGGATAAAGTCCACCGGCCCGCCTGCAACTTTACTCGCAAGGATCCACTTGTCGCGCTTGCCGGCCTTTCTAAACCAATTGCCAATGATCTCCTCGGTGCGGCCCGATGTCTGGGGGCTGCGCGGCACTGCATAGATTTCGGCCGTGTCCATGAAATTAAGGCCGGCGTCGAGCGCCATATCGATCTGCGCGTGCCCTTCGGCCTCGGTGTTCTGGCTGCCCCAGGTCATGGTGCCCAGGCAAAGTTCAGTAACCCGCAGATCAGTGCGGCCAAGCGGCTTCAGTTTCATGAAAGGCTCTTGAGAAAAGTTCGGAAGGCGGGTCCACACTACTCATTCGCCCAACAAAGAGAAGGGCCGCTGCTCCAAAAAACAGACCGTCAAAAAAGCGTCACGCAGGATCGTTTTAGGGGTTGAGCTATCCAGCGGCAGCCCCTATATACCCCTCACGTCGCGACCACGGTCGCACTTGATGACGCGCCCAACCGGCATTGTTATCGACTTTGACGCGGGATGGAGCAGCCCGGTAGCTCGTCAGGCTCATAACCTGAAGGTCGCAGGTTCAAATCCTGCTCCCGCAACCACTGGCGTTTGATAGAGGAAGTGCTCGAAAGAGTGCTTCCTCTTTTCAATTTCGCGGTTCATTGCTTTGAAGAAGTTCAGCTTCTCTTCTGTTTTTACAAGCGCCCCAGCCTTCCGTTCAGCTTGAAACTTTTGAAGCCACATACTCCTTAAGCGCTTCTCCTCATCTTCCCATGCCTTGATCGTAGCAAGTAGGCTCGCAAGCCGTCCATGCACTTCAAGTGCCGTTCCGCGCCTGCCTTCCGGATGGACGGCGATCTTCTCGATGAGATGACCCACCAGTTGCCGGTATTGCATGACCACTGGCGCGTCTACGCTCATATCAGGCAACATGGCAGCTATGGCTTCTGCTGCGGTTCGGACGATTGAGAGGTTCACATTGGGAACTGCGTTGTCTTGTTTGGGCTCTGGAGCGACAAGTTTTTCCAAAAGTTCCTTCTTCTTCGCCTCAGCTGTCTTGAGCGCGTCGGTAACGGAGTCCGAGATCAAGCCTGAAGCTATTGCACCAACCAGATTCGTGATTTGCTTCTCTAAAGCGCCTAGCTCGGATGCTGACGCCTTCCGCTCTCTCCCAGCGTCTTGTCTTTGCGCCCTGTGTCGTGTCGCAGTGCTCTCCTGTAGATCCTTTAACGCTGTTAATGCCAGCACCACATCTGGGATGGCGCCGTTCACCCGCGCTTCCAAGTCATGACGTGAGATCGTACGTGTGTTCTCGCAACCCTGGTGCTTGGCGTGGCGGGCGCAACCGTAGCGGTCCTTGCCGATGATGCGGAAGGGACCCCCGCAGACGCCGCAGTCGATGAGACCGCTAAACTGATATCTCGCGCGTTGGGTGCCGGTGAGATGGTTCTTGGCGCCCGCCTTTAGCCGGTGGCTTAGCTGGGCCTGCTTACGACGCGCACGCTCCCAGAGTCCCTGATCGATGATCCTTAACTCGGGAACTTCATCAGTTTCGTACATGCTCTCATCGTTTAACCTAGCGTTGCGCTTTTCAGTCTCTGGATTCTTTTGGTACCGTTGTCGGTTCCAGACCCTGCGGCCGATGTACAACTCGTTGTTGAGGATGCCGGTGCCGCGCTTCGGGTGACCCCTGATCGTGGTGTCCTGCCATTTGCCTCCCGTGGGACTAACCACACCGTCATCGTTCAGGCCGTCCGCAATCTGGATGGGAGATCGGTCATTCACGTACTCGGTGAAGATCCGTCGCACGATCTTGGCCTCGTCGGGATGGATCTCGCGAAGGCCCCTGACCCGGTCTCCCTTGGCATCGTGCTCGATCTTCATGCGATAACCGTAAGAGATACCGGCGACGGCCTTTCCCTGCTTGAAGTGCTCCCGCTGTCCCTCGCGGGTCTTCACCTGAATGTCGGCGATCTGCTCCGCGCTGAACATGGCTCGCATGCGAACCTCCATGTCCTTCATCGGGCCGTTGTGCTGCGTGTAGTGTACAACGATGTTCTCGAATCGGAAGATCTTCAGCATTCGCTCCGAATGCTCGGGATCGCGCGACAGCCGATCGGGGGAGGTACAGACGATGGCGTGAATATCACGCTGACGGATGCGCTCGATCAGCCCCATCATGCCCATTCGCGTCCTAAAGTCCGTGCCGGACGTAGCCTCGTCCTCGAACCGAGCAACAATCTCCATACCCTTGGCGGCCGCGTACGCGTCGCACTGGGATCGTTGCGCGTCGAGCGTCACCTTGTCCTGCTTGTCCGTTGAATATCGGCCGTACGTTACTGCCCGCATCATGGCAGGCCCTTGCTGCCCGTGACCTGTTCGCTGCATCCGTGGCGTCTGCAACAATCAGTTGGCCTGGCGTGATTTTCTCTCAAAGCGAGATGTTCAGTGTGCCGCATCGATCGAATCATTCTCGTTTCTGACAATAGGATTCAAAGAAAAGCGCAACAACGCTTAAAACTTCATCGAATACAAAAGGCCACGGAACGCCTGAGAATACGTACAATTTCTTTGGCGCCACGACCTCTGTCGTGCAGAGGCAGCGCCACCACTTAGAAGGAATTCTGACCGGATCAAGTGCGTAGGGTACGTTCCGCTTCATCATTTATGTGCCTCTACCCTATGCGCCAGACCCAACTGCATCGAAGATGCCTAAAAGCAGAGCGGCAAGTCTATGGCTACCGCAAGCTGCATGACGATCGGTTGGACTGGGGCGAGACCAGTTGTGCCAAACTGATCCTTGCGTCTTGAAAGCCAGCTAAGACATTGGCCTCCCGGCCTCCCGGCCTCCTGGCGGCCTCGGTGCCAACGCATAGGGCAACATACGCCCCCTTCACCATGGATTGCCATGGCCAGCATTGCAGTGCAGGAGCACTGACCGCCACCGGCCGGCAGCATCAATTTTGCCGCCCGCTTTCATTAATCACCGTTTATGTTCGGCACAGCGCGTCGTCCACCAGCCTTGCTCGGTTCGGATCCGTCCGGGTGCACCACACATGTCGCACAAATGCGAGGAAAGGTGCTCGGCCGCCTCGATGATTTCCTCGCCCAAGGGAGGTAGATCCCCAGACCAGTAAAATCGCAAGCTTCCATACTTTTCCTTGATCTGGCTGGCCGACCAGGGATGCTGGGGGGCGATATCGCTCAACCAGGCAAACACGGCATCGAGCAGTGGGTCCAGCCCCGACCGCACTCCAAGCCAACACGGGCGTGTGCGTGTTTGCGGTGAAGGGCTAGAAGGTCCATGTCGGTAGGCGGCAGGAGCAATCCTGTGTGCGGAACAACGCGCCGCCAGCGCAGCCGCTGCACACGCCCGACCAGTTCCACAAGGGTCTCGCGCCGGAACGGGGGCGCTTGCTCATAGGTGGTGCTGCCGATCGCGCGGGGCGGTATCCCCTTTGTTATTGCTACGATAAGCGTTTCTGGCGTTGTTCCCGAGACAAGAAGAGTTGTGAGCGCAGGATCGCCCTCGAGGGCCGCGAGCAGCACGGTTCGCGTTTCTTGAGCAATGGTCATGGCTGTGTGTCCCTCGGCAATGGTTTTGGCAGGAGGCATGGCCTTTCCATCACACCCTCCTGATAAGATTGGCCGGGTGGGGATCGACTGGGTGGTCCTTGCCGCTATTGTTTATCGCAAGGATGCTTTGGAGCCCCTCACCGGTGATCACCCGTTCTTCAACCAAGGCGTCTGCCAGCCGGAGAACGTCGCCTGGCGGCGGGTGATGATGGCTGCCGCTTCTCCATAGAGCCGGTTGAGCTCGTTGTTGATGGCGGCAGCCAGTGACAGGCCGGTGTTCTGCCAATTGCCTGGATCGCTGTTGAGCCCGTTGGCGAGTGAGCCGTAAAGGCCCATGTCGAGCATGCCAGCCCGGATCAGGGTATTGACGCTGTCGATATCGGCGGCCGCCCCGGCATGAGCGCCCACGCCCAGCACCGTGTCGGCGGCACGGCCCCCCAGAAGGGTGACAGCCAAACGCTCCATCTGGGGACGGGTGAAAAGGCCATCGTTACCCTCGGTGTTGACCCAGCCGCCCACGCTGCCAAAGGGCAGGATCGAGATCTCGGCAATGGGCAGTCCCAGCTCGAAGGCCACAACGGCGTGTCCCGCTTCATGGAGTGCCACGGCGTAGTCCTTGTCCGCTGAGCGAATACCCCGAGGGGCGATGAGCTCGAGCAGGTCATAAAGGCGCAAGGGGCGGTTCTCCCCTTGGGCGTTGGCCAGGGCCGAGACGCACCAGCTCTCGATCTGGGCGGGGGTGGCGAGCACGGCCAGGCGGGCCAGGGTTCGGAGCCCTCCAGCCTCGATCCGGTCCTCAAGGTATTTGCCGAACACCTGGGCGCGCTCTCCCAGATCGGGCGGCATGATCTTGACGTGCCATTCAAGCCGGCCTGGACGGATCAGGGCAGGGTCGAGCTTTGCGAAGTGGTTGGTGGCGCCCAGGATAAGTATGGGCCGGCCGGAGCGGCGCAGCGCGTCGATCTCAGTCAAACAATATGCCACGACGGGGCTCCACCATTGCGCATCGCGGGGCTCCATGCTCATGCGCGAGGGCAGGCTGTCGATCTCATCGATCAGCGCCACGATGGGCTCCCTGGCCGATGCCAGCTCGGCAAAGAACTGCTTGGCAGCCCGGATGACGCCACCCAGATGGCCATCGGACTGAGCGAACCATTCGGCAACCGAGGTGGGCAAATAGCGCCATCCGGCCGCGTGGGCCAGCGAATGGGCCAGGGTGGTTTTGCCGGTGCCCGGCGGCCCCAAAAGGCAGCCGAAGCGCAGAGCCGATGGGTCGGTGGTGCCTTGGGTGATCCCCTCCATCAAAAGAAGGGTCCTGTTTGTCCACTCCTTGACTGGCCGGGTCAGGGCCAGCCGGTCGAGCGGCACGGCGGGGCTGTGCTCTACCGGGTGCTGGCGCAGACGGGCGGTACGGCGCAGATTAAGGAGACACTCCCGCGCCGACAGCCCAGGCCGGATGGCCACGCGAACATCGCTCAGGGACAAGGCGGCGATGTCGGCGGCCAGCAGGCCCCGCACCCTTCCGCCGGTGACCGCCCGAATGGTCTTGCGGATCACGTCGGCATCGGGGTCGGGCACGCTGATGATGGCATCGGCCCCCCGCAGGGCCTGGGGCACAAGGAGGCGCTCCGGATCGGGCGACAGCAGGATCACGCTGCGGCCCCGCTCAAGCATGTCGAGCTCGGCTTCCCCCCTGCGGCTCAGGGCGGCCGCCGATTTTGTGCCGTTCGGTGATGGCTTCCACCACTGGAGCGTTTTCCATGGCGCTCATATGGGTCTCAAGCAAATTGGCCGTTGCTTCGTCGGTGGTGCGAAGGACGATCAGGCGGGCCGGGGTCTTGAACAGCTGGCGCAAGGAGGGCGTAAGCACCGCCTCGAGCATGCAGCGGGCGAGCGCCTCGCTGGTGCGCTCGTGCGGCGGGGTAGCCGAAGAGGGGGCAAGATCAAGCTCGTCGGGCTCTTGGGTTAAGGCAGAGCGGTTCTTCAAGGAACGCAGGGACATAGGCAAACTCCCAAGGCAGCGGCGGGTGCCGCGCCATGCTGGAAATGGATGGATGGGATGGGGGTGCGGTATGGAGCAGCGCTAAAGCGCCAGCTCCTTGAGATCGTTTGGCTCGATCAGATCGTCGGGATCGAGCGGTGTCCAGGAGGACAGGCCAAAGCCCTTGCTACCCGACACGAAGTGGCTGACCGCGCTGCCCGAGGCAAACAGCATGTCGCGCTTGAGCACATAGCTCATGCCATCAACCGCGAACTCCATTATGCCGGCATGAAGCCATGCTGCCCGCTGGAACGAGGCACTGCTGTTGGCCGACGGCACGGTGGGGATGCGTATATCGGAGCCCTGGAGCAGCAGCCAGGTGCCGTCCGCTTGCTCGGCCGCCATCGCCATCAGCCCGCAATAGCGCAGCTCCATGAGCTTGCCGGGCGGCATGTGGTCGATACGCCTGGAGCGGCCCAGCCGGCCCGGCTCGGTACGCGGCCCGGCCAGGTGCTGGCGCGCCGAGCCGCTGGTGAAAAGGAGGTTGTTCTGGCGCAATGCCGAGGCAATCTGGGCGCCGAACAGATGGAGCTGCGCGTACCGGTCAGGCAAAATCGGCGCCCCGTCGGGCACGCCGTTCAAAAGCTCGTAGTCGGCATCCCCGGCCACCAGCGTCCACAACATGCGCTCAAAGGCGCGCGCATCATCAGGGGTGAGCCGATTCTCCCGATCCACGATGGCGATGATGTGGTCGGGCGGACCGCCGGGCATCTGCCGGCCGTTGATGATGCGCGCGCCCACATTGGCGCCATAGCCCACATAGGCCTCCCAGCCACGAAGGAGGATATACACGCCCGGACGCTGCAAGCATTCCAAGTGACGAAAGCTTGCCCGGCACTCGCCGGACCCAGTGACGATGATGGGCTGCAGGGGATTGGTTGGAACAATCTCGAGATCGGGCGGCAGGGCGGCAGCCACCCGATCGGCGCCGTGAGGGTCTGCTATTGTATCTTCAACATCGGGCGCCTGCGCCGCCACGCCGGGCGACGCGCTATCGGGGGCAGGGGCGAGGGGCGCCTCGGGAGGGCAAGCCTGCCTTTTCCCGGTGCGGGTGACAATCGTGTGGCTGTCAACGATCCAGGGAGAAACGATCTCCAGCACGCCGGCAGCCACTAGGGCGAACACGGCGCGAACCGGATCGGGGTGTCCGGGCAGCGCATCGACGATAGCGCCGATGCTGGCCGATCCCGTCTCATCCACGACAAGGAGGATCTGCACCTGCACGGTTGGGGTCAGCAAAGGGTGGTGCACGAGGCCCCCATGCACCAGATCCTCATTGCCGAAAAGGGGTGTGGGGGAAGAAGGGGAATAAGAGTTGCGTGCGGCCGCGGGGCCGCTATGAGTGGTTTTAGCCATCGTCGTGCTGCCTCCAGCAGCATGATGCTGGTCAGGCTGACAGCGGGTTTGCACACCTGCGTCAGCCGCCCCTTGCACAGGGCATGCCCAACCAGCTGGTGCCACTATTAGCACCGAGTACGAATATGGGGCAGGCCCACACATAGGTCAAAGCTTGCCTGAAGTTATGGTTAACGAAGAACTTTTCAAGCAACATGAGGGGTGTATCGAGCTGTGTGCCGGGGCGTCCTACTAACGGATACCGGAGCGCTCGATACCATCGGGGAGCAAACCGTCATGTGTTGTAGTCGATTGCTGCAGACGAGTCGAATAACCGATTGTGCCTTGCTGAACCGCCGAGCAGAGTTCCCCCTATGAGCATCGAGTAACAAGGGGAGCGGACGGCCATGAGCACCGATTGCACGGGCCGGGTGGTTGAGCGGACAGACGAGACTAGGGCAGCATATGAGAGGAGGGTTGAGGCCCTCCAACGGATAGCGGACGGCGAACAAGGCGGCGGCGATCTGGTCGACTGGTTCTGCCGGCAGGACAAACGCTGGTCAGCGAGCACGGTGCGCCAGTATCGAGCTGCAATCTTGATGCATATGGAGCAAACGCTGCTCCATCCAGTGCTTACCAATCTGCTCAAAGCGCGCCTCGCCGCGGGGCCTTTGCCCAAAAGCAAAGGTCCACGACGCACCTCTGCCCGGAAACGCAAGAGCCTGTCCGTTGCCGAGTTCCTCCGGCTCGAGCAGCTGCTCGACGCCTCCGGCAAACCAGATGACGCGCTGATCCGCGGCTTTGTTGTGTTCGGGGCCGCGCTGTTCCTACGGCCCGTCGAGTATCTCAACGCCCGGGTGGAGGGTGCGCGTTTGTTTGTCCTGAACGCCAAGGCGAGCAACGGGCGGGCCAATGGTGTTGAGCGGGAGCGTGATCTGACGCCCATGGGTCCAAAGGCCATCGCGACTCTGATTGTGTTTCTTGATCGGCTCCGGGCTGCGGCAGCGTCGGCAGCAAGCTGGAAAAAGCTCCATAACCGTCTTGCCGCCCGGCTGGCGCGGGTCTGCGCTGTCCTTGGGATCAAACGCGTCAGTCTTTATACCCTGCGCCACGTTGGCATGGCGACGGCCAAAAGGTGGGTGGACGCCTATGAGATCGCGGCTGCGGCAGGGCATGGTTCGGAGCGCACCGCCACAGCGCACTATGCCAAACGCCGCAGCGGCTGGATCGGTCTACGCTTGGCGGGCAAGCCCAGTGCCCAAAGCATCGGCCTAGTCAGGGGAACGCCCAAGCTGTTCCAGGGAAGGACACGAACGCCACAGCAGGATCAAGCAGGGCCTGACGAAAGTCTGCGTGCAGCGCCGTTCTGGTAAGATCATGCCAGTCTACACTTAGCACAGTCCGTCTTAGGTGGCTGCCATAGCCCTATGCCGGCGCCTTCACCGTGTACTGGAGGAGCACAGTGTCCAGCCGCGGCGGTCTCCACCCCGCCCGCCGGTCGGGAACAGGAAAGGCAAGGGGAGCCAGCGGGAATGGCTCTGTCTTGCCCCCATCGCTTGCCCGAACAATGATCAGGTTGGGCAGGCCAAGCTCATGCACAAACATCTCGATCTGCCGGGTAGCATCGGCGTTCACCTCGATCTCAGGGTGTTGCGCCACGATCAGGCACCACGCATCGAGAAACGTTGCCTCCGTCGCCATGGCCATTAGGCGGCGCCACATGGCATCGTCGTTCCAGCTGGGCTGATCGATAAAGTCTAGCCCCGTCCAGCGCGTGATAAAGTAAGGCAACTGGGCTCGCAAAAGGAGCGCCGGCTTGCAGAAACGATGATGCGTGCGCGGGCGAAGAAGGGTGTACTCGGCTGGCCCGTATGGCGCCATCCATTGAGGGTCCGCGCTGAGCTGCTTAAGCCACGCCTCCTCAAACCGTCGCTTTGCCCGCTTGCCGGTTGAGATGGGGGAAGTGCCCGGCCCGGCAGTATCATGGAACAAGCGATAAAGGCTCTGGTAGCGCAAGACGGGCTTGCCACGAAGGATGCGCAGCGTTGTGTCCCGATCCTGGCGCCAGAGCTTGCCCAGCATCTCGCCGATGGAAAAGCGCGGTGTGCCCAGCCACTCGGCCACCGCTTGATCGCTGAGGGCAAGTTCATCGAGAAAGCGCAAGGCCATGAGCATGCGCCGCAGCTGGTTGGCCGAATAGCCGCTTAAGCGCTCCGCCATGCGGATGGGTGTTTCTCCAGAGGTGTCGGATGCTCCACTCTGCTCGAGCTGGCGGACAGCACGGGCAATCTCAAGCCAGTGCATGGAACGGCGGCGGGCATCTTGAAGCGGGTGCATGGAGGAAAGGTAACGAAGGATGCGGTGTGTGACTAGTCTAGTCTAGCTTAGCACAACGTGCTAATATGTGCTGATCTATGCACACTGTTCTTGAGGCTCTTCAATGTACGTTGTCGCTGTAGCCTGTTCCAAAGGCGGTTCCGGCAAGTCGACCTTGGCGATCAATTTGGGCGTTGCTGCAGCCCAGCGGGGTCTGCGCATCCTGTTGATCGATTGCGATCCGCAAGGCTCAACCCGCAAATGGTTCCGCCTGCGCCAGCAGGCTGGTTCGCTTCACATGATTGAACAGCGGCTAAGAGATCTTCCCAAGGCGATCGCTAACGCTCGAAAGGAGGAATACGACCTCGTCGTAGTGGATGTTGCAGGCAGTGACAGCGTCAGCTTTTTTACAGCGTTCAGGGCCGTGGATCTGGTGGTGATCCCGTTTGCTCCGGTGCGCATCGAAACGATGGAAGCCGAAACGGTGCAGCGGGCCGCCAACGCCGCCAGGTGCCCCCATGTGGCAGTATTGGTCCGCACTACCAATCCGCAATCGAGCCGCAACCGCTTCTGGATCGAAAAATACCCGCGCCTCGTTGCGCCAATGATGCTCCGTTATCTCATTGCCTATGCCGACAGCTATGCCAAAGGGCAGGGGGTTGTCGAAACCTATCGCAACAGCGTGGCAGCGCACGAGATCTGGGCACTCCTCGACTATCTGCTGAACCGCCTGAAGGGAGATGATCATGAGCAAAAATCCGCATGAGATAAGCGGGTTCGGCGAGACGGAAAGTGACTAGGCGCTGCTCAGCGCCGTCAAAGCTGAAGAAGACAAGCCCGAGCCAATCGTGATCGACTTCACCTTCCGCCTGCCCCGCGCCCTGCTCGAAGAGATCAAAGCCATGGCCCGGGAGGAGAGCCTGTCGGCCAACGCGATGATCGCGGGCTTGGTCGACATCGGTATGCGACAGCGTGGCCGCCAAGCCATTGCCGGGCGCTACCCGGACTATGTCAGCTATCTGCGACGGGACCGCAAAAAATGAGCTACGCCTATCCATACTTCGGTAGCAACGTGCTTCAAGCAGCGCGACTGATCGACCCGGACCATTACGATTCCTTCTTTAATGCCCAGCTCTCCCAGAAACGGCGGCATTGGCTTCACACCGCCTACCTCGCTTACAAGAATGACACCGAGATTGGGCTGGTGTGGTCGGCACGCCAAGCATGGATCCACGAGAAAACTTGGCACTGGGTGTCTCCCCGTCTTGGCGTCTCACGCCGCCCCTATCGAACGCTTTATGGCGCGCTCTATGCATTGGAGCGCAACAATGAAGCTCACGGTCGGCGCCAGGCACGCCAAGAAGCGCGAGAGCGCGAACTAGGAAGAGCGCTCGATCACATCAGCTTCCGATTTTAAACATCAAACGTCTGTCCGACCTTGACAGCCAGCTATCGCCTCTAACTCATGGCCTCATGGCCTCATGGCCTCATGGCCTCATGGCCTCATGGCCTCATGGCCTCACGGCCTCATGTCGCAGAGATAGCGCGCAATAGAGTTGCTACATTGATGGACGCGGAATAGTGCATGCACATGGGCCACACGATTGATGGAGCTATGCACCGACGCTCGAGCTTTGCCTAGGAAGTTTTCTAACCCATCAACAACTTGCGCACCTGACTGCCAGCTGTACCTGCGATTGAAACAACGGGGCGATGGCTCGCCAACGCCTCTTTATGCCCGTCAGCTGCATTCAAGTAGAGGTATGATCGCTAGCAAAGGTTCGAAAGAGGTCGATGGCTGACCGGCTACTTCGGCCACAAAATTGAACCTCAAGCGCCTAGTCCCGAGCGGCAGAAAAGGGGCCGTAAGCAGAACGGCGGCTAATAGCTCAGAAGTATGAACAGCGGACTCTGACTCCTTAGATCCTGGTTCGAATTCTGGTTTGAAGGTCCTCGCACAGTCACCCTTTTAGCTGAAGGTAGTGACGCCGACCCAGAGGTATGGACAAGCTGCTAGGGCCCGATGTGATATCTATGCAGCCGGCCCGTTGCAGGACAGAGAAGCCTATGACCTTGACCAATCAGGATCTCGTCGAGTTGACAGCATGGCGACGTAAGTTGCACCAACGTCCTGAGCTTTCGAACCAGGAAGAAGCGACAGCATACGAGGTTGCCAGCTTTCTTGAGGAGACCCGTCCGGACAAGATCATCACAGGATTGGGAGGACATGGGGTCGCCGTTGTCTACGAAAGCGGCAGACCCGGCCCAACGGTCATGTTCCGTGCCGAATTGGATGCACTGCCAATTGAGGAACTCTCTGGCGTTCCCCACGCTTCAACAGTTGCTGGTAGATCCCATATGTGCGGCCACGACGGTCATACAGCCATTGTTGCGGCCCTAGGGCGGCAGTTCGGACGCAACCGCCCAGCTAAGGGTCGTGTCATCCTGATGTTTCAGCCGGCTGAGGAAACCGGCGATGGAGCCTCGCAGGTCGTAACCGATCCTCGCTACAGTGAGATCACGCCCGACTTCGCGTTTGCACTGCATAACTGGCCGGGAGTTCCTTTCGGCCAGGTCCGGATCAAAACGGGTGTGGTCAACTGCGCCTCCTGCGGCATCCGGATCGTGCTTGAAGGCAAAACCGCACATGCCTCCATGCCAGAGACCGGCATCTCTCCGATGCTTGCAATCACGCACCTGATGCCGGCGCTTCCTGGGCTTGGCAACGGCACCTTTGCTGACGAGGACTTTTCCATGCTGACTGTCACGCACGTACGCATGGGCGAAGCTGTGTTCGGCATCGCCCCAGGCGACGCAGAAATCTGGGCAACCTTGCGAACACGACAGGATGACCGGATGGCTCAATTGCGCAGTGCCGCCGAAGCCTTAACGTCACAAACCGCAACTGAGCACGGGCTTAGGTTCAGCTTCGACTATCACGAGAACTTCGTGGCGAGCGTCAACGCTCCAGCGGCAGTCGAACACCTGCAAAGGGCATTGGTTGAGGAGGGCATCGCTTCGAGTGAGGAGGGTCTGCCCATGAGAGCATCTGAAGACTTTGGCGTTTTCGGAGCGTGCGCCTCATCGGCAATGTTCTTTCTGGGCGCCGGTGAGGACCATCCAAGCTTGCACAATCCCGACTACGATTTTCCCGACGATCTGATCCCTATTGGAGCAAAAGTGTTTATGCGGATAGCCCGTAACCTCCTCGATTAACAGCATTCGTTCAACGGTTATGTCATTTGGGGAGACCACAATCCAGGTTAGCTTGGGGGAAAGTGTTGCTAATGGCTTCAACCTCACTCGCCTTCGTGCAAAGACCAAAGGCGTCGATGGCATTGAAGATTACTGGCGCCAGAAGAACCAGACGAGCTTGGATGGTTTTTGCCACTGGCTTGTTCAGTGACTAGTTCCCGCCGCCTGAGCACATAGGGAGGTGGCCATGGATCGCTTAACCAGCGGCTGGATCAACGGCCTTATCGGAGTTGTCATCTTCAGCGGCTCGCTTCCGGCTACGCGCATTGCCGTGCAGGCGTTCGACCCCTTGTTCTTGACGGTGGTTCGGGCAGTTATCGCCGGCGTGCTGGGGCTAGGACTCCTCCTGGCGTTCAAACAACCACGACCCAAGCGACAGGATCTCTTTTCGCTGATGATCGTGGCTATCGGCGTCGTGGTTGGATTCCCGCTGCTGACCGCTCTGGCCCTTCAACACATCACCTCCGCTCACTCCATTGTCTTCATCGGTCTGCTGCCATTATCGACAGCAATTTTCGGAGTATTGCGCGGCGGTGAACGACCAAAACTTGCCTTCTGGATCTTTTCGATCCTGGGAAGCCTGCTGGTTGCTGGGTTCGCAGCTTCACACGGCATTGACGTGTCTCCCCTCGGCAATACACTCATGTTGGCTGCCATCATTGTATGTGGCCTTGGTTACGCCGAAGGCGCCAAGCTGTCCCGAGCGTTTGGCGGATGGCAGGTAATCTCATGGGCTCTGGTGATTTCACTACCGTTCATGGCCATACTCACCACTATCAACTGGCCATCCACATTTTCGGACATTACAGCTCCAGCTTGGCTGAGCCTAGCTTATGTGTCCTTGTTCAGCATGCTGATTGGCTTTGTTTTCTGGTATCGCGGACTGGCACAAGGTGGCATCGCTGCAGTTGGCCAGCTTCAACTACTCCAACCGTTCTTTGGATTGGCCCTCGCATGGACATTGCTGCGAGAACCGGTCACGCCTGCCATGTTGCTCGTCACCGTTGTGGTCATTGCCTGTGTGGCGGCCGCTCGCAAGTTCGGACGATAGGACGATAGAAGACTAAGCGTCCGTCGCGGTTGAACCACTCATGCAATGTCCGTTCCTGGGGCGAAATCAACATTGCCTGAGTGGCCGAGAAGGGGCGCACTGTTGCCTGACTTTCCAGCCTGCATCGAAATGCCGGGTGGGGATGCCACGTAGTGCGTTTGGAGACCTTTGCGCCTGCGCCAGAATTCCTACGCCGCTCGGCGCTGAAAGCTACTCTTGCGGGGCCCTGATGCTTTAGTCAGCGATGATGCTTCAGTTGTAAACACAGCCACAATCCGGTCCAGCTCACTCGCCTGACCTTCCGTCTGCTCAATGGCCGCGTTGGTCTGTTCCACCAAGGCAGCATTGTGCTGGGTCATCTCGTCCATAGTCCTGACCGCGATGTTGACCTCTTCAATGGCTGAAGCTTGCTCGCGGCTCGCACGGGCGATGGCGCTGAGTGCGGAGTGGTTCTCGGTGACTGACGCCAGGATGTCCGACAGCTTTTCGGCAGCCTCGGCGACGAGCTTGGATCCACCTGCGACTTCCCCAACCGATTGCTCGATCAGGCCCTTAATCTCTGCCGAAGCACTAGCAGCCGACTGCGCGAGGCGACGCACTTCGACCGCGACAACGGCAAAGCCTTTTCCAGCATCTCCGGCCCGAGCCGCCTCGACCGACGCGTTGAGTGCCAGCAAATTGGTCTGGAATGCTATGTCGTCAATCAGGCCGATGATGTTGGAGATCTTGGAAGAGCTCTGTGTGATGCGCTCCATTGCATGGTTAGCCTTGCCCATGACAGCACCACCCTCTTCGGCCGCCCGCGATACCTTCCCTGCCTGCTGGCTGGCCGCTTCTGCTTTGGCCGCGTTGTCGACAACCGTGTAGGACAATTGCTCCATGGCGGCAGACGTCTCTTCGATGGTAGCGGCCTGCTTAGTGGTGCGCTCACTTAGGTCGTTCGCACCCGACAGGATCTCGCTGGTCGCAGTCTTGAGCGTTCGTGAGGTGTCCTTAAGACGGTGCACCACATCGGTGAGTGTATTGGCCACTCCGTTCGTGTCAGCTTGGAGCCGGGCAAAGGCGCCATGATACTCGCCTTCCATTCGCTGGGTGAGGTCCGTCTGGGCCAGGGCCTGAAGAACCCGACCAGTCTCGGCAAGGCCATGATCAACGGTGCCCACGAGTGTATTCACGCTGGTAGCCAACGTATTAAGTTCAGGATCAGGAAACTCCGACTGAACCCTTCGCGTGAAGTCGCCGGCGATAGCGGCGTCTACCACTTCGCCAAAGGCGCTCTGGAGAGCCGCCATCATGTCGCCGCGCTCCTGCCGGCGCCGGATCGAAGCGGCACGCTCTTCTTCCGTCATCTGACCCATCTTGATGCCGTTCTCTCGGAACACTTCGACGGCCCTAGCAAGGGCGCCAACCTCGTCCAAGCGCTGGGTGCCAGATACCTGCACTTTGTAGTCACCGCTGGCCATCGTGCCAACCGTCTTTGCCATACCCCCCAACGGACGACCGACAAAGTAGCGAAGTAGCCCGAAAAGAACCCCGCAGCCGACCAGCACGCATAAGGCCGCGAGAGCAGCAATGGTCAGGCGTGCTTCATTGACCGCAGCTTGCAGGGTTGCCAGGGGCACGTTGGAGACTACGACCCAGCGATCCTCGGTGGCACCAATGTTGATGGGGAGTGCAATCGAGCGCATCGCAACACCAGACGCATCATTGAAATCAGCTTGCGCATTGCCGTTGGCAAGGGCCGCTGTCACTAAAGCTGCCCGCGGGTCGGAAGTCTCGATCGGCTTTCCCAACTGCTCTGGATCGGGACCAGCAACAACGAGTCCGGTGCCACTGATGACGGTGACGTGCCCGGTCTCGAAGGGTTGGATCTCAGCCATCCGCGTGCTCAGCTCGCTTAAGTTCAGATCGACGCCGCCAGTGCCCAAATAGACATCACCGACCATGATCGGCACGCCGAAAGACATGATGATGAATTCCTTCCCTCCAACGGAGTAAGGATAGGGCTCGATCGCTACGGCGCGGCTGAGGGACTTCGGCAATTGATAATAGTCGCCCGGTCCGGCTTGATCATAGCCAAGCAGCGGCTCGACTGCGACGTTCCCTGTCCCTCGGTTCCAATAGGGAACGAAGCGGCCAGTGGCATCGTGGCCAGGCTGGTTGACGTACTCGGCGTCGCGGCCATCAAGAGCATTCGGCTCCCAACCTGACCAGGTGCCGAGTAGGTCCGGATTGCGTTCGAGGAAACGGCGCAGCACAGCATCATAGGCCAGGCGATCCGTGACCCCGGCAGCCTTCAACCCTTCCATCGTGGTGACGATGCCCTCGGCCGCACGTGCAGCCCCTACCACTCCGTCAGAAACCTCGTTTGCGGCTGCTCGCGTGGTGGATACCTGGAGCTCAGCAGTTTGTGCTTCGACTGTCTCACTGACCCGTTGGACAAGCACGCCCATGCCTAGAGCGAAGATAGCAGCTAAGGCGCCGCCGCTCAGCATTGCGACCTTTAGTGAGAGGGACCGGCTGAACATGCACTTGGCTCCGACTTCGATATCGAGCCAACATTCTCATGAGGTGCTTAAAATTTGATCAAACAGCCGCTAGGGTAATCAATGCATATTGGCGTTCGCGAAGGTTGCTGTGCCCCAGTCTAGAGAACGGCGCCAGACTACCGGCGTCGCCGCCTACTCAGGATGGCCACATAGAATACATGGTCGATACGTCCGCTTTTCGGTTCACGTAGCGACCCGCGGATCGGCTGCACTTGGGCGCAGTGAAGACGGGTAGGGCAGGGGCATGTAGCGGCTCTGCCCGGACTGGGCAAAGCCGCGTTGCTTAGATCTCCGTTGCCTCAGATAGCGAGAGTGCATCGTCCACGTCGACGCCCAGATACCGCACCGTGTTCTCGATCTTGCTATGCCCGAGCAATATCTGAATGGCTCGGAGGTTGCCCGTGGCCTTGTAGATGATCGACGCCTTGGTTCGGCGCAGGGAATGGGTGCCATATTCCCGCGGTGTCAAACCAATGGCGGTTACCCACTCGTCTACCAGCCGCGCGTACTGACGCGTGCTCAGGTGGCGATCAGCATTGACGCGGCTCGGAAATGCGAAGTCATCGACCGTGCCGCCTCGTCGCCCAAGCCAGGCCAGCAGGCGAACTATTACGGCGTAGTCGCAGATGGGGCCCGTTCGCCGCTGTGCAAATGCATGGCAGGGGCAGCTACCGACCCCATTTCTGACGAAAACGGTCTTCAGTCTGATCGCCGAAAGCGGACATTAGCCTATGAATAGCGGAGCTTTCTGCCGTCCACCTCCCTCAAGACCGGAACACCATGAAGAGCTCGACAATCCATCTGTTCCGACACGGCAAACCAGATTGCCCGCCCCGGAGAGCTCTCTCGTGCACTGAGTATAGTGGCTGGGTTCGCGCCTATGACGCCGCGGGCATTGCAAGTGATCCACCGGCCTCACTAAAGGCATGGATACAGACCGTCGGGGTGGGGGAGGTGTTCGCCAGCACTTTGCCGAGGTCCGTCCAATCCGCCAGAGCGCTCGTTGGGACGGCGAAGGTGCGAAGTTTAGCGCTATTCAACGAGGCTGCAATCTCAACCGCCTCGATACCGCTCCGCATGAGTTCCTCAACATGGACCTTGTTGGGCAGGTTGATGTGGCTGTCCGGTGCCGCTTCCCCAGAACGTCTTCTGGAATGCCGTGCACGGGCACGCGCAGCCACGGACATACTGGTGGCATCAGCCGTCAAAACTGAGACGCTTTTGGTGGGTCACGGATGGATGAACCGCATGATCGCTAAGGAACTGCGCCAGAGGGGATTCGACCAAAGCGCCACAACGGGCAGCGGCTACTGGTGTGGTACAAGCTTCCGACAGTCAGGTTGAGCATTCCAGGAGCCCGACCGAAATTGCCATAGGCGGCGATCCTGAGAGCGGGACGTTGCCTATTCCCCAGCTCTGATCATCTCACGAATTTTGATCGCTTTTTCGAAATGATCCAGAGCATGAGTTTTGATCCACCATTCGGCAGCTTCCATAAGGAGCTCGGGGTCATCGTTCCTGTTGGCAAAGAATGCATAGAATGACAGGCCAACACCTTCACCTTTTTTTGCAATTTTGTCGCCGCAGACTGAAATGGCTTTCGCCCTTAAGGTCGGTCTCATTGTGCGCCTTTTTCGCAAGTGACCGTGGAGCTACCATGTCTTGCTTGCCACAGGAATGCTGACACCTATGGGCAGGAAGACCGTGTGAGCAGGGCGGCTGTCCACCCCATATCGGACCTTAGCTGTGATATTAAGGATACTGAAAACCGCTACGTTGTACTGCTAGAGCAGCGATGCACGAGGGCGGAGCAGCTGATCACCGGCAGTGGGCGCTGGTGTCAACCGGGTCTTTCAAATGAGCTAATGCCTCTCTACCAAAGCGGGGCAAGTCCAGTCCTCAGAAAAAGCCAGCACGATAGACCTGAATTTGTGAAGCAACGAAACAGCCGCGCAATACCTTAGGGAGCCAGCGTCTCTGTCGTCGCTTCTTATGGATCTCTCCTAAGCCCCGTGCATAGCGTCAGGCACATCGGCTGCAACGCTTCTGAGAAAAAATGTCGCGCGGTGTCTTTCTTGCCATTCTCGCCTATGGTCTATTTTCGTGTGCCGATGCCCTGATCAAGTCCACCGGTGGTGCACTTAGCGTCTTTGAAGTCGGTTTCTTCACCTCCCTCTTCGCTATCATGCCGGCGGTGCTGACTAAGCAGCGCGCCGAGCGCTGGCGCGAGGCGGTCCAGTTCCGCAATCCGCTCCTGCTCAATCTGCGCGGCATGTCCGGCGTTCTGGGGTCGGCCTGCGTCATCTACGCCTTCACCCATATTCCCCTGGCTGATGTTTATTCCCTGGCGTTCCTGGCGCCCATGTTCGTGGTTATCCTCTCGGCCCTGCTGCTCAAGGAGGTCATCCCTCGTCGCCGCTGGCCTTTGCTGCTCCTAGGCTTTGTCGGGGTGCTGATTGTCGTTCGTCCGGGCTTCCGCGATTTGCAATTGGGCCACCTGGCCGCGCTGGCCTGCGCCTTCTTTACCGCGTCTAACACCATTCTGTTGCGGTCCCTCGCACCAACTGAGCACCGGTTGAGCATTTTCACTGTTGTCACCGCCTATGCTCTCACCATCAACAGCATCGGTATGCTGGTCTGGGGCTTTACGCTGCCCAATCTCGAACAATTCGCCACCTTGATGGCTATCGGCACTTTGGGAGGCTTTGGGCATCTGACCTTCATCAGCGCCACCAAGTTCGTAGAGGCCAACCAGATTGCGCCATCCCAATACACGCAGATGATCTGGGCTCTAGCCCTGGGAGCGGCATTTTATGGCGAGTACATCGACCTGCCGGCTGCATTCGGCATTGCTATCCTGGCCACTGCGGGCGGGCTGAACGTTTTGTCTAACGAACGGATCGATCACCTGGTGGCAGGCAAGTCGATGGCCCGAATGGCAGCGTTGCATCCCCATCGTCGGGCGGAACCCACGCCGGACGAAGTCACCACGTAAGTACTGCTCCGCGCACTTCGCTCGAAGCAAGGGCGGGCGCGATCTAGACGGCACGAGCCGCCAGTTCGATGAGCTTAGTATTGCCGCTTTTGATCAGTTGCTTGAGGCTCCCCTGGATCAACGACGTCCAAGCGTCCGAGCAGGTGTCAAGCATTCTCCGGTGGGCTGCTGCCGACCCCATTTCGGACGAAAGGTCCATAGTCAGCATATCCCGAAAGCGGACGTCTTGTCGACCGCGGCTTCATGCAGCTGCTGCACCTGGCAATAGGCACCAACACCACTCGAGAAGCAATGAGCTGCCTGATCCAGCGTCCATCTTGCTATTATGGCAAGCTCATTCACCCTTCCTAGCCTTGCTGAATGGGGCATGACCACCGCTCCCTGATAATGATGGTGTGGGGCGCTGCCATAGTGCTGAAGCTGATCGTCCCTCATCGTTTTGGAAGAGTAGCGCATGCCCTTCGCCTAGGTACTGGCCGGAGTGGTCTCATCTTGTTCGGCGATCTGGCGCACCGTATGCCAGACAACACGCTCTTCTTGCTCGTAGCTGGTGGGCCGCCCACTCCTTCGGGATCGTCTCCCCTCAGGGACGGCGGGCTTCCAAAATGCGGTCTGACAAGTGGCCGTCGTGGACGGCGCCAGCTTGCACTTGTGACTATGTTGGAACTGCTCATGCACTAGTAGCCCACCTTGCTGAGCAAACGCTTTCAACAAACGAGAACGTTCCTGCCAGTGGTTACCCCAGCCTTTCGCCATCTTCTCGGGCGAGGCTGTTGTGGATATCGGTTGCAGCTATTGCCGCATGCCCCAGTGCAACGGAGATTTGGTTGAGTTCGTGCACCACGTCGCCGGCTGCGTACAGTCCTTCGATGTTGGTGCGCTGGTGGTGATCGACAACGATGCAGCCTGCTTCCTCGCATTCCGCACCCAGAACGCGTGCGAGGCCTGACTGCACTACAGCGCCAAGGGCTGGGTAGAGGACATCGAAGCGCCGGGTGACCCCATCAGCAGCCCGCACCTGTACCTCTTCGTGGCCGACATCTACTTCTGTAGGGACCGGCAACACTGCGATGCCACGCCTTGAGAGCTGTTCGGCAACAGCAGGATCCATTTCCTCGGAGGTTGCCGGCAGCAGAGTTACTCGGTCGCTATACGTTCTGAGG
>JAESFJ010000149.1_pt1 | contig 37200 bp, 30 predicted proteins | sample 9266161 | NCBI WGS metagenome assembly JAESFJ01 (sample SAMN14506165, study PRJNA617096) | algae metagenome | isolation source: Calothrix sp. FI2-JRJ7 and co-occurring heterotrophs from granitic desert soil | place: USA: Red Pass Lake area, Fort Irwin, California | collected 2000-06-01
CGGCGACAACACCCTGCCCTACGCCCTGCCGGACAACCAGACCCAATCCGGCATCAAGACCAATTCCTCCAAGGGCGGTGGTGGCTTCAACGAGCTGCGCTTCGAGGACAAGAAGGACGCCGAGGAAGTCTTCCTCCAGGCGCAGAAGGACATGAAGGTCAACGTGCTCAACGACAGCACCGCAACCATCGGCCACGATGAAACCCTCACGGTGCAGAACGCCCGCACCCGCACGGTGAAGGAAGGCGACGAAACCATCACCCTGGAGAAAGGCAAGCGCACCGTGACCATCCAGACCGGCAGCGACACCCTCGATGTAAAGGACAGCCGCACCGTCAGCGTCGGTGCCGACCAGACCCACAGCACTGGCGGCAACTACAGCCACACCGTCAGCGGCAACTACGAGCTGACCGTGGACGGTAACCTCACCATCAAGGTGACCGGCACCCTCACCCTGCAGAGCAGCGGCGACTTCACCGCCAAGAGCGACCAGAACCTCACCACCCAGGCCGGCATGGCCCTCACCGACAAGGCCGGCACCTCGCTCACCAATCAGGCCGGCACGTCCCTGGACAACAAGGCCGGCACCACCCTGACCAACGACGCCGGTGTCAGCCTCACCAACAAGGCCGCGGCAGAACAGACCGTGGACGGTGGCGGAATGCTGACCATCAAGGGTGGCCTGGTGAAGGTCAACTGAGGCGCCCATGACCAACGGCAATCTCGACCTCACCCGTGGCGACAGCCGCCTCCAGGGCAAGCTGCAGGGCGGCGCCCTCGATGGCCCGGTGCGCATCCAGGAAGCCGGTCGCCCCCAGGCCCAGCTTGGCTACGCCAACGGCGTGTTGCACGGTCCCAGCGTCCTCTACCACCCCAACGGCCAGGTTTCGGCGCAACTGCCCTACGTCGATGGACGCCTGCAGGGCGTGGCCCAGTACTTCGCCGCCGAAGGCTGGCTGCAGCGCAAGGTCGCCTATCGCCAAGGCTTGATGCACGGCGAAGCCAGCAGCTACTACCCGGATGGCAGCCTGGCCGAGCTGGAGGTATATCGCGATGGGGTACGTGACGGCCTCTACCAACGCTTCCATAGCAAAGGCCAGGTGGCCCATCGCAGCCGCTACCTCAACGGCAAAACGCTGGACGAAGGCCAGAGCTTCGCGGAAGACGGCCGCCCGCTGGACGCCGAAGGTAAACCCATCTCTAGGCTGCGCTGGTGGTGGCGGCGCTGGCAGGAGTCGGGCGAGGCCTGATCAGGGAATCAGCATTTGCACCTGGCCGGGCATGGCGATCTTGATCACACCAGCCCAATTGCACATCAGGGTGCTGTTGGAATCGAGCGACGGCATGTTGCCAAGCAACATGGTCGGTGGTCCGCCCGGGATCCAAGGTGTCGCGGTTGCCGGTATACAAGGCATGGGCGTCAACACACCCAAGGCTGCTGCAGTCGCAGCAGCGACCATGGGGTTGGCAAGACTCTGGCACATGCCGAAGGGCAGAATATTCACCAATGGTATGTGATCCATGATGTTCGCTGCAGGCATACCCGCCGTGAGCGTGCGGTTCTGCGGCAACACGCTCAACATGCTAGGGGCGACACCAAAACTGCACTGCAGTGTGGCGCCACTGCATACTTGTGGACAGCCCATTGAAGACTCTACTCGTTGCTGCAGGTTGATTTATCAGGTTAGCCGAGGATCATTGTATGCAACTGATTTAAGTAAAAAATAAATCGCCCCGATAAGTCCAACCGGAACGACAAACAGCTACGCCAGAGCATCCACCAAGCCTTTCGCGAGTTCAGCATTGCACGTAATAGCCAGTCTCGCTTTTGGTTCTTTTTATTGAACGGCAGAGGTACATAGTCATTAACCCATCATCCCTGCCAATCGTGTCGTAGCTATCCAGCACCATGCCGCTTCATGTCGACAGGACGAAGTTGGGTAGTACGAACTGACCGAGCTCTTCGATAACCTCGCCCGCGGGGCGCTGGCCGTATTTCAAATTGACGATCACATGATTAACCCCGATCTCCTGCAAGCTTTCCAGCAACGAGATCAGGTGATATCGCCCCAGTTGATAGCCCAGGTGGATCGGTCGTGGTGGTGTCTGCGGGTTATCGGTCAGGTCGATGTATAGCGACTGGGTGAAGGGTTTGAACAGCTCACCACATTCGGCACGAACCGCAGTGCGCCAGTTATCGACAATCAGCTGCTGCGTCTTCGGGGTGCGCGGATAACTGATCCAGCCATGACTGTAGCGGGCAATCCACTCCAGTGTCTGGCGGCTATGGCCGGTGACAAAGAAAGGAATTTCCGCCGTGGTCGGCTTGGGAATCAGATCCGCGCCCTCAAGCGTCCCGCCGGACCAGGTCAAAGGCATGAAACTGCTGCGCTGAGCCTCGCGAAATACCTCGAGGTATTCGCGGAACAGGCTGTCGCGTCGCTCCGGGTCGACACCGAATGCGGGAAACTCCACCGGCCGGTCACCGGAAGCCACACCGAGTAACAGGCGGCCACCGCTGAGCTGATCGACACTGGTAGCGGCCTTGGCGGTGTGCAGGGGATTGCGGATTGGCAGGATGATCGAGGCGGTACCCAGCGCAATCGAGTGTGTGTGTGCCGCCATAAAACCCAGGTAGACCCAGGGGTCGAAGACCTGACCCGAATCACCGAAGCTGGGGTCGCGTAACGGCACGTCGCGAAACCAGAGGGCAGAGAAACCCAGCTTGTCGGCACGTTTAGCCAGGCTCACCTGGTCGAGCATGCTCGGCGTATCACCGGCAAAGGCTTCGAGGGGAAAGAAAAGACCCAGGGTCAAGCGGCCTTGGCGGTAAGTGCGCTGAAAGCCAGGTTGTCGCTGATAGGGAATGGAATTTGGAGTGAACATACGCCCTCCTACCTATTTCAAAAGATGTTGAGGAGCTGAAAGACATCCCTGCGAGCGGATATCAAATCAGCGTTATCAAGGCCACCCGGAACGCCGCGCAGGGCGTTTGTGATAGTCCGGGGGCGATGCGTTGCGAAATCGCCAGTTACCCCCGCTGCAAGGCAGCGATACAGAGCGGGGCGGTCGACGGCGACAGCTCTATACGATCCCGAATGAATGCTCACTGGGTGTCCCGCGCTTCTTGGTTCGGCGGTTCGATATGCTCGATGTTTCCCAGTACCAATGCTCGCCCGGCAAACAGACCTCCCGCTGTTTCCAAAGCAAAACGCTCGGCATCGCGCATGCGCACTTCCTCGGTTACCGCGTCGGCTTCGTGCTCAGACGCACCCAGCGTCAGCACGGCCTGACGGCCGAGCAGCAGGGCCGACTCAAAGGTTTCCCGCACTATGTAGTCCGCGTCGTGCTTGACCAGCTCCAGCGCGTGTTCGCGGTCAAAGGCACGCACCAGCAATTTCACTTGCGGGCAGTAATGCCGCGTACTTTCGACTATGCGTGTCGCGGCTTTCTTGTCGTTCACACAAACGATGATGGCACGGGCGTGATGGGCACCGGCAGCCTGCAATATTTCATGGCGGGCACCATCACCGTAATAGGCCTTGAAACCATAGGGCTCCACGGCGCGGATCACTTCCGGATCTATCTCGATAATGGAAAGTTTCGCTCCCTGAGCGAGGGGTGCCTGGCAGGCAATCTGGCCCACGCGGCCAAAACCGATGATGAGTACATTGCCTTGCAGATTCTGTGCGGTTTCCACACCGTCCATGGAAACGCTCTGCGCGCGGGCAAAACGTCTGTACAGCAGTAAGGCCACCGGCGTAATGGCCATGGAGAGCACCACGATTGCCGTCATATTGGCGTTGACTTCGGGACTGATGACCCTGAGTTTGAGCGCTTCGGCAAACAGCACAAAAGCAAATTCGCCCCCCTGCGCCATAAGCACGGCGCGATCCAGCGCGTCGCCATGGGGGCTCTTCGCGAGGCGCGCGACCGCATAAATGCACAGCGCCTTGACCAGCATCAGCGCCAGCAGACCAGAGGTGATGAGCATCCAGTTCGTGGCCACCACTTGCAGATCCAACGCCATGCCGACGCCGAGGAAAAACAACCCCAGCAGCAGGCCGCGAAACGGCTCTATGTCGGCCTCCAACTGGTGGCGAAATGTGGATTCCGATAGCAGCACACCGGCAACGAACGCCCCCATCGCCATTGAAAGCCCGCCGATTTCCATCAGCAGCGCTGCCCCCAGCACCACCAGTAGCGCGGCGGCGGTCATCACCTCGCGCGCCCGGGCTTGGGCCAATACCCGAAACAGTGGATTGAGCAGCCACAATCCGATGGCCACCAGTGCGCCCAAGGACAGGGCGGCGATACCGATACGCTGCCAAAGCGGTGACGTGGGCTCATGCACCAATTCAGTGGGCGCCAGAAATGCCACCACCGCCAGTAACGGCACGATCAACAGGTCTTCAAACAGCAAAATGGACACGATGCGCTGCCCCCTCGGCTCGGTTATGTCACCACGCTCCGAGAGGACTTGCATAACCAAGGCTGTGGATGTGAGTACAAAACCGGCCCCGCACACAAACGACACCTGCCAGGGGAAACCAAAGGCCATACCGACGAAGGTGAGCAGAAAAGCACAGACCACCACCTGCAGGCTGCCCAGCCCAAATATCTGCCCACGCAGCTCCCATAGATGCGAGGGCTTCAGCTCCAGTCCAATCACAAAAAGAAACATCACCACACCCAGCTCGCCAACCTGAATGATGGTGTGGGGGTCATGGATCAGTTGCAGTCCGAAGGGACCAATCATCATCCCCGCTGTCAGGTAACCCAGCACCGAGCCGAACCCGATACGTTTGAGCAGCGGCACTGCCACCACGGCGGCGGCAAGCAACGTAACGACACCCAATAATTGCCCTGCGTTGCCTTCAGCGGCCATAGCCTTGACCCTCAGCCCATATCAGGAGCGGTTACAAAAACGTTCTTACACCCTCGATTTCGGGTGCTTCATCCGACTGGATGGCACGCGTGACATACGACTTCAGCCTCAGCGCTGTAGCCGCCACCGGTTCGAATGACAAGACGAATAGGCTGGCTCGCAGGGGGCCCCACAGCCCCCTTTCGCCAAGTAAAAAGCCGACGGCGAGTGCGGCGAAACTGATCGACGTCCAAACCGGTAGCGCTGTTTTCAGGCAGTTACGCAAGCGATGCCGTGACCAGGCTCGACGTTTGTGGCGCGGACCACTCACTGTGAGGCATGGCGTCCTAGACGATTCGGTCATCGCGCTCACGCAACAGCCAATAGGTCAGCCCCAGGGCCAGAGTGGCGCCGGCCAATGCGGCGACTTTGGCCGGGCCGACATCGGGATCGAGAATCACGAACTTGCGGGACAGCGCAATCAACCCGATCAGGATGACCGTCTTGACCTGAATGATGCTGTCACGGCGCAGGGCCACGCGCACGATGGAGTGCTTGAATTCCATCGCGATCAGGAGCGTCATGATCATGCCGAACACACTCTGGAAGATCTTGTGGTCGAGCGGATTGAATGCATCGATGACCAGCAGGCTGAAGACAATGTGAATCAGCTGCACCAGAGACACCACGATAATCACCGCCATCACCGCTGAAAGGATGATCGCGACGGCCTGCTCGAAGCGTTCGTAAAACGTCATCACCGCCCAGTTACGGCGGAGTCGTTCGAGTGTCGTCCCGGTCTGATTGCTGTTGTTCATGCGCCACTCCTTCAGAAACAGGCCATTCCTACGAGAAATCGCGGTCGCTGCGCCTCTAGGCCTTCGTCCATGCCGAAGCGCGTGAACATGTCGCGGGTGATATCGGCAGCCCACCAGGTCGTCACGGCAGGATGTCGTGCAGCCTGGGGTACTCCACCACGCGCGCGCAGTAACGTTCTACTTGAATGGGCCGGGCTCGAGCCGAAAGATGCCTGGCACATCAAAGAGAACATACGGGCTGCCCGTCTCCCATTTTCAGGATCAGGGCAGCCCAGTGCTTCATGCTTTGCCACTTTCGGACTTCTTCTTGCGCGCCCCCTTGCTCGACTCCTTGGACGACTCCGATGGTTGCGCAGATTCAGGTGGAGCTTCGGCGCTGGCCGCAGCGGCTGGCTTACGTTCGAAGGCAACCCGCTCCGCCTTGTCGTCCCAACGTGCACGGGCGTGATCGCCCTTGCCGATACCACCGCCGAGCATCTCGCGCGCCAGTGCCGTTTCCAGCTCGCTGCGAATCAGTCGTTTGAGCTCGCGAGCACCGAATTCGGGCTTGTAGCCTTCTTCCGCGAAGTGATCGACCAGCGTCCCATCGAACGTCAGCGTCACGCCTTGGTTCGCGGCATTGCGGGCCACGCGATCGAGTTGCAGGCCGACGATGTGGCGGATTTCCTCCTTGCCCAGCGCATGGAAGACGATGATCTCATCGATGCGATTGAGGAACTCGGGGCGGAAGTGCCCGCGCAGCACGTCCATCACCTCTGCCTTGGTCTTCTCGTACTCCTCGCCGGCCGCTCCGCGCGCCTTCAGCCGGCGCTGAATGATGTCGGATCCCAGGTTGGAGGTGGCAATGATGATGGTGTTGGTGAAGTCCACCACGCGCCCCTTGCCGTCGGTGAGCCGCCCGTCGTCGAACACCTGCAACAGGATGTTGTAGACGTCGGGGTGGGCCTTCTCGATCTCGTCGAGCAGCAGCACGCTGTAGGGCTTGCGACGGACCTTCTCCGTGAGCTGGCCGCCTTCGTCATAGCCGACGTAGCCCGGCGGAGCGCCCACCAGCCGTGCCACGGTATGGCGCTCGCCGTACTCCGACATGTCGATGCGCAACAGGGCGCCCTCGTCGCCGTAGACGGATTCGGCCAGCGCCTTGGCGAGCTCGGTCTTGCCGACGCCGGTGGGGCCCAGGAACAGGAACGTGGCCACGGGTTTGCTGCCTTCGCGTAGCCCCGCGCGCGACAGCCGCACCGCATCCGCCACCGCGCGTACCGCCTCGTCCTGACCCACCAGGCGCTCGTGCAGCCGCTGCTCCAGGTGCAGCAGCTTCTCGCGCTCCTCCACCGTCAGCTCATTGACCGGGATGCCGGTCAGGCGCGAGACGATCTGCGCCACGTGTTCCGCCTTGACTTCGGCGCTGCCCGAGCCGCGCTCGCGTTCCCAGTCCTCGACCTGCGTCTTGAGTTCGGCTTCCTTGGTTTCGATGCGCTTGCCGACCTCCGCCGCATTATCGTATTGCTTGCGGGAAGCCAGGTAGTCCTGCTCCCGGCGCAACTGGTGCAGTTCGGCCTCCAACTCCTGCACCGCAACGGGGCGGGCCGTCGCCGACAGCTTCACGCGGGCAGCAGCCTGATCGAGCAGATCGATGGCCTTGTCCGGCAGGAAGCGCGCGGTGACGTAGCGATCGGACAGCTCGGCGGCCGCGATGATCGCGTCCTCGGTGATGCTGACCTTGTGGTGCGCTTCGAAGGTATCGCGCAGGCCGCGCAGGATCATGATGGTCTGCGCCACCGTTGGCTCGGGCACCATGACCGGCTGGAAGCGCCGCTCCAGCGCGGCGTCCTTCTCGATGTACTTCTGGTACTCGTTGAGCGTCGTCGCGCCGATCAGGTTCAACTCACCGCGCGCCATCATCGGCTTGAAGACGTTGGCCACGTCCAACCCGCCTTCGCCACCACCCTGGCCGGCGCCCACAATGGTGTGCACCTCGTCGATGAAGAGGATCATCTCGCCCTGGTGCTCGGAGATCTCCTTCAGCACCTTCTGCACGCGTTCCTCGAACTCGCCACGGTACTTCGCGCCGGCCACCATGGAGTTGATGTTCAGCTCTACCAGGCGCTTGTCGCGCAGGGTCTCGGGCACCTCGCCGGCCACCATGCGCTGTGCCAACCCCTCGACGATGGCGGTCTTGCCCACGCCAGGCTCGCCGATCAATACGGGGTTGTTCTTCTTGCGCCGCGCCAGCACCTCGATGGTGGTTTCGATTTCCTGCGCACGGCCGATGACCGGATCCAGCTTGCCCGCATGGGCCATCTTGGTGAGATCGCGCGAATACTTGTCGAGCTCCGGCGTATTGGTCGGCGTCTCGGCGCGGCCATCCTCCGCACCTTTGCCGACCACCTTGTTTACCTGCTGGCGCAGGGCCTGCGGCGTGAGGCCATAGCGGCGCAGCAAGTTGGCGGCCAGCCCTTCGCCCTCTTCGGCCAGGCCGATCAGGAAGTGCTCGGGCCCGACGTAGGAGTGTCCTAATTCATTGGAGGCGACGAAGGCGCGACTGAGCGCATCCTTCACCCGTGGCGACACGCCGATCTCGCCTTCAAACGGCGTGTCGCCACGCTTGGCTTCGGCTTCGATCTGACGTTTGAGGTCATCGCCCTTGATCTTGAACTGGCTCAGGATGGTCTTGATCACATCGCTGTCGGCCAGCGCCAGCAGCAGGTGTTCCGTATCGACTTCGGAGCGACCGAAGTCCGCGGCATGCTTGGCGGCTTCCTGCAGCAGGGCCTCGGAGTGTTCGCTGATGCGGCTGGCCAGCCCGCTGCCGCGACGGCGCGGCGTGCCAGATGCCGTGGAGGCTGGTTCGCCAAACGACGCATCGACCACTTCATCGGCATCGGCTGCAGCCGGTGCCGACTCTTCTCCGATGCGGAAGAAATCGCTGCCCAGAAAATCTTCAAACAGGCCGCTGCGCGAGCCGAAAAGGGCTTCCAGCGGGGAAATGGCGCGTTTTTGCTGGCGCACCAGTTGGCGGTAGTGATCGTCACACAACAGCATGGTGGTGAGGCGACCATTGAGATTGGCTTCCACCCGCGCGGTGGCGGGTTGGCCGCAGAGTTGACATTGCTTCCTGGCCATGCGGACGCTCCTTAGTCATTGAGATGACGAGGTGCGGCATGCCGCGGCACCTCGTCCCCTGGTGGGACTTCGTGGCGACCGCAATGGAATATCCGACTCAGCTTCAATCGGAATCGAGCCGCCGTGCTTCGGTGCACTTGCTTCGCGCTTCGAATCCTGGTTGGCATCGTCGGGCAGGTTCAGTGCACACTGGAAACTGCCGTAGGAGAGTTCGACACGAGAAAAGCCGCTTCGCTCTTCTCTTGCTCCTGGCGCTTTCACCTCGCACCATCGGCACGTCGTTGTCGGGCGTAATCTGGAAGTCCTTTTCCTCGACACCGGGACCGTCGAGGGAAATCCTGTGCTGCTTATCGGTTTCCTGAATATCCAACGCCAGCTTCAGCATGCCTAGCCAATCGAACGGCAAGCGCGGCATGACAAGCGTCGGAAAACCAAATCCAGCCAAGCCCAAGGGGTTTGCTGCTGTTACTTGACAAAGTCTGCGCCTCGCAGGCTAGAAGTCAAGGAAAGTATCTGGCTTAAAAGGCGGATGCGAGAATGGGGTTTGCGAGGCTAGCTTGAGCACCACGGTGCAAGCAGCGACCGGGGCCGGCTTGACGGGGGATCATCCGTGGCAGGAACGTTTCATGACATGACGCTGGCAGTAACGTCGATCGACTGCTTGCTGATCAGATCGACTGCGGATGAGTGCGAGGATTACGGACCAAGCCATGCCGCCGAAAAAACGTAAGCGCTTGATTTAAGTGGTGCCCGAAGCCAGACTCGAACCGGCACGCCCTTGCGAGCGAGAGATTTTAAGTCTCTGAATAATGCTCGTAAAAACAGTAACTTAACGTCGGTTTTGTCCCGCAAACGGAATAACTTAGATTCGCTGCAGCCTGCGGATTTCAAGGGGGCTCTATCGAATTGCGGAACGTTTGGTCTGCGCCGTATTGACTGTTTTCGGTCTCTACTCAGAGTTGAGCCGATAGAGGGTTGGAGTATGCGAACGGAAATCACATCTTTCCGATAGGTATGTAATCCGGGCTCTCTGAACCTGGGCTGCTAGCCATTACTTAGATACCCCCGTGCTAACGGGGTAAAGTCCTCCACCAGCGCTTCGACGAACATATCGAGCCTGATACTGCCTTACTTAAGCACCCCAAGCAGCTTCCATATCCATCAACGCATGTACTCATCCCAAGGCTGCGGTGATCACGCCAAGACCTGTACCGCTGGTGATTACTTCGGCCACAGAAAGACCCTGACGCTCAACGAAGCGAGGTGCCAGGGCTGACCTGAGCTTTGGCAAATGCCAATGAAGTGGCCTGTAAGACAGACCAGTAAGGAAGGTTCTGAGCTAACGGAGTGCATGGGGTCAGCGTACTGCCTGTTAGCACTTCGTTAGCCCAGCGACCGGAGAATATTTCGGTAGCAGCCATCTGCCAACCCGGCAGGATGGGCCATTGGTCACATAGCGCGAATTGGCTCCTGCCGTTCGCCAACAACGCCTCTGGGCGTTTTCGGTCGGGTCGATAGAGCCTGCGCGCTGCGCTTGCTGGCGGCGCCTGTGAGATCGCTGGAATGGCGGTCTTGCTGTTTCCTCTCACCCTATCACGGCGTTCTCGCCGTCAAGGGCTACATGCGCTTCGCGCATTTGCGGCTGAACCGGCTATCGCCCCCTGACTGCTGCGCTGCGCCGTGCTGGGCCGGTTTGGGGCAATTCCGCCCGAGCAACTGGAGCACGATCATGTCGCAGCTTTCACTCACCTTTGACGCTTCCCTGATGATTCGCGACGAGCAAGATCGCTATCTTCCTGCCAGTGCAGAACAGATCCTGAATGCCGCTCGCAAGGTGATCGACCAGAAGGTTCAGCGAGGTGCAGCCTTCACGTCTTCGGAGCTGGTCAAGGACTACCTGATCGCGAAGCTGGGTGGCTTTGAGCACGAGGTTTTCGCAACGCTGTTTCTGGATGCCAAAGCCACCCGCGAGTGCAGATCGATGACCACCGCCAGATACAACCAACCTTCCTCCGTGGGCAGGTAGGTGATGTCGCCCACCCATTTCTGATTCGGTGCCGATGCCGTGAATTCCTGCTTGAGCAGGTTATCTGACACCGTCAGAGAATGGCGGGAGCTAGCGGTAGCCTTGAACTTCCTGGCGCCTCTGGCACGCAGCTCAGTCCAGCCAATACCCCTATCTGAGCTTTGCTACGCAGGGTTGTAGACGCTCACTTTCCCGCTTGACCAGCCTGTAGCATTCGCAACACAACTGCTCCAGCTGACACCGATCGAGCACAGTAATGATCTCGGCGTCGTAATCGATTATCCCTTGGCGCCTGAGCTTATCGGCGGCGCCTACCATGTTCGTGCGACTCGTACCGGGCCTGTCTCCGAGCAACTCTTGCGGCACCGTCGCACCGTTACCCGGCAGATGATCAAGCCAGAGCAAGAGCAGGCGACAGAGCTGCTGATCGATAGAATGATGCCGGGTACAAACGGCGGCCTGCGCCATCTGCGCGATCAAGGTTTGCGTATAACGCAGCACGAGTCCCAGCAAATCTCCGTGACGGTCGAACTCATCCTTGAGCAGCGCGCCCTCGAGGCGAAAGGCATGGCCGCTGCGCTGAACCACGGCACGGCTCGGGAGATTCTCCCCGCCAATCGACAAGGCGATACCCACCATCCCTTCATCTCCAACGACCGAAATCTCCGTCGCGGCGCCGTGCTCTGTCTGGTAGAGCAAGGAGATGACGGCATCGACCGGGAAATAGACGTGACTCATCACATCATGTCGCTCATGGAGAACCTGGCCCGATGCCAGATGCACCCGCTCAAGGTTTGAAAAGAGCCGTGTACAGACATCCGGCGATAGCGCACTGAGCAGATGGTTTCGCAGAGGCAGTGGTAGTTCTTGCATGTTCGATCTCCCGCAGTACAAGCGCAGCCCAGCCCAGCATACGCCGAGAATACGGGCCGTCAGTACGCTGGAACACAAACGCCGCTAGAGGCGGGCTCCATGACTGAGTAAGACCTGGAATAACACCTGGAGAGCCCGGTAGCTATGTGCGGCAGCGGACAGACGCCCCGCCTGTTTCAAGGCCTGATGACTGTTCACGCATCTGGATCCGCGCAACGGCATGCTGGCAACCCTGGAGTGATTCCTCTGCGCTGGCCTGTCCGAACGCTGACGCCGCACGCCAGGAAGCATATGGATACTCAGTGGTCTAGCCTCATCCGGCGATTATGGCGCTCTACGCCTCGTACATTCGAATACGAGGCCGTCCTACGCTCTGAACTGTTCAGTGCCGAGCAAATGGCGAACCATGGTGTCGAGCTCGCGCATCAGCATCGACTCAGCCCGCACACCACCTCGGACGCCTTGCTGGAGCGACTGACCGAGAACGCCAGGGTACTGGCGAGCAGCTGCCAGGCCATGACGGTCGCGACGCTTTCCAGCCAGCGGGCTACACCCGCCGCCGAATGGTTGCTGGATAATTTCTATCTGATCGAAGAGCAGATCCGGACCGCCCAGAAGCACCTTCCCAGAGGCTATTGCCGCGAGCTACCCGGGCTGTCCCATGGGCCATCGTCTACCCTGCCCCGCGTTTACGACATCGCCCTGGAAACCATCTCCCACGGAGATGGACGGGTCGACAGTGAAAGTCTCGGGCGCTTCATCACTGCCTATCAATCCATCACTGCGCTGAGCCTGGGCGAACTGTGGGCTGTTCCCATCATGCTGCGCTTTGCTCTGATCGAAAATCTGCGCCGTGTGGCCGCACGGGTGATGGCCAGTTGGAATGATCGCAACCTGGCGAATCATTGGGCAGACCGCTTGAGTGAAACCGCAGAGCGCGATGCCAAGAGCATCGTGTTGGCCGTAGCGGACATGGCGCGCTCACCACTGCCCATGACGAGCTCGTTCGTCGCCGAACTGGCGCGGCGGCTTCAGGGGCAGAACACGGCACTCATCCTGCCGCTGACCTGGATCGAGCAGACACTGGCGGAGTCCGACCTGAACATAGAGCGTCTAGTGCAGCTGGACGCGCAATCACAAGCGGCCGAACAGGTCTCCATCAGCAACAGTATCAACAGCCTGCGCATGCTCTCGGCAACCGATTGGCGCAAGTTCGTCGAGCGCATGAGTGGCGTGGAGCAGGTGCTGCGCGAGGACCCTGCGGGCATCTACGCTCGCATGGACTTCGCCACGCGCGATCACTATCGGCATGCGGTGGAACGGTTGTCCCGGGCCTGTCAGCACGACGAGACAGGAGTCGCGCGCGCGGCGCTCGACCTGGCCGCAGGCGCACCGCCTGATATCCCGCGCATGGCCCATGTCGGCTTCTACCTGGTCGATAAGGGCGTACCGGTACTGGAGCGACAGCTCGGCGTGCGGTTGTCACTCATCGAGCAGGGGCAACGGCTGCTGAGTCGTGCGCCGCTGTATTTTTTCCTGATTCCGGCCCTGCTGCTCACCGCCCTACTGGCCTGGCCCCTGCTGGCCCTGGCGCATGCCGATAATTGGTCGCTGGTGTACCTGGCCATGCTCAGCGTACCGCTGCTGGTGATGACCAGCCGCCTGGCCATCGGCCTGGTGAACTGGCTGGTGACCCTGACGATGCCGGCGAACATGTTGCCGCGCCTTGATTACAGCGAGGGCATTCCTACGGATGCCTGTACCCTGGTGGTCGTGCCGACACTCATTGGCAGCGCGCTGGATGTCGACGAGTTGGTGGAGGGCATGGAAGTGCGCTACCTGGCTAACCGCGACAGCAATCTGCATTTTGCCCTGCTCACCGACTTCCTCGACGCGCAGCAGGAAACCCAGGATGAGGATGCGCCGCTGCTGGAGCGGGCCAGCCAGGCAATCGAGGCGTTGAATGACAAGTACCCGGCCATGGAAGGCAGCCGGTTCAACTTGTTGCATCGACCCAGACGCTGGAACCCGACTGAACGCCGCTGGATGGGGCATGAACGCAAACGCGGCAAGCTGAGCGAGCTCAATGCCGTGCTGCGCGGCCAAGGACGAGAACGCTTCGACACGATCGTCGGCGATCTGGTGAGGCTGCAGCAGACTGTCTACGTGATCACTCTGGACACCGACACGCAGCTACCGCGTGATGTCGCACGCCAGCTCATCGGTACCCTCGCTCACCCGCTGAACGTGGCACAGTTCGACGCCAGCCAGCGACGCATCATCAGCGGTTACGCCATCCTGCAGCCACGGGTCGGCATCAGCCTGTCGAGTATCGCGCGCTCGACATACGCCCACCTGTTCGGCAGCGATGCTGGGGTCGACCCTTACACACGCGCCGTTTCCGATGTCTACCAGGATCTGTTCAGCAATGGCTCGTTCATCGGCAAGGGCATCTATGCCGTGGATGCCTTCGAGCGCGCGCTGGAGGATTGCCTGCCGGCAAACCGCATTCTGAGTCATGACCTCATCGAAGGGTGCTATGCGCGCTCCGGTTTGATCAGCGACATCCAGGTCTATGAGGAGTACCCCGCCTGTTACAGCGCCGATGCCAAACGGCACCACCGCTGGATTCGCGGTGACTGGCAGTTGTTGCCCTGGCTGCTCTCATGCCCGCCCTCGGCAGGCTGCCAGAAGGCCACCGGTCTGGATGCCCTGGGCCGCTGGAAGATCTTCGACAACCTGCGCCGCAGCCTCGAGCCGACGGCTTTTCTGTGTGTTTTCTTGTGGGCCTGGTTCGCCAGCTCGCAGCCGCTGCTTTGGGTACTGTCGATCATTGCCCTGGTGGTTACGCAACCCTTGCTTGGCCTACTGCACGAATTGCTGCAAAAACCTCACGAGATGCAGCTACGCCTGCATCTGACGACAACCCTGCGCAGCAGCGGGTCGAGCTTTCAGCGAGCCCTGTTGCCGCTGGTCTGGCTGCCTTTCGAGACGCTCAACAGCCTGGATGCGATTGGCCGAACGCTATGGAGAATGCTGGTCAGCCATCGCAACCTGCTGCAGTGGAACCCTTCTCGGCAAGTCGAGCGCTGCAGTCGGAACGATTTATCCGGGCTGTACCGCCTCATGTGGGTATGCCCAGCGCTGGCCGCCAGCCTGTTCATACTGCTGATCATGCAGCCGCTGACTCTGGTGGTCGCTGCGCCCTTCCTGCTCGCCTGGTCGGTGGCCCCCGCACTTGCCTGGTGGCTGAGCCAGCCATCGGCATCGCCGGCGTTCGAGCCCACTGCACGCGAGCGACGCTTCCTGAGCCAGCAGGCCCGGCGGAACTGGGCATTCTTCGAGGACCTGGTCGGGCCTGCGGACAACTGGCTGCCGCCGGACAACATCCAGGAACAGCCGGTGGCCGTCACCGCGCATCGCACCTCCCCCACCAACATGGGGATGGCGCTGCTGTCCCACCTGGCCGCCCATGATTTCGCCTATATCAGCGGCGGGCACTTGCTCTCGCGACTGGAGCACATGCTGACCAGCATGGCCCTGCTGCAGCGTCATCGCCGGCATTTCTACAACTGGTACGACACGCTCACCCTGAAACCGCTACCGCCGCATTACATCTCGACGGTGGACAGCGGCAATCTGGCCGGCCTGCTCATGACGCTGCGCCAGGGACTGCTGGAGCTGCCTGATACGCAGGCGGATGACGCGCGCACGCTGCAGGGCCTCAGAGATTGCCTCGATGTCCTGCAGGAAGCCGTGCTGGATGCAGATCTGGATAAACAGCTTCTGGACGAGCTGTTCAAGGTATTGGCAGCACCAGCGCTCACGTCCGAGCCCCCGCACGACCTGCTGCCTACCCTGCAGCGCCTGCTCGAGCAGGCCGAGAAACTGACCGTGCCCCTGAGCCGGCAAGAAGAACCCAGCTACTGGCTACAGGTGCTGAGTGCACAATGCCGAGACCTGAGCGCTGAAATGTCCAGCCTGCTCCTGCCAGGCGAACGCTCGCAACGCGTTACCTGGCGGCAACTGGCAACGCTCGATGCCAACCACTGGCCGGCAGACGAGCAGGTGCCAACGCGCAAAGCCAAAGCCTGCGCAATGGAGCGAATCGCGCTGGCAGAGCGCCTGGCCACATTGGCGGGCGACCTGGCAGACATGGATTTCAGCTTTCTCTACGACCCGCAGCGGGACCTGCTGGCCATCGGTTACAACGCCGATGAGCAGCGCCTCGATGGCGCCTACTACGACCTGCTGGCCTCGGAAGCGCGACTGACCAATTTTGTCGTGATTGCCCAGGGTCAGTTGCCACAGGAGGGCTGGTTCGCCCTCGGCCGCCTGTTGACCAGTAGCGGCGGCGTCCCGGTTCTGCTGTCGTGGACCGGCTCGATGTTCGAGTACCTCATGCCGCTGCTGGTCATGCCCAGTTACCCAAGAACCTTGCTGGACCAGACCTGCAAGGCCGCAGTGGCGCGCCAGATCGATTATGCCGGCAAGCTCGGCCTACCCTGGGGCGTCTCCGAGTCGGGCTACAACGCCCTGGACACGCAGTTGAACTATCAGTACCGAGCGTTCGGCGTTCCAGGTCTTGGCCTGAAACGGGGGCTCGGCGATGACATCGTCATCGCTCCCTATGCATCGGCTCTGGCACTGTTGGTGGCACCTGCCGAGGCGTGCCGAAACATGCAGGCGCTGGCTGGCATGGGCATGACGGGTCGCTACGGCCTGTATGAGGCGCTGGATTTCACCAGCGCGCGCTTGCCCCAGGGACGCAGCTCAGCGGTGATCCAGTCGTTCATGGCCCATCACCAGGGCATGAGCTTCCTGGCACTTGCTGCCGTGCTGCTCGAGCGCCCCATGCACCGGCGCTTCGAGGCCGATCCGCAGTTCCAGGCCACGGCCTTGCTGCTCCAGGAGCGCATGCCCAAGAGTGCGACTCAATACCTGCATGCGCCCCAGGTGGCGCAGGAAGAAGCGGCGACTCGCGTCGATGAAAGCAAGTTGCGCGTCTATACCCACCCTGATCGCGCCCACCCTGCCGTCCAGTTGCTCTCCAACGGCCATTATCACGTGATGATCAGCCATGCCGGCGGCGGCTACAGCCGATGCAACGAGCTCGCCGTCACCCGTTGGCAGGAGGACGTTACCTGTGATGCCGCCGGGACGTTCTGCTACCTGCGCGACACCGCCAGTGGTGCATTCTGGTCGAGCGCATTCCAACCGACGCTGCAACGTACGGACAGCTTCGAGGCGATATTCACCGATGCCAGGGCCGAATTTCGCGTGCGCCAACAGGATATCGACACCCATACGGAGATCGTCGTTTCCCCTGAAGACAATGCCGAACTGCGGCGCCTGCATATCAACAATCACGGCCTTACGCGTCGCTCCATCGAACTGACCAGCTACGCCGAAGTGGTGCTGGCGCCGCCGCGCAGCGACTCGGCCCATCCGGCGTTCAGCAAACTGTTCATAGAGACCGAGCTACACGCGGATCTACAAGCGATTCTGTGTACCCGCCGGCCGCGCTCGAAAACAGAACACACCCCCTGGCTATGCCACCTACTGGCAGCCCATGGCGTTGATATCGAGGCGATTTCCTACGAGACCGACCGCGCCAGATTCATCGGTCGCGGACGCAACCTGGCGCAGCCGGCAGCCATGGACGTCGAGGAGCTCTCGGGTACGGTCGGCGCCGTGCTCGACCCCATCGTGGCGATACGCTGCCGATTCGTTCTGGAGGCTGGCCAGGGCGCCATCATCGATCTGGTAAGCGGTGTCAGCGACAGTCGCAGCGGGTGCCTGCACCTGATAAACAAATACCGCGACCGCCACCTCGCCGATCGCGTTTTCGATCTGGCCTGGACACATAGCCAAGTGCTGCTGCGGCAACTGAACATCAGTCACGCCGATGCACGCCTGTTCGAGCAGATGGCCGCGTCGATTCTCTACAGCGCGCCGTCGCTGCGCGCGCCCCCTCAGGTGCTGGCGGCCAACCAGCGCAACCAGACAGGGCTCTGGGGCCAGGCCATCTCGGGCGACCTGCCGATCGTGCTGCTGCAAATTTCCAGCGCGGGCAACATCGAACTGGTGCGCCAGCTGGTACAGGCCCATGCCTACTGGCGCCAGAAAGGGCTGGTGGTAGACCTTGTGATCTGGAACGAAGACCAGGCCAGCTACCGGCAGAACCTGCAAGACCTGATCCTGGGCCTGGCGACCTCCGGCAGCGAGGCGCATCTGCTGGACAGACCCGGCGGCATTTTCGTACGCCCGGTACAGCAGCTGTCCAGCGAGGATCGGATTCTGATGCAGGCCGTGGCACACCTCGTGCTCAACGACAGGCATGGCCGTCTGTCCGAGCAGATCCGCCATCGCAAGGCAGGCCCGGAATTGCCGGCGTTCGACGCGCGCTTGCTGCGCAAGCCCGCGCGCAGTTCGACACTTCCGGAACCAGACCCACGCCTTCTGCTGAGCAACCCCTATGGGGGATTCAGCGCCGATGGCAACGAGTACGTCATTCATCTGATGCCCGGCCAGCCCACTCCGGCGCCCTGGGTCAACGTGATCGCCAACCCCCAGTTCGGCACGGTGATATCGGAAAGCGGCAGCGCCTACACCTGGCATGAGAATGCTCACGAATTCCGCCTCACGCCGTGGTGCAACGACCCCGTCACCGACGCCAGCGAAGAGGCCATCTACCTGCGCGACGAGGACAGTGGTCACTACTGGTCACCGACTGCCCTGCCCTGTCCGGGAAACGCTCGGTACCTTACCCGTCACGGGTTCGGCTACAGTCTGTTCGAGCACGATGAGGACGGCATCCGAACCGAGCTGCGCGTCTATGTGGCGCTGGAGGCGCCAATAAAGTTCTCGCAGTTGCTGGTGCGTAACACCTCGAATCGGCCCCGGCGACTCTCGATCACTGGCTATGTAGCCTGGGTTTTGGGCGAGTTGCGCAGTCAATCGAGCATGCACATCGTCACCGATGCGGACCCGGACACGGGCGCCCTGTTCGCGCGCAATGCCTACTCGATCGAATTCCCTGGCCGGGTGGCTTTCTTCGATGTCGACATGCCGCTCATGAGCAGCACGGCCGACCGCAGCGAATTTATCGGACGCAATGGCAACCTCAAGGCACCGGCAGCCATGGCCCAGGAGCAGCTGTCAGGGCGCAGGGGAACGGGGCTCGATCCCTGCGCTGCGCTGAGGGTCGGGATCGAACTGGCGCCAGGGGCAAGCCACGAGGTGACCTTCCGTCTTGGCGCCGAGCAGAGCGCAAAGAGCGCCTCTCGCCTGGTTCAGCGCATGCGCGGCAACGCCACGGCAGCGGTCGAGCTGGAAATCGTACGCACCCACTGGCGTTCGACGCTGGCAGCGGTGCAGATTGAAACGCCCGAGCTGGAGCTCGATGTACTGGTCAACGGTTGGCTGATGTACCAGGTCATCGCCAGCCGCTTCTGGGCACGCAGCGGCTACTACCAGTCTGGCGGAGCCATCGGCTTTCGCGATCAATTGCAGGACGGCATGGCCATGCTGCACACCGAGCCGGCAGCGGTGCGTCGGCATCTGCTGCTGTGTGCAGCCCACCAGTTCATCGAGGGCGACGTGCAACACTGGTGGCACCCGCCGATGAACCGTGGCGTGCGCACTGGCTGCTCCGATGACTATCTCTGGCTGGCACTGGCAACCAGCCGCTACGTGCAGGTCACCGGTGACCACAGCGTGCTCTCGGAAAGCGTTGGTTACCTGGAAGGCCGCGCGCTCAATAGTGGTGAGGAATCCTACTACGACCTGCCTGGCCACTCGGCTCTACGAGAGACGCTTTACCAGCACTGCGTGCGCGCCATCGAGCACAGCCTGCGACGCGGCGTTCATGGCCTGCCACTGATGGGGCATGGCGACTGGAATGACGGGATGAACCGTGTCGGTGAACAGGGCCAGGGGGAAAGCGTCTGGCTCGGCTTCTTCGGCCATGAAGTGTTGAGCCGATTCGCGACGACCGCCGAACTCAATGGCGACCAGGACTTTGCACGCCGCTGTCTGCAGCAGGCCAAGGCCCTTGGTGAAAGCCTGGAAAGCCAGGCCTGGGACGGTGCCTGGTATCGCCGCGCCTACTTCGACGACGGCACGCCGCTGGGCTCGGCCAGCAACGACGAGTGCCGTATCGATTCGATCACCCAGAGCTGGTGCGTACTCTCGGGCGCGGCCCCCGAGAAGCGCCAGCGCATGGCCATGGCGTCGCTCGACCGTCACCTGTTTCGTCGCGACATAGGTCTGATCAAGCTTCTCACGCCGCCTTTCGATAACGGCACCATGGACCCTGGCTACATCAAGGGTTATCTACCCGGCATCCGCGAGAACGGCGGCCAATACACCCACGCAGCGGTCTGGGCAAGTATGGCCTTCGCCGCGCTCGGCGACAGCACGCGAGCCTGGGAACTCCTGCACGCCATCAACCCCATCACTCACGGTGACAGTGCCACTGCGATTGCGACCTACAAGATCGAGCCCTACGTGATGGCTGCCGATGTCTACGGCATGCCGCCTCATGAGGGGCGTGGCGGCTGGAGTTGGTACACCGGCTCCGCCGGGTGGATGTACCGCTTGATCGTCGAGTCCTTGCTCGGCGTGCAACGCAGTGGCGCCTGCCTGCATATTCGTCCGCTGTTGCCGGCACACTGGCCCGGTTTCACCTTGCACTACCGTTATGGCGTCACGCCTTACCGAATCACGGTGCGGCGCACAAAGCAGGATGAACAGACGATCGACCTCGATGGCATCCGCCTAGAAGGCGATGGGCTGCCATTGCGCGATGATGATCGGGAACACCACGTGGACATCAAGCTGCCGCTGAATCTCATCGGCAGCCCTGACCCCGTCATGCCGCCCACTCAGCCTTTGGACATCACGGAGTAACTCAAATGAGCAGACTACTTGGCGACATCATCAAAAGGAAATGGCGGCAACTGGCCGGTCCAGCCATGATCAACTGGGATGAGCTAACCCTTAATGAGCTGATCAAATCCGAAGGGGATCAAGATAAATTGACCCACCTTGTAGAGGCACGCTACGGCATGACCCACGAAGAAGCAGAAAAACAGGTGCTGAGCTTTTTCGAGCGCAATCGCACCACCTGATACCTACACACGTCTTGAAGACGCAGCCTGCTGGAATGGCCGAGCAGACGAGCAAAAGACACCAGCCGAGCTAGCTATCCATCAAGTCATCTTGCAAGTCTCGTGTCGATTGTTCGCGCTTATCGCGCCTGAGAAGTCGACGTTCACGCTGCTCAACCTCTTGCTGGTGACTGCTCGAATCAGAGCTCCCGGGCAGATACTGGTCAGCAGGTTTACTTGGTTGGTCAGATTTCTTGGGCTTGTGCATATCGTTCACCAATCGGAATTATCCGACGCGAAGCAGACGCGCCATCCATATGGATACTGCCACCCAGTACCCACTCGATCCGTACGCTGGCACGCATACGATTCGGTCTTCACCCGATAGACTCACTGCACCGAAACGAGGGATGGCCCCGCATTCATCGGTGATGCCATGGCTGGCTGCAGAATGGATGAAAGATCAGCACGCAATGGCACAAGTAGCACCGCTGGTTTGACTGTTTGCGGGCTAGCCCAAGGACTTGATGCAACATGTCAGTCGGTAAGCAAATTATCGACCGGAGGCCCTTAAGACGATGATCGATTCCCTGATGTTGAGCGTGGCACGTATCACCACCATTGCAGGCACGCAGGTGCTGACCAATGCCAGCGGGTTCTTCTTCGCTCGCGATGAGCGCCTGTTCCTGGTCACCAGCCGCCACGTATTGATCGATGAGCCCACGGGTCATCACCCGGACAGCCTGGAGATAGAAGTCCACACCGATTCGACCAATATGGCCAGCTCCACAGGCTTTTCCATCCCTCTTTACCGCAACGGCGGCAGCCTATGGCGCCAAGGCCTGGATAGTGCCGGCGAAATCGATGTGGCCGCGATCGAAATCGAGCGTTCAGCACTGCCCGATGCCATCGCCTACCACGCCTTCAGACCGGAACATTTAGTGCAGCCTCAGGAACATATCGAGATCGGCGCCCAGTTGCTGGTGGTTGGTTTTCCGCTCGGTTTCCATGACAGCCTTCACCACATGCCAGTGGTACGCCACGCAATTCTCGCGTCTTCTTTCGGCCTTCGCTTTCAGGGTCTCGGTTATTTTCTCACCGATGCTCGCACTCACCGCGGAACCAGTGGCTCACCGGTGGTGATGCGGACCAGCAATCCCGCGGCCGGGCAGCAATCCCTGCCGTGGCGCCTGCTGGGTATTCACTCGTCCCGGGTCGACCTGGGCAGCCGTGACCTGTTGCTGGACGAGGCGTTGGGCCTTAACTGCACCTGGTACGCCGATATTCTGATGACGCTGACCGAGCACTGACTTGCAACCTAAGCGCGACAACGCACCGACTGGCCCGTACCAGCCTGTCACAGTCCTCTTCCCGGCACCTCGCACCTTTGCAGTTGCCGGTTTTACCAGAGGTCACCATGCACAAGCCCACCTATCAACAACCGGCCAAGCATTCGGGTAAAGCCGAAGGCCAAACCCAGAAACCGTCAACCGCCAGCACCGCCCAGCCGTTCTACAAGGCGGATCGCGATCCGGTCATCAGCAAGGACACCTTCGAGGGGCCCGCCAAGTCGCCTCAACAACCCAAGGAAGCTGCCAACCAGGCCACTCAGGACACGCGCAACGCGCAGAACCGGGAGCCGAAAAAGTCATGAGCCTGCCCAGTACGGATGCCCTCAAAGGCAAATGGCAGCAACAGGTCGGCGCCGCGAAGATCGCTTGGGGCAAACTGACCGAGGACGAGTTGCTGAAAACCGAAGGCCAGGAACAGAAACTGGCTGGTCTGATCAAAGAGCGTTACGCCCTCACGCGTGACGAGGCAGACAAACAGGTCAAGAGCTTCCTGCAGAAATGCAAAAGCTGATCTGACCGCGCACTCCATCGCTCCGCCCTCTGCGGAGCGTTTGGCTTCCTGGCATTCAGCGCCAAGCTCCCCTCTCCTGCCCGCCGCAACAGCTTGCAGCGCTATCGCCAGCTTACGTGCGCAGCCGTACAGATCGGCAGCCCTGTCTACGCCATGCTGATGTCATGTAGAGCACGGACCCAAACCCACCCCATCATCAATAACGCAAGGAGCCTGCCATGAGCCTGGGCACCATTCTGCTGATCGTGCTGATCCTGCTACTGGTCGGCGCTATTCCCACCTGGCCCCACAGCCGCAGTTGGGGCTACATGCCCAGCGGCGCCCTGGGCCTGATCGTCGTCATCCTCCTCATTCTGGTGCTACTTGGCCGGATATGAACCTGGGCCTGCCCACGGTGCGCCAACGCACCGACTACCAGCCCATGGGCTGCCAAGCTGCATCATCCGGTATCGGCCATAGCCGATACCGGTGCAACGCCCTCCCACCGACCATCGGCCAGGCGCCAGCTGCACGCGCATCGCCGCCGGCTTTCTCGCAAAGGACTCTTATCATGCACACGCAACCGCGCACCCTTCTGCTGGCTTCATCGCTCGCTCTGGCCATCGCCACAGCGAGCGGTGGTGCGCTAGCGGAAAACATGTCCCAGGACATCACCGAGGCACGCCAGGAAAGCCAGATCTCGACCGCCTACTCCATCAGCCCCTATCTACGCGCCAGCGACCTCAAGGTTTCGGTGGACAATGGCAAGGCGACGCTGAGCGGCCGAGTGACCGAAGAAGCCAACAAGGAACTGGCCAATGAGATCGCGCTCGGCGTCAGCGGCATCGATTCGGTGACCAACAACATCGTCGTCGATGCTGAGTTCACCCCGAGCAAATCCAGCGGCGAACGCAGCTTCGGCGATACCATCGACGATGCCAGCACCACGGCGGCGATCAAGTCCAAGTTGCTGTGGAGCCGACATGCCGAGGGCATGGATACCAAGGTGGTCACCCGTGACGGCAAGGTCACCCTCAGCGGCACCGTGGGCAGCAGTGAAGCCCTCGAGCATGCGGCCAGCCTGGCAATGAGCTCCAACGGCGTGACTGCCGTCGACAATCAGCTAAAGGTCAAGGCTGACAAACCGGGTATGGTCGACAGCAGCAAGCAGGCCGCCAGCGAAGCCGGCGACGACATCGCCGACAGCTGGATCACCACCAAGGTGAAATCCACTCTGCTCTATTCGCGCAACGTCGGCGGCACGGGCATCGATGTCAGCACCGAGAACGGTGTCGTCACCCTCAGCGGCAAGGTTGACGATAGCGCCGAACGCGCCTTGGCGGTGAAACTTACGGAAAACGTGCGCGGGGTGAGAAGCGTGCAATCGAAGGCGCTGACCTTCTGAGACGAGGACGATATGCCAGGTCAGCCCCAGCAGGCTGACCGGCCATTTCTACTGCAAATTACGCCGCGCTGGCTGCCATGCCTCAGGCAGACCGAAGGACGCTGATGCCGGACATGACCCGCAACGCAGCGGCCGTACTGCTGGCACGAGGCAATCGCCAGCAGGCGCTGAATGCGACCGTCAGCGCCCTCTGAGCCCATTAGCTTAACCAGCCGTCACGCCCGCTCTGAACCATATCCACATCCTTGCAGGCACCACTGGAAGCCGTCAGCACTTCACGGACCATGCTGGTTTGCTCGGCACTGCGGGTATTGGCCAACAGCACGCTACCGCCGGCGGCTATCTCCCCTGGAGTCAGGCTCGGACGCCACGGGACAACAGCAGCGAGGCCGGCCAAGGCACCCAGGAAGGCCCCAAGAAAAGCACCCGAGCCCATCAGCATTGCCGGCGCAAGCAATGGGCCGGCAGTCAGCAAGCCCATGTCCGAGATGACCAGAGCGGCTTGAGCCAGTGCGCCCAATACCCCGCCGACCACAGCGCCGATGGCGCCATAGGTCAGCATCGCGTTGCGCGCCGAGCGGCTTTTGAGCCGAGCCGCCAGGCCCAGCGGCGTGTGCTCACTAGCATCCAGTATCTGCAACTGCTCACGTGATAAGCCGCGTTTGAGCAGCTTGGACAGGACGCGATCAGCCGCTGCACGCTGGGCAAAACTGGCGGATACATTATGACGATAGGTGTCCATCGCTCTACTCCCGATTGGCTCCACGCACAAAGCGCGTACGGCTTCAGGCTATTGCCACGGCAGCGCGGCGTCTGTGCGTTCGCGTACCCCCCACAGCTCAGTGCCGCCGCCCCTGGGTGCGCTAACGCACGGTCGCCACGCCGCGCATGGCGCAACCTGAGCAGAGGCTGTGTCCAGCCTGTCCGGATTCCCCCCATCTGCCGATAAAATTGCGAGGCCGACCATGACCAGACCACACCTGCTGCTGCTTCCGGGATTCCTCTGCGATGCGCGCCTCTGGCAATATCAGGCCGCAGCTCTCACCGCCACCGCGCACGTTTCGGTCGCCGACGTCAGCGATGAAGACTCCATTGCCGCCATAGCCAGCGCGGTGCTTGCCCAGGCACCGGCCGATGAGTTCGCCCTGGCCGGTTTTTCCCTGGGCGGCTATGTCGCCCTGGAGATTCTCCGCCAGGCACCGCAACGCGTGCTGGCCCTGGCCTTGCTGGATACCAGCGCCAGGCCTGACACGGACGAAAATAGCGAAGCCCGAATGCAGTCGATACGCCTGGCGGCAGTGGACTTTCCCTCCGTCATCGAAGGGCTGCTACCAAAACTGGTGCACCCGGCGCATCTGGATGATCCGAGCTTGCTGGAAGTGATTCGTGCCATGGCCAACAGTCAAGGTGCGCAAGTCTGCATCAACCAGCAGCGGGCCATGATCGGCCGTGTCGATAGCCGTCCGGACCTGTATCGAATCGCCTGTCCAACCCTGGTGCTGTGCGGCAGCGACGATGCCATCACACCACCGCCAGTCCACCGGGAAATGGCCGACGCCATCACCGCCTCGCATCTGGCCATTATCGAGACCTGTGGCCATCTGGCTCCGCTGGAGCAGCCGGATGCCGTCTCAAAGGAACTAAAAAACTGGCTCGCGCGGCTGTAGCCGCAAACGGTGCCAGAGATCAGGCGTCCAGCGGGCTCAAATCAGACGCTGCCAGACTTCCGTGTCGGCCAGATCATCGAGCGTGGCGTGGCGCGCCTGGCCGTACAGCGGTTTGAGCTCATAACTCCAGGCCGACTCGAGACTGGCGGCATAACGCATGCCACTGGGTTTGTGCAGGTAGAGCGCGAGCGACTGGCACTGCGCATTGATATGCCTGACGAGGGGTGATTCGATCATTCCGTGCATGACGAAACCTGCTGCGGCGCTGGCCGCTCTGTTTCTGGTCAGCTTCATGCTGTACCCAGTGCAAAGCCGTTGTATGTACGCCAGCGTACTTTCCAGACACGTTACTTCAGGAATTTTGGCCGAGTGCCTGAAGCTGAGGTGACGAGCAGCCTGCTCCGCCGTCGCAGGCACATCTGTGCGCCAGTGAACGCCGTTCCCCAGCAGGCCGACGCGGTCCCCCTCTATGCGCGGCAACGTACCGACGCCGATTCGTACAACAGGCAATCTGCTGCATCAGGGTCAGGCACTCCCGCCGGCCCCGCTCCACAGCAGAGGTGCACGATGCATAACCCCACGCAACCCGACCCTACCTATCAACCACCACAGGTGACCGAGCGCCGCCGCCCGGCGGAGCCGGGCTCGTTCTCAGAGCCCGGTTTTCAACCCAAGCGCCGGGACGACACGGACAAGAGCATGCCCCCGCAGCAGTCGCCGGGGTCATTGGCCGGGGAACCTGGCGGGCGCCATACGCTGGACGCCAAACACCGCTGAGCCACCGTCGATTTATCACTGTGCAGGCGGATGCCCAGGCTCCGCCGGCCCGAGGACAGCTAGATGAACAAGACCAAGAAAACCACCCGCGTCGGAGCGCTACTCGGCCTTGCCGGAAACGCCCTGCTACTCGCGGCCTGCGCTTCGGAACCTGTGCCACCTATCCAGGAATTGCAGGCCGCGCAATTTGCCATCCAGAGTGCTGAACAGGCCCGTGCCGGCGAACATGCTGCCTTCGAACTAGGCATGGCCCGGGAGAAACTGGCAGCCGCAGAAGTGGCGGTGCAGAACGAGGACATGCCGCTGGCCACGCGCATGGCCGAACAATCGCGGGCTGAAGCCGAACTGGCCATGGCCCGTTCGCAAATGACCAAGGCGCTCATCGTCAATCAGGAAATGCGTGACAGCACCGAGAGCCTGAAGCAGGAAATGCAACGCAACACGGGAGTGAGACCATGAACGTGCACTACACGCAAGTCTATCTATTGGTTGCCGCCTTCTCCCTCGGAGGCTGTGCAGCCACGCCAGTGACACCGACGGGTGCAGCCGATGCCCGCCACCGGTTGACTCAGTTGCAAAACGACCCGCAGTTGGCCAGCCGTATACCGGTCTCACTGAAGGCTGCAGAGACAGCCGTACTGGCTGCCGAACAGCCGCGAACCGATGAAGTCGTGGGCCAACACCTGGTGGTGATGGCTGATCGCAAGGTGGAGATCGCCCGTGCTCGCGCCCTGGAGCGTTTCTATGAGGATCAACGTAGGCAACTGGGCGAACAACGCGAAAGTGCCCGCCTCGACTCACGCACCCGCGAAGCCGATCAAGCGCTGCGACGCAACGTCGATCTGCAACGACAGATCGACGGCCTCAACGCCGAAGAAACCGAACGCGGCCTGTTGGTAACCCTGGGCGACCTGTTGTTCGCCAGCGGCCGAGCGGAGCTAAATGGCAACGCCAACCATAGCCTGATCACGCTCACCGACTTCCTCAATCGTCACCCGGAACGTACGGTGACAATTGAAGGCCACACCGACAACGTCGGCAGCGAGAGTGCCAACTTCGGTCTGTCGCAACGTCGTGCCGACAGCGTGAAGTCCCACCTGCAAAGCCAGGGTATCACCGCCAGCCGCCTGCTCGCCTCAGGCAAGGGCGAAGGCTCTCCGGTGGCCGGCAACGACTCGGCCGCGGGGCGGCAACTGAACCGTCGGGTCGAGATCATCATCAGCAACAATCTCACCTCGGCGCGCTGAAGCGGCCGGCAGAATGGCTCCCGGGAACCAGCAAGGGGAAACGCCATGACCTATCGAATTCTCCTGGTCACGGCGGATGCCGCAGCCGGATGCGAGCTCCAGACCGTACTGAACCTGGCCGGCGACGGCTGTTTCGTCGTCGAATGCCTGGATCGGCTGGACGATGCGGTCACGCGCGCGCAGGCCGGCGGCCTGGATATCGCTCTGTTTGAGCAGAGCCTGTATCGCGGTAACGCTCTGACCAACTTCGAGCTGTTGTCACGCATCGCCGCGGCCGTACCACTGATGCTCTATCGAGCCCTCGGCGATGGCCGAGATTCTCGGACCACGCAGGCGTTCTGCGCCCTGATCCCGGCAGACCGGCTTGCCCATGAGCACGCACACGCCCAGGTCATTCTTGATTCGATCGGCGCTGCGGTGATCACGACCGACCTGCTAGGCCGGGTCGATTACCTCAACCGCGCCGCCCAACGCATCAGCGGCTGGACGCTGGAACAAGCGCGCGGCCACTCCATCGCAGAAGTGATGCCGCCGCCCGATGGCGACGCCAGCCGCTGCACTGCCACGGTGCCGCAGATCCTGCGAGAGAATCGTCCAACGTCCCGTGACAAGGGCCCTCGTGCACCGCGAGCATTCGAGGACTCCTCGGCGCCGATCCACAATGGCGATGGGCAAATCAGCGGGGCGGTGGTCGTCTTTCATGACGTCAGTGCAGCGCAGGCGACGGCCGACAAGATGACGCACCTGGCCCAGCACGACATCCTTACCCACCTGCCCAATCGTCTGTTGCTCGACGACCGCATTGCCCAGGCGATCCACCTGGCGAAGCGACATGCCAGTTCGCTAGCGCTGATGTTTCTCGACCTCGACGACTTCAAGCAGATCAACGATTCACGCGGACACACTGTCGGCGACCAGTTGCTGCAATCCGTCGCCCGACGCCTGCTGGCCTGCGTGCGCAGCTCGGACACTGTCAGCCGGACCGGCGGCGATGAATTCATCGTGTTGCTGAGCGAAATCCAGGACGAACGGGATGCCGCCATCAGCGCACGGAAAATTCTCGACGCCCTGGCGGCGCAGCACTGTATCGAGCAGATTGAGGTACAGATCACTTGCAGCATTGGCATCAGTCTGTTCCCGGCCGACGGCAGCAGTGCCGAGGCATTGCTGCGCCATGCCGACAGTGCCATGTATCAGGCCAAGCAGACCGGCCGCAACCGCTATCGGTTCTTCCACGACAGTATCGAGGTGCACGCGGATGGCAACCGGTAAGCCGCGCAGACAGTACCTGACTCAGGCCAAGCGGCGCAGCGGCAAGCTGAACTGCCGGCTGTAGTCGTCGAGCATCTCGGCGTAGCACTCGCAGGCCGCCGCCTCCAGCCGCGGCCGATCAAGAATGTTGATTTCGCCACGGCTGTAGTGGATCAGCCCACGTAACTGTAGCGCGCCAGCGGCAATGGTCACCCCGCTGCGGCGCACCCCGAGCATGTTGGCCAGGTATTGATGGGTCAGGTGGAAATGGTCGGCATGGGCACGGTCGTGTGTCATCAACAGCCAGCGTGCCAGGCGCGGCTCCAATGCATGGAACTGACCGCAGGCGGCGTTCTGCGACAGCTGCACCAGCAACACGTAGAGATAGCGCTTGAGTCGACGCTGCAGCCGCGGGCTGGCCAGCAGCTCTTCGTGCAGCGCTTCGATGGTGATGCGCAAGGCGCTGCCTGCGCCCTGCACCACCGCCCGGCTGGGCGCCGTCTCTACCCCCAGGACAAGCGTGACGCCGAGCATGCCTTCGTGGCCGATCAACCCCAACTCCAGTGGATGATGTCCGCTCAGGATGTTCACCTGCGAGATAAAGGCGGTGAGCGGAAAGTACAGGTAGCGCATCGGCTGGTTGGCCTCGCACAGGAGGCTGCCGAATTGCAGCTGCACCACCTCGCAGTGCTGCAGCACGGCATTACGTTCTTTGACCGGCAAGCCGGCGAGGAGCAGGTTCTGGATGACCCCTGACATGGGTGGATCCCTGCGGCACGGTGGAATCGGAGGGGTGCGGAGCAGGTGCCTGACCATCCCGCTTCGCCAGTCTGGGGCAAGCCGGTGGCGGCGCTCTGTTCGCTACGGCACGCAACGCCTCAGTTGACCTGACGCTGCGGCACGTAGGGCAGCAGGCGGTCAGTCTCCTTTTTCACCACCGCGTAGCACTCGCAACTGAGCTGTTCCAGCTTGTGCCGGTCGAGCACGGTGATACGCCCACGGCTGTACTCGATCACGCCCTGGCGCTGCAATTTTCCAGCCGCCTCGGTCACGCCTTCGCGGCGCACACCAAGCATGTTGGCGATCAACTCTTGGGTCATGGTCAGTTGGTTGCTCGGCAACCGGTCTAGCGACAACAGCAGCCAGCGACACAGCTGTTGGTCGATGGAGTGATGACGGTTGCACACCGCGGTCTGCGCCATCTGGGTGATCAACGCCTGGGTATAACGCAGCATCAGCACCAGCAGTTCGCCGTGGCGTTCGAACTCGATCTTGAGTAGCGGCCCCTTGAGCCGGAAGGCATGCCCGCCGCTCTGTACTACCGCCCGGCTCGGCGTGCTCTCACCGCCCATGAACAGGGCGATGCCGACCAGCCCCTCGTTGCCGACCACGGAAATTTCCGCAGAAGCGCCACTCTCCATCACATAGATCAGCGAAATGATCGAATCGGTGGGGAAGTAGACATGGCGCATGGTATCGCCAGATTCATAGAGCACCTTGCCAAGCGGCAAGGGTACAAGCTCTAGATGCGCGAACAGACGCTGGCGCACCTCGGCTGACAGGGCCGCCAGCAGATGGTTCTGCTGCGGCTGATGCGATTCGTGCATGATCGGGCTCTCTGGGTGCAAAACACAGCGCAAGGGCTAGCATACGCCCAATGGCCGGGCACTCCGTACGCTAGCGCACAGAGTCCGATACACGGCTGTTCAGGAAGGGCCAATAGCCATAGCTGGAGTACGCCCCTGCCGTTCTACCCCATCAACCGCGATATCGGCTGGCCCACCTCCCACTGTCCGAGGCGCACAAGCAATGCGCTCCTCCTTCTTACCCGACTGAGAGATGCCCCTAAAGAATCTCTTTTTACTGATTCAACGCTGCACCAAGCTCCGCGATGCAGAATTACTGCAATTCGTTGGTGAAACGCCCAACCGCTTCAACCACTTGCTTAGCACCGTCCTGGATTTCCACAATCACCGTGCCGGCCTGGTTGGCCAGTGCCAGGCCATGATCGGCTTGCTCACGGCTACTGAACATCTCTCGCACAGCTCGCTCGGCAAGCGCCTGATTCTCCTGCACTACGGTGACGATTTCTTCGGTGGCTTCGCTGGTTCGACCAGCCAGCTTACGCACCTCATCGGCTACCACGGCGAAACCGCGTCCATGCTCACCCGCACGGGCGGCTTCAATGGCAGCATTGAGTGCCAGCAAGTTGGTCTGGGAAGCAATGCTACCAATGGTCTGAACGATTGAGCTGATCAACAACGATTGTTCACCAAGCGCCTCAATACTCTCGGTGGCCGATTGCATTTGTACAGCAATGCTCTGCATGGTCTGAACAGTTTGCTGCACGACTTCAGCCCCGCGCGCGGCACTCACATCCGTTTGCTGAGAAACGCCATAGGCAACGCCTGCCGCCTCCCGCACCTGGGTTTCCCGAGCCACTTGTTCAGTCACGACACTGGCGAATTTCACCACCTTGGATAACTTTCCTTCGGCGTCATGAACGGGGTTATACGTCGCCTCCAGCCAAACCTCTTGACCTCTGCTGTCGATCCGTTTGAAGCGATTAGCCACGTATTCACCACGGTTGAGCGTCTGCCAAAAGGCTGCATATTGAGGAGCGTTCGCCTCTTCAGGCAGACAAAAAATGCGGTGATGTTTCCCGGTAATCTGGCCGAGCGAATAGCCCATGGCAGCAAGAAACTGCTGATTGGCGGTGATGACCGTACCGTCCAGATTAAAATGGATGACCGCAGTGGAGCGGATCAACGCGTCAATTAAAGCCTCGTTTTCTTTTGCTTTTTCGAGGGCCTGACTGATCTCGCTGCCGTACCCCTGGACGTGGGACAGCTTTCCGTCCTCGCCTTTGATCGGGAACCAATTCAGTTTTATCCAGGCGAGGCTCCCGTCGGCTCGCAGATAGCGGTAGTCATCACTCACCGGCTCAAACTTCGAGATAGCCATATTGAATGAATGAAAGCAGGGCAGACTTTTCACGTAGGGTGGAACGATCGCTGACAGCGGACGCCCCCGAAGATCATTGGTGTATCCGAGAGCCTTGGCGAAATTCGGGTTGAACTCGCAGATGTTGAATTGCGCATCGAGTCTGATGGAGAGCATGCTTCGTTGCATCTGCTCAGCCTGTTGACGCAGCAGATACAGTTCCGCACTCTGGTCTTCTAGTGTTTTCTTAAGGGCACGGTTGAACATTAACGTCTCCACAGAATTAGGTAGATAGCGATTCGCAACGGAATCTTTGTCATTCCCAGGCAAGACCTACCGGCCCGCTGCGAATTATTCAGTACAGACTTGCAACTGCATCCCGAGCAGGAGAAATGCTTGGCCTAGACGCACTGCCCCGGCTTGAGCCGATCATGGTTTCACCGACACTTCTGCTGTGCCTTGCGAAAGTCAGTCACACCCCACGCTGGTCTGCCGGCGGCCATCTAGCGCCCTCGTTGTACTGCCAACCCCGCTCTACCCGATAGTCAATGCCTTCCGCTTGCCGTCGCACATCTTGTACAGACCCTAGGTGCCGTAGCAGCTTCAGCACGGTGTGATCACCCGGTTACTGCCACCGACCAGAAGCGCCTGCCCTCATGTGCCCTGCCAGGCTGCCAGCCCGAGAAAACATCAGCCAGAGAGCACCGGGCATGATGCGATCCTTTTCAATTAGGGACTGCCAGGCACTCGTTCATAAGATCTCGAGGCAGGCGCTGAAGAGAATGCAGGTAGGCATGGACAGCGCCCAAACCTGTACAAACTATATATTTTGTACAGACGTTGTCCAGCAATAGAGTGACCTGTCGTCGGGCCGTAGGTTACGAAGCATGCGCTGCGGTACCGACGATAAGTATTGATGGCACGATTCTGCGGGGGCTGGAGGCTGGGGACGCTTGTTGCAGAAGCAACCGAGAACCATATTGTTGCCCGCACTCACTCTGCGACCCGCTATCAGAGCCTAGAGAGTGGGCTCGATGAAACTGGTGCTGGAGATGCAGGGAGCACTCACTGTAAGGGCCGAAGCAAGCCAGGCGCCCATCGCGATCCCATATCGCCACTGCGGAGCTGGAGGGAATGTGTTCACTGCCGGCTGCCCCCAGCAAGGGTTGCAATGAACTCAACGTACTCGGCAACTCACCATGACTGCCAACTCTCCGAGCGAAGTGGAACGTCACTCATTGCGGGGCGTATAGGCCCATCAGGTCAGCCAGATGCTGCTGGTTACCGACATTGCATGGACAGACTGGCTCCCAGAAGTGCACGGCACGGGTCGCGCCAGGCAGCAAGACGGGCCGGCCAAGCCGACCCGAATCGCTTGCGCATGCGGCCAGGTGCGAAACATCGGTTTCATGGTGATACCCAGACCAGCCGGACATCCCCCATTTCAACCATTCCACCAGGTGATGCGAGCAAACCAAAACCGACTCAATTGCCTCGGTATGTCGAAAAGCCGTAGGGGCTGAGCAGCAGCGGGATATGGTAGTGCGGCACGGTACCGTCGACCTCGAAGATCACGGGCACCTCGGGGAAGAAGCTTTTCGTATCGTGCTTCGCGAACCACTCGCCGGTCTTGAACGTCACGCGGTAGGTGCCCTTCTCAAGTGCCTTGCCTTGCGGATACAGGGCAGTGATACGCCCCTGCTCGTTGGTGACACAGTCATTGAGCGCCTGCCAGTTCTGGCCATCCTTCTTCTCCAACGTGACGGTCACGGCTGGCGACGGCAGCCCGTCCTGCAGGTTCAGCACATGAACACTGAGTGGATTGGCATCTGCCAACGCCAGGGAAGAAAGGCCGCTCAGAATTGCACCAGCCAGAAGGGTTTTGAGAGCTTTCATGCTGTATCTCCGATTTATTGATGGATGGAAAGAATCTGTTCGATGGCCTTGAGTGCGCAGGCCTCATCATTGGCAGCACCGCCCGCCCCAGCGACGCCAATGGCACCGATGACCTGATCACCGACTTTCAGTGGTACGCCGCCGCCCAACAGCAGAAGCTCATCGAGCGTGTTGAGGTTCTCGGCGTCGGGGGTGCTGCGGGCTCGCTCGGCCAACAAGCGGGTTGGCGTTTTCGTCGACAAGGCGGTAAAAGCCTTGCGCTGCGCGGCCAAGGTGTTGTGTGGGCCGACGTTGTCGTCGCGCTGCAGAGCGACCAGGTTGCCGCCACGATCGACGACCGCTGCGACCGCGCTGCGGCCATCGGCGTGGCAGGCCGACAGGGTTGCATCCAGCAACTGATTGGCCAGCGGCAACGTCACGTCCTGACGCATCGCGACTTGCTCGGAGGCCCATGAACTCGACGCGATGATAGTCAGCGTCAGTGCGGACAGAGTGATGTGAAGCTTGGGCATGCCGTTCTCCTGGTTAGGCTCTGCTGAGCGGATGCCGGCAATCTTGCCCACCGGCGACCAGCAGATGGATTGCGCCAGGATTACGAATTTGTAATGGGAGTCAGCAGCGGTTGCGCCTAGGCTATGCAAAGGTTCGGGAGATAGAAATGCGCATTCTGGTGGTGGAGGACGAAGCCAAAACGGCTGACTACTTGAGAAAGGGTTTGAGTGAATCAGGCTTCATGGTCGAGGTCGCGTTGAATGGCCTGGATGGCCAGCATCTCGTGCAGGAGTACGAATTCGACCTGATCATTCTCGACGTCATGCTGCCAGGACTCGATGGTTGGCAGTTGCTGCAGATCATTCGACGCAAGCATGACACCCCGGTGCTGTTTCTGACCGCTCGTGACGCAATAGAGGACCGTGTCAAAGGGCTGGAGCTGGGCGCCGACGATTATCTGATAAAGCCCTTTTCCTATGCCGAGCTGCTCGCCAGGGTTCGTACGCTGCTGAGAAGAGGGCCGCCCCGCGAGATAGAACACTTCCAGGTAGCTGACCTTGCGCTCGATCTGCTCAAGCGCAAGGTCAGCCGCGCAGGTGATCGTCTCAACCTGACGAACAAGGAATTCGCACTGCTCCACCTTTTGCTCAGCAGACAGGGTGAAGTCCTGTCGAGGGCTCTGATCGCCTCGCACGTGTGGCAAATGAATTTCGACAGCGATACCAATGTGGTGGACGTGGCCATTCGACGACTGCGCGCAAAGGTGGATGATCCCTACCCACTGAAACTGATTCACACCGTAAGGGGCATGGGCTACATGCTGGATCTTCAGGCATGAAACTGTGGCCCAGAACGCTCAGTCTGCGCCTGGCACTGATGTTCGCGCTTTCGAGCTGCGTGCTGCTCGGTGCCGTGGCGGCCTACCTGTATCACTCGCTTGAGCGGGAAATCCTCTGGCGAGATGATCAGGCCCTACTGGGTCGCCTGCAACGCATGCAGGCTCTCTTGGATGACGCCGAGAGTATCGAAGCCTTGCGCAGTCGCCCCCAGCTTTACGAAAACATGCTGGGCAACAGGGACAGCTTCCTGTGGATAGTCGATACAGCCGATCACATGCTGATCGAGGTAAACCCGGCGTCGCTGCCGTTACCCAGGTTGCCGGATGCCTCTTCACCCAAGCTGGGCAATGATCCGCACAACAGCTCCCTGCGCCTGGCCTGGCTGGACGTATCGCGTACCGGAGGACATCTGAAGCTGATAGCCGGGAAACGTGCAGATGAGCGCGAGCAAATGCTCAGCGCCTACCGAAACACAATCTGGATGGCGCTTGCAGCGGGTGTTTTCCTTGCGTTCGCCCTCGGCTGGCTGATCGGTCAAAGAGGGTTGCGCCCTGTGAGAGCGTTGGCCACTCAGGCAGCGGGTATCGACGTCCGCAACCTTCATCTGCGCCTTGACGATTTCGCCGATACGGCCGAACTCGAAGTGCTGAGCCAGGCGCTGAATCAGATGCTGGCCAGGTTGGAACACGGCTTCGCCCAGCTATCGCGCTTCTCTGAAGACCTGGCACACGAGATGCGTACGCCCCTGAGCAACCTGATGGGGCAGACCCAACAACTGCTCGGTCGCAGCCGCTCGGACGAGGAGTATCAGAACGTACTGGCCTCCAACCTGGAAGAATATGAGCGACTGGCCAGAATGATCGACAGCATGCTGTTTCTTGCCAGGTGCGAGCAGCCCAAGGCCACACTAAAGCGCGAACCGGTAGACCTGCATTCTCTTGTGGAGCAACTGTGTGAGTATTTCGAGGGCATGGCAGAGGACCGCGGCATCTGGCTGGTTAACCAAAGCCATGAACAGTTGGAAGCAGAACCGGAGCTCCTGCGTCGGGCACTTGCCAATCTCATCGTCAATGCGCTTCGCTACGGCGCAGCGAATAGCCCCGTCACCATCAGTACAAAAACGACGGAAAACACCCTGGAAGTATCGGTTCACAACCTTGGCGACCTCATAGATCCCAGGCATATGCCCCATATTTTCGAAAGGTTCTATCGCTGCGACGCTTCACGCAATCAACCCGACGACTCCGGTGGCCTTGGCCTGGCGATCGTGCGCTCAATCATGCATGCGCATGCAGGTGAGGTCAGCGTGAAGAGTGGCACCACAGGAACGACGTTCAGGCTCATCTTTGGTACAGCTAACGCGCAGGATGGAGCCTCCCCACCCGAATAATAGAGCCTCCCGTGGCTTAACGATCTACAGCTCGCAGCAGGAGACTGGAAAGAAAAAACCAGACAGGCCAAGACAAGGCTGTGCTTCCGCTGCGATAGTCAATCAATATCCCGCAGGAAGACTGCCAATACCGCGATATGCGCGAGAAAGCGAAACCCAGCAGGGATATTTCAAAGTTTCTGAACCTGCTCGGGCGCATAACGTTCGTCATGACCAAGCAATATCTCAGGAAGGAGAAAATCACCCCAACTTGATGATTTTCAATACTGTGGAAACGGCTTGAGCCTACCATTAAACGGAGGCGACGCAATTATTGGTGCCCGAAGCCGGACTCGAACCGGCACGCCCTTGCGAGCGAGAGATTTTAAGTCTCCTGCGTCTACCGATTTCGCCATTCGGGCGGTAGCGCTGTGCGAAGGACCGGACTATATACAGCCCTTCGCTTACCCGCAAGGCACGCAACGCTTGCCCGGGATAATGAAAAAAGCCTCGTAGATCAGTGATCTACGAGGCTTTTCGAATTGGAGGCTGAGGTCGGAATCGAACCGGCGTTCACGGATTTGCAATCCGGTGCATAACCACTCTGCAACTCAGCCATGAAGCAAACGAGCCGCCTTGGCGACTCGTGTAA
>JAESFJ010000224.1_pt1 | contig 37111 bp, 22 predicted proteins | sample 9266161 | NCBI WGS metagenome assembly JAESFJ01 (sample SAMN14506165, study PRJNA617096) | algae metagenome | isolation source: Calothrix sp. FI2-JRJ7 and co-occurring heterotrophs from granitic desert soil | place: USA: Red Pass Lake area, Fort Irwin, California | collected 2000-06-01
AAGTTGGGGAATTTGAGAAGACACCCAGAGTCGTAAAATGCTTATCCTGCAATATGTCTAGTTCTGCCTTCCATGCTTCCCCTGCCTCAAGAAACCCCCAGCGCGCGACTTGTGTGTACACGGTAGCTTATTAAGGGGGGTTGGGGGGATTTTACTGTTTAGGTTTATAAGTTGATGCTACATGCAACTCTTTAAGCTGCTTCGCATCCACACCACTCGGCGCCTCTGTCAATACACATCGTGCTTGCTGTGTTTTAGGGAAGGCAATTACATCACGTATTGATTCTTCGCCAGCGAGTAACATCACTATTCGGTCTAAACCAAATGCGATACCACCGTGGGGAGGTGTGCCATATTCAAATGCTTCTAGTAAGAAACCAAATTTACCCTGTGCTTCTTCGGGTGAAAGTCCTATGGCTTCAAATACTTGCTCTTGAATATCGCGTTGGTATATACGAAGACTGCCACCTCCAATTTCAAACCCGTTTAATACTAAGTCGTAAGCTTGCGCGCGCGCGGTCTTCAAATCATTAATATCATCAGGGTGCGGCGCCGTGAATGGGTGGTGTAATGCTTCGAGTCGTTTCTCCGAGGCGTTCCACTCAAACATCGGGAAATCAACAACCCATAATAAATTAATTTTATCAGGGTCGATTAAGTTAAATTCTCTGGCGACAAATTGGCGCAACCTGTCTAATGTTTTATTTACAGTCGGAGCATCACCTGCACCGAAGAGTAATAAGTGACCTGGTTTGGCGCCTGTACGAGTCAGAATTTCTTGTTTTTGCTCTTCTGTGAGGTTGTCTTTAATGGCGCCAATTGTATCAATTTCACCGTTATCACGTACACGAATATACGCTAAACCCTTGGCGCCTGCTTCGCTTGCTTCTCTAAATATATCTCCACCTGGTTTGATGCGAACATTAGAAATAGCATCGTTACCGTTGGGTATGGGCAATATTTTAACTATGCCACCGTTTTTGATGGCTTCGTTAAAGACTTTAAAGCCACTATCTTTGAGAATATCAGAAACGTTAACAAGTTCTAAATCATACCGAGTATCGGGTTTATCACTGCCATACTTATCCATTGCCTCGGCATAAGTAATTTGAGGGAAGGGATGCTGTAATTCAATACCTTTTACGGTTTTGAAGATGTGACCAACAAGCTTTTCGTTAAGCTTCATAATTTCTGGTTGCGACATGAAACTCATTTCCATGTCTAATTGAGTAAATTCAGGTTGCCTATCTGCACGTAAGTCCTCGTCACGGAAACATCGGGCAATTTGATAATATCTATCACACCCCGACACCATCAAAATTTGCTTGAACAACTGGGGTGACTGTGGCAGCGCAAACCATTCTCCAGCGTTTACACGACTTGGGAGAATATAATCACGGGCACCTTCTGGTGTCGAACGAGTTAAAATTGGGGTTTCCACCTCAATAAACCCTTCATAGTCTTCTAGATAGCGACGCATTGCTTTGACAACTTGATGGCGCAATTGGATGTTTTTCGCCATTCTTTCGCGTCGCAAGTCTAAATATCTATATCTCAACCGCACTTCTTCGCGTACCGGGTCTGTATCCGCACTCGATACTTGGAATGGTAATTGTTTACGAACGCCGTTAAGAAGTGTTATTTTATCGGCGTAAATCTCCACTTCTCCTGTCGGAATACGCTCGTTTAATGATTCGTCAGGACGTTTCGTGACTCTACCGACTATTTCTACTACGTACTCACTGCGGAGAGCATTCGCGGCATCATATGAATGTGGAGTGCGCTGCGGGTCGCTGACTATTTGCACGATGCCGTCGCGGTCGCGTAAATCTAAAAATATTACTCCTCCGTGGTCACGGCGCCTATCTATCCATCCATACAGGGTGACAGTTTTACCAATATGTTCGGAACGGAGTTCGCCGCAATAATGAGTTCGCATAGGTTACTTTTCTTAACTTCTTTTACTAGAGAATGATTGGATTAACTTTAACCTTGTTCATCTTTTTTGCAAAATAGCCCAACCTTAACTGGGTTAAGGAGGTATAGCATTCAAAAAGATACGCGGAGAAAGCGAGACGCGGAGATATATTAGGTAGGGGTTGAAACTAGATCGAAGCAGAGTAACACAGCAGTCCAAAGGGATATTTAACTCTTAGGACTGGCGCTCCAGACATAGTGCTTAGAGAGACGAACTCCCCGCATCTTGTGTCTCTACGCACCATGTCTCTTCGATCAAATTTGATGGTTTAATACCATCAAATTCAATAATTTTCTGGTGGATAACACAATTAATCCTGTGTTACGCCGTAACAACTGGACTTTGTTTTTACTGCAATGACCTAACCGCTCCCAGTTAAAATCAGATACAGAAACTTGTGTTTCGGTGTCACCACTTACCCAACCAAAAAAAGTTTTCTTTCCTTTAGTCGCTTTGACATAATCACCTTTTCTAAAACCATGACGGGTTACAGTTCCACCATATTTACGACGTTTCCCACCTTTTGAAGGAAGCATTAAATGCAGTTGGCGACGCGATACAGGCGGGCGCCTAATTACCGTAAATGGTGCAGGTGTTATTTTGACTTCACCTATCCAGCGCATTGATTGACTATCAACCATACTATATTTGATAAAAGCACTACAAGCTAGTGCAACCCCATCTACTGCGTGTGTTGCAGGAATTGCATCACACTTGGAATGTTTTTGTTTATATAATCCTAATTGCTGCCTTATATTCGCAGTTTGCCAACCTTCAAGCTGTTTAACCTCGGCATACGCATTTAAATTTTCGCACATCCATTTTTGACCAACCATTACAGGACTAAAACCTTTATCCCCAGCCGCTTTTACTACTTCGTAAACAATTGTAGTAATTGGATAAATCAGAGATAGTTCTTTAATGACTCGCAGTTCTAGTTCACGATTGGCTTTAATGCTTGGCGGTATTTTACGCTTCTTACGGTTATCAAATCGTTTTTCACGATGTGCGCGCAGCTTGAAAGCTACTTTGCGGTTAATGCGTCTACCTCTACGGCTTCTACGCATCTTACTACGCCTTGACATCCGGTCTTTTACCGTTTGAAAAGGTAATTGTAGATGAGCCAACCATAAAGTAAACAATTTTGATTGAACACCGACGCCCGTATATAATTTACCTGGGTCTATACCAACCGCAATTGGCTGTGTGTTGGTGGTTCTAGGACATTCAATTAATTGAATTTGGAAAATGCCGAGGTCGTTACACACAACTTTGGCTTTACCTTCTCTTAACCATCTACGTGCCCTACTTGGTTTTGTTGGCATTAATGGTAAACCATCCGGTGCTAGTACAGGTACTCGCATAAAGAGATAATCCTTCGAGTATAGTTAATAGTCCCCTTGCCCAACGCGGTTATGATGTCTTGGCTTTACCCAACGCCATTAATAAGATGGCTTAAATTTAATCCGAACTAGGGAAGAATCCGGTAGTTTTTGCACGCACCGCGTCTCGGTGGGCTATTCAACACTTACGTTGTAAGACTTATCTCTTACAATCCCTGCCTGGTGAAACAGGTAGGGTAGCTGAATATCTAGCATCACAAGTTAATTGTAGTAATTTCAGCTATAGAAAAATCAAAAATTTCATTTGTCAAGATTTTATGGTTAAATTTGTCAGCGATTACACTAAATGCTTACTTAAATTTTTATGCAAACTGACCCCAATAACCTACCACAGCCAGATTTAACCCCACCTGACACTATCTCACAACAACAATTTTTGATACCACGCGACAGGCGCCGTAAATTTTTTTGGACGTATGTACTCATGACCATAGTCGGGTGGGTTGTCGGTGGCATCGCTAGCATCGCTATTGAGAGAGTTATAAACGAACAATTTATAGTTAAAGCTACTCCCGAAGTTCAAACACTTTGGTTCACCTGGGGAACTTATGTCAGCTTAACTGTCTTTGCCCTCATTTTTGGCGCCGACCAAGCACTTGTAGTACGGCGTTACATTTCTGGATGGTGGTGGTTACTAGCTACAAGCTTTGGCTGGTTAACTGCAATTAAAGTTTCTAACGTCTGGCGAGAGTACATCGAAACATTCGGAGCCTCTCTAAACCGTGAATTAACACCCGAAGAAATTATTATTCTAACTATAGCCTCTACTGCTGCCTTCATTTTCTCCGCCATCTGGATAAGTTTTTTCCAATGGGTAGTATTGCGACGCTACACCAAACAATCTTGGTGGTGGAACTTTATTAACTCTTTGGCATTTGCTCTCATCAGTTTTTTGGTATGGTTACTATCTCTAGCTCAAGATTCTATTCCAGAGGTTTACCGCGATTTAGTATTGTATTTGTGCGAACAAGGACTCACAGCACTAATTATTGGAATTATTCCCGCAATTGGTTTTTGTCGTCTATTTGCACGTGGAATACAAGCGGTCAAGGAATAAACGTTATTAGGAAGCTTATAATGCACGATAATATGACGCAAAATCAATCGACTCCACCTGTTGCTCAAAAACAGCCACATGTTCTAGAGTTACATGGCGACCGTCGCATCGACAATTATTTTTGGATGCGTGATATCGAGAACCCTCAAATAACTGCTTACCTCGAAGCTGAAAATAAGTACACTGAAGAGGCAATGAAGTCAACTACTGACTTACAGCAGCAGTTATATGACGAAATTCTTTCTCGCATCAAAGAAACTGATTTATCTGTACCAGTTCGCAAAGATAATTATTATTATTACTCTCGTACCGAAGAAGGTAAAGCCTATGCTATTCATTGTCGCAAACAAGGCAGTTTAGAGGCGCCTGAAGAAATTTTACTCGATGAAAACGAACTTGCAGAAGGGCAAGAGTATTTTAACGTCGGAGTTTTTCAAATTAGCCCTAATCATGAAATACTTGCGTATGCTGTTGACAACAATGGTTCGGAAAGATACACAATTTATTTCTTAGATTTAAAAACATTTAAGTTATATTCAGAGACTATATCCGACACATATTATTCTTTTGCGTGGGCAAATGATAATCAAACAGTTTTTTATACACAAGTTGATGAAGCCAACCGTCCTTTTAAGTTGTTCCGTCACCAATTAGGAAAACCACAAAAAGAAGACGTTTTAATTTACCATGAACCGGATGATTCCTACTTTTTATCTGTAGGTAAAACTCGTAGCGAAGCTTACATCGTTATGAGTTTGGGCAGTCAAGTTACCTCCGAAGCTCATTTCGTCGATGCGAATAACCCAACAGGCGCCTTTCAAATAGTAAACTCGCGCGTTCAAGGTGTAGAATACGAAATCGAGCATCATGGTAATTACTTTTACATTGTTACCAACGATAAGGCAATCAACTTTAAATTAATGAAAGCTCCGGTTGCTTCACCATCACAGCAAAACTGGGAAACTGTAATACCCCATCGTGAAGATATCATGCTGTCGGGTGTCAGCTTGTTTGCTAAACACTTGGTAATTTATGAGCGTGTCAATGGCTTACCTTGTGCAACCGTTCAAAACTTAGAAACGAATAAATCCCAAAATATCACTTTTCCCGAACCGACATACGGATTCTTTGAAGGCAGCAATCCAGAATTCAACACCAATATTCTACGCTTTACTTATACCTCATTAATCACGCCTCCATCTGTATTTGACTATGACATGGAGACAAACGCGCGGGAATTGAAAAAAGAAACTGAAGTTTTGGGTGGATACGATAAAACTCAATACGAAAGCGAAATGCTTATAGCTACCGCTAAAGATGGCGCCAAAATTCCCATATCTATCATTTATAAAAAAAGTACAGCTAATAAAGGTACAGTCAAAAATGGACAAAATCCATTATTCTTAACAGGGTATGGTTCCTATGGCTATCCATATCCAGCAACATTTTCATCAAGCCGCTTACCCTTATTAGAGCGTGGCTTTGTTTTTGCAATTGCTCACATTCGTGGTGGTGGAGAATTTGGACGTAAATGGTACGAAAGCGGCAAGTTCCTAAACAAGAAAAATACCTTTACTGACTTTATCACCTGCGCTGAATATTTAATCGAGCAAAAATGGACATCTGAGCAACACCTAGCTATTTCTGGTGGTAGCGCAGGTGGACTACTAATGGGCGCCGTCATTAACATGCGTCCCGACCTTTTCAAAGTAGTCGTTGCTGATGTACCCTTTGTAGACGTAGTAACAACAATCGCCGACACATCACTACCTTTATCAGCTATCGAATGGGATGAATGGGGCAACCCTAACGAAAAAGTTTACTACGACTATATGAAATCTTACTCCCCTTACGACAACGTGGAGGCAAAAGATTATCCCCACTTACTTATTACAGCAGGTTTAAACGACCCGCGCGTTAAATATTGGGAACCAGCAAAATGGACGGCAAAACTACGAGAACTTAAAACCGACAAAAATATTCTCCTGCTCAAAACAAATATGGGTGCAGGACATGGTGGCGCCTCGGGACGTTATGAAAGTTTAAAAGAGTTAGCGTTTGAATATGCTTTTGTTCTCACCTGGCTAAAAAATTAGTCAGTTCCACCCCAACTCCAAATCGCAGCAGGTTTTCCATCAAACGTTGTAATTCCTGCTGAAGCTACACATTTTGCAAATTGAGGCTTGAGTGTACCTACCCAGGTAACGCTAAATTGGTTATTTGCCAATATTGAAACATTCGTTGCAATGACGCCTAAATTTGCCTTGCCATCAAATCACAATAAGTTTCTATTTCATGATACCGATTTTTTACATCTATTGTAGATATTGCTGAAATTAAATCATATTTCTGACTTTGCTACATGTAGCATTGTAAAAATTCGATTTATCTGATCTTTCGCTCTGTGCTTTAAGGTTCGTAGGACTTACGCTGCATAAACCTGGTTTCTAGGCATTCATTGTCGCAGACAAATCGTCATTTTTATTACATGTTATCAACGTATATTCCAGGTTTCTAGGTTTTCATGCGTAAGTCCTGGTTCGTTACCTGAATATCTTGCCTAATGCATAAAAAGTTATATATTAATCACAAATAATTACAAAGTTACAAAAAATTAACTGTAACAAAAGCATTCTAAGAAATTGCCGACAGGCGTTAAAGTATTAAATAGTTAAGTTGGAACCTTATAGTGATTAAAAAACTCTTAATAACTAAATTGTTTAAATAAAAAACAATAATGAAAATTGATTTACATATTTGGAACTATACATATGTTTATATTTAATACATACTCATTACCGCCATCAGCTAATACAACACATACGCTAGTTTTAGTCAATACAGAAAAATATTTATCTAAAAAAGTACAAAATATTACACAAAAACCAGCGACTAATAGAACATCACAGAGTCGAGAAATAATTGATGACGCGCAGCTACAATCGTTAAAGAGACAGCTTTTCAATCAAGTTAACGCATCTTGGGCACAACGAAAAACACTTACTTACGACTTAGTATATAAAGTCTCAATGGATACTGGTGGAGAAATAATTGCTTACGAACCAGTAAATCAAATTGCACGTAATCAAATTGGCAAAACTCCTTTACCCAAATTAATTTCCGACCCTTTAGACTCTGTTTCAGAGACAAAGCAACCCTTTGGAAGTTTCCGTGTTGTGTTTCGTAAATCAGGAGTACTAGAAATTAGTCCGTGGAGAGGGTTTCGCACAACTCCCGATGTTATAGGTGATAAAATTACCAATCCTAGACAGCTAAGAAGACTACAACGACAACTAACAAGTACGTTACGTCAAAATTGGGAAGGTAAAACAACGGCAAAGCAAGATTTAAAGTATCGCGTCGCTGTAAACAAAAATGGTGTAGTCGCTGACTACGAACCAATTAACCAAGTCGCATACGACCATTTCCGCGAAACACCTTTACCTCTGATATTCCAAGAACTTCACGGTTCCAACATCGCCGCCCCCAAAGATAAAGAACCGTTAGCGCATTTTCGCGTCGTCTTTAAACGCGACGGTTCATTACAAATTACACCCTGGCGAAAATTACGTTAGGAGGTAGGGTGCGTGACGCCATAACAATCGCAAAGTAAAACTAATGAACTAGTAGCGTCACGCACCTTACGAGTTAGGAGTTAAGAGGCGCGGAGTTAATCATTAAAACCCCATTATCTCCATCTAATGTTGCATTGGCACCTACAGGCAATGCAGCATTACAACCATCATGTCCAAAAGGAAGTTCAGAAACAACGGGAATACCCAAATCTTCCAACCGTTCCCTCAATACCTCCTCAACTTTAAAACTTGGTATATTTACAGGTGGCTCACATTGACTAAACCTGCCAATAGCAATACCGCGTACTTTTTTTAAGGCGCCACTCATCCGCCATTGTGTTAACATTCTATCGATACGATACGGCGCCTCTCCTACATCTTCAATAGCCAAAATCACATTATCAAATTCCGGTTGATAGGGAGTGCCAAGAAGATGAGTTGCAACCGTTAAATTCGCAGGTAATAATACACCACTTACCACACCAGAACCCCAACCATTACCCTTAATAGCATCAATACTGCGACCTTCCACCCAATCAAATAACCGTTGTTTTGACCATTTGGGTTCATCCGCAAGCGTTGTTAATACGGGTGCATGAACCCCAGAAATTCCTACCTTATATAAACTCCACAGTAATGCTGTAATATCAGAGAACCCAATCAACCACTTGGCATTTGTAACAGGCGCCCAATTCCAATTTTCTAAAAGACGAGTACAGCCAAAACCACCTCTAGCACATAATATAGCTTTACACTCCGGGTCAAACCAAGCATCTTTAAGATGATGGCGCCGTGTATCATCTAACCCAGCTAAATAACCCCATCGGTCATTAATGTCAGAAATAATATCAACACGATAACCACGACTTCGCCATACTTCGACACCTTGCACAAATGGTTCCAAAGAACGCAAAGTACCACTGGGAGCAATTACTCGCAGTAAATCTCCTGGTTGTAATGGTGGTGGAGTAATAATTTGGGACTGCATGAATAGTTCAATTAATCAAATTTCAAATATATTGTTGAGCTTCTGAGTATAACCATTGTTTAAACATATGATTTAGTAACTCTTTATACCGTGCCTCTGTTAACTCGGCTGGTATAAGTTCTTCAACCCAAAGCAAATGATAGCATCGTTCTATTTTTATCGGACCAATCAATTGCTGAGGTGATGTATTAAAAACAACATTTGCTATCTCTGGCTCGATTTCCCAACGATAAACTTGCCCTTCATATCCACACAGGCGCCTGCGGTTTAAGTCGATGTCATAATTATGTGCAGCTGTGTAAAAGCTAATTTCTCTTTCCTCAATTTGATAATAAAGTTCTTGAGCAAGCTTATCGTCTGCTACTACTAGACGGTATAAAATAATTTGCTCAAACTCCGCACGGTTCTGCATAAAAAACTTTTCGACTTCATATCCAAACATTTCCTGCGCTAACTTGTGCGCTAATAGTCGATTCCGAATACCAACTTCCCAGTCGTGAGGAGTAATCATATTGTTGGTTAACCAAGCTACCGTATCCGCAGCTTTTTCTAACCGCAGTTCCCGACGCTGCTCTGTAGCTTCTTTTTCTATCTCTACACTACTAACGCTTATTCCCCGCTGTTGTGCAACACGCGCGATTACTTTTTGATACAAAATATTTTGGCGCGTTTCTTTTAAGCTCATTTCCTGTTTGAGATAGTCTACTATTTCTTCTGCCTCAACATTTGTCTTAAAATCGCTCATTGTATTATTTGTATCTTACTAGCTTTCAGAGTATATTATTTAACTGCATATTGAGTAGCCTTTGCTACTGATTTTTATTCAAACTTAAAAAATCATAACGCTTAACAAAAAATTGGAAGCTACAAAGTATAGCTTCCATGATTTGTGATGAAATAATCCTAATTGGGAGGATTCGGATTATTTAGATGTTAAAACAGATGGAACAATCAAACTCGCGTATCGTTACATATTCTTACTCACGACTTGATATAGTCTTTTGTAAGAAATAGCCACCAACTGTAACAATACCACTATCAACATAAATTAACGTACCTAGTTTGTTTGCCGTTCATCATCTCCTTATTCATAATATATTAATGGAGTAAAATTTCACCCTTCATAACCCGTCATAACTCGTTTTCTGCTATATATCTAATGTATAAAATAATTTTGTAATTTATTTGCCATTTTGGCAGATTATTACAAAGAAACTGTAAATTGATGTTCGGTATGTTTAAGTAGTGTATGAAGTATTACATGGGTAGGGTGTTGAATTATTGGGCGGGCTTTCTCTGCCCACCCCACATTTCGGGTTTAGTTGAATTCACAGATTTTTAGGCAACTATTTTGTTTGTCTGGCTGTAACTGAGATTCGTTGGAGAGGTTTTCGTGCATTTGTGCTGATAACCACTCATCTAAGTTGCCTCCTCTGATTTCTCTTTTTTGCTTGCCCACGACTTCCATGTATGCCAAGTCTTTAATTTTGCTTAGACAACTTGATGGAATGCTATTGTGAGAAGACTTCTCAGATGCTGGCGCCGCACCATTATTATCTTTCTGGCTGTTTGCCTTTCCTTGTGAGTTGTCTTTGAGCAGTCGGTTGTAAGTCCGATAAGGGATATAATGCAGAGGGTTATACCCAGCAAAACGCAACATTAATACACAAGCCCAAGAATATTTGCCAGCTAAAATTGCTTCAACTACTTGGTCAAACTGTTCAGGGTGAACAGGCTTCTTAAAATTGCTGTTTATACCAGGATTATCTTGACTCATGGTTTCACTCATTAAATAAAATAAAATTGAATCGAACTAAAAGACTCTATTGAATATCAAAGCGCTTACAATCTTAGAAAATACTAACCATTAGTTATTCCTCAAAAAACATATCGACTACTCGATAAGTGTGGATAAATCTAACTTGTGTAGTTTCCTTGGTTTGATACTTGATATGCGCCTCAGTGGTGTTAAATTGTTTTGGTATATTTTTAATATCAGTATACTGATTCACTGAATTTGCTGTTTTAAGCGCTTTTCCTCTGCCAATTGATGGTGCCAATTCAAAATGCAAGCTAGCTTCTTCAACTCTGGTATTCATTGCCCAAATTAAGCTCATTACTAAAAAAGCAATGCCGCTTAAAACTACTAGGTAAGGAACAACCAAGGGTTGCCGATTCAATATCGTCTGCAAAGATACTGAATTAGCACTATCTTCCATAACTGATATATTTACCTCCTTAGTTGGTACAAAGGAAGTAAGCTCGTTTGAGGTTTTGACTGCATTTGACCTGATGATTCTTTTCATTAGTTGACCTATGTGGAAATCTAACTGCTTATCATCGATACTGTTTGCTCTTTTCATGCGAGCGGTGACAGTAGACTTTGCTGGCTGTTGGTAGATGCAGTTTTATCCTCTCAATTATTGGCGCCATCATCTTATTGATTTAACTAACTTTGAGATAAATAGTATTACTCACTATGTTTTTTTACCCTTGATTAAGTATTTATACATGTGCCACTGACTCCAGACCGGAAAATGTTTAGCTTTAGCTTGAAATAACAACATTCGTGCTTAAACTATTTTTTGCTGTGGATGTCATCTGCCAATCTGGCACCTTCTTAGTCAAATTTACTCAATCATTTTTCAAATTCACTTAAGTGATGTCCAACTTCACGTTTTGTCCCCTTGTTATTAATTATTGAGGGGTCGCACCCCCCACTGTGACTAGGTTTTATTTTTTTGTTCTAGCGAATTGCCCCCAGAAAATTGTAGCACTAACTGAGGTTTGTGAACCAACGATGAAGAAATAATTTGTAGGTAATACTGACAAAATTGGTGGTGGTGCAACTGCATATCAATAATTTTTTAACAGTTTGTTAAGGAAGTAAGTTTTTTTGTTAAAGTTCTTGCTACATAAGCATTTAGCTCTAACACATCAATGCTAATTTCGAGTGAACTAATTATAATTTTTGTATTAAAGTAGGTTTTCACCCGGATGACTTTTTTAGCAGTACTGATTTGAAGGTAGTAACTAAGGGTTGTAAATCATAAGACGTAGCAAGCCAGGAAGTAGTAAAAACACTCAATATATGATTTCTAACAAGCTGATTGTTGTAATTACAGGATAGTTAAGTGATGCGATACGTAAAAATTTTAGGTAATCTAGCATTAAAAATAATCTCCTAAGTAGTATTCGATAATTATTTGCAATTACTTAAGCATAAATAATTAATTAAAGTTAGGTTCACCGCACTACTAGGTGTGAATACAACTGGCTTTTTGCGAATAATTCGTGATGTCTGCCAATTTCAGCAATGATACCTCTATCCAGCACTAAAATACGGTCAGTGCTAGAAAGGTGACTTAAACGGTGACTGACGATGAATGTTGTACAACCAAGGGCGCCACGTGAAAGGTTCTGCTTAAGTAAGTTTTCGGTTTGAACATCAAGTGCGCTCGTTGGTTCATCCAAAATCAACATTCTCGGTTTGCGAATCAAAGCGCGAGCTATGGCAATCAAGTAATGCTGCTTTTTAGACAGTGTTTTCGATGAGGCACCAATCAAAGTGTCGTAACCAGAGGGTAGTGACTCAATAAAATCGTGGGCGCCAGCAGTTCGAGCCGCATTTTTGACTTCTTCAAATGTAAATGGGCTGAATAAGGTTATATTTTCCAAAACAGTTCCTGAAAATATAAATATGGAAGCTGGCACAACTCCTAACTGCGTCAAGAGCGTTTGAGATGACACCGTGCAAATATCATGTCCATCAATCAAAATCCTGCCAGAATCTGGTTTATATAAGCCACACACCAAATTTAACAGCGTAGTTTTACCTGCACCACTGGCGCCAACAATGCCAACTGTTTGCCCAGGTTTAATCACAAACGAGATGTTTTGCAGTGCGTTACGCTCCTCACCTTGATAGTGAAAGCTAACATTCTCAAAACGGACTTCACCCTGAATTGGCGGCAGCTCTAACTCTTCATCCCTGATTTCAGGAGAAGAAAGCAAAACGTCGTTAAGTCGTTCGATAGAAATAACTACAGAATGAATATCGTTCTTCAACTCAACCAACGCCAAAACCGGATTGATAATGCTACTAACAAGCATAGTAAAAGCTATAAACTTACCGAACGATAGCTGGTCATGTATCATTAAGCTCGCTGCGTACCATAAAACTAAAGTACTACTAGCGTGATTTATCAAATTATTAGTAAGTTGTAAGTTATTTGAGAGCCTTTGATAGCGGAGTCGTGTTTTGATAGTGTTTACAAACCGTTCTTCCCAGTGCCAACGCATCCATCTAGAGGCGCCGAAGCTTTTGATTGTAGTGATACCAGTTATCATTTCATTCACAGTATGATTTTGCACTCCTGTATCAATAGCTAGTTCTCGCGATATGCGTTTTAACTTCTGACTTGTATTTATAGTGAACACAGCAACAGGTACAGTTAACGCAAGAACAAGTAGAGCTAGGTGTGAATTGTAGTAAGCGATTAATCCTAAACACAAAAATGCACATAGCGCATCTAGAGTGATACCAAACGCACGACGAGTCAAAAATGTTTGAATTTTGTGGTTTTCCTCAACACGACTGATAATGTCTCCTGCCTGTCGTTGTTCAAAAAACTGCAATGGCAATTCCAAAACATGGCGGATAAAATCGCTCATCAAGCTAATATCCATATGATTTGAGAAATAGTCGAGTAGATATTGACGTGCTGTTTTGATACAAAAGCGCCAAATACCAAAGACCAAAAAGCCCAAAGCAAAAATATTTAGTGCTACAGACATGCGTGCAGGTATTACCCTATCGATAACAATCTGAGCTATTACTGGCATAACTAGCCCAAAAACTTGCATTACTAATGATGCAATCACAATTTGCAGAACTAGAGATTGGTACTTCCACAGTGACTGCCAAAAATAAAGAAGTGATGTTTTCTCGTCTAGTAGTAGTTGCAATCTTTCGGTTGGTTCGAGCATCAAAGCATAACCAGTCCAGTTAGATTCAAATTCCGATATAGGTAACTTTAGCTTGCCGACTGCTGGGTCAGAGATGACTACATAATTAGAACGAACTCCCCAAACAACAACATAATGATTACCCTGCCAATGAGCAATCCACGGAGAATGGCGCCAAGCAAGAGCGGTCAAATTAGCTTGTACTGCCACTGAAGAATAACCTAGATTGACTGCTGCATCAGCTAAAGATGAAAGCTCGGCGCCAATACGATTTGTTTGGGACGAACGACGTAATGTATTTAAACTAACTTTTTTGCCCCAGTATTTACATATCATCGCCAAACACGCGGCACCGCAATCTGATGAACTTTGCTGTGCAATAAACGGATATTTTTTGTTGTATTTTTGACTCGGTTGATAAGTATTATTATTGAATTCAAAGGTAGTTGTTTGAATATTGTTTGATTCAACTTGATTTAACTCAGCTTGATGTAACTCAACTTGAGGATTTTCTTCCTGAAAGTTCTGTGATGGTAGAAACGGTTTGACCAGTTCCCAATTTTCAACAGGTAGATGACATACAACTAATTCAGTTTCTGCTTTGAATGCAGGTGACGCAACATCCGGATACCCCCAGCTATAACCAACTTGAGCATCTTGCTGCTCAGTGCTACCAGATATTAACCAATAACGTCCCTCCGAAGCTGGAGTCGCTGACGCTAATAATTCACCTGTGTTAACTGTACGAAACGCAAAGTACGGTGATAGATGCTGCAAAGTTTGACTTGTTAAAGAGCGCAAAGAAGTGCAGGTTTTCCAGAAAATCAACTTTTGCCGTGTTTTGACAGTATCAACAAGATATGATTCAAAATTCTCAGCACGTTGTAACCAAATTTTTAAATTAGCTTTTGCTAGTTCCGCTACAGCAACATTGGTAGCAGCAACAGCACGATACGGTAATAAATTCGCGTAAAATAATCCATCTGCACCAAAACTTTCCCCAACATCAAGCAACTGCGCTGATACATTACGTGCAGACTCTTGTTCATACCCCAATAACCTTACACGTCCGCTGCAAACCAAATAAAGGGTATCTTTTAGACTTTCATAGTCCATCAACTCATCACCAAGCGAAAACTCTTTAACCCTCCAAGCTTCATAAAACTCCGCTGTCAAACTGAGACTCGTATCCGTTGCAACTAACCTAAATAATCGGTTAATAGTTGCTTCAGGAGTGGGAGCAAGCACATTATCAACATGTAGATGATTTAAATGCTCTCCCTGAACTCGTAACAACGGAGAGAAATTCATGGGGATTTTATTTAAGTACGCTTATGAAATTAGATACAAGCTGTCAATATCAAGCAACAAACTTTCTACTAAGTTGGTTTTCAATTTATTTTTAGACACCCGAAGTAAAATCCTTTACTACCGTTCTAAAACAGGTTAAAATGTGCTTTTATTTACAAGATTAACACCTTATATTTGTTTACCAGACTGTGTTGTGGAATTACATCAAACATAGGCTTGTACTGAAACCACATCTTCGACATACTACTTGAGCTACTAAAGTACCTAATTAATTTGTAATACATTTTTATAATGTTTTGACTTATTTCTTTAAAAAACTTCTTGTGCTTTATCAAAATTTCACTGAAAACTAAATTGATTTTCATTCTTACCTACATCAGTGCTATGTATATTTAAGAACTAATTATGATGCTTTTAAAGTTGCTAAAACAAGGATTTTCTGATTAAATTACAGACTGTAATGTAAAAAATGTTGACACTTATGGTATTATTCTCTGCTTGGATAAAAATTTTTACAGGCATTTTGTTACTGAGAAACATTTGAAGATTTCTAATGAAGGTAGCAACGTGAGAGTTTAGCCAAGTATCTTGCCAAAGCAAAGATATTTGACTAATATACTCACACTACTTTTCTACCAACCTAGTCATCAATCCGGAGAGGGATGTCAAAAATGTCATGAAATGCTGATGGATTGATTCATGGTTAGATAAATTCCCCAAATAGCCATTGCCCGTAAATAAACGCAGGCACGGAAAGTCCCAGAGGCAGTAATCGCTTCGGGAGTACGGAATTGCAGACCGTTAGAGTAAACTTGTTGAACAACAGCTTCGGTTACCTTAAAAGCTTCGTCTTTCATGCCCATTTGCACCAAAAAGGCAGCTAACCCAAAATTAATACCCGTCCAAACTTCTAGTGGGTGCGTAGCTTTGGGGTTTTCGGGGGAACCATCTGCTTTTAACCCATTTGCGGCGCCAAATTTACCGTCATTAAACTTGAGAAAGCAAGCTTCGTAAACTGTTTTCAGGGCAGAGTGAGCGCATTCAATCGGAACAATATCAGGTAATCCTAACAATCGGGCGTAAAATTGGCCACACAGTTGGTCAGCCATTACAACATCGGAACCGCTACCGCTATCAAGACGATAATACTGTCCATTCCAAAGTTTTGCTTGATAAACAGGCAACGATTGTTCTAACCAAGATTGAAACGTATTGATACTCTCATCAAGTTCTGACGTATCGAGTGCTTCGTCTGCTATTTTCAAAATTGTCCCCATAGAAATAGCCGCTTGCAACGCTGATAACCATAAACCACCGCAGTAAGCGCTAACTCCTTGTAAACGCCAATCATCAAAAGTTTGGTCAGGTGCCCCAGAGTTTTCAGGAATACCATCATTATCCAAATCAAACCCTTTAAGATAATGAAGGGTACAAACTACAGAATCCCAGCATTCTTCCAAGAACTTAAAATCGCTACCACCCGTCAGAATAAAATCACGATACACCTGTAGTACAAAATCACTGCCTAAATCTTTCCACAAATTACAATCTTGGTAAGCAGTGTAATTAGTTTTTTCCCAAACATGTTCATTCGGCGCCCCTAAATCGTGGGGAGTTGCATTTTTAGCTTTGCGAATAGCTAATGGACTTTCGGCGCCGATAACATAGTAATACCCAATAACGCGGGTGCGGTCATCACTGTTAGGAATAGCGCGTGCAAAAGCACGTATTACAGCTTTTTCCAATTCAGGGAACAGCATCAACAGTCCAAACGAACCATAAAGACGCACATCCAAACTTTCATACCAGCGATAATCTAAACATTCCAACACTGCGAACTGCCCGTAACGGTCAATATCAGTAGCGGCACTCCACAGCGTTCCACCAGCCGTCAAATCATAAAGTTCGTTAAACAAAGCCATTTTAAACCAGTCGGGTAAATCCTGACGGTCAAGAATTGGTTGTTGCCATGCTTCAATTTGGCGCCACCATTGTTGATATTCATCTAATGCAGTTGATGCAATAGCCCAAGCACTCTTACCACTACGTCCAAAAAAGTCAGTGTAACGACGATAGTATTTAACACCCTCGGCAAATTCAGTAACAGGAAAATTCCAAGCTAACGAAAATGGAATTTCTAATGTTTGCCCAGGTTGTAATGTTATTCTTACAGCTAAAGCGGCACCAACTTGTTCAGTGTGGTCGGCAGGTGTTGCATCTAATATATTAGGTAACGAGCCATCACTTGCAAAGCTGTTCCATACATCATCCCCAGTACCAACAGGATTAAAACGAGTATGATAGAACACTTCAACACCTGGTTGCTTACTAGTAGCAATACACCACTCACCTTCGCCTTCTTCGGTTGGTGTAACAATTCCAGAACGAGCTAAAACGCAGCCAATTTTATCAGTATTTTCAACTATAAAATTATAATTATCTTGACTTTCATTCAAACGTGGCTGATATTCGTATACTGGACTACCATCATCGCGAAGTACAATTTCTGGTGATTTTGAAGCATTAGTAAACCAGCCCACCATATTTTGCCAGGTAAGCATGATGCTGATAGTAACAGGTGCATCAGTTGGATTAGTAGCTTTCCAAACAAATACAGCTACAGGATAACTACTCTCTTTATAATTATTTGCCCAAATTGGTGAAAACTGCGCGCAACTTAATTGTGCTTTCGTTTGATGTTCGTATACAAACCAACTCCGAGGATATAAAGCGTGATAAGTACCATTCGTATCTGAAGGGTACCACTTCCAACTTTTGAGACTATCATCCAAAGGCGCCTCAGTAGACAAAGCATAAGCTTGCTTAGTATTTTCAGCAGACTCAAAAACGCTAAATTGACAAGCGGGGATATTTTGGAAAACATGCTCCCCACCATCAATATGCCAAAAATTAAAATCACCACGCGAAGAACGTCCAATGCAACCGGCGCCGAAACCACCCAAAGGCATACCATGCCAAGGTCCATCATCTATATTACTCGCATAGCGGACAGTATAAGGCTGACTCCAACCCAAACCAATAGGGCGACTCCAAACACAAGCAGGGATTCCATTCTTAAATTGTGTCATTACCATTCATTGCAGCGTTGATATTACGCTATAGAAGTTAACTCATCAACTCTATATTCCTCAAGTCATTGGTAAAACAGTCAACCAAATATAACTCTCTATAGAGATCGAATTAATTCGGTCTCTACTCTGTGTCTCTGTGGTAAATATATATACTAAAAAAAATCTACTCAAAGCGCCTCTACCGAATTCTACTTTAAATCGAGTAAACCTTCTTCCTTCAACTTGGGATTAAATCGAATCTGAGCTTGTAACCCGCGCGCTTCTAAAACTTTTAAAATCTCTGCCTCTACCCGACGAGCGACATTCTTAATAATTTTGATTTGCGCCATTTCATCATTATTAGGACTGTTATAATTAACTTTCTCCTCCTCAGCCATCAAATTTTTAACATTTACAGGCTGAGTCCAAACATCTTTATTTTCACCATTCCCAACAGGAACGGCGCCATTTTCTTCAATCCAAGCTTTTTCAATATTTTCCAAAGTCGCACGGCTAGGACGCTCAATCGTTTGAACCTTAACCCAATAGCATTTATCAGGTAATCGAACCAAATGCTGCCTTAGACTTAAATAAACATCACGCGAATACCCAATAAATTGTAAATTTTTATCGGTATCAAAAATTGCATACACTCCTATTTTACCTTGAAACTGTTCAGGTAATTGACCATTTTCGTCAATATAAGAAATGTATTCTAAATCCGATAACGCAGCATAACTTTCTGTTGTCATAACAAAGTATAAATTTTATCTCAATTCCATTTTTACACATGCAATAAACGTAATTGTACAGCAGAAAGGGTACCTAAAAGCTACGACGACATTATTTCAACAACAGGGCGCCGCTCCAATAGAGTTAAAGAAAACCAAGCTTGCTGCTCAAATTAACCGTATAGAGCTAGCATCTCGTTAATTTTCTCCCTAGAACTAGCTGACCGATATGTTTGAATAAGTAAATTAACAGGATTTTTTTCTCCTTTTTGAGAAGGTGTAGATTTTACCTTGCCTATTATATGTATACTTTTTCACACACACAAATGCATGACCGATAAATAACAGGTCAAACAAAAAAACTTACAAATAAATAAATCCCGGTATCACAGAGAAACCGGGATAATGAGAATATTGTTATTTTTATTACAGCACTAGTACTAAAACGCTTGTAACAGTTGTTTAATTTTGATTGATTGACGCTCTCTAAACTTCTCAGGGAAATTCATTTCAATTGCAAGACCATTACCAGTTTCAATTACCGAGGTAATTTCTGCAACAAAGCGATTAGGAGAAGCAGGCGCCGCTTCTTGACTTAATAATAGACCAACGAGTGGTTTATTCTTTTGCATTGATTGCAAATCTTGCTGCGTAAGTGTTTTATCAGAAGAAACAGCACGCTTACTATTTAACTCTAAACGTAAACCTGTAACCCCAAGTTCTGTAGCCACACCTGGGAAGAAATGACCATCCCAATAAATTTGACCGTGCGCTTGCACTTGCTTACGAACTTTTTTGCTTTGTGTTGATTTCATGTCACGTAGCGAACGAGTCATACTAGTAGCTAAGAAACCAAGCGAAGCAAAAGGTTGGTCTGCGTACTCGCGGTTTTGAGAGTACCACTCGCGAACATCTGAATAAATAACCAAAGTCAAAGCGTCTCTTTGGTCATCAGTAATATTTATAAAGTCAATTGCGAGATGAGTTTCTGTGTCGTTTACTGGTGATAGACGTATAACCCTTGCGGTAAGTATTGCGCGCGCGGTAAAGTCACCATGAACTTCAATTTCAACTTCATCAGGTAAATTAGGCCAAGATTCAAGCTTAACTAATGCCCCAGTTTCAGAAATATTTATCGTTTCACCCATCAAGGTTTGATTATCGACGGAAATCATTACAGCTAAACGACGCTGTAATCTATGGGCTGTACGAATTTGCGGCTGCTCAAAACCTACTAGCAAAGCACTCGATAGCAAAATTATATTAAACCCTGACCATATTGTGTTCACCATTACAGCTTGCCAGTCTTCTGGACGTAGCAACAACCAATATGGAACAGCGAGCAATGAGCAAACAACTAAAGCGGTAACTATAACTAGACCGCGCATTGATTGCCAGTCAAAAGTACGTTGTTTAATATTAACTCCTTTATCAGTTACGTTAAACGAACCGAGTTTAGGATTAATTAGTGCTAGTAGTGTTACCCATCCAGCTTGGAACGACATCACAAACTCAAATATTTCGTTCCAGAAGGAAAAACGAACGTGCTTATAAATAATGTGGTTGGTAAACAGCGATAGCAGAATGTGTGGAACCGCGTAAGCTAGGGTTTCAATACCAAGACCCTGTACAGAGTTGATACCAAACAGCAAAAACAAAGTCGGCGCCACAGCATATACTAGTCGCGGATATCCATACAAAAAGTGTGATGTTGCACTCAAGTAACAAATCCGTTGTCCTAGAGATAGCTTATGTTTCAAATTAAACAACGGGTTTTCGAGACGAAGAATTTGCGCCATTCCCCGTGCCCAACGAACCTGCTGACCTACATAAGCGTTAAAGGTATCAGGCGCCAAACCAGCCACCATAATTTTGTCGTAATAAACCGACTTATAACCACGTCCGTGTAAACGTAATGCAGTGTGACAATCTTCGGTTACTGTTTCTACTGCAATTCCCCCAACTTCAAGAGCATGGTCTTTACGAATTATCGCTGCCGAACCACAGAAAAATGCTGCGTTCCAAAAATCGTTTCCTTTCTGTAACACTTTATAAAATAATTCGTTACCAACTGGAATTCGACCACTGGTAACTAAATTTCTCTCAAAGGGGTCAGGGTTATAAAACCAGTGCGGTGTTTGTACAAACGAAACTTTAGGGTCGTAAAAGAAACCAACTGTGTGCAGCAAAAATTGACGGGACGGGATGTGGTCGCAGTCAAGAATCATTACCAAATCACCGTGTGTTTTATGGAATGCAGTATTAATGTTTCCTGCTTTGGCATGTTCGTTATTATCGCGCGTCATGTGAATGCAGCCAAGTTCTTCGCACATCTGTCGAAGTTGCTCACGGCGCCCGCGAAACTTCTCGCGACGCGGGTCATCTGCTTTATAACGTTCAGGACGACCGTCATCGAGAACATAAACCGTTTTCTTTCCAGGTGCATATTCGCACGCTTGTGCAGCTAGCGCAGTTTTGCGAACAAGCTCAACGTCCTCGTTGTAAGTAGGAATATAAATATCTACCGAATACCATTCTTCTTCAGGAATAGCATTAAGACTAATTGGTTGACGTTCTTTAATTTTCAATGTTTGAAAATACGCCAAAACCAATGTCAAAATAGCGTATAGCTCTGCGGCAAACAGTAACCCACACGCAATACCGTTTACCCAAGTATCAAAGTTAAGAGTATAGCTAACGCGATAATATAAATATCGCATTGTTGTGACTATACTTAACCACACCATGAATAAGTGATAGTACTGGCTAATATCTATCGATGATTCTTGTTCTTCTGCACGAACAATTATTTGACCCAGCACTACTAAAAAGACTGAAATTACACCTTGCTGCCAAACTTCTAATGGTGTAATAACGAGTGGAATTGATATTATTAAAGATAGTAGTACTAACCACTTAAACTGCTTAATTCCTACTTTTTCAAGTGCGCGGTCAAAAAATCGCGGCGCAATCTCAGCGATAAATTTAGTAAGAAAATTATGCGCTTTTGGTGTTGGAGGTGTTCTAAATGAGGAAGAAGACATTTTGATTTTAGATTTTTGATTATGGATTGTAGTTTAATTACTAGTAAGGTGGGCACTGCCCACCTTACTACTACCCTTTTTCCTCTGTGTTTAAACGCTTCAGATATAACTGAACAATTCCAAACAGCAAGAGCGATGAACCCAAAATTCCAACAATCAATAGCAACCAATTATCTTGAATTAATCGTGATATTTTGCTGAGTGGAGATGTATCTTCAACGCGGCTCACACTAGGAGAATCTTCAAAGAAAGCAAGTTGAAAAGCTTCTGGGTCATATGGTGCAGGGTCTTTTTTGTCACTGCTAATCAGCACTGTATCGTCCTTAAGTTGGAAGAACCAAGGGTCTTGATTAAGAACTTGTCGAACTCGCTCTAACCCTGTTTCAGTTTGAGCAGTTAAAGCCAAAACAACCCGCTGATTATTCCAAGGAGAAATAACCTGCTTAATCATTCCTTGCGCGTCTTGCGGAGTCACCACACTTGCTTGCGCTGTACCCCTGGTAAACTGCTGACTCAAATTAAATCCAGATGTTTTCAACGCATCTGGTAGCGGGAATTTATCACGTGTACCAATCGCAACTAAATTATCTTCTTTGCGAACGGTTTCCGGTATATTTTCCTGTGTATAAACGTCAAGTTTAACTGAATCAGCTTTGCTTAATCTTCCTAAACGTTCGGTAAACTCCAACATCGTCAGCATATCTGTAGCAGATGGATTTTGCGGCATGACGATAGCTGTTCTAGACAAATCTTGAGGCGCCGCAAATGGATAACCAAATTTGAGTAAGTTTAAATCTGGTAGCTGAACGGAAGTTTCACGTTTCAAATCAAAGCTTGTATCCGCATGAACAGTACCTGTTAGCTGCTGGTCTGGAGCAAACTGGCATTTTTGTTTATCAAATGCTTCGCGCGCATTCATCCGGAAAAAGACTTGTAGCTTTGAATCAGGTTTTACAAGGTTTGCAGGTAAATCGACTTTTAATGATTTTCTAGATTCTCCTGACTCGTTGGTTAAGCGCGCACCACCGATAAAGTTACCGTCTAAAAAAACCTGAACCGCAGAAGTACGTGGGTTAACTTGTGGACCATAGCTATATACCAAATTCATCGAGCTACCACGAACAAACCTGTCATCAGGTAAAGCCCGGAAGTCAATATCTACTGCTGGCGCCCCTGCACCTTGCACGGTTACATCTTTAAACCGCTCGTTATTAACTGCGGTTCTGAGGTCGCTGAGTTGGAATGAATTTGCTTCTGGCAAATGACGCGGCCATTGACGGGCGCTTGGAGTAGTTGTTTCTTTAATTTGGTCAACATAAACTACTTGACCTGTGCCCATTTTTCTTAAATCGGGCTGTGATAAAAATCTTGCCGCCTTTTCAACTGCTTTAGCACTATTACCCGTTACGATAATAACTGGCGCCCCACCCTCTTTTTTAGAGCTAGCTAAAATCAGCACTCCTCGTTCGTTGGGCACTGGATTATTACTACTATCCAGAACTTGCCCACCTGCAATTTTTAGCGGTAAATCTTTTAGCTCTGCTAACGCTGGTTGTTCGCTAGGAGTTCCAATAATAACTAAGCGCTCTGAATCTTTAACAGATGCAACGCTAGATACCATGCTAGTTTCAATCGGACGGAAATCAGCTAACCTTCCTAATGCAGCTTGGAAACGACCTGCGGCAGTTAACCATGATGCAGAAGCTTGACTAGGTTGTAAGTAAGCAATCTTATTTGTTTCCAGTCCCAAATCATCAAAGATAGGAAATGGATAACGGCTAAAGTTAAGCGTAAGCGGTTGTTTTTGGTATTTGAAAGTTATTTTAGAGTCAGGCAGAATCTCTGTCCACAAATCAGGACTGTTTGGGTCGCTACATTCTGGCGAATTATTTTGCTGACCTACTACTGTTAGCTCGTTATAGTCTTGAAGTATGCTGGGTGGAATGTTTACTAGTAGCTGGCCAACTTGAGACTGCTTGCGGTTCAAAGGTGTACTACCAACACTTCTACCATTGACAAGCACTGTTAAATTAGAGCGACTAGCATAAAGCGATGGTGAATGCTGAAAGCGAATTAACGCTTGTACTGTTCCCGTACCGCTATCAATTTTCCAGCCACGAGGACGGGTAAAACCTAAACGAGCTTCAGAGTAAATACCGCGTAACCGCATTCGATTACCAACAATCGGACTACGATTAAACTCTAGATTGTGAGTAATTAAACCTTTTGCATTCGCTGCGGTAGATGCGTTACTTTCATCAGCTGTTTCTTGAGTCTTTGCACTATCGGTCTTTTTGGGAGTTTGAGTTGTCGGTGTTGCTTGTGCGAGTATTAGTCCAAGCGAAGCTACACCATTAACGTCTTCGCTGCTCGTTGCACGTGCGCTTGGCAGTGCATTTGGGAATAGCAGCAAGCAGAAAGTGACAACAAACGCTTTCTTACTGATTTGGGAAAGAAGAAACAACTGTTTCATGAGACATTACACAATAAAAGGATAACTAGGATATTGGTGATAATTAAGCCTGTCTTGTCTTCGTTATAATTACCAAAAACAATTTTGTTCTTTTTATAACCTATAATTGGCTCTTCAATCTTGATACTTTATTAAAGACATTAAGAAGAAGGTATATATCACTTAGCGAATAATAATTGCTTCGGTAGTACCGAAGGACTCACTAAGCCTAACCAAGCAAGGTTTTGAGTATAATATGATGAATAGTCATCCCATATACCTTCTTTATATCTAGGTAACAATTTTTTCGCCAATATTTCTTGCCCAAGTTCTGGTTCAATGATTGCCCAAGCAGAAAACAGCATTGCATACTGCGATGTCGCTTCGTAATCAACTAGTTTGTTACCTTGTAAATCAACGCGCGCGGGCAGTTTGCTTTGTGTACGCCACATTTTCTTTAAATGTTGCGTTGAGTTCTTTAAATACTGTTTTGCCTGACTCGAATTAAACCAGGCAGCATCTAAACCTACTCGCCACCAAACCCTATAAGCATCAAAGCTATATAAAGTTTGGATTGGACTATCAGAGGGCAACGCTTGATATTGACCTGTTTTGATATCTAAAGATACCCAGTCGCTAGGCAAACCAACTTTTGAAACCTGGGTAGATTTTTCGAGTATTTGGTAGCTAGTTTCAACCAATCCCAACCAATCGTGTTCGCGGTCAACGGTAGCGAAGATACGAAATGCATACGGCGCCAAGTACGAAGGGTTAAGATGCAGTGTTGATGGATTTGGAACAAAAGCAGCGTATGGGCCTGGTAATAAATACGGTTTATTTAGAGGCCCAGGAGCTACAGATAGGCGCCACAAATCTTTGAGTTTTGTACGTGCCAATTCTAAATATTCAGGACGATTCCAACGACGCGCGGCAAAAATTAAAGCGGTAATCGCATCAATATCACCATCACTGGCAAAATTGTTATCGATAGAACCCCAACTTCCATCAGCGCGCTTGCCCCATTTCCAAGCCCACAAACTATCAGTTTTTTGTCCTTTATCTTGTCGCTGAAGATTATTCTCACCCCATTTCAGAGTTAAAGCGAATGTCTCAGCATCATCAATCAATACTGCTCGTAACATGGCATATGCTTGACCTTCGCTAGTAGAACGGTCGCTGGCTTCGTAATCAATCACCCGTCCATCACTTTGAATAAATCGACGGCGATAGACATCCCAGCTTTGCGCCAGCAACTCCCGATTAGGAATAGATGGGGGCAAAGCAGCCAGAAAGGTTGAAACACTAACATCAACAGATGGTTGGGTAGAACTTAACGGTGTATCTACTGATTTGTCTACTGGTTGTTTAACAAACGAATAACCTGAGAAACAACCACAAAGACCAATCGGTATAACAATTGCCAATAATAAGGGAAGTTGCCGCATCCTAAGAACCATTGGATTTGAAAAACATTGGCCAAAGCCGAAACTTAAAACAAGAAGTAAAGGGCAAAAGGATAAAAGGAAATTTCTTAAAATTTATCCTTGTGATTATTATTCCCGAATTATGTTTGACTATTAACTTAGGGCTGCAAGTTTCCTTTTTCTAGTTTTGGCGCCACTATTAATTATTATTTGCCTCCCCGTCTCAAATAATCTTCCCAAGGTGGCTGAAATCCTCGACGTTGTAAAAATTCCTCTTGGACTTGCTGCATTCGTTGTGACAACTCAGGGTCGGGAGAACCTTGACGCATTTTCTCGACCTGTAAATTTTCCATTTGCGCGAGTGCGCTCAACGGCTTGTCTAAAATTGCTGTCAAATCAGCAGCAGCACGACGTGCATCTAAATCTTCCGGCTTTTCTTCTATGATTTTTGAGTAAATACCTTCTGCTGTCGCAAATCGCTGTTGCTCAAATCGAATACCACCCAATGCTGATAAAGCAGCAAGATTATCTGGCTGTTGTGCTAGAACACTTTCATAAATTTTGCCTGCTTGATTCAAGTCACCTGCTGCTCTTGCTAGCTGTGCTTGTAATTCAAAAGTACTGCCATTTTGAGGCAATCTTGCTATTAACTGTCTGACACGAGCGCGTGCTTGTGCTGGACTGCGGTCAGAAATAGCTTCAACTACCCGCAATTGCATGGCAATATTATTAGGGTCTATTTCAGCTAAGTAGTTATAAAGCGCTTCGCGTTCAGGATAAAGGGGCAATATTTCCACCAAGCTATACAACTCAGGTGGTGTATTCGTTGCTGGCTGTCTTGATAACCAATTTTCTAAAACGCCTTTAGCTTCAGCTTCAGATATGCGACGAGCTTGATAAGCTATCGCTGCACGTCCTAACTGCATTTCCTGGCTTTGCGGATTACGACTCATTAATTCGTCATATACAACCAACGCTTCGTCGAAACGTTTTTGCTGCCGCAAAATTCCAGCAAATCCTCGTAATCCAGCATCGTAAATGTCGGTACGGTCAGGTTTACTCTTTAGTAAAGCCTGGTAACGTCTCAGACTTGCATCCAAACTACCTTCGCGACGCTCGATTTCTGCTGCTAATAACTGGTGTGCTAAATCTCTGGTGCCTGCGGGAGTCGCTGTATAAGAAGCCAAAGCTTGTCTTGCTTGAGCTGTATCACCGAGTTGCAAGTACATTTGTGCAATTCGGAAATATAACATTGGCACATCGCTACGACTAGCCGCCAAACTTTGATATACAGGTAAAAACTCTGAATCAGGTGTGCTAATTTCTGCTAAGGCAACAGCTAATTGTTGTTGCTGTACAGAGTCAGAAGGTAGTGGTTGCAGTGCTGAACTTAAGCGTTGCCGTAAATCATCACGAGAGATAAAGCCAAGCTTATTTTCTAACGCGAGTTGCCGCACTAACAAACTTCTATCATTTGGTTGCTGCGAAACAAGCTGACGATAAAGTTGGACTGCTACTTGCTCACCATTAGGCAAACCACTAAATACATCCGCAACTTCACGTACAAGTGATGTTGATGGGTTCGGAGTTGCAGACAGAGCTTGACGGTAAAGCGTTGCAACTTGCTGTGCTAATGCCGGATTATTCGAGCGTCTGCGGATATCATTCAGCGCGCGAGCTAAAGGTAATACCGCATCGGGTCTACCTTGCAACGGCTGTAGTGTTGCCACTGCTTGGTTAGGTTGTTGGTTCGCAAGATACGCAACAGCCAATTCTTTGCGCGTTTCAATTCCTGTTCGGTCGAGACCAGAAGAACGCTGTAGTTGTGCTTCTAAAACTTGTACAGCAGCGGCAGCGTTACCACTTTCACGCAGTGCTTTACCGTAGGCAACAGCAGCATCACCAACAATTGGTTTACCTGTGCTGCGATAACGGTTAAATAATTCCACAGCTTTAGCAGAGGCGCCGTTGTAAGTGTATGCTTGTGCTGCGTTTATTATCGTTTCTGGTGCTGGATTGTTTGCCAGCACAATCTCAAAGTCAGCAACTGCTTCAGCCTGTCTACCTTGATAAAAATAAAGAATAGCCCGTAGATTACGTGCTTCTAAGTCATTCGCATTTTGCTGCAACACTCTAGAAAGTGCTTGAATACCTCCTTGTTGCCATTGTGGTTTATATGTACCAAACAATCCAATTGTTTTTAAGGCTAATTGGTTATTTGGGTCTTGTGCTAATACTCGTTGATAAGCATTCCACGCATCATCAATTTTTCCTGCTCGTTTATAACCAATAGCTAGTCCCAGCTTGGCTTGTAACGATTGCGGGTTGCTTTTTAAAGCTTGTTGAAAAGCTTTAATCGCATCATTCACCCAACCTTTTTTCAGAAGGTTAAACCCTCGTTGCTCAGAGCTACTTGCTTTTTGAGCAACAGCAGGAGCAATCATAGCTATAGGTGATGCGGCAACAATACTAAAAACGAATAAGTACAAAGGAAAAAAGGAAAGGGTTTTAATTGCCGCTTGTACCCAAAAGGAACTTTTACCTTTTTGCTCGATACTCATTACCGTCCTCTCCCCCTTGGAGTTATATCGAAATCTGATTTCACCCTGACACCAAGGACAGTTTCCTCAAAACTATCGCGTCCCTGCACCGTAAAGCCAAGTCTTAAATTTGATAAAAATGGAAAATCGTAGTACATTTCTAGTACGTCAGGACGGTCTCCACGGCGAAGTGAGTCACTTGTTAGAGCTTGCCCGTAAGCTATTCCCAGTCGGTCATCTGGAGTAAATAAATCTAACAAACTGGCGCCCAAAACGTAAGTATCTGCACTTCTATTGGCATCACGGTTTTCGTAGCGACCGTAGCGACCGAATAATCCCAATTTAAGATTAGGAATGAAGACTTCGGCGTTTAAACCGTATGCTTCTTCACGGTCATCACGAAGTATTCCAAACTGCCCATTTCCTCTAGCAATGCTGAATATTTCTGGGAAAGAGTCACGGTTGCCTCCATCACGGTCGGTAGCATAAGTACCACGAATAATCGCGTTACCATACCGAACACCGACTTCTCCAGCAAACCCATCTAAAGTAAAATTACTTAGGCTATTGGAAGAAGAAAATACAGCAGCTTTTGCATCTATATTATCTGTAACGCTCCAGTTTACTAGTAAACTAGGACGCGAAGCAATACCTGTTGCTGCTAAAGCTGGGTTAGTTTGAAACACTGGATTGAAAAACTGACTGGCGCCATCTTTAGCAAAGCTATTACGGTCAAAGTACGAAGTTAAATCTAACTGACCAACAACGAAGCGTAAATTCGGTAGACCATTTAGCGAAGTAGCAAAATATAATTCGTTAATGTTCAAACCTTCGTTACGTGAGTCAGTAAAAGTACTACCATTACTAACCAAGTCAAGCGTTGCGCCAAATAAAACATTTGGTGTCAGTGGATAAATTCCTGCAACTCGTGCCCGTGCCGATGTTTCTTTTTGGGTAACGTATACACCTTCTACTCTCAACGTAGGTTCCGTCAACGCAGTACTGTTTAGTAAAGGCCTCGCTTCTGTTGATGGTCGTGTTGTTCTTTCTGGTCGAGTCTGACTTTGCAGTCGCTCTTGTCTTATTGCCTCACCTTGTGTTGGAAAAGTTCCACCTTGCGAATTCAAAATCTGGTTAAATGTGGGGGCAACCGATGTAGCCATAGATTGGTTCGGGTCGCCAACAGGAGCATTAAGAATCTGCTCGTATGAGAGTGGTGCGCTTTGAGTCGGCACCCCAGAAGCACCTGGTTGAGCATTGAGAATTTGCTCGAATGTTAGAGGGGCGTTGCTATTAACAAAAGATTGATTTACAACTTTTTGACCATTAAGTAATTGATTAAAAGTTGGTGCTGTGCCAGTTAAATTTGCTTGGTTCCCTCTAGATGTGGTCGAACTATTTAATAGCTGGTTAAAAGTTGGAGTTGTGTTAGTAACTAAGTTTGTGCCGAACTGTGATGACTGACTTTCACCAACCACTGGAGGTAAAGGAGCAACTGCACCGTTACTTGGCTGGGAATTTAATAGTTGATTAAATGTCGGTCCAGTCCCAGGCGCCATTCCAGGTGCTGTAAACTCTTGAGTATTTGTATTACTCGATTGACTATTCAATTGCCCTAAACTTTGCGATACCAATGAACTACTTTGTTGTAGTCCGATTGAATCCGAACTATCTCCACCAATAGCTGAAAACTGTTGTGTCTTCAAAGGTGCAACTGGTGTGGGATTCTTAGAACGTCGAGAAACACTTTGGCCTGCATTCTTACTTTCCTGAATAAACGAGTTTTCTAACTGACCAAGTGATTGAGTTGCCTCGTTTGAAAGCACTAAATTATTGACATTTGCAAAACCTGTGCTATTGGGCAATACAGCACTTGTTTGCTCACCAGGTGGTGGTGGAACAGACTGTGGCGCCTGAGACTTTGTAGAAGGTGACTTTGGAACCGGCAACAACTCCCCAGCAGATTGAGGATTGACTTGAGCTTTAATTGGTTGACTCGTCGCAAACACCCAGAAAAAAGAGGTGGAAGCAGCGCACATCAACAGGGAAAGCTTGTATGTCGGTCTTGTGGAAGTAAATTTATGACGATCAAATACAGTGGGCAACATGTCGCCTATTTTTATGATTTGTAAATTTTGTGGTTGGTAGATGACGCCACTTTAGCAAATAATTCGAGTATATTCGAGGACAGTGTACATATTTTGTCGAGGATAATCAACTACATCAAGAACACATAAAGCTTTTTATTTAATACCACTTTTTCGACAAAAATCGGGCAAAATAAAGGCAATACATCCAATAAATTGCACCATCTAAGTAAATATTCTATGTACAATCCTTATTTAGCTCTCAATCACCAGCGTTTCCGAAAATACACCACCAAAGCTCTACTAACAGTAACTTCAATGGTATTACTTGTTACAAACTACGGATGTACACAAAAAGCACAAGACGAAGTTAAATTAGAAATAAAAAACGTACAAGCAGCAGGCGGTAACGGTGTATATACAATTACAGGTGAAACAAACTTACCTGAATCGAGTCAAGTTGCAATTACTGCGGTTCGTTACCTCATCTCTCGCGAACCACAAACTGTAAGTGCAGATTTGGATGCCGATCGTTCTATCCTTGACCGCAAGATAGTGGAAGTAAAACAGGGCAAATGGGAAGCAAATTTAAATATTTGGCAAGTCGCACCAGACGGCAGCTACAAGGAAATTTGGCAGAAGAATCAACTTAGCTCAAAACAAACTCCAGAAAGCGATGTAACGTTCACAGCTACCTTTGACCCACAAAGTCAAACTCCAAGAATTCAAAACCAAGAAAATCAAACATCAGTAGAGTCAGCACCACAAGTTCAGTTGCTTGAAGGTAAGTCATTGCGCTTTACCAATCAAGGAGATAGATACGTTCAAGCCAGCCTATCTCAAGAAATTCCATTACCCGCACTCAAAACTGTGCCACCACAACAACTCGCAGAAGATATTAATGATGGTTGGGGAAATAGATATATTATTCAACCTGAAGCTATTGCTTCTACATTCACTCCACCTCAGATAAGCAAATCAAGGCAAACTACTGCCCCGCTCTCAGCAAGAGAATTTTTACGCTAACCAACAATAAGCATTCATTAAAAAACATTGGGCGAGTTGGTAAACAACTTGCCCAAATTTAATAACCTTTTTATTGAATTTATTGAAACTTTGTCTCGCTTGAATTTGGCGCCTCGTAATAAACTTGAAATTTACTGGGTGGACTTGTTTGAACGCTTGCCCCTTGGGGTGTTTGCTGCATACTGTTCTGCATAGCTCGCATCTGCTCCATCATTTCTCGAAGCTGTTGTTGTATAGCCTCAAAGCTTCCGTCAGAAGTTACGGGTTGAATCTGGGTACTATTTGCAGTTGCTTTATCCGCAACTTGATTTGACTTATCGTAATTTAAAAAAGCTTGAGCCGATGCCGCAGACGCAAACGATGATGCCACGCTTGTAACAGTTGTGGGTTGAGAAGGCATCACCCTAGCAGTTGCGACTTTTGGAGTTGCCATTGGTTTTGGCGCCATAGTTGGCACGGGACTTGGAGAGTATTGCTGATACTTTTGGGCTGGAGTTTGTGCAACAACTGGCTCTTGTACAACAGGTTGAGTCACAACTGCGGGTAAAGCCTTAAGTGCAGGTTGGTCGAAAGGCACTTCATCATCTAAAAAGTTAGCCAGTCCAGATACTTGTAACCTTGACTCTGAAAGCTTCAATTCTTTGAGTAGTTTATCTTTCTGTTGTAAATCGTCTTCTAGCGTAGACAACTGATGTTGAAACTGTGATGATTTACGAGCAGAACTTCGCCACCCACCTATTGCAGCAACCCCAATCCCAACTCCAAAACTTAGAGCCGTTACAAACACTACGTATGGAGGAGCAATATCTCTGATTCTGCCATCAAAAACAGGTTCCTCTTCATATCTAATGCCAACTGGCTTGTCACCCATCATAGCTAGAGGCAGGCTCATTGCAGAAAATACCCCCGCTGCGGCAATGACTGGTGGTAAAATAAATTTTCCTAATGCTGAGAGGCTCATGTCTTATTTATGTTTCAGTTACTTGTCAAATTAATATGCATTTGCGCTAGCGCAGTAACAGCAATCACCCTGTAAAAAATCTGTAAGACTATATCAAATTTTTACCACGCACTAAGTGTATAGGATTACTGCTTCAGTATCCAATTTAGTCTGTATATCAAAGATTTTCAATATATTGCTGATGAAGAGACGTATACCTTAATTAAATTTTTGATGAATTTGACTTTATAGACAATGTATCAATTATGTGCTTATACTGTTTGCTCTTTTTATGTAACATTACGGAATTTGAAGCAACCTTAATAGTGATAGTTAAAACATTTATCTGGCTAAACAATATTCAAAATATAGCAAGCTCGATTATTTATAATGACTTTAGATTCAAATTAATACAAAACAAAACATATAAATATAAGTAATTATATGGTCTACTCATAGTATATTTATTTCGATGAAATTACATAAATTGCCACATTTATGCGCTAAATAGATTCTAAATCTACGTATTATTACTATCAATATTATTAATTTTTCATCAATAAAAATTTTAACAGACATGTGCCTGTTATTACCGGAGCATCGCCACTAGTTAGTCCTGTACTGACGACAAAGCCAAAGAAATATTGAATAGTTATAATTATGAAAAAATATAGATGATTTAATTTTTGTTGAATTAGTTGCATAAAGCTAAATAACTATATAGTGATATTTGAGAAAGTGAAGCGAGTATTGGTCGAGAAAAATTTTTAAAAAAAATCTTTACATTGTCAAGAAGAATGCTATATTAGTAAATCTAGTAGTGTGTGTACATCTTATAGATATTAATTTTTGGAACTTACCAGTGGCGAATAATAAGTCAGCTCTCAAACGTGCCAAAATCGCAGAACGCAACCGGATGCGTAATAAGTCGTATAAGTCAGCGGTTAAAACCCTGATGAAAAAGTATTTCGTGGCATTAGATGCTTATGCCGCAAGCCCGACAGAAGAGTCAAAAGCCGCAGTAATGGAACACATGTCTGAGGCTTATAGCAAAATCGATAAATCGGTTAAACGCGGCGTACTTCACTCAAATAACGGCGCCCGGAAAAAGTCTCGACTCGCAAAGCGTCTTAAGTCCGTAACCCAAGTAGCAACCGTTTAAGTAGCGCATAACCTTATATTCAAGGCGCCGTTAATATAGGAAGCTAATTGAGGGGCCAGGTAATTCATGAACGTTAAAAATGCAACTGATTGATACCCATGTACACCTCAATTTTGAGGTTTTTCAAGAAGATTTTGCTTCTGTACGCTCACGATGGCAAGAAGCTGGTGTGGTACATTTAGTCCACTCATGCGTCGAGCCATCAGAGTTTTCCAGTATTCAAGCCATTGCAGCGCGCGTGCCTGAACTGAGCTTTGCAGTTGGTTTGCATCCTCTTGATGCTTCTAAATGGACGATGGAAACCCAGTCCCTAATAAGTTCCTTAGCGTCGTCAGATTCGAGAGTTGTAGCAATTGGTGAAATGGGGTTAGATTTTTACAAAGCAGATAACTACGAGCAACAATTACTTGTATTTGAAGCGCAGTTACAAATCGCAACTACTTTAAATAAACCAGTAATCATTCACTGTCGTGATGCGGCTTCACAAGTCAAAGAAGTTCTTCAACGTTGGAAAAATCTTAAGGGTGAGCGGCTGCGGGGTGTAATGCATTGCTGGGGTGGAACACCTGAAGAGACTCAATGGTTTATGGACTTGGGGTTTTACATTAGTTTTAGTGGTACCGTCACGTTCAAAAATGCCAAAGAAATTCAAGCCAGCTGCAAAATTGTTAGTCCAGAAAGACTTTTAATTGAGACAGACTGTCCCTTCTTGGCGCCACATCCGAAACGTGGAACAAGACGAAATGAACCGTCATATGTCCGCTACGTAGCTGAACACGTTGCCACATTGCGAGGTGAACCACTTGAAACAATTGCTGCTCAAACTACCCAAAATGCTTGCCAACTTTTTGGATTAGCACTATAAAGTCAATTTATACTATATAATTAATCTGACTTCACAAGAAATTAAGATGGGGGACAAACTGTGCTAAAATTATTTCCTCCAAAAACTGCTGGCTTGCGTCATAATGGTAAGTGTGGCAAATCGAGCTGTATACTGCCTGTCTACACAAATATTTACAATCTCGTAAACCCGCACCACCTTCGCGCCAGCAGAAATGGCTATTAGTCTATATAGACTATTCTCTGCTTACCCAAGGTCATCCCGAGTCTTGATTAAAAATTGTCAACTTTACACAGTACGATAAGCTAACTATATAAAAATCTTATTTCCTACAAGTCATAAATATTTAGACAGTTGTAGCAGACACGGCGCCTATCCAGCCAATTAAAGATTACCAACTTGGTTCGATAGTGGCTACTATCACTAAGACCGCGCTTTTGGAGGGGAAGTGAGCAAAGTAAAAATACATAATCAGCGCTCTCATCTTAAAGTAATTGCGCTAATAGCGAATTCTTGGGAAATATACCAGAGAGTGAGGGTAATTACCCTTGCTAAAATTACCATGAACAAATTAGACAATCGCTTCATAAATTTAGTGGAGCTATTTTAGCAGCATGGCAAACTTGTAAATGCTGGTGTACAGTTCGCTTTTGTTGTATTAATTCTTCAGTTTACTCTTATTGATGATAAAGGTAGAGGCATGACTAACGACTCAATAATGGAACCCGCCTTTCTATTACCCGACTTAATTGCAATTCAGCGTTCAAGTTTTCGCTGGTTTTTGGAAGAAGGGTTGATAGAAGAATTAAATTCCTTTAGTCCCATCACTGATTATACGGGTAAGCTCGAACTACATTTCTTGGGCCAAAACTACAAAATGAAGGAACCCAAGTACAGCGTTGAGGAAGCGAAGAGACGCGATAGTACTTACGCTGTACAAATGTACGTGCCAACTCGCTTAATTAATAAAGAAACGGGGGAAATCAAAGAGCAAGACGTATTTATTGGTGATTTGCCTTTGATGACTGACCGAGGCACGTTTATTATCAATGGTGCAGAACGGGTTATTGTCAATCAAATTGTTCGTTCTCCTGGCGTTTACTATAAGTCAGAAATCGATAAAAACGGGCGCCGTACTTATTCAGCTTCGTTAATACCAAACCGAGGAGCTTGGCTGAAATTTGAAACCGACCGTAACGATTTGGTATGGGTACGTATCGATAAAACTCGTAAATTGAGCGCTCAAGTGCTTTTGAAAGCGCTTGGCTTATCAGACAACGAAATTTTCGATGCTTTACGTCACCCTGAGTATTTTCAAAAAACAATTGAAAAAGAAGGACAGTTTTCTGAAGAAGAAGCGTTGATGGAACTGTACCGTAAACTCAGACCAGGTGAACCTCCAACGGTATTGGGAGGACAACAACTGCTCGACTCGCGGTTCTTCGATCCTAAACGCTACGACTTAGGAAGAGTAGGTAGATATAAGCTCAACAAGAAACTGCGTCTTTCGGTTCCCGAACCAACGCGCGTTTTGACTCCTACCGACATATTAGCAGCAGTCGATTACCTGATCAACCTTGAATTTGATATTGGTAACACAGACGACATTGACCATTTAGGTAATCGTCGAGTCCGAAGCGTAGGAGAATTATTACAGAACCAGGTTCGAGTTGGGCTCAACCGTTTAGAGAGAATAATTCGCGAACGGATGACAGTATCGGATGCCGAAGTATTAACTCCTGCTTCGTTGGTTAACCCAAAACCGTTGGTTGCTGCCATCAAAGAATTCTTTGGTTCTTCGCAGTTGTCGCAGTTTATGGACCAAACCAATCCTTTAGCAGAATTAACTCACAAACGGCGCCTAAGTGCTTTAGGTCCAGGTGGTTTAACTCGTGAGCGTGCGGGGTTTGCGGTTCGTGATATTCACCCCTCACACTATGGGCGAATTTGCCCGATTGAAACACCAGAAGGTCCGAACGCGGGTTTGATAGGATCACTTGCAACCCACGCGCGCGTCAATCAATATGGCTTTTTAGAAACACCTTACCGTCAAGTTGAAAACGCCAAAGTTCGGTTAGACTTGCCTGTTGTTTACATGACCGCAGACGAAGAAGATGATTTGCGGGTAGCAGCAGGTGACGCAATGACGGACGAAAACGGTTATTTAAAGGGACAAGTTCCTATCCGTTACCGTCAGGAATTCTCGACCACAACTCCCGAACAAGTAGACTGTGTAGCAGTTTCCCCCGTACAAATAGTCTCAGTTGCTACAAGTATGATTCCATTCTTGGAGCATGATGACGCGAACCGAGCGCTGATGGGTTCCAACATGCAACGTCAAGCGGTGCCACTGTTAAAACCAGAACGTCCATTAGTGGGTACTGGTCTAGAAGCACAAGGCGCCCGTGACTCTGGAATGGTAATAGTATCTCGTACAGATGGTGATGTATCATACGTAGATGCTACGGAGATACGTGTTCGTCCAAGAATCAAAAACGCGGATGGCGAAA
>JAESFJ010000226.1_pt1 | contig 36476 bp, 47 predicted proteins | sample 9266161 | NCBI WGS metagenome assembly JAESFJ01 (sample SAMN14506165, study PRJNA617096) | algae metagenome | isolation source: Calothrix sp. FI2-JRJ7 and co-occurring heterotrophs from granitic desert soil | place: USA: Red Pass Lake area, Fort Irwin, California | collected 2000-06-01
GGCGCATCAGCCCAAAACATCAAAGGAGAAACGTAGGAACTTGACCCAGACCAACAACACGAACGATACCTAAAGGCGGGTCAATTCTCGGCGGAAACGCCGGGTCAGCTCTCAGTGGAAATCAACAAGCTATGCAGGAACAGACTGTCTAATTGGATACCCTGCCTCTCGCTGGCATTCAAACATGGCGAACTTGATTCCCTCTTGGAAGCCGACTTGATTCATCCAGCTGGCTTTCCAGTGTCTATAGATTTCGGTGATGCGCAATCTGCTGATGGTAACCTGTGGTGGTTGCTGCAAGGAAGTCGTGCTGGCATTGCTGTACGCAAGGATGCGGAACTACCCGGGATTCCAAGGCAACGCATTGGGATCGATGACATTCGAATTCAGGAGGGCAAGCTACGTATCAACGTAGTTCGCCTGACTTCTATCGGCCAGTCACTCTCAAAAATACTACATTATAGTGAGCCGCAGGCCTTTGAGACATTGTACAACAATATGCTACCTCTATGCGGCGACGCTGACATCAATCTGATTAAGCCTGAGGACGGCGTGAGCGTTGTTGACGGTGATGATGAGAGCAAACACAAGGTGAACGAGGCCTGAGGCGCACCAGCCACGTAGACTTCGGATTAACGGTGAGGGGCATGGTTCCTTTGGCACTATCCTCACCGAGCCCTCTCATACAAAATCTGAGGTTTGACCCTGATCGGGTATTTGAGAGCTTGTGTCTGGATCCTCGGGTCAAGCCCGAGGATGACGGAGGGTGGGGAGGCTGCGGGTATCCTCCTCTACCGTCTTCATCGCACGAGGCCTGAGGAGAATACCCAGCCACACCCCTAAAGTCGTCATCCTCGGGCTTGACCCGAGGATCCAAACACAAGCCCTTCAGCGACAGCGACTGGCACAAGTGCCACCGGAACCCTAACATCAACTCGTAATGCCAAATCCCGCCAGCCCTCACGGAGCATGGGGGGGCTACTGGGTATCCTTCCCTACCGTCTTCATCGCACAAGGCCTGCGGAGAATACCCTTCCACTCCCCCCAACGGTCGTCATCCTCGGGCTTGACCCGAGGATCCAGACCCAAGTCACCGTCAGCGGAAAGCAAACCCTCACAGCTCATAATACAGATCGCGCCAATCAGGATTGAACCCCTCGATCAGCTCGATCTTCCACTGCCGATACCAGCGCTTCAGCGACTTCTCCCGTTGGATCGCCGTGCCGATGCGGTCATGCTCCTCGTACCAGACCAGTTGCCGGCAGCCATATTTCGACGCGAAGCCCGGCGTTTGACCTTCCCGATGCTCGTAGATCCGCCGCTCCAGATCGGAGGTGACACCGATATAGAGCGTGCCGCGTTTGTGGTTGGTGACGATGTAGACATATCCCGCCATGCGTGCAGTGTGCTTGTGACTGGATCCTCGGGTCAAGCCCGAGGATGACGGAGGTTGGGGAGTCTGCGGGTATTCTCCTCTACGTATTCATCGCAAGAGGTCTAAGGAGAATGCCCTTGCCCACCCAAGAGGTCGTCATCCTCGTCCTCGGGTTTAATCCGAGGATGACCCGAGGATCCAAACACAAGCATTCTGAGGGCCGTCGGGGAGCAAGAAGCACTCTATTGCCTAAAAAAAGGGGGACGCGCCGCAGCGATTCCCCAAGCAAAATCAAACCCCGACATGTTTTTTCATCCCCAACCATTTCCACGCCATTACCCTAATCCCCGTCCCGCCCTCGGATACACCTGACGATGCGATGTCAGGCGAGGCGGGGCCGGCGCCGGGGTGGAAAGTTGTCGCAGACCTGAAACCCCGGCCCGTTGCAACGGTCTCCCTCCGGACGAAGGGGTGGAAGTGATGGCGGACGGTCGGATGCTTGATGCCTGAAACCCCTGATCGGAAGGACGTGCCTCAGAGGCACACAGACAAGGCGCCAGCGCTGTCGCGAACATCCAGACAGCGGGGCGAAACAAACGGCGGGGATGATGGCCGAGGTCGTCAATGACCAAAGCTCCATCCCCCGGGCGAGGGTCCCGGTCGGATTGGTGCACCATCCGGCGGGAACCTCCCGGGCCACCGGCCAGGCTGAAGCGTCATCATCTGACGCCGCAGCCGGACCCGCGCCCGGTCATTCCTCGGTCATCCTCGGGCCTGACCCGAGGACCGAAGACCGTCGCCGCCTTGCCAGAGAGACGCATGCAGCGGGAATAGACGCCGAACGAGGCGCCGGAAGGAGCCACATATAATACTTAGACAGGTTGCTTCTGGCGCCTCGTCCGAGACAAATTTCAGCCCACCCGGAGGGAGCAATCCCGGCCGGCGGCGAAGCTTGGGGTCTTTGACATCGAGATTTCCCCGTCACCCCGAGGTGCCGCCCTCGTCCGGCCCCGAGGGCGAGGCCACCGCCCGCCCCCATGCCGAGGCGGGCCTGCAAGCACCCGAATCACGAAGCCACCAGCGCAGACGGCATGCGCCCTAAAACAGCCCGATTTACCTGACCCGGAACCAATCGCCGCCCTCATCGTTAGTTTCACTCGACACCAACGGAGAGAATATCATGCGCGCACTCAACCTCATCACCCTGCTTCTCGTGATCGTCGGCGGCCTGAACTGGCTGCTCGTCGGCATCGCCGATTTAGACCTTGTGGCAGCCCTGTTCGGCGGCCAGGACACGACGCTCGCCACCATTGTTTACGTTCTGGTCGGCCTGTCGGCGCTGTGGCAGCTGGTTCCCTTCTTCAAGGCCATGTCGGTCGGCGAAACGCGGGCCGAGGCCAATATCGGCACGCATCGCTAACAGCATTACGCAGTAGACAATCGGATGCAGACAGGGCCGGCCTCGCCGGCCCTGCTTTCGTTTGGGTGAACGAAAAGTCTCAAAAAAGTTCGCCACACACGCCCTGCGGAAGGCCGGATCGAACCGTTCCTTAACGGGCGCCGAGGTAGATTAGAACAACAAGAAAGACTGGACGGAGACCTGAGCGAAATGTCCAAACCGACCTTCCGCTTCACCCATTACGACCTGAAGGAACAGCGCGCCGGCACGATCATCGAGGTGACCCTCTCGGCCGTGAACAATGTGCGCCTGATGACGCCGACGAATTTCCAGCGCTTCAAGGAAACGCTCGACTTCAAGTTTCTCGGTGGCGTGGCGAAGAAATCGCCGCTCAACATCGTGATCCCGGAAAGCGGCCACTGGCACCTGATCGTCGACATGGAGGGCCATCACGGGCTGGCCGAATCCAAGGTCAAGATGATCGCAGCCCCTGCCGTGCAGCCGAAGCAGAAGGCATCTTAAGGCCTTCTGCTGCCCCGTACCACGGCCGGCTGCCTTGGGTCAGCCCTTGCGCCCGGCCAGGACCATCCCGGCCGCGCGCTCGCCGCTCAGCAAGGCGCCATGCAAGGTGCCGAAGTGGTCGGCGCTCGTATGCTCGCCGGCCAGGTGAAGGCGCAGAGCAGACGGCCTGGCAAGCGCCTCGTGATCGCCGGGTGCGGCCCCGACGGCCGGAAAGGAATAGGCGCCCAGCGCAAAAGGGTCGGTCGACCAGGAATGGCGGGCAACCGCATTCGGTTCCGGCACCGCGTTTCCAAACATGTCGCGCAACACCGCCGTGACGTCGGCACGCAATGCTGCCTCGTTCATCGCCTCGACCTTTTCCGCATAGTCACCGCTCGCCACCAGCGTCAGCACCGGGGCATTCTGGATCGGCACGAGGTTCAGCATGTCGGCAAAGCGGCCGCGCTGCGGGCTCGCGTAACCAAGGAAATGCTGGTCCTGCGGCCAGAAGGCCGTATCAAAGGCCACCGAGACCTTGGCGAGCCTGCCGAAACCGATGGCGGCGATGGCTTTCCGCTGCGCCTCCGGCAGCGGCGGTTCAAAGGCGATCTGGCCCGCCTTCAGCACGCCGAGCGGCACCGTGACAATGCAGTGATCGGCCTTGAAGCTCGCCGCTTCCGTTTCGACGCTCACATCATCCTGCCCATGGGTGATCCGGCGGACGGCGTGACCAAGGCGAATGTCGAGCCCCGCACCGAGATAACGGGCAAGCATGTCGTAACCGTCGCGCAGCACTGCGTCCGGCCCGTCAAAGGCGTCCCCCGCATCGAGATGCAGCGCCGAGATCTCGGAGAGCGGCGCGCCGTATTCGCCTTCATAGGTGTCGGTGAGCGCCCAGTTGCCGATCGGTTCCTGAAGAAGGGCCGGGTCAAGCAGTTCGACGACATCTAGCAGCGACAGCGAAGCATCGCCGTCGGCCTCCTCGACCGCCTTTTCCGCGATGGTTTCCAGATCGTCGAAGACATCGTCGATCTCGAAGTCCTCGGGCTCCACGCCATCAGCCTGGAACAGCTGCCAGCTTTCCTGGTCGATGAAGAAGGGTGTCGCGCCCGCCTCGGGGGCCAGTGCGGCGAGCGGGTTGCCGTTGAAGCCATGGATGAAGTTGGCGCCGTGCTCGACCGGGACGCCGAGGCTCCGGTCGGTGAAGATGCGCCCGCCGATCCGGTCGCGGGCCTCGAGAACGACGACCTCGGCACCGGCCTCGACAAGGCTTGCGGCAGCGGCAAGACCCGCCATGCCGGCTCCAACGACCACGACCTTCAGCCCCTTGCCGGATCCGGCGGCCGGCTTGTCGGCCGCGTCTGCAGCCAAAGGCGTCGACTGCGCCATGGCATGCCGGACAAAGGAACCGGCGGTCAGACCGGAAGCCGCGAGCAGCAGCAGAAGCCTGCGGCGAACAGGATCAGGCCGCATCGGCGCCGATCTCCTTCTGGTCCGGCGCCAGATCCTCGGCGAAGAAGACCCGGCCGCGGCCGCCCTCTTTGGATGCGTAGAGCGCCTTGTCGGCCATGGCCATGATCGGACGGGCGGCTGCACCGTTTTCCGGGGCGATCGCGATACCGAGACTGATGCCGACATCGACCACCGCACCGTTCGACAGGGCGATGGGTTCGGACACCGAGGCGATGATATGCTGGGCGAGCAGTGCAAGGCGGGGCCGGTCGCGGAAGGCGTTGACGAGCACGACGAATTCGTCGCCACCGACGCGCCCGACAAGGCCGCTCTCGCCGACGGCCTGCCGCAGTCGCTCCGCCACCACGCGGATCACTTCGTCGCCTGCGGCATGGCCATGGAGGTCGTTGACGGCCTTGAAGCGGTCGAGATCGCTGGCAATGACGGCAAACGGGGCATGGGCGAGCCGTTCGGCCGCCTCGTTCAACGCCTTGTCGAAACAGAGCCGGTTGGCCAGACCCGAAAGCGCGTCGCGATGGGCGAGTTCCCGGTTGCGGCGCTCGCTCTCTTCGAGCCGCTCCGACAGGCGGCCGATGTATCGGCCAAGCACGAAACTCGCGGCAAACAGCAGACCGCAGAGCAGGAAGACGGCGGGCACGACGATCTTCCAGATATCGGCGCCCGGCTCGTAGAGGCTGAAATCGAAGCTGCCCAGGAGCTGGCCGTCGACGCTCCTGATCGGAAGCAGGCCGTCGGCGTTGCGGTCGAACCGCAGATTGCCATATTCGAGCTGGCTGTTGATGTCGGCGACGAGTTCGGCGTCAATCGTCCGGGCGGAAACGAGGATGACCGGATCGCCTTCCGGCAAGGCTACTTCGCCATCATCGGGCACGATGGCCATGGCCGTGGTCAGCATCACCTCGCCATCGATCTCCGCAAAACCGAAAGCCGAAATCAGGTGAACCTGCGAGGCCGGCACCGGCTTCTGGCCGAAACCACCGTCGATCGTGGTGCGATGGGCCCGGTGCTGGACCAGCGCCATCTCCGCGATCGCCTTCAGATCCTCGCCGGGCTTCAAGTCGCGGGCGGTCAGATCCACCTCGTCCTGCCAGGCCGACATCAGCAGCCGTCCGCCGGGGCCGATAAGGAAACTGCGCTCGTGGCCGAAATCGTACCAGAGGGAGGAGACGAACTCCTCCACAACGTAAGAGGCGCGGAACTTCAGGGTGATGTATTTGACAGAACGGTCCCAGCGCGCCATGCCCAGTTGATCGCGTGCGAGCAGGCTGTGTCGGTCACGCAGGACATTCTCGAGCAACATGACCTGCTTCTCCGCAGCGATGTCGTCGGCCTTGCGCGAGGCGATGTAGCCGACAAAAAGGAGCGAGAGGGCGGAGAGGGTGATCAGCACGATGGCAAAGAGCTTGACCAAGGCCGGCAAGCCCATGCGCGGCGCCGCGACGCCACCGGCATGCAACTGCGACAATTCCATCTCTTTCGCCATGCGCGATCCCCTGGTTCGGGCAGGGAGACTAGCGCGTAGCGCTTAAAAGCAGCTTAAGCTGAAATGACGATAGACCAAAAGGACTCAGCCGCCGCCCCTCTCCCGCCGGAGCTTTGCCCACCAGTCGAGACGCTTCTTGATCTCCCGCTCGAAACCGCGTTCCGGCGGATCGTAGAAGGTCTTGCGCCCCATCTTTTCGGGGAAATAGTCCTGACCGGAAAAGGCATCCGGCTCGTCGTGATCATAGCGATAGCCGTCGCCATAACCCTCGCCCTTCATCAGCTTGGTCGGGGCATTCAGGATGTGCTTGGGCGGTAGCAGCGAGCCGTGCTCCTTGGCCGCGCGCATCGCCGCCTTGTAGGCGACATAGACGCCGTTCGACTTCGGCGCGGTCGCGAGATAGACGCAGGCCTCGGCAAGCGCCAGTTCGCCTTCCGGAGAGCCGAGGTAGTCGTAGGCATCCTTGGCGGCATTGCAGATGACGAGCGCCTGGGGATCGGCAAGACCAATGTCCTCGACCGCCATGCGCACGAGGCGGCGGCCGAGATAAAGCGGATCCTCGCCGGCATCGAACATGCGGCAGAGATAGTAGAGGGCGGCATCGGGATCCGAGCCGCGCACCGCCTTGTGCAGCGCCGAGATCAGGTTGTAGTGGCCGTCCTGGCCCTTGTCGTAAACGGGCGCGCGGCGCTGAACGATGCGGCCAAGGCCCTCGGTGTCGAAGACTTCGCCCGGTCGGGCAGCGCGCCAGACTTCTTCGGCCAAGGTGAGTGAGGCGCGGCCGTCGCCGTCGGCCATGCGGATGAGGCTCGCCCGAGCATCGGCATCGAGCGGCAGCGGCTTGCCTTCGGTCTCCTCAGCGCGCTTCAGCAAGGTTTCGATGCTTTGCTCGTCATGCGGCTTGAAGGTCAGTACCCTCGCCCGCGACAGAAGAGCGGCGTTCAGCTCAAAACTCGGGTTCTCGGTCGTTGCGCCGACGAGGATGACGGTTCCGTCCTCCATAACGGGCAGGAAACTGTCCTGCTGGGCGCGATTGAAGCGATGGATCTCGTCGACGAAGAGCAGTGTCTGGCGGCCCTCCATGCGGCGCAGGCGGGCACTTTCGAAGACCTTTTTGAGGTCGGCGACGCCGGAGAAGATCGCCGAAATCTGCTCGAAGGCGAGACCCGCCTCGCCCGAAAGCAGACGGGCGACGGTGGTTTTGCCTGTGCCGGGCGGACCCCAGAAGATCATTGAGCCAAGCGAGCCCGAGGCGATCATGCGGGCGAGTACGCCGTCCTCCCCCGTCAGATGTTCCTGCCCGGTGACTTCGGCGAGGCTCTTCGGCCGCAGGCGATCGGCGAGCGGACGGCGCTCGGCCATTTCTTTCGACATCTGCGGCGCGAAGAGGTCGCTCATCGGAAGATCTGCCGGATGCGCTGGCCGTCGCGCTCGATCTCGACGCGCCAGAAGCCCGGATCACTCTCGGCAATCTTCTGCAGGTCGTCCACCGAACCGATCGCCTCACCATTGACCGAAACCACGATATCGCGCGGCGCAAAACCGAGGCGGGCGGCCGGCGAGCCGCGCACCACGTCGGTCACCACTACGCCGGTGACTTCGGAGGGCATCTTCAGTTCGTAGGCCAGCCTCGGCGAAAGGTTGCCAGCCCGTATCCCTGCAAAGGGGCTGCGGCCCTCAATCAGTTGGATATCCCGCGGGCGGGTCTCGGGAGCTGCGGCAAGCGCCAAAGCGACGCTTTCCTGGCGGCCGTCCTGCTGGACCGTCAGCTCTGCCGTCTGCCCAAGGCCGGCCGTGGTCAGGCGATAGCCGAGCGCGTCGGGATGCTCCACCGGAATGCCGTTGACGGCAGTGACGACCTGACCCGGTTTCAGGCCCGCCTTTTCGGCCGGGCCGCCCTCAACGACGCTGACGACCAGCGCCCCGCGCACGGTCTCAAGGCCGAGGGCTTCGGCGACATCCGACGTCACCGGCTCGAAGCTGGCACCGACATAGGGCCGCTCGAAGGCGCTGGCGCCCCGATCGGCTGCGTCCAGGAAAACACGCACGAGATTGGCGGGGATGGCGAAACCGACGCCATTCGAGCCACCGCCGCGCGAGAAGATCGCGGTGTTGATACCGATCAGCTCGCCGTTCATGTTGACCAGTGCACCGCCGGAATTGCCGGGATTGATGGCGGCATCGGTCTGGATGAAGAAGCCGAAATCGCCCTCGGTCACCTGGTTGCGCGCAAGGGCGGAGACAATACCCGAGGTGACCGTCTGGCCAACGCCGAAGGGGTTGCCGATGGCGAGCACGAGATCGCCGACTTCAGTTTCATCGGAATTGCCGATCGGCAGGGTCGGCATGACTTCCCTGGTTTCGAACTTCAGCACGGCCAGATCGAGGCGATCATCCTTCAGCACGACCTTGACCGGAAACTCCCGGCCGTCGGCAAGCGCCACCTTGATGTCGTCGGCCCCGTCGATAACGTGGTTGTTGGTGACGACAACGCCATCGGCTTCCACAATGACGCCCGAGCCGAGCGATGACTGCTTTTCCGTCCGGTTCGGCATGCGCTGGCCGAAGAACTGCTCGAAGAAGGGATCGCCGGCAAAGAGGCTCGAGCGGGTCTGGACCAGGCGTTCGGCATAAACATTGACCACCGCGCCCCGTGCCTGCTTGACCAGAGGCGCGAAGGAGAGCTGCATCTCGATCTGGCTCTTCGGCACGGCCTTGTCCTGCGCCACGGCGGGAACGGACAGTGGCGCCATCAGGGCGACGATGACGGCAACGGGTTTGAGACAGTCGAAGCGCGGCATGCGAAAATCCTTCATGCGATGATGGCAGTTCTAGCCCCGGTTCCTGCGTCCTGAAATAGGCAGAACCAAGGAAGTTGCATCGCAGATGGGGATAATCCCGTTCCGGCTCAAGTCCTGACAGTTTCGATGACGCGGGTCATCAGGCCATGCAGCTTGTCGCGATAGCCGGTGCGGGCGGACGGGGCGCTCTCGTTGGAGGTCATCGTGACCGTGAGGCCGAGGGTGGGGGTGATGTAGAGCATCTGGCCGCCATAACCCCAGGCATAGTTCACCTGCTCGCCGCCCATTTCCTTCAGGAACCACGCGTAACCGTAGCCGTCGCCGTTGAAGACCGAATTGGTGCGGCGGATCCAGCTTTCGCGGACCCAGTTTTCAGAGATCAGGCGGGTGCCGTCTTCGGTGACGCCGCCGCGGCGATAAAGCTCGCCGAAGGCATGCAGCGAGCGTGGTGTCATGGCCATCTGGTTACCACCGAGATAGTAGCCCTGCGGGTCGCGATGCCAGGAACCGATCCGGAAGCCTTCGATGGGCCCGAGCCAATCCCGGGCAAGCGCCAGTGTCGGTTTGCCGGAGACCTTCGTGAGGATGACCGACAGAAGATGGGTGGAGGCGGTCGAATAGAGCATGCCGCTGCCGGGCTCGTCGACAAAGTCGGCAGCGAGTGCGAAACGGGTCCAGTTGCGGCTGGCGACCCAGCGGCCGTAATTCGGGCCGGACATGCGATCAAGGCCGGCGCGCATGGACAGGAGGTGGCCGATGGTGATCTTCGACAGGCGCGGATCGGGATTATCCGGAAACTCCGAGCGCAGCACCGTTTCGATGCGCTGATCGACACCTTCAAGAAGGCCCTTGTCGATGGCGATGCCGACGAGGGCCGAGACGACGCATTTCGATGCCGACTTGATGTTGGCCGAACCGGTGAGCGAGCTGTCGCCATAGGCGCGTTCGGCAAGCATCTCGCCGTTGCGCGTGACGATTACGGTTTCCAGCGTGTCGAGCCGGCGAGCTTCTTCCAGAAGCGACGCGATACGTGGTCGCAAAGCCTCGATCTCGGGGGGAGAAGGTGAAGCCGGCGGAAACGGTGGTGCCGTTGCGGGCGGGCTGGCCGGCGGAGCGGCGGACTGGGCCGAGACCTTCGCCTGCGAGGTCAAGGATGCGGCACCGGTGGCAGCGAGAAAGGAGAGAAAGGATCGTCTGTGCATGCTTCCAAGGTAGTGGTCCCGGCGGGCAAAGGAAGCCCGAAATCGCCGATCCTCACCGGATCGTGACGGACCGGCAGGTCACCTCTACACGGAACGTTTCGGGCGTCGCGACCGTTGCCCCGGCACAGGAAAAGGAGACCGACCATGTCCAGAACCCGCCTCAGCCTACTCGGCCTCGCTGCATTCGCCCTGGCCGTCCCCACACTCACCGCCCTGCCCCCATCAGCCCGGGCAGCGAGCTTCGACTGCCGGACGCCTGGCCTCGCTGCCGATGAGGCGGCGATCTGCAAGAACATCGATCTCAACGACATGGATGTGCGCATGGTCACGACCTTCGAGCTTCTGCGCGAGATCCTGCCGATGGGAAGCCGGGGCGCGCTGGAAACCGCGCAGATCGAATGGCTGGAAAAGCGCCGTGCCTGCGAAGGAAGCCTCGATTGCCTCGCAGCCGCCTATGCCAGCCGGATGGCGGAACTGCGCAGCAGCGTGGGAGAAGTGATCAAGATGACCGAGACGCAGGGGCGGCCGGCGCAATCGAATTAGCGAATTGCCGAATTCCCTAATTGCCAATTCCACCCATGAAAAAGCCGGGCCGCTGTCGCGCCCGGCTTTTTTCAGGATCCGTTGAGTTCGCTTATTCCGGCAGCTGGCGCACAGCGCCCTTGTCGGCGGAGGCGGCGAAAGCGGCGTAGGCCTTCAGCGCCGTCGTGACATTGCGCTTGCGCTTTTCGGCCGGGAACCAGCCCTTCGCATCCTGTTCGGCGCGGCGACGCTCCAGTTCTGCCGGATCGACCACGAGGTTGATCGTGCGGTTCGGGATGTCGATGTCGATCAGGTCGCCTTCGCGGACGAGACCGATTGCTCCACCCTGGGCTGCTTCCGGCGAAGCATGGCCGATCGAGAGGCCCGAGGTGCCGCCCGAGAAGCGACCGTCGGTGACCAGCGCGCAGGCCTTGCCGAGGCCTTTCGACTTCAGATAGCTCGTCGGATAGAGCATTTCCTGCATGCCCGGGCCGCCCTTCGGGCCCTCGTAGCGGATGACGACGACGTCACCGGCGACGATCTGGTTCGACAGGATCGCCTTGACGGCGGAATCCTGGCTTTCGAAGACGCGGGCCGGTCCCTTGAACTTCAGGATCGATTCATCGACCCCGGCCGTCTTCACGATGCAGCCGTCGAGCGCGATATTGCCCTTCAGAACAGCAAGACCGCCATCCTTGGAGAAGGGATGCTCAACAGAGCGGATGACGCCCTTTTCGCCGTCGGTGTCGAGTTCGTCCCAGCGCGAAGCCTGGGAGAAGGCCTGGGTGGTGCGGACACCGCCCGGAGCCGCCTTGAAGAACTCGCGGACGGTTTCGGAATTGGTGCGGGTGATGTCCCAGCGGTCGATGGCGTGGCCGATGGTTTCGGCATGCACGGTCGGGCAATCGCGGTTGATCAGGCCGCCGCGATCGAGTTCGCCGAGGATGCGCATGATGCCCCCGGCGCGGTGGACGTCTTCCATGTGCACGTCCTGCTTGGCCGGTGCGACCTTCGACAGGCAGGGCACCTTGCGCGACAGGCGGTCGATATCGTCCATGGTGAAATCGATGCCGCCTTCATGGGCGGCCGCAAGGATGTGCAGAACCGTGTTGGTCGAGCCGCCCATGGCGATGTCGAGGGCCATGGCGTTCTCGAAGGCAGCCTTGGAGGCGATGTTGCGCGGCAGAACGCTTTCGTCGTCCTGCTCGTAGTAACGACGGGTGATGTCGACGATCAGGTGGCCGGCCTCTACGAAGAGGCGCTTGCGGTCGGCGTGGGTGGCGAGGGTCGAGCCGTTGCCGGGCAGCGACAGGCCGAGTGCCTCGGTCAGGCAGTTCATCGAATTGGCGGTGAACATGCCGGAGCAGGAACCGCAAGTCGGACAGGCGGCCTTTTCGATTTCGTCGACATCGGCATCAGAGATCTTGTCGTCGGCCGCGGCGACCATGGCGTCGACGAGGTCGAGCGCGACCTTGCGGCCCTGCAGGATCGCCTTGCCGGCTTCCATCGGGCCGCCGGAGACGAAGACAGCGGGGATGTTGAGGCGCATGGCGGCCGAGAGCATGCCGGGGGTAATCTTGTCGCAGTTGGAGATGCAGACCATGGCGTCGGCGCAGTGGGCGTTGACCATGTATTCGACCGAGTCGGAGATGATCTCGCGCGACGGCAGCGAATAGAGCATGCCGTCATGGCCCATGGCGATGCCGTCGTCGACGGCAATCGTGTTGAATTCCTTGGCCACGCCGCCGGCGGCTTCGATTTCACGCGCGACAAGCTGCCCCAAGTCCTTCAGATGCACGTGGCCGGGCACGAACTGGGTGAACGAGTTGACGACCGCGATGATCGGCTTGCCGAAATCGCCGTCCTTCATGCCGGTCGCGCGCCAGAGGCCGCGGGCACCGGCCATGTTGCGGCCGTGGGTGGTGGTTCTCGAACGATAGGCGGGCATGGGTGTCACCTCGATGGCTGTTCGCCGCCCGTGCCTTCACGCTCAAGCGCCCGGCGGAGCGGCCCTTTTTGGAACTGATCTAAGCCATGCGCCCTGCCCTGTCACTAGCATCGGAGCGCAATTCGGTACGCCTGGCGGTCACGGAGTGACGGCATTCGTTCGCATTTTAGTGATCGGCTTAAGCCTGCGGCAAGCTGTGTTTACTAGAGTTTACCGCGGAAGGAGGCGTCATGATGACCCGGAAACCTGCCCGCGTGATCTTGCTGAAGGATGCCCGTGAAAAGCTCAATCCCGCGCCTGCGCCGCGCTGGAACCCGTTTGCCGCCGTCTACCGGATGCGGCGCATGGCGATTTATGCCGGTCTCGGCCTGCTTGCGGTCATTTATTTCGACAAACTTCCCTATTCCTACATGGTTGTGCCAGCTGGAAACAAGCTGATCGACTACGGCATCACCGGGGCCGTTGCCCCACATCCTGAGCCGATCGAGGGTCGCTTCGTGACCTGTACCGGCGCTCAGCGGATCAATTGCGTCGTCGATGGCGACACCTTCTGGTACCGCGCGGTCAAATACCGGATTTCCGACATCAACACGCCGGAGATCGGGCGGCCCGAATGCGAGCGCGAACGGGCGCTTGGGGTCGAGGCACAGGTGGCGCTGCTCGAAACGCTGAATGCCGGGGGGCTCACCATGGAGCGCCGGGAGCGGCGGGATGTCGACCAGTATGGCCGCAAGCTTCGCGTGGTGCTGCAGGACGGGCACTCCGTGGGCGACGAGTTGATCGCGCGGGGGCTTGCGCATCGCTGGGAAGGCCAGAAACAGACGTGGTGCGGCTGAGCGGTGTCGGCGCAAACGTCACTTTCTTACAGTCGCAGACCATCCGGACCTACACGAAATTGTTCCTGCCTTGCGTCTTTTCCGGGAGGTGAAACTCTGTTCTCTTGGCTTGCGTCTTCTATCTAGAGAGATAGAGAGAGCCTGAAGAGGTCTGCCATGCCCGTCTACCATCCGCCAAAGATCGCAAGTTCCGAAATCACGCCGAAGTCGCTCTATCTGAAGCGACGGCAGTTCATGGGCGTTGCGGCCGGTGGCATCGCTGCGGCAGGCCTCGGATCTCCGGCATTTGCGGCGCCGCTGGCGGCAAAGCCGAGCATCTACAAGCTCGACGAGAAGCTGACGTCGAAGGAAGACGTGACGAGCTATAACAATTTCTACGAGTTCGGTACGGGCAAGGAGGATCCGGCCCGCAATGCCGGTTCGCTGACGACCCGGCCCTGGACGATCGAGGTCGGCGGGCTGGTTGCCAAGCCGCAGGTGATCGACATTGAGACGATCATGAAGGAAATCCCGATGGAGGAGCGCGTCTACCGGATGCGCTGCGTCGAGGCCTGGTCGATGGTAATCCCGTGGATCGGCTTCCCGATCTCGGCTCTGCTCGATCGGGTGGAACCGCTGGGGTCTGCGAAGTATGTCGCCTTCGAAACGCTCGTGCGGCCTGAAGAGATGCAGGGACAGGCCGGGATCTTCCAGGCGCTGGAATGGCCCTACGTCGAGGGCTTGCGGCTGGACGAAGCACGCCATCCGCTGGCGATCCTCGCAACCGGGCTTTACGGCGAGACTCTGCCGAACCAGAACGGCGCGCCGATCCGGCTAGTCGTGCCTTGGAAGTATGGCTTCAAGGGCATCAAGTCCATCGTCAAGATCACGCTCACCGAGCAGGAGCCGCCATCGACCTGGAACAAGCTTCAGCCGTCGGAATATGGCTTCTATGCCAACGTCAATCCGGCCGTGGACCACCCGCGCTGGAGCCAGGCGACCGAGCGGCGGATCGGCGAGGCCGACGGGCTGTTCGGCGGCGCGCGCATCGATACGCTGCCGTTCAACGGCTATGCCGACGAAGTGGCGAGCCTGTATGACGGCATGGACCTGACGAAGTTCTTCTGATGGTCTCGCTAGCAATGCCCGCCCTGCCCGCCCGCTACAAGCCCGCTTCCGTCTGGGCCCTCTATGCCGTCGGGCTGTTGCCGGGGCTCTATGCCTTCTATCTCGGGATCTTCGGTGGACTGGGCGCCGATCCGGTGCGCGCGTTTGAGCATCTGCTGGGGCTCTGGGCACTCAGGTTTTTGTGCCTTGGCCTTGTCGTTACGCCTCTGCGCGATCTGTTCGGCATTAATCTAATCAGCTACCGGCGCGCACTCGGGCTTCTCGCGTTTTACTATGTGCTGGCGCATTTCGCCGTTTACCTGACGCTCGACCGCGGCCTGATACTGTCGTCGATCGCCGGCGACATCCTGAAGCGTCCCTATATCATGCTCGGAATGGCGGGGCTTCTGATGCTGATCCCGCTCGCGCTGACATCGAACCAGTGGTCGATCCGCAGGCTCGGGGCACGCTGGAACAAGCTGCACAAGCTGACCTACGCGATCCTGCTCGTCGCTATCCTCCACTACGCGCTATCACTGAAGGTGATCGATCCGGAAGCGGCCTTCTACATCGTCGTCACGATCGTGCTGCTCGGTTACCGGCTGGTCCGGCCGAAGATCATGGAGCGGCGGCGGGCAAGGCGCATGGCGGGTGCGACCCGCTAGTCTGACGGCTGGCTGGAGCGCCTGAGACGAAGCGCTTCGAAGAGACCTGCCAGCGCGATGCCGAGGCCATAGGCCAGGATGTTCCACCAGGAGAAGATGCGGCCGAGCAGAAGCGCGCCTGCCAGCGTCAGGCGGAATTCATCCAGCCAGGGTGTGTGGTAGAGGCGGCTAAACTCGATAAGCGCCGCCGTGACGAGCGCCATGAGTGCAACGCGTCCGAGAGGCCGCCGCGGCAGGAACATGGCGATGAGGAAGAAGACCATCGCGCCCCAGAGCGTAGAACCACCGTATTTCACCAAAAAATACGGCAGGCCAATCTCGTAGCCGCCGAGCCGCAAGCTCACGCCACAAATGATGATGGCGAGTGCTATCCCCAGGCGGCGCGCGCACAGTGACATCGTTGCCTTGATTTCGTCCATGGGCGCTTAGTACTGAGGTTGCAACGGAATGCAACAGCGGGGCGCGCGGATGACAGTGGTGACCGAGGGGCGCAAGGACCTTCTGAGTGCGCTCGATCGACGGCTGATCGACAACGCGCCGCATCCCGAACTGACAGGCTTCAAGCGATTTGTCGTCGAGTTCGTCCTATTCGGCATCAAGGAGGCGCGCGCCTGCCTGTTTGCCGGGCTGTTCTTCATCTCGATCTTCGCCGTGCCGCGCGGGGGTGTGTTCGGCATACCGCGCTATGACGTGTTGCTCATCATCGCGCTGGCGATACAGATCTGGATGGTCTGGACCAAGCTCGAGACGATGGACGAGCTGAAGGCGATCTGCCTTTTCCATGTCGTCGGCTTCGTGCTGGAAGCCTTCAAGACGTCGGGCGCCAACCCCTCCTGGACCTATCAGGACCTCGCCTATACCAAGCTCCTCGGTGTGCCGCTCTTTTCCGGCTTCATGTATGCCGCTGTCGGCAGCTACATCATCCAGGCCTGGCGTCTGCTCGATGTGCGCATCCGGCATCATCCGCCCTACTGGATGGCAACACTCGTGGCGCTGGCGATCTATCTGAATTTCTTCACCCACCACTATATCGGCGATTACCGCTGGTACCTCGCGGCACTCGCGATCGGGCTTTATGCCCGCACGACGGTCATCTATCGGCCCTTCGACCGGGACCGGCAGATGCCGATGCTGCTTGCCTTCATCCTGATCGGATTCTTCATCTGGGTGGCAGAGAATATTTCGACCTTCTTTGCCATCTGGCACTATCCGAACCAGCTTGGCGCCTGGTCGACTGTGCATCTGGGCAAATGGAGTTCCTGGACGCTGCTGGTGATGATGACCTTCACCATCGTCGCGTCGCTCAAGCATATCCGGGCGACCATCCACATTCCGAAATGATCATTGCCGCGTCTGACGATTTTTTTCGCATACCGTGTCGAAATGGGTTTAGCTCGTTCGTTGGGGGAGCAGGATCGCGTCAGGCGGTTCTGAACAACAAGAGGAGTGAAGACATGCGTGTGATGGTTATGGTGAAGGCGACGGAAGACAGCGAAGAAGGCATCATGCCGCCGCCGAAACTGTTCGAGGACATGGGCAAGTTCAACGAGGAACTGGTGCAGGCCGGCATCATGTTGTCTGGCGACGGGTTGAAGCCGTCCAAGATGGGCAAGCGGGTGGCTTTCGACGGTGCAGACCGCCGGGTGATCGACGGACCCTTTGCCGAGACGCGGGAGCTGGTCGCCGGCTACTGGATCTGGGAGGTCAAGGACATGGACGAGGCCGTGGCCTGGGTCAAACGCTGCCCCAACCCGATGATGGGACCGAGCGAGATCGAGATCCGTCCCTTCTACGAGATGGAGGATTTTGCCGAGATCGCGACGCCCGAGGGACAGGCGAGCCATGAACGCGCGGCCGAAGGCCTCGCTGCCCAGCAGAAGACGAAGGGCTGAAATCTCATGAGCAAGATGATCTTCATCAACCTGCCGGTCACGGACCTCGCTGCCTCGACCCGCTTCTACGAGGCGCTGGGGGCGACGCGGAACCCGCAGTTTTCCAACGAGAATGCGGCCTGCATGATGCTCTGCGACACGATCGGCGTGATGATCCTGACGCATGACTATTACGGCAACTTCACCAAGCGGCCGATTGCCGATGCCAAGGCAACAAGCCAGATGCTGCTGGCGCTGACCGTCCAAGCGCATGCGGATGTCGACCGGGTGCTGAATGCGGCCAGCGCTGCCGGCGGGCGGGCCGATCCGAACCCGCCGCAGGATCACGGCTTCATGTGGAGCCGGTCGGTCGAGGATCCGGACGGGCATGTCTGGGAGATCTTCTGGATGGATCCGGCGGCGGCTGCCGGCGACACCACGAGCGTCGACGCCTGAGATCCATGTCCGCGGTTGACCGGGCGAGCGAGGCGTCCATACTCCGGCTCATGACACGAGACGGACAGGCGGTCGCGAACGATTGCGGCAAAAGCGCGGACGGCGCAGAGGCTGCAGCTCGGGCTATCGAGGCGATCTATCGCATGGAGCGGGTCCGGCTGACTGCCGGGCTCGCGAAATACGTCGGCGAACTGAGCCTTGCCGAAGAACTGGCGCAGGAAGCGTTGCTGACAGCGCTGGCGACATGGCCCGAATCAGGCACCCCACCCAATCCCGGAGGGTGGCTGATGACAGCCGCAAAACGCCGGGCCGTCGATCTGTGGCGGCGGCGCAGGATGATGGCGCGGCACGAGGCCGCCCTTTCCCACGACATCGAAACGGGACGCCGCGACGAGCATGCGGCCGTCGAGGCGGCACTCGACGACGAGATCGGCGATGAGCGGCTGTCGCTGATCTTCACCGCCTGCCATCCCCTTCTCTCCCGCGACCAGCGCACGGCTCTGACCCTGAAGGTGATCGGCGGGCTGACAACGGAGGAGATCGCCCGGGCGTTTCTTACCCAGGAGACGACGGTGGCGCAGCGGATCGTCCGGGCGAAGAAGGCCCTGCGGGATGCCGAGGTCGCCTTCGAGGTGCCGTTCGGACAGGAGCGCGATGCCCGCCTCGCCTCCGTGCTCGAGGTGATCTATCTGATCTTCAACGAAGGTTATGCCGCAAGTCGCGGCGACGACCTGATACGGCCGCAACTCTGCCAGGAGGCGATGCGACTGGGGCGCATCCTTGTGGGCCTGGCGCCGCAGGAACCGGAGGCGCATGCGCTGCTTGCGCTGATGGAGCTGCAGGCTTCACGCTTCAGGGCACGGGTGGGCGCTGATGGAAGCGCGCTGACACTCGAGACGCAGAACCGGGGCCTCTGGGACCGGTTGCTGATCCAGCGCGGGCTGGAGGGGCTGGCGACCGTAAAGCGGCTGAACGGCGAGGATGGCGTGTATGCGCTGCAAGCCGCCCTGGCGGCGGTGCATGCCCGGGCGGCACGATTTGCCGAGACTGACTGGGCGCTGAGTGCTGCGCTTTATGACCGGCTGCTGGTCCGCATCCCCTCCCCAGTCATCGCGCTGAACCGGGCGGTAGCGCACGCCATGGCCGAGGGGCCGGAGGTGGGGCTGGCGCTCCTTACCGAGATTGAGGATGCACCGCAACTGGCGACCTATCCGCCGTTTCATGCCGCCAAGGGGGACTTTCTCCTGCGGCTGGGGCGCATCGACGAGGCGCAGGCCGCTTTCGAAGTGGCGGCGGGTCTCAGCGCCAATGCTACGGAACGCGCCTTCCTGCAAGAGCGCGCAGCCCATTGCCGGGCGCGGTCCGGCTCCGCCTAGAGCGCGCGCAGCCCATTGTGGATTGCCGTCGCGGCGATCGCTGCCTGGCCGAAAGCGACCGCGAGCTGGTTCAGTGAATGGACGACGTCCCCGGCCGCATACACGCCCTGCCGGTTCGTCTGCTGATGGTCATCAGTGACGACGTGGCCGAGTTCATCGAGCCGGATGTCGAGACCTTCGGCCAGTCCAGAGCGGATCGAGCAGCCGAGCGCCGGGTAGACACTGTCGAAGACGACCGGCGACCCGTCCCTGGTCGTCACCTCATAACCCTCCTCCAAGATCCGCATCCCGCGGATGTCTTTCATCACGACAATGCCGCTGGAGTGGGCGAGATCGAGCGCCTGATGGTCGAGGCGCTCCGGCTCGTCAACAATGAGCGTGACATCGGACGAGAAGGTTTTGAGGAAGGTCGCCTCGCGTACCGCACCTGGCCCCGAACCGAGCACGCCGACACGCCGTCCCGTCACCTCATAACCATCGCAGACGGGACACAGCCTGACCACTCCGCGGGCCACGCCCTCCTCCACCTGCGCCAGCGGCGGAAGCCGGTCCAGCACACCGGTTGCCAGAAGGACCGTCCGCGACCTGTAGATCCGGCCCTCGACCTCGGTTGAGAAACACCTGCTGTCCGACGCCCCGATCGCTTCCACGCGGCCGCGGAGCATGGCAACGTCATGGTGGGCAGACTGCTGACGAAGGCGATCCAGCAGTTCGAGACCACTGATGCCATCCGGGAAGCCCGGGCAGTTGTGGGTGCGCGGGATCCACAGTGCCCGGCTTTCAGCCGCGTCAACGACAAGGATGCGGCGGCGGAAACGAGCGAGGTAGGTCGCCGCCACCAGTCCGGCTGGTCCGCCGCCGACGATCAGGCAATCGAGAGTTTCGTCATCATGGTCCTGCATTGCGCCGACACACTCCACACGGTTTCACTGCCCCGCCAACTGCAGGTGAACCCCGTGTGTTCCCTTCTGTCATGCTGCAGATGCGAAAAGTCCGGGTGATCGCTCACCCCGCCTCGCCATCCTATCCTGCGCAAGGCGATCTGTTTCGAAACTCAGTCTGTTGATGGAGGACAGCGCCTGTATCTCTGTCGAGCCTTGCCATCCACGTTGACAATATCTATCGGCACGAAGCCACAACTCACAGACAGCCCCCCACCTTCGGCCGCTCCTGGGTTGCCTTTGGCAAAGGTATCGACGTTCAGGACGGACTGCGCAGGAATGGCGGCGATGACCGCCTCGGTCAACCGCCGGCCGATGCCGAGCCTCCGATGCGTGGAAAGAACGGCCAGCCAGCGTATCCAGTGAATTTCACCCGCCCCACCGAACAGGACGCCACCAAGGAACGGCAAGCCCAGCCCTCGTGCACGGGCGCAATAGGCCTGGCTCTTTGCGATCTTTCGCCTGAGGATAGTGTCGAAATTGGGCATCGGGCCGAAGAGTGGGACGACCTCTTCGGCCAGCAACATCTAAGGCGGAATGTCGTCAGGGCTGGCGAGACCAATCTCAAACTCAGCCGGTTCCCTCAGATCACCCACTGTTTCACCAATTGCAGCGACACTCCTGTCTCATCATAGTTGCAATACTTGAGGGCGATTTGCGATGCTTCGAAACAAATACGATGCGAAGGTGACACGAGAACTTGTAGCGATGAAGATCGTGTTTCCATTGATCGGATTAGTCATCTCCACCGCCATTCTCGGCCTGTATCTGTGGCGGCTCCAACATTTCGAGCGGTCCGTCGCAACGGTAGAAGCTGTCTGGAATACAGAAGTTGGCCGTCGCGGAACAAAAATCGTCACTATGGCCGAATTGTCTTTCTCGAGGAAAGCGCCAAGCGGGGAGACGATCGCTTGCCGGCACCAGTTTGAAATCGGCACACCTCTCGATGGTTTCAAGGTCGGCGATCATCTCACTATTATACCAGCGACTGGAACTTGCCAGCGGGCCGACATCATAGGGCGCATCAGTGCCAGCAAGTAGCCCGTCGCGTAAGTCAAAGCGCAGTGCATGACTCACGCCTCCGTGCGCTGAAGCGGAATGGCGGCCTAACAAACGAAAAAGCCGGGTGATCACTCACCCGGCTTTTATCGATCCTTCCCTTACGGGAGGAAACTTACGCTGCTTCAGCTTCGGCTTCAGCGGCGACGCGAGCCTTGTCGGCTGCGCCCTTGGCATCAACGTCGCGCTCGACGAACTCGATGACAGCCATGGCGGCGTTGTCGCCCTGGCGGAAACCGGCCTTCATGATGCGCAGGTAGCCGCCGTTGCGGGTGGCGTAGCGCGTTGCGATGGCGTCGAAGAGCTTCTTGACGGCATCGACGTCCTTGATCTGCGAGATCGCCTGACGACGAGCGTGCAGGTCGCCGCGCTTGCCGAGGGTGACCAGCTTCTCGACGATCGGGCGAATTTCCTTCGCCTTCGGGAGCGTCGTGACGATCTGCTCATGGGTGATGAGCGAAGCAGCCATGTTGGCGAACATCGCCTTACGGTGGCTGGCGGTACGGTTCAGCTTGCGGCCGGCTTTCTGGTGGCGCATTGCTATTCTCCTTTAAGTGCAGGCTCTGTCTCAGAGGCTGCCGTTTCCTGACACATACGGGCATTCGCCCGCAGTTTGACGGGGAAAGGCAGGCTCAAGGGCTGCCTTCACTGTTATTAATACTGGTCTTCGTAACGCTTCGCGAGATCTTCGATGTTCTCGGGCGGCCATGCCGGTACTTCCATACCGAGGTGCAGGCCCATGGAAGCGAGAACTTCCTTGATTTCGTTCAGCGACTTGCGGCCGAAGTTCGGCGTGCGCAGCATCTCTGCCTCGGTCTTCTGGATCAGATCGCCGATGTAAACGATGTTGTCGTTCTTCAGGCAGTTTGCCGAGCGGACCGAAAGCTCCAGCTCGTCGACCTTCTTGAGCAGCGCCGGGTTGAAGGCGAGCTCGGTGACGGCTTCCTCTTCGGCTTCCTTCTGCGGCTCGTCGAAGTTGACGAAAACGCCGAGCTGGTCCTGAAGGATGCGGGCAGCGAATGCGACAGCGTCCTCACCGGTGACGGAGCCATCGGTTTCGATGGTCATCAGCAGCTTGTCATAGTCGAGAACCTGGCCCTCGCGGGTGTTTTCGACCTTGTAGGACACCTTCTTGACCGGCGAGTAGAGGCTGTCGACCGGGATGAGACCGATCGGTGCATCTTCCGCGCGGTTGCGCTCGGCCGGGACGTAACCCTTGCCGTTGTTGACCGTGAACTCCATGCGGATCTCTGCGCCTTCGTCGAGGGTGCAGATGACATGGTTGGGGTTCAGGATCTCAATGTCGCCGACCGTCTGGATGTCACCGGCGGTTACAACGCCCGGACCCTGCTTGCGGACAACCATGCGCTTGGCATCGTCGCCGTCCATCTTGATGGCGATTTCCTTGATGTTCAGGACGATGTCAGTGACATCTTCGCGAACGCCCGGGATAGACGAGAACTCGTGCAGAACGCCGTCGATCTGGACAGCGGTAACCGCTGCACCACGAAGCGACGACAGGAGAACGCGACGCAGAGCGTTACCGAGCGTCAGGCCGAAGCCACGCTCGAGCGGCTCGGCGACGAGGGTCGCCTTGGTGCGGCCGGAGGAGGAAAATTCCACCTTGTTCGGCTTGATCAGTTCCTGCCAATTCTTCTGAATCATGATTTTACCTTCCGTTCGCCATCACCATTCAATCGTGACGGCCGAATATGAGAAGCACCGGCAAAACGCGAATGCGTCTGGCCGGCAAAACGAAGAACGATCAGACGCGACGCTTCTTGCGCGGACGGCAACCATTGTGCGGGATCGGGGTCACGTCGCGGATGGACGTGATCATGAAGCCGGCAGCCTGGAGGGCGCGCAGAGCGGATTCACGACCCGAACCCGGACCGCAGACTTCCACTTCGAGAGACTTCATGCCGTGTTCCTGGGCCTTCTTGGCGCAGTCTTCAGCAGCGATCTGGGCAGCGAACGGGGTCGACTTACGCGAACCCTTGAAACCCTTCGCACCAGCGGACGACCAGGCAATCGCGTTGCCCTGTGCGTCGGTGATGGTGATCATCGTGTTGTTGAAGGTCGAGTTGACGTGGGCAACGCCCGACGAGATATTCTTGCGTTCGCGACGGCGGACGCGTGCGGCTTCCTTGGCCATGGTCTTCCTTTCAGTTGATCTAAACACCGCCGTAATGCCAGCGGCTACACCAATCGAGGCAACAGGATGAAGGCAGTGGGCACCAGGTCACCCTGCCGCCCACTGCCCTTTTCCGATGCCTCGAAAAATTACTTCTTCTTACCAGCGATCGCCTTCGCCGGACCCTTGCGGGTGCGGGCGTTGGTGTGCGTGCGCTGACCGCGAACCGGCAGACCACGACGATGGCGCAGGCCACGGTAGCAGCCGAGATCCATCAGACGCTTGATGTTCATCGCGGTATCGCGACGCAGGTCACCTTCGACCTGGTAATCGCGGTCGATGGTTTCGCGGATCTGGAGGACTTCAGCGTCGGTCAGCTGGTGAACGCGCTTGTCAGCCGGAAGACCGACCTTCTCCATGATTTCCGATGCAAACTTCGGGCCGATCCCGTGAATATAGGTCAGCGCGATAACAACGCGCTTCGCAGTCGGGATGTTGACGCCAGCGATACGTGCCACGCCTATTCTCCTTGCTTCCAGTTGCCATCCGGCAAGTGGTGTCTCGTTACACGGTCCAGATGGGCCGCAATTACAAATCGGGTTCTCGACAAACCAAAACGATCGAACCCGGTCTCCCAGCGTTTTGGAAGAACGCGCCGATCGCAGTCATGTCGCGAGTTGGCGCGGTCTTTAACGGAATCGGTTGCCAAAAGCAACCGGCCCCGCGAAGATTCTTGGATCTGCCAGCTTTCAGAGCTTGGCGAGAATGGCTTCGATCTCGCCGGTGACGGCATCGATCTCACCCATGCCGTCGACCGAATGCAGCTTACCCTTGGCGTGGTAATAACCGATCAGCGGCGAGGTTTCCTTGTAATAGGCCTGCAGGCGAGTGCGGACCGTATCACGGTTGTCGTCGGGGCGACGCTTGAAGTGGGTCGAGCCACACTTGTCGCAGACGCCTTCAACCTTCGGCTTCAGGTTCTCGTCGTGATAGCCGGCACCACAGTTGGCGCAGGTGTAACGTCCGGCGATTCGATCCGCGAGGATCTCGTCGTCGACGCGGATCTCGATGACCGCCGAGAGGTCGAGGTTCTTGCCCTTCAGCATCGCCTCGGTCGCATCGGCCTGCACGAGCGTGCGTGGGAAACCGTCAAGAATGAAGCCATTGGCACAGTCGGGCGCATCAATGCGCTCGGAGACGATGGCGATGACGATGTCGTCGGAAACGAGCTTGCCGGCGTCCATGACGGCCTTGGCGCGCTTGCCGACCTCCGTGCCGGCGGAAACCGCGGCACGGAGCATATCACCGGTGGAAAGCTGCGGGATGCCGTGCTTTTCCACGATCCGCTGGGCCTGGGTCCCCTTACCCGCGCCCGGCGGTCCTAACAGAATCAGTCTCATCGTCCCCTCTTTCCTCCACGCAACTTCGACTTCTTGATCAGGCCCTCGTATTGCTGGGCGATCAGATGTCCCTGAACCTGTGCTACAGTATCAAGGGTCACGCTGACAACAATCAAAAGCGAAGTACCACCAAGGGCTAATGGGATCCCGGTGCGTGCGATGAGGATTTCGGGCAGTACGCAGACGAAGACGAGGTAGGCAGCGCCGATGACCGTGATGCGGGTCAGGACGTAATCGATGTATTCGGCCGTACGGTCACCGGGGCGGATGCCGGGGATAAAGCCGCCGTGCTTCTTCAGGTTATCGGCCGTGTCCTTCGGATTGAAGACGATGGCCGTGTAGAAGAAGGCGAAGAAGGCAATCAGCGCGCCGTAGAGCAGCATGTAGACCGGGTGGCCGTGCTGCAGGGCCGCGATGATGGTCGTCGCCCAGCCGGGCAGCGCCTGGTTGCCGGTGAAGCCGGCAGCCGTCGCCGGCAGGAGCAGCAGCGACGAGGCGAAGATCGCCGGGATGACGCCTGCGGTGTTGAGCTTCAGCGGCAGGTGCGAGGTGTCGCCCTGGAACATGCGGTTGCCGACCTGTCGCTTCGGATACTGGATCAGAAGGCGACGCTGAGCGCGCTCGACGAAGACGATGAGGGCGATGACGCCGATCGCAACGACGATGACGGTCAGGATCAGCAGCGTGGAGAGTGCCCCGGTGCGACCAAGTTCCAGCGTGTGGGCAACAGCGGTCGGGAGACCAGCAGCGATGCCGGCGAAGATGATCAGCGAAATGCCGTTGCCGATGCCACGCGAGGTGATCTGTTCACCGAGCCACATCAGGAACATGGTCCCGCCGAGCAGCGTGAGAACGGTCGAAATACGGAAGAACCAGCCCGGATCCGCGACGATGCCCTGCCCCGATTCGAGGCCGACGGCGATGCCGTAACCCTGGAGCGTGCCGAGCAGCACGGTGCCGTAGCGGGTGTACTGGTTGATGATCTTGCGGCCCTGCTCGCCCTCTTTCTTGAGCTGCTCGAGGGCTGGCACGACCGACGTCATCAGCTGCACGATGATCGACGCGGAGATGTAGGGCATGATGCCCAGCGCGAAGATCGCCATGCGCTCGACGGCGCCACCGGCAAACATGTTGAAAAGACCGAGGATACCACCCGACTGGCCCTGGAAGGCGGCGGCATAGGCCTCCGGATTGAGGCCAGGCAGCGGAATATGCGTGCCGAGGCGATAGACCAGCAATGCGGCCAGGGTGAACCACAGACGCTTCTTCAGATCTTCCGCCTTGGCGAAAGTCGAGAAGTTCAGGTTCGAGGCCAGTTGTTCCGCTGCAGAAGCCATAGAATTCTCCGCCAACCTAAACCGGCGACGGGAACCGTCAGAACCGGAGGCTATTCGTTCAAACTGTTTTTCAGAAAACAGGGCGCGGGGAGAAGTTGCCGAGCAACCGCATGCCTCACACCCTTGTTTTCCAGATGACCCGGAAGACGAAACGACGTCCATTCCGTCCTGGGATCGTGAGGCTCACATATGGGAGCAAAATCGCCCGGTGTGAAGCACCCCGGGCGATTGTCAGTCACTTATTCAGCGGCTTCCTTGGCTGCTTCGAGCAGCTTGATGGACCCGCCGGCCTTTTCGATCTTCTCGACCGCGGCCTTCGAGGCGCCGGCGACTTCGATCGTGAGCTTTGCCTTCAGTTCGCCGTCTGCGAGAACGCGGACGCCGTCCTTGGCGCGACGGATCACACCGGCAGCCTTGAGCGAAGCCGCGTCAACCGTTGCCTTGGCGTCGAGCTTGCCAGCATCAACAGCGGTCTGGATACGGCCGAGCGATACGGTGACGTATTCAGACGCGAAGATGTTGTTGAAGCCGCGCTTCGGCAGGCGACGGTAGATCGGCATCTGACCGCCTTCGAAGCCGTTGACGGCAACGCCGGAACGAGCCTTCTGACCCTTCACACCGCGACCACCGGTCTTGCCCTTGCCGGAACCGATACCGCGACCTACGCGGATACGTTCCTTGGAAGCGCCTTCGTTGTCTTTGATTTCATTCAGTTTCATGATGACTTCCCCCGTCTCACTTCTCGTCGACGACGCGAACGAGATGCTGGACAGCACGGATCATGCCACGAACGGAAGGCGTATCTTCCAGGGTGCGGACCCGGTGCATCTTGTTGAGGCCCAAACCGACCAGCGTTGCGCGCTGGACTGCCGGACGGCGAATAGGCGAACCGATCTGCTCGATCGTGATCGTCTTTGCTTCAGTCTTCTTCGTAGCCTTGGCCATGGATCAGACTCCTCTTATTCTTCAGCAGCGTTGCCGGAGGCAGCGCGGCGAGCCTGGAGGGTAGCATACTTCAGGCCACGCTGAGCAGCGACGTCCTTCGGATGCACCTGGTGCTTCAGGGCGTCGAACGTAGCGCGAACCATGTTGTACGGGTTCGACGAACCGGTCGACTTGGCGACGACGTCATGCATGCCGAGCGTCTCGAAGACAGCGCGCATCGGACCACCGGCAATGATACCGGTACCGGCCTTGGCGGAGCGCAGCAGAACCTTGCCGGCGCCGTGACGGCCGTTGACGTCGTGATGCAGAGTGCGGCCATCACGAAGCGGAACGAAAATCATGTCGCGCTTGGCAGCTTCCGTTGCCTTGCGGATGGCTTCCGGCACTTCACGTGCCTTGCCATGGCCGAAGCCTACGCGACCCTTCTGGTCGCCGACGACGACGAGGGCTGCGAAGCCGAAACGACGGCCGCCCTTTACGACCTTAGCGACGCGGTTGATCGCGACCAGCTTGTCGACGAACTCGCTATCGCGCTCTTCACGGTTCTGGCGATCATCGCGCGAACCACGCTTTTCTTGTGCCATTGTCCTTTTCCTTTTTCTTTTCCGGGTGCAATCGGCAGATTACGCAAAGTTCCACCCTGCCCTGTCGGGTCAAGGTGGAATCCGGTGTGACCGGCTTAAAGCCGGAAATCCACCCGGACGCAAGTCCGGGTGGAAATTCAGTGTTAGAAGGTCAGACCACCTTCACGAGCCGCCTCGGCGAGAGCCTTGATGCGGCCATGATAGATGAAGGCGCCACGGTCGAAGACGACTTCCTTGACGCCCGCCTTGACGGCACGCTCGGCGACCAGCTTGCCAACCGCAGCTGCTGCTGCAGTGTCGGCGCCTGTCTTGAGCTCGCCCTTCAGGCCACCATCGAGGGTCGAAGCAGCGGCAAGGGTCTTGCCGGCGACGTCGTCGATGATCTGAGCGTAGATGTTCTTCGAAGAGCGATGTACCGACAGACGCGGACGGCCGTTTGCCACCGCCTTGATCTGACGCCGTACGCGGTTCGCACGGCGAACAAGTGCTTCTTTTCTGCTTGCCATTTCGCGCGATCCTTACTTCTTCTTGCCTTCTTTGCGGACGATCCGCTCTTCGGCATACTTGACGCCCTTGCCCTTGTAGGGCTCCGGACCGCGATATTCGCGGATCTCGGCGGCGACCTGGCCGACCTGCTGCTTGTTGATGCCGGACACGATGATTTCGGTCGGCTTCGGCACAGCGATCGAGATACCGACCGGCGGTTCATAAACAACGTCATGGCTGAAGCCGAGAGCGAGCTGCAGGTTCTTGCCCTGGAGCGACGCGCGGTAACCAACGCCGTTGATTTCGAGCTTGCGCTCGTAACCATCCTTCACACCCTTCAGGATGTTTTCGATCATCGTGCGGGACATGCCCCACTTCGAACGAGCATCCTTGGAGTCGTTGTTCGGCTGAACGACAACGGCGTTGTCTTCGAGCTTCACGGAGATTTCGTCATTTGCGACGAAGAAAAGTTCACCCTTCGGGCCCTTGACGGAGACCTTCTGGCCTTCGACAGAGGCGGTCACGCCAGCCGGAACCGGAACGGGCTTCTTACCGATACGAGACATAGTTTTTATCCTGTCTGTTCGCTATGGAGATCCCCTGCCCGTCTTAGAAGACGGAGCAGAGTACCTCACCACCAACGTTCTGTTCGCGAGCCTGGTGATCGGCCATCACACCCTTCGGAGTCGAAAGGATGGTGATGCCGAGGCCGTTCGCGACCTGCGGGATGGACTTAACCGAGACATAAACTCGGCGGCCCGGCTTGGATACACGGCCGATCTCGCGGATGACCGAAGCACCTTCGTAGTACTTCAGCTCGATCGTGAGTTCGGACTTGCCATTGCCGTAGTCGACCTGGCTGTAGCCACGGATATAACCCTCGGCCTGCAGAACGTCGAGAACGCGGGCACGGAGCTTGGAGGCCGGAGTGGAGACGGAGCTCTTGCGGCGAGCAGCGCCATTCCGGATGCGGGTGAGCATATCGCCCAACGGATCAGTCATCGTCATATTGGCGTCTCCTTACCAGCTCGACTTCACAACGCCCGGCACCTTGCCGGTGTTGCCAAGCTCGCGAAGCGCGATACGCGACATTCCAAGCTTGCGATAGAATGCACGCGGACGACCGGTGACTTCGCAACGGTTGCGAATACGGGTCTTGGAGCCATCGCGCGGCAGTTCTGCCAGCTTCAGGGTGGCCTTGAACCGCTCTTCAATCGAAAGAGACTGGTTCATGATGATCGCCTTCAAACCGGCACGCTTTGCGGCCTGGCTCGCGGCAATCTTGCGGCGGCGCTTGTTCTTTTCAACTGCGCTTGTCTTCGCCATATCGAAGTTCCTCTTCTACGCTCGTCGTTACGGTTACTGACGGAACGGGAAGTTGAACTCTTTCAGAAGAGCCCGAGCTTCGTCGTCGTTGGTCGCCGTCGTGCAAACGATGATGTCCATGCCCCACATCTGATCAACCTTATCGTAGTTGATCTCCGGGAACACAATGTGCTCCTTGATGCCCATGGCGAAGTTGCCACGGCCGTCAAAGGACTTCGGGTTCAGGCCGCGGAAGTCGCGAACGCGCGGAAGCGCGATGTTGACCAGGCGGTCCAGGAACTCATACATGCGGGCGCCGCGCAGGGTAACCTTTGCGCCGATCGGCATGTTTTCGCGGACCTTGAAGCCAGCGATCGAGTTGCGGGCCTTGGTGATGACCGGCTTCTGGCCGGCGATCGCTGCAAGGTCAGCAGCTGCAACGGTGGGCTTCTTGGAGTCGGCAGTTGCCTCGCCCACGCCCATGTTGATCACGATCTTGTCGAGCTTCGGGATCTGCATTTCGTTGGCGTAGGAGAACTGCTCCTGCATCGCCTTGCGAATGCGATTTACGTATTCAGCCTTGAGCCGCGGCTCATACTTTGCCTCAGCCATCGATCACTTCTCCCGAACGCTTGGCCACACGAACCTTCTTGCCGTCAACGACCTTGAAACCGACGCGGGTCGGCTTGCCGTCCTTGTCGGCAATCGCGATGTTCGACAGATGGATCGAAGCTTCCTTGCTGATGATGCCGGCTTCCGCGGTCTGCGTCTGGCGCTGGTGGCGCTTGACAACATTGATGCCACGGACGACCGCACGGTCTTCCTTCGGCAGGACCTGGAGGACTTCGCCCGAACGGCCCTTGTCCTTGCCAGCGAGTACGACGACCTTGTCGCCCTTACGAATCTTGTTCATCGCTCGTCGCTCCCCTTACAGTACTTCCGGAGCCAGCGAGATGATCTTCATGTGGTTCTTGGCGCGAAGTTCGCGCGGAACCGGTCCGAAGATACGGGTGCCGATCGGCTCTTTCTTGTTGTCGATAAGAACGGCTGCGTTGTTATCGAATCGAATGACGCTGCCGTCGGCGCGACGGATGTCCTTGGCGGTGCGAACGACAACCGCCTTCATCACGTCACCCTTCTTCACGCGGCCGCGCGGGATGGCTTCCTTGATCGAAACGACGATGATGTCGCCGATGGAAGCGTACTTGCGCTTGGAACCGCCCAGCACCTTGATGCACATGACACGACGTGCGCCGGAATTATCCGCCACGTCGAGGTTAGTCTGCATCTGAATCATGTCAGGTCGCCTTCTTGTTGTAACCCGAACGGTTGGGCCGAGACCCCCTATTCGGGCTTATGATAAATTTCTGATGTGCGCGGGAAGACAAATACAGGGTGGTTTCCCATAAGGGACCTTCCGTGCGCTCAAAGCAAAAAGAACGCCCGATTCCGAGCGTTCTCAGCCAGTGGCCTGCTTCATACAGATTTCTGCGCAAGGTGCAAGCCCTTGCGCAGGAAGTCCGTAAATTAAGCCTGGGCGGCAATCACCGTCCAGCGCTTGTCCTTGGAGATCGGTGCACATTCCTGGATGGAAACGACGTCACCGGTCTTGTACTGGTTGGTCTCGTCATGTGCCTTGTACTTCTTCGACCGGCGAACGGTCTTCTGAAGCAGCGGGTGGGCGAATCGACGCTCAACGCGAACAACGACAGTCTTGTCGTTCTTGTCGCTGACAACTACGCCCTGCAGAATGCGTTTCGGCATATTTCTCGGTCCTTAGGCCTTGGCTTCTGCCGCCTTCTGGCGGGCAATGGTTTTCACGCGTGCGATGTCACGACGGACTTCCTGAATACGGGAAGACTTCTCGAGCTGGCCAGTGGCCTTCTGGAAGCGCAGGTTGAACTGCTCCTTCTTCAGCTTCGCAAGCTCGTCGTTCAGCTGGTCAGCGCTCATGGCGCGTACGTCTGCGGCTTTCATCGACTTGATCCTCACTCTGCAATGCGCTGTACGAAGCGCGTCGTGACAGAGAGCTTGGCGGAACCGAGGCGAAGGGCCTCGCGCGCGATCTCTTCCGATACGCCGTCGATCTCGAACATGATACGACCAGGCTTGACCTTGCATGCCCAGTATTCGACCGAACCCTTACCCTTACCCATACGAACTTCGGTCGGCTTGGCCGTGACCGGAACGTCAGGGAATACGCGGATCCACACGCGACCAGCACGCTTCATATAGCGGGTGATCGCACGACGGGCTGCTTCAATTTCGCGAGCGTTCACGCGGTTCGGTTCCAGAGCCTTCAGGCCGAATTCACCGAATGCCAGATCAAAACCGCCCTTGGCGACGCCCTTGATGCGGCCCTTGAACTGCTTGCGGTACTTTGTACGCTTTGGCTGCAACATTTTCTTACTTCTCCGAGCTTATCTTTCGCCAGCGTTCAATCAAGCGTTCTCGCGGCGACGGTCGCCACGATCGCCGCGTTCACGGCTTGCGGGACCCTGGGCATCGCCCTCGAGTGCACGGCGTTCCGATGCCATCGGATCGTGCTCGAGGATTTCACCCTTGAAGATCCAGACCTTCACGCCGCAGATGCCGTATGCGGTTTCGGCTTCAGCCGTACCGTAATCGATGTCTGCACGCAGGGTGTGGAGCGGCACGCGACCTTCGCGGTACCATTCGGTACGCGCGATTTCGGCACCACCGAGACGGCCGGCGCAGGTGATCTTGATGCCTTCGGCACCCAGACGCATGGCCGACTGAACGGCGCGCTTCATGGCGCGACGGAAAGCGATACGACGCTCGAGCTGCTGGGTGATCGACTGGGCAACGAGCGTTGCGTCGATTTCCGGCTTGCGCACTTCAACGATGTTGAGGTGCGTTTCCGAGTTCGTCATCGACGAGATCTTCTTGCGAAGCTTCTCGATGTCTGCACCCTTCTTGCCGATGATCAGACCCGGACGAGCCGAGTGGATCGTGACGCGGCACTTCTTGTGCGGACGCTCGATGACGACCTTGGCGATGCCGGCCTGCTTGAGCTCTTCCATGAGGTAGGCGCGGATCTTCAGGTCTTCGTGCAGAAGCTTGCCGTATTCGGCGTTGTCTGCGAACCAGCGGCTATCCCAGGTGCGATTGATCCCGAGGCGGAAGCCAATCGGATTGATTTTCTGACCCATTATGCGGCCTCCCCTTTGGCTTCGACTTCGCGCACCACGATGGTGAGGTGCGAGAACGGCTTTTCGATGCGCGATGCGCGGCCGCGGCCACGAGCGTGGAAACGCTTCATGGTGATCGACTTGCCAACATAGGCCTCGGCGACGATCAGCTGATCGACGTCGAGATCATGGTTGTTCTCGGCGTTGGCGATCGCAGACTCGAGGGTCTTCTTGACCGTGCCGGCGATACGCTTGCGGGAGAACTCCAGGTCAGCGAGAGCGCGCTCGACCTTCTTGCCGCGGATGAGCGCGGCAACCAGGTTGAGCTTCTGGGGGCTGACGCGGATCGTGCGGGCGACTGCCTGCGCTTCGTTGTCCTTCAGCCGGCGTTCGGCTTTTGCCTTGCCCATTGTTACTTCCTCTTCGCCTTCTTGTCCGCACCGTGACCGTAATAGGTCCGGGTGGGAGCGAATTCACCGAACTTGTGGCCGACCATGTCTTCGTTGACAGAGACGGGCACATGCTTGCTGCCGTTGTAGACGCCGAAGGTGAGACCTACGAACTGCGGCAGGATGGTGGAGCGACGGCTCCACATCTTGATTACTTCACTGCGGCCGCCTTCGCGAACCTTCTCAGCCTTCTTGAGAAGATAGCCGTCGACGAACGGGCCTTTCCATACTGAACGAGCCATTTCTGACTACCTCTCTTACTTCTTCTTCAGGTGGCGCGAGCGCATGATGAACTTGTCGGTCGACTTGTTCGAGCGAGTCCGCTTGCCCTTGGTGGGCTTGCCCCACGGGGAAACCGGGTGGCGACCACCGGAGGTGCGGCCTTCACCACCACCGTGCGGGTGGTCGACCGGGTTCATGACGACACCGCGGTTGTGCGGGGTCTTGCCGCGCCAACGGGTACGACCGGCCTTGCCGTCGTTGGTGTTGCCGTGGTCCGGGTTCGAAACGGCGCCGACGGTGGCCAGGCACGAGCCCGGAACGAGGCGCTGTTCACCCGAGTTCAGACGCAGGATCGCCATGCCGGCATCGCGACCGACGAGCTGGACGTAGGTGCCAGCCGAACGTGCGATCTGACCGCCCTTGCCGGGCTTCATTTCGACGTTGTGGACGATCGAACCGACCGGGATGTACTGCAGCGGCATCGTATTGCCGGGCTTCACGTCAACGGCCTTTTCAGACGCGATGACCTTGTCGCCGGCAGCAATGCGCTGCGGTGCCAGGATGTAGGCCTGCTCGCCGTCCGTGTAGGTCACGAGAGCGATGAAGGCCGAACGGTTCGGGTCGTATTCCAGACGCTCGACGGTGCCTTCTACGTCGAACTTGCGACGCTTGAAGTCAACCAGACGATAGGTGCGCTTGTGACCGCCACCGATGAAGCGAGCGGTGATGCGACCGTAGTTGTTACGGCCACCGCTCTTGGAGAGACCTTCCGTCAGCGCCTTGACCGGCTTGCCCTTCCAGAGGCCAGAGCGGTCGACGATGACCAGCTGACGCTGGCTCGGGGTCGTCGGATTGTAGCTTTTCAATGCCATTGTTCTTGTTCCCTACCTCAGACGCCCGTCGACACGTCGATGGACTGACCTTCGGCGAGCGTCACGACGGCCTTCTTGACGTCCTTCTGCTTGCCGGCGAAGCCGCGGAAACGCTTGGTCTTGCCCTTGCGGACGAGCGTATTGACGGCGGTGACCTTGACGCCGAAGAGGGCTTCGACAGCAGCCTTGATTTCCGGCTTGCTCGCACCCTTGGCGACGTTGAAGACGACCTGGTTGTACTCAGACACCATGGTCGACTTTTCCGTGATCGACGGAGATACGATCACGTCGTAGTGGCGAAGATCCGTCATTTGAACCGCTCCTCCAGAGCTTCCACAGCAGCCTTCGACAGGACGAGCTTGCCGCGGCGCAGGATGTCATAAACGTTGATGCCCTGAACCGGCAGAACATCGATGTGCGGGATGTTCGAAGCGGCGAGCTTGAAGTTGCTGTCGATTTCGGCACCGCCGATGACGAGAGCGTTGGTGAGGCCGAGCGAGGCGAAGTTACCGACGAGCAGCTTGGTCTTGGCTTCTGCCGCAACCAGGTTGTCCACGATGATCACGTCTTCCGACTTCATCTTTGCAGACAGGGCGTGACGCAGAGCGAGCGCACGAACCTTCTTCGGCAGGTCATGGGCGTGGCTGCGAACAACCGGGCCATGAGCCTTACCACCGCCGCGGAACTGCGGAGCGCGGGCCGAATGGTGACGAGCACGACCGGTGCCCTTCTGCTTGTACATCTTGGAGCCGGTGCGGGAGACTTCCGAGCGGCCCTTGATCTTGTGCGTACCCTGGCGCTTCTTGGCCAGCTGGTAGCGGATCATGCGGGCGATCAGGTCTTCGCGGGGCTCAAGGCCGAAGATTTCGTCCGACAGAGAAACCTTGCCGGCGTCCTTGCCCTCGAGGGTCTTGACGTTCAATTCCATGTGCTTGGCTCCCTTACTTCGCCGACTTGACGGCGTCGCGGACGATGATCCAGGAACCCTTGGAACCGGGGACAGCGCCCTTCACAAGGATGAGACCACGATCTTCATCGGTCGAAACGACTTCGAGGTTCTGGGTGGTGACGCGCGTCTGGCCCATGTGACCAGCCATGCGCTTGCCCTTCCAGACCTTGCCCGGATCCTGGTTCGAACCGGTCGAACCATGCGAGCGGTGCGAAACGGAGACACCGTGGGTAGCGCGGAGACCGCCGAAGTTGTGGCGCTTCATGGCACCAGCAAAACCCTTACCGATCGTCGTGCCCGTGACGTCGACCAGTTGGCCGGCTTCAAAGTGGCTCGCGGTCAGCTGTGCGCCGACATCGATGAGGTTGTCTTCGGAAACGCGGAACTCGACGAGCTTGGCCTTGGGCTCTACGCTCGCAGCGGCGAAGTGGCCGCGCAGGCCCTTCGTCGTATTCTTGACCTTGGACGTGCCGGCACCGAGCTGAAGCGCGGTGTAGCCGTTCTTGTCAACCGTACGCTGGGCAACGACCTGTACGTTATCCAGCCGCAGAACTGTTACCGGGATATGTTCGCCGGCGTCGTTATAGACGCGGGTCATTCCCACTTTCTGTGCAATCACACCTGAACGCATTGGTTCATTCCTCTTGAGAGTCGCGGCCGCGATCAGATCTCGGCCTTTCCTCTTTGTTTAAGGATTCCACTCCGGCCCTTCCGAACCTTCGGGTTTCCCGTTTCGAGAAGTCGTTGGCAGGTCTTGCCACGTACCTTCCTTGTTATTTCGGCTCTCGCCGGAATTCCTTCTTAGAGCTTGATCTCGACGTCAACGCCGGCAGCCAGGTCGAGCTTCATCAGAGCGTCGACGGTCTGGGGGGTCGGGTCTACGATGTCAAGCAGGCGCTTATGCGTGCGCATCTCGAACTGTTCGCGGCTCTTCTTGTCGACGTGCGGCGAACGGTTAACGGTGAATTTTTCAATGCGGGTCGGGAGCGGTACCGGGCCGCGAACGCTTGCACCGGTGCGCTTTGCGGTCGAGACGATCTCCCGCGTAGAGGCATCGAGAACCCGGTGATCAAACGCCTTGAGGCGGATGCGGATATTCTGGCCGTTCATTCGACTTGTCCTTGTTTCTTTTCTTGCGTCCCGCATACGCAGAGACAGTGAATTACCATGACTGGCCGGCCCCTAATTTTCAAAAATCACAGGGACACCACGGGGTGCCCCTGTCACTCTTTCTAGTCATGAGGAGCCCTGCCGAACTCGACCCGTCACCAGGCCTTGAAAACTGCAGCGCTAAGAACCGCGGTGCAAATCACCGCGCGATTCTGATCGTGGCCGGCGACATACACCGCAATCGGCCTTTCGTCAATCCGCCCAGCCGGACGAATTGGCGACATGCGCATTGTCTGCATGGCTGGTCTGCACCAACCTCCAGACGGAAACGAAAAGCGGCCCCGGGCGCTGGGCCCAGGGCCGCCATTTCCATCGATTACTCGACGATCGAAGCGACGATGCCGGCGCCTACGGTGCGGCCGCCTTCGCGGATCGCGAAGCGCAGCTTTTCTTCCATCGCGATCGGAACGATCAGCTCAACGGCAACCGTGACGTTGTCGCCCGGCATAACCATTTCCGTGCCTTCCGGAAGCGACA